>Ga0302319_10025712_pt1 | contig 10408 bp, 7 predicted proteins | sample Bog_T0_2_FD_203319 | JGI IMG/M metagenome (GOLD analysis project Ga0302319, IMG submission 203319) | Peat permafrost microbial communities from Stordalen Mire near Abisko, Sweden - Bog_T0_2 | ecosystem: Environmental > Terrestrial > Soil > Wetlands > Peat | place: Sweden: Abisko, Stordalen Mire...
GGCATGCAGGGATATCTGAACTGGTTCCCCGGCGACCGGGTCATCCAGGGCGCGCGAAACCTGCTGGCGAACCGGCTCCTCGACCTTTACGAACGCACGCACTCTCAGGACTGGCCGTGGTTCGAGAAGAGCCTCGCATACTCCAACGCCCGCCTCTCGCAGGCGCTTATCCTGGCCGGATGGAACGGTAAGAACAAGAGAATGGTCGACGCCGGGTGCGAGTCTCTGCGCTGGCTGGTTGCCCAGCAGCATCGGGACGATAAACACGTATTTGTGCCGATCGGCTCCAGAGGATTCTTTGCCATGGGCAAAGATAAGGCTCGCTTCGACCAGCAACCCGTCGAGGCCTGCGCCACCATCGCCGCCTGCCTGCAGGCATACCGGGCAACCGGAGATAGCTTGTGGCTGGAGGAGGCATGGTCCCCCTTCCGCTGGTTTTTGGGAGACAACGATCTGCAGGTTCCCCTGTACGATGCCGCGACCGGAGGGTGCAGAGATGGATTGCACCCGGACCGTGTCAACGAAAATCAGGGGGCCGAATCCACCCTGTCGTTCCTCATGGCTCTGCTCGATATGCAGGCCCTCGAAACGTTTACCGCAAGCAACCTAAATACTGCAAGCAACCTAAGTCAGGAAATGAGCGTTTGCCTTTGACCCCCATTCTTCTCCCCTCCACACAGCCCGAAATCGATTCTGCCGATCGGCATCTTCGCGAAGGCGATCCGCAGCTTTGCCTGTTCACCCGCTATTCCGGCAATCCAGTCCTGAGCCGGCATAACTGGCCCTATCCCGTCAACAGCGTTTTCAACGCCGGAGCGGTACGTCTGCCGGATGGCGATACTCTTCTTCTCTGTCGAGTAGAAGACCGCCGGGGTCTGTCACATCTGACCGTGGCTCGCTCCACGAATGGAGTCGATGGATGGCGCATCGACCCGACGCCAACATTCCCGGCCAATCCACAAAAGTACCCCGAGGAAATCTGGGGTATAGAAGATCCTCGCATCACGTATGTGCCGGAGCTCGGACAATACGCCGTGGCTTATACCTCTTTCGCGCGGGGCGGCCCGGGCGTATCGCTGGCACTCACCAAAGACTTCAGGAGCTTCGAACGTTGCGGGGTCATCATGCCGCCGGAGGACAAGGACGCGGCCCTGCTGCCCCGGAAGATCGGTGGATACTGGGCTCTGATTCATCGGCCGATGACAACCACCGGCGCTCACATGTGGATTTCCAGTTCGCCCGATCTGCGCCACTGGGGCAATCACAGAGTGATGCTCGAAGCACGGCGCGGCGGATGGTGGGATGCGAACAAGATCGGTCTGTGTTCGCCTCCGATTGAAACCGCGAAAGGCTGGCTGGTGCTCTATCACGGGGTACGCAAGACGGCGTCCGGCAGCCTCTATCGGATCGGTCTCGCTCTGTTCGATCTCGACAATCCGGAGATATGCCTGCAACGGGGAGATTCCTGGATCTTTGGCGCCGAAGCTCCTTATGAGCGGGGCGGTGATGTCAAAGATGTCGTATTTCCCTGTGGCCAGACGATAGGTGCGGATGGCGACACGATTTATCTCTATTACGGAGCCGGAGACTCGTGCGTAGCTCTCGCGACCGGCAGCATCCATGAACTTCTCTCATGGTTGAACCAGAATTCAAGCGCGGGCGATGCAGCAACATCGTAAAACGCGCAGGCGGATGACTTCATATGAGCAGCGTAAGACTGAACTGGCCACCTGTGATTCCACGGCTCCTCTGGATGCGGCGGAATTGTCCCCTTTGCAGTTCGGTCGAATTCAAGACCGCCGAACCGGAGTGGCTCGACAGCCTGCTCGCGCTGTTCAGGCTGCGGGCTGTCAGATGTGTTAATTGCTGGCGGAGATACTACTCGTTTCCCAGGGCGAATACGCAGTGAGCGATTGAGCTTTCCCCGCATCAGCCAAACGAGGCGACGGCCTGGTCTTCATCGGTGAAGACCTCGAAGAGAGGCAGGAGCTGGCACATGCTGAGAGTCTGCAACACGACCTTCGCAGGGTTCACGAGCTTCACCGATCCGCCGGCCTCTTTGGACGACTGGAGGGCTTTGACCAGAAGACCGATGCCGCTCGAGTCGAGGCGGTTAACTTCGGCCAGTCCGAGAACGATCTGATGCTCGCCATGTTGAGCGAGATTTTCAAGCGTTTGGCGGAGATTGTCTACGCCAGGGCCGAGAACCAGTCCCCCGCGGAGCGTCAGCGCTGTGACTTCGCCGTGCTTCAGAACAGCGATTTCCAGTGAACTCAAAGCCAATTCCCCTCCTGTTCGGTCAACGGCCTCGCGGGGGGAAACAGGCCCGATGAGGATTCTTACGGGGGCGGCTGCCGCTCCTGCCGGGCTCGAACCACCGGTTCCCGTGCGGGCCGGAGCGCTGCCAGGAAAAAACTTAATCAACCAGGCAGCGGCAGGATACCATACCGCCAGCGGTCACAGAGTGTTGCGCTTCTCCCCGGAAGCCTGGGTTCCTGTACGGCGGCTGACCCATCCCCGGCAGCATCACGCTTGGCGAAGTCTGCGAACCGCTGCTGCGCATTACGCTGAACCTCGAGGGGAGGAACCTTGCAGTGAGCAATCCTGCAGCGGTGTTTCCAATGGCGGAACTGCTGGCGGCACTGCTGGCCGAGCTGGAGATCGGGCCCCGGGCGCGCATTCTCGCGACGTGTGTCGCGGAACTGGCGCCTGATTCCGCGGTGGTGATTTTCTCCATCGACGACCAGCAAGCGCCGATGTGGACGGCGAAGGCAATTACGGGCGAGATCACCGTCGATGGTGGCCCCATCGCGCTCGACTCGGGCACGCTGGGAGAAGTTGCCCGCGAGCACTCGATCCTGCAGTTTGAGATCGAGAACCTTGCTCGCGCGGACTACGCGCATCTCGACGTTCGCCAGAACGTGACGGCTCTTTCTTATGTCCCGATGCTGCGCGACGAGCAGTTGCTGGGTTGCGTGGAAATCGTCAGCTTCGCCCAGGCTCCGGCAGAAGAAGTGCTGGATCAGGTGGCCGAAATTGCGGCGGTCGGCGCGGTCGCTTTTGCGAGCGCCATCGCATATGCCACGGAACGCAATGCGGGCCTGACCTCGGTGATGCGCCTGACGCAGCTATACGACATCGAGAAGGTTTTCAATGCGACGCTCGAGATGGAGACGCTGCTGCCGGTGATCGTAGAAAAAGTCGGGGATTTGATTGGCGCGGCAGCGGTAAATTTGTGGATGGTGGATCAGCAGGATCTGCTGCTGATGCAGCAGGCGGGATGGGATCCGGGCGCAACTCTCGGGAGCCGGCAGCCGAACGGCGCAGGCGTGGCAGCCGCAGTCGGTGAAAGCGGCGAGGCGGTGCTGCTGCAAGCGGAAGATGAGGCGCTGATCGAGCGCAATGCGCAGGCCGGAGAAGGTGCAGCCAGCTCGCTGATGGCCGTGCCCCTGCTCGATGGTGAAAGCCTCGTGGGCGTGCTGGAGGTGATCCGGCGCGAGGACCAGCCCAACTTCAGCGAAGACGATCTCTTTGTACTGACCCAGGTGGCGGCATCAGGCGCGCAGGCTCTGCACAATTCTTCTCTGCTGCAGGCCGAGCGCAAGATCGAGGTGCTGCAGACGCTGGTGAGCATAGGACAGCAGATCGGATCGACGCTGAACCAGCAGCGTGTGCTGCAGGCCATCGTCAACCAGCCGCAGCTGGTGATTCCTTACGAGCGAGCGGCGATCGCGCTGGAACAGAGAAACAAACTCACAATTCATGCTGTCTCGGGCGTGACGAAGCTGGATACTTCGGAGCCTTCGGTCGAACGGCTCGGAGCCATCCTGCGGTGGGCCTCCGGACTCGACACGGAGATTCACGTTACGCAGCGCGGGGAGGAGGTCGACGATCCCCGGCCGGAGACGCGTGAGAAGTTCCGCCGCTATTTCGAGGAGAGCGGGTCGCGCGGATTCTATGCGATTCCGCTGGCGGACGATGAGGGACGGCTGGGGGTTCTGTCCTTCGAGAGCCCCGACCCTGACTTTCTGACCGAGTTGCACATCGAGGTCATCAAAATCCTGTCCAGCCAGGCGACGCTCGCATTGCGCAACGCCTCTCTGTACAAAGAGGTGCCATTCATCGGCATTCTCGAGCCGCTGATCGAGAAGAAGCGGCGCTTTATGGCTATCGATCGGCGCCGCCGCACGCTGACCCTGGGGCTGGCGGCCGCGGCGGTGCTGCTCCTGATCCTGCTGCCAGTGCCGATGCGCGTGTCGGGTGACGCGCAGGTGTCGCCGGACCAGACGCAGTACGTCCGCGCGGAAGACGACGGCGTGGTGCAGTCGGTGATGGTGCGTGAGGGCGATCGGGTGGAACCCGGAACGGCGCTGGCGCAGATGGCCGATTGGGGACAGCGGGCCTCGCTGGCCAGCGTGCAGGCGCGTTACAACACGGCGATGGCGCAGATGGCGCAAGCCCTGGTGAACAACGATGCCACTGCCGCAGGACAACGGCAGCTGGAGGCCAACTTTCTGCACGGCGAGCTCACGCGCGTGACCGAGCAGCTGGCGCGCACGACATTGCGGGCGCAGATCGCAGGCGTGGTGACGACGCCGCACGTAGAGAACCTGGTGGGGAAAAAGCTTTCGCTCGGCGATCCCATCATGGAGCTGGTGAGCACCAGCAATGTGGTAGTGGACGCGGCGATTCCGGAGCGAGATCTGAGCTTGCTGCGAACCGGTGATCCGGCCCGGGTCAAGCTGGATTCATTTCCGATGAAGACATTCAGCGGCTCGGTCAGCGTGGTGAGCCCAACCGGGCAGGTGGTGGGCGACGATCGCACGTTCTATGCGCGCATCACGGTGGCCAATCCCGAGGGCAATCTTCGCCCGGGCATGCAGGGGTACAGCAAGATTCGCACCGGATTGCGGCCACTGGGATATGTGCTGCTGCGCGATCCGGCGCTGTGGTTCTGGTCGAAACTCTGGGGATGGTTTGGATGGTGAGGAGCAGGATGGAGCGTTGGCGTGCGGCAGCAGGTACATCAGTTTTGATCCTGGCGGCTTTCGGCTGTTCGTCGAACGGCAGCGGGACGGGCAACGCGACGGTTGCGGCGGCGGCCTCTTCAGCGCAGCCGCCGAGCCCCGCCCCGGCGAAGGAGACGACGCCTTCCGAGGCGATTCTGGCCAGCGGACCGGTAACCGTGGAGCAACAGCTGGATGTTGTGGCCCTGCGAGCGGGCGTGGTCGCCGCGGTCGCCGTGGATGTCGACTCCAATGTGCGCAGGGGCGCGGTTCTCGCCCAGCTCGACGATCGCCAGATTGCCGCAGATCGCAGCGCGGCGGAGTTTAAGGCGAAGAGTCTCGAGTCGGATCTGAAGAACTGGCAGTCGGAGGTTGATGTTCGCAAGACCGATCTGCACCGAGCCGAGGCGATGCGGGAAGCGGGAATCAATACCCAGGAGGCGCTCGACCACGTCCGTTACGATCTGGCCGCGACTGAATTTGAAGTGGAACGGCAGCGGGGCGAGATGCAGAGCGCCCAGGCTACGCTCAAGTCCCTCGATCTGGAGCTGGAGAAGACGAAGATCGCCGCTCCCTTCGATGGAGTGGTTTCGCAGCGTTATGTGCGAACCGGGCAGTACGTCAACGTGGGCGAACGGCTGTTCCAGATCACGGGCGCATCACCCCAGGAAATTCGTTTCACGCTACCGGAGCGAGACGCGACGGTTCTGCGGCGCGGGGCGCTGGTGACGGTATCCCCAACCGCCGATTTCCGGGAGACTACGACGGCGTCTGTGACCCATCTGAGCCCGGTGGTCGATCCGGGCAGCGGGACGATTGAAGTGACGGCGCGACTGACGCACCGGATTCCGGGGCTGCTGCCAGGGATGGTGGCGTCGGTCCGCGTCGCGCGCAGCCAGTGAGTTGACCCCATGAACCTCGCCGAAGCCCTCAATGCGGCTCTGCCCGATCTGCCTGCGCGGCGGGCGCGGGTTGGCTATCCGAAAATCGATCCGAACCTGATTGCTCAGGAAAACATCGACGACGGGGAGCGGGTGGTGGTCGCCATGATTCGTGGCGAAAAAGGCCTGTTCCGGTTTACCCCGGAACAGTGGAGGATCGTCGAGCTCTTCGATGGAACGCGGTCATGGGACGACGCCGCAGAGGTTTACCGCGAACGCTATGGCGTGGTTTATGAAGCCGACGACCTGCGGGAGTTTACAGCGGGGCTGGATGCGATCGACTTCTGGTACAAGACGCCGCTCGAAAAAAACATTGCCCTCCAGCAGAAGCTCGAGTCGGGCAGACACGAGCATGCGCATCGTAAATCCAAATGGGGCGATGTCGCCCACATGCAGTTTTCGGCATGGGATCCGGACCGGTATCTCACTCTGATTTATCCGTATCTCCGATGGATCTATACGGGGTGGTTCACGGCGGTCTGCGGTGTGCTCTTCGCCTTCATGACCTGGATATTCATTGCGAACTGGGGTCAGATTGGGCACGATACGCTCCAGTTCTACAACTTCACCCAAAAGAGCGCGGCGGATCTGGCGGAATTCTGGGTACTCTTCCTCATTCTTGGATTCTTCCACGAATCCGCGCACGGGCTCACCTGCAAGCACTATGGCGGCGAAGTTCACTCCATGGGCTTCCACCTTATTTATCTGACGCCGGCTTTTTTTGTGGATGTAAGCGAGGCGTGGGTATATGCAGGCCGATGGCAGAGGCTCATCACCATCCTCGCGGGCATTGGAATCGAGCTTTTCTTTTGCGCCGTAGCGTCGCTCGTATGGTGGGGGACACCGGCGGGAAGCGGCGCGCACGATCTCGCTTACAAAATCATGCTGATTACCGGCGTGGCTGTCGTGGTCGTCAATATGAACCCGCTGATCAAACTCGATGGGTACTTTGCCTTCAGCGAAATGATCGGCTTCTCCGACATCAAGGAGAAGTCGACAGCCTATCTGTCCGGCATGGTTCGGAAAAGCATTTTCCGGCTGCCGGTGGAGATGGAGTTTGTGCCGAGGCGACGCCGCGCAGGGTATGTGATCTACGCCATCCTGTCCGGAATCTATAGTTATGCCTTACTGTTGGCCGTGGTGCGTTTCTGCGCGAACGTGTTTGGGAGATATAGTCCACAATGGGCCTTTGTGCCGGCTCTTGCGCTGGCGCTGCTCATCTTTCGTTCTCGCATCCGCACCCTTCTGAGGTTTATGAATACCGTGTATCTCGACAAGCGCGATCGCGTCCGATCCTGGTTTACGTTGCCCCACGTCATTGCGGCGGGAGCGGCCCTGATCATTCTTCTCTTCATTCCGGTGTGGCATGAGACGGTCACGGCGCGATTTGTGCTGGAACCGTCGCGCCTGGCCGTGGTGCGAACGCTGGTGCCGGGGCGCGTGACCGGGGTGATGGTTGGAGAAGGACAACCTGTCCACGCGGGCGACGTTCTGGTTCGCATGGAAAATGCGAGTCTCGATTCGGCGCGAGCGGGGTCAGAGGCTCAGTATGCACTCACGGGAGCGCAGGGCGTTCAGGCCCAACTGCTCCATGGCGATCTGGGCTCAGCACTCCAGCAACACCGGCAGGCGGGCATGGTAGAAGCAGTTGCGGAAGATGAGTCAGCCGAGCTAACGCCGCGGGCGCCCTTCGATGGCGTGGTCATGGCTCCACATCTGCACGATCTAACGGGCGCCTACCTCGATGCCGGGTCGATGATCACTGCGGTTGCGGATACCCGGACGATGCGGGCTCGCATCTTTGTCCCCGCCTATGCCATTGGCCGCATTCGCCAGGGGGCGCGCGCGGGGTTGCTGATGGATGGGATCTTCCGCAGCCGCTCCTCCGCAGTCGAGAGTATTCAGCCGGCCCCCGGCGAATTGCCCGCTGCCGTTGAGACTATCCGGCAGATCAAGGGCGGTTCCGACCTCAGGTACTATATCGCCGACGTTATGCTCACCAACGATGGCTCGCTGCACGACGGCATGACCGGCACGGCGAAAATCGTGGTACGCCGGGCCAGCCTGGCCGGGATCGGCACCCGTGCTATCGGCGATTTCGCCGCCCGCAAAGTCTGGTAGTTCCGACAAACGCAAAAGAGGAAGAGCCGGAGCTCTTCCTCTTTCCTGACACTGAGATCACTGGCAGACGACTCTCCGGAGCCGGGAAGCGGCGCAGTCGTGAGTTAAGCAACACCCTTCGACAGACCCTTGGATAAGCCCTTCGAGAGACCCTTGGACAGGCCCTTGGACAAGCCCTTCGAGAGACCCTTCGACAGGCCCTTGGACAAGCCTTTCGACAGGCCTTTGGACATTGTCTTGGAAACGACGGAAGCCTTTGCCAGGCGAACGTTGGCAGCAACGCTGCTGGAGGCGATGGGGTCAGAGGGGGTGGGGGAGGGCGTAAAGTTTTTGGAGGGCAGGCTGCTGATCAGGGATTTCTTTTGGATGGCCATGATATTTCTCCTCGAAGATTTTCTATCTCAGCTTCCTGGATCGCTCCAGTTCGCTCACGCACTCCCCTATTGCGATTGAAGGGCCAAACTCCGCGATGCTCGGATTTCGTCGATTTTGCAGGGTTTCTGGCCGATTTGCACATCAGGAGCAACAGGCCGGATCGCACCCCAGGGTCGCCTGGGATCAAAAACTGACCCGTACCTGGGTTAATTTTTAACCCCTGCCCTCGCTGGATCGATCAGATTTCGTGTTTGCGGCAGAGATATTTCATTTTCTGGATCGGAATGCGCAGCAAAGCCGCCGCAGCCCGTTTGCTGCCCGCTCTCCGAATGGCCGCTTGCAGATAGCCCAGCTCGATGCGGATCAGCTCGTTGTCGAGGTCGACGCCCTCGGCAGGGATCAAAATGTGATCGTTGCTGGAAGCGCTGCTCAGAATGACCTTCTCGGGCAGATGCTCCACGCCGATGACCTCGCCATCGACCATCAGAGCCAGACGCTGGGTGAGATTTTCGAGCTCGCGCACATTCCCCGGCCAGGTGCTGGTTTCCAGAACCTGCATCGCTTCCGGGGAGAATCGCTTGATGGGCAGCTCGCTCGCCGTGCAATACATACGCATGTAGTGATCGAGCAGCAGCGGCACATCCCCATCGCGCTCGCGCAGGGCGGGCATCGCAATCGGCACCACGCAGATGCGGTAATAGAGGTCCTCGCGGAACTGCCCCTTCCTCACCATGTCCTCGAGATCGTCGTTGGTGGCGGTGATGAGGCGAAAGTCGATCTTGCGCGGACTCTTGCCGCCGATCCGCTGGACGGCGCGATCCTGCAGCACGCGGAGCAGCTTGCTCTGCAGCGCCAGCCCCAGCGAGCCGATCTCGTCGAGAAACAGCGTTCCGCCGTCGGCCAGCTCCACCTGACCGGGACGGGCGGCATGGGCGCCGGTGAAGGACCCCTTCTCGTGGCCAAAGAGCTCCGACTCCATCAGCGTTTCCGGTAAAGCCGCGCAGTTGACACCGACGAACGGCCCGTTGCGGCGCGGGCTGAGAGAGACGATGGCACGTGCAGCCAGCTCTTTCCCGGTTCCGCTCTCGCCCCGCAGCATGACAGTGGTGTTGCTGGGCGCCACGCGACGGAGAGCCTCGTAGACGCGGCGCATCGCCTCACTGCCGCCGATGAGGCCGCAGAAGGAGGATTTGTGGGCGATCTCGTCGCGGTAGCTCTGTGCCTGGAGTTGGCGGCGATGTTCCTCGCCGGCTTCAAGGAGATATTCGCGCAATTCCGCAAAGTCCACGGGCGCCAGCAGGAATTCATCGCCACCCGCTTTTTTGGTGCGCTGTCGAGCCTTGTTCAGCGGGGTACGCGAGATCACGATGAAGAGGATCCTGGGAGCCGCGGCCCGCACCGACTCCACGTACGAGAAGACATCCTGCCCGCCGGGAACGATCGTGTCCAGATCGATCACGACGATGTCCGGCGCATGCTCTTCAAGACTCTTAAACAAAGCACCGGAATCCGGAGCCAGATTGATGAAGAAGGAAGGGGCCAGCTCCTGCCCGATGTCGGTCAGCGCGGCGTCGTCGCTGGTCGCGAAGACCATGCGGAGTCGTTCGTGATGGCCGGAGACTACCGCGCCTGCTGACATCGAAGGGCCCTCGTTCCTCCTCGGGATGAGTCGAGATTATAAGGGAGACCGGGAGAGAGTCCTGGCTAATTTCGCAAAATCCTGAACCGTGCCGGCCGCAACTGACATCGATCTCGATCTTGAGCGTCGGGGCTTGCCGGCAGGCCGCGGCCGCAGTCCACATCGATTCACGATCAACCGGGATACCAGACTTTCCGAGGTTCGTGGGCGGCGCGCTTATACGACCAGGCCTCGTCGACGAGTCGCGCCATATCGAACTGCGGCCTCCATCCCAGCAGGAATTTCGCCTTGGTGTTGTCGAGCCATGTCGACCAATACGAAGTCCT
>Ga0302319_10025713_pt1 | contig 10408 bp, 9 predicted proteins | sample Bog_T0_2_FD_203319 | JGI IMG/M metagenome (GOLD analysis project Ga0302319, IMG submission 203319) | Peat permafrost microbial communities from Stordalen Mire near Abisko, Sweden - Bog_T0_2 | ecosystem: Environmental > Terrestrial > Soil > Wetlands > Peat | place: Sweden: Abisko, Stordalen Mire...
TTTTAAAACAATTTCTCACTATCTTAGAGCTGGAGCCCTTGAGTTCTCGGGACGCAAATCTAAGGCCATCGAAGCGTATGAATCAGCGCTCGAAACAAGTTTTCGCTTCTTTCCCGCCCGCATGTTCGTCCTGCATTATCTGGATTTCATGATAATGGGCCACCTGTTGGATATGCTTCGCAATAATAAAGATGCACCACCGCCCGATACGGCGACGTTGAAGGCATTTCTTGAAAGCATAGATTTTTTTAGCCAGAGCGGTATATTTGACGAGAGGCACGAACTTCTCCTTGCCAGCGGTTGCTTGGATAAAGTAGCTAATTTCTACGAAGGAAGAACGCAATGGCGCGAGGGCGCTTCATGCCGATCACAGGAGGTAGGAAAGGATTGGGAAATATTCAATCAATGGCCGAACACGGATGTTAGTAAGACAGACTTGATTGACGAAATAACCTGCCTGGGGAGGGATGACACCGACATTCAAGACTATGCCAAGGCCGCCTCTTGCTTCGCCGACATCTTTAAACTTGGGGAGACGAAAACTCCGTCATCCGAGGAGTTGAATCAGAAAAGCGCTTTCAGCATATCTGAATTCCGGTATCGGTACGGCGAATTACTGAGCTGCACGGGGGATTTTACTTCCGCGAAGGAACAATTCTTGGAAAGCATCAGATGCGACCGCTTTATGTTGGATAAATCTAATCACGATCGTTCCCGCAGGAGTAGCTTGGCCAATTCATTGAAGTCACTAGCACATACCGAGATAGATTTAGGGGACTGGGATAATGCTCAGAAAGCGACAGGTGAGGCAATCGACTTTTGCAGACAGAACCTTCGGGAAAATCCGACAAATATCGAATATAAGCGTTCGTTGGCCTCCGCCCTTGATTCTTTGGCCAGTGTTTTCTATGGGCAAACGGAGAATCAGGATGTGGTCGGAAAAGCGCTGCAATTTTATACTGAGGCCATTAGCTTAGCGCCGCAAGATGGCAATTATTTAGCACATCGGGGTTTTGTCTACGCGCTACTAGGCCAGAAGATGGACTCCTTAGCCGATTTTGGCCATGCGCAAACTGTGGACCCACAAAATTTCCGGGTGGAGCAGATATTGGGGTGGGCGGAATTGAGATTAAGGGACCCCTCAGCGACAATTCAGGCTTGGGATAAGGCCCATGAGATGGTTGATTCGGCCCATGCTGACACGGACGAGGAAATGACGCTGTCGCTAGCTGCTGCCGAATGGCTAAGGGATAAGAAGAATGAGGCGGCGGCTATTTACAAGCCGTTGGCTTTAAATAATCACTGTTGGCAGTCAAAAACGTTCTTAGCCCGACCGAACTGGATGCCTGAGAGGCGATTGTTGATCGAACAAATCCGCGACTTCTCATTTCCACCCCAGAATCATTGATTTAGCGGAAGTTGAAACGAATCTTGGACTGAGGGGAGAGATAATTCAAAATGGACAATGAGGGCGTTCTCCGCTTGCGGATGCAATTCTCTCAACGCCGGTGAGAGTTTTGGAGGATGCAGCAGGGTCTGCTAGAAGAGGCCCGAAACCAATGCTGAGGGCAGACCTCCACAAACGGATATGGCGGTACATCCGCGGCATTGCCCGTAAAGAGGATATGAAAGCGATTGAGATTGGCGGCACCGCCGACCACATCCACGCGCTTCTTTCCACGGCGCCGACGATGGCGCCGGCGGACGTTATAAAAACTCTGAAAGGCAATAGTTCGAAATGGATCAATGAATCTCTCGGATTGCCATGCCGGTTTGAATGGCAGGAGGGGTATGGAGCATTCAGCGTGAGTTGTTCGCAGATCGATAAAACCGTCGCCTATATCCGCAACCAGGAGAAGGACCACAGCAAGAAGTCATTTCAACAGGAGTACCTCTATTTTCTCAAAAAACACAAAATCGAATACGACGAGCGGTATATCTGGAGCTGATCTCTGCCGTCCCTCCGGGACTTGCGCGGCTTGTTGATGAGCTGTGCAGGGGATGAATCCCCTGCCTGTTTTCGGATCGTCCCTGCGGGACTTTTCGGAGAGCGGAGCCTGGGGGTATTTCAGCCCAGCACGATTCGTCGTCGCGATATTGGGAACAACGTCGCCGGCTTCCAACCCACCTGTCCGAGGCGAAAGAATTTCGTCCTCGCCTACCGGCCCCGGCCCCGGGTAAATGCAGAGGCGACCCCAAGCACATGAATATCCAGAAAATGATGAAGCAGGCGCAGAAGATGCAGGAGCAGCTTGCGCAGACTCAGGCGGAACTGGCGGAGAAGACCGTCGAGGTGACCGCCGGCGGCGGAAAGCTGACGGTGGTGGCGAACGGCGCGGGTGACGTGATTTCCATCAAAATCAGCAGGGACATCGTGGACCCGGAGGATGTCGAGGGGCTCGAGGATCTGATCCTCAGCGGGGTCAAGCAGGCCATCGCCCAGGGACGCGAAATGGCGCAGAAGGAGATGGGAAAGATTACGGCGGGCATGGGCCTGCCGCCGGGGCTGGGGTTGTAGAGACGCTCAATTGCCGCCGTTGCCGACCTTGGGAATCACGTAGCTTTTGTTCACGCACCAGAGGTCGTCGCCGTAGCGCTGCGCCGTATTCGCGGGGTCAGGCGCAACGTACTGCGTCTGGCTGATGAACCGCGCGGAGCCATCGGCGAAGAGGTAATTTGAGCCACCGTTAAATGCCGCAATATCGAGCGCGTCGAACTCGTTGCCATTGGGCGGTTCCGCAAAGTCCATGTAATACTGAGTGTTATGCGCCTGGGTCGGATTTGCGGAGGTGGGATTCTTGGGGATGCCGAGCAGGATAATGCTGGAGGTGCTGGGAAATTGATTGATGCGAATCTGGACGTTGGGGTCGGTGAACGCGTTGAGGTCGTTGTACCCGTTCATGATGAAACTGGTGTTGTTCCCGTCATTGCTGATGACCTGCGCGGTGGTGAGGTTGCGGATGATCCAATTCTTGAGGTCGTAGCTGGCCGCATACACGCGAAGGTCGCTCAGGTAATTGGCAAGCAGCGCGGGCCATTTATTGTTACTGGTCCCGGACACCCTGGAGGGCAGCATGTAGCTGTTGTCGTTCGCGTAGAGGCTGAAGGCCATGCCGATCTGGCGCATATTGCTCAGGGCGACGGTTTCATCGCGCGTGGCATACACGGCCTTGAGCGCCGGAAACAGCAGGCTGGCAAGAATGGCGATGATCGCAATGACGACCAGCAACTCGATCAGGGTAAAAGCGTTTTCGCGGGTTTTCATGAGAGCCGGCTGATGAAACACCGGGAAGCATCCGAGGTCTCGGACCGGGGCGGAGTCTATTCCGCCGGCGCCGGGTTGTCGATGGCGGCCTGGCGGGCGCGCTCCCGTTTGTAAGCGGCCGCGGCTACGGGCTGCGGCCGGATGGGGCGGGTGAGGCGCAAGGGAGCGACGGAGGCGCCCTCGCGCTCGATCGCATAGACAGCGGCGCCCCGGATGGAGGCCTCTGGCTCGGCGTTGGGGTAAATGGGCCGATTCAGAATATTCGCCAGCCGCTGCAGCGAGGAGGGCGAATGCTGGATGCCGCCGGAGACGATCAACTGCGCGGCCCCTCTTTTGACGATGAGGTCCGCGATGAGGGCGATGCGATAGTAACTGGCCTCGGTGAGGGCCTGAAGGATATCGAGCGCGGTGGTGCTGAAGGTGATGCCGTCGATGCGGCCCCGGTGATCCTCGTCCCAGGTCGGGGCGCGCTCGGCGGACCAGAAGGGCAGGACAGTGAGGCCGTGGGCGGGCAGCGGGCGGGCGGCAAGCTGGCGCTCGACCCCGGTTTCGTCGAGTTGCAATTCCCGGAGGCACCACGCGCGGAGGTTGCCGGCATTGCTGACCGCGCCGCCGATGAGATGGCGCGCGGCATCGACCCGATAGCAGAAGAGTCCGAACGGGAAGGGCTTGACGGGGCCGCCGCGCATGATGCGAAAGGCGGCGCTGGTGCCCACGTTGATGGCGGCGAGGCCCGGCCGTGTGGCGCCTGAGCCGAGATTGCTGGCGGCGCCGTCGCCGAGGGCGGGATACCACCGGGCGCCGGCAAGCTGGGGAAAAGCGCGGGTGGCGCGGCTGGATTCAAACGGCGCCTCGGTGAGATCGTTAAAATGAGCGGGGGAAAGCTGGAAACGATCGAGAAGAGTCTCGTCCCAAACGAGGGATAGGGCGTTCAGGAGGCCTGTGCCGCTCGCCATGGAAAGGCCGCAGCGCGCCTGGCCGGCAAGCTCGCGGTAGAGCCACTCGGCCGGCGACATCCAGCGGCGGACCCGGGCAAAAAGGCGGCGATCCGTGCGGCGCAGCCAGGCGAGCTTCGCGGGCCAGTAAGAGGCGCGCAACATGCAACCGGTGCGCGCGTGGAGGGCGCGCTCGCCCAATGCCGCGCGCAGGGCGGCTGCGTCGGCGCGGCAGCGGGAATCCATCCAGGTATAAATGGGCGTGAGCGGCCGGTTCCGCTCATCGGTGCCGATGAGGCTGTGCCAGAAGCACGAGGCGGCGACGCCGGAAATGGGAAACCGGAAGCGATGGACGCCAAGGGTGCGGGCCATGCAGTTGAGCGCGGCCCGCTTGAGAATGGCGGGGGCGAGTTCGGCGCCGCCGTCGGCGGTCACGCGGAGCGGGTAGGCCTCTTGCGCGGTCGTCTCCGCGAGACGCCGGCCGCGGCCATCGACCAGCGTGGTCCGCAGCGACGAGGTTCCGATGTCAAAGGTGAAGATGAACGGGGCGGCAGGCTTGGCGGCCATGAGGTGCCATTGATTAAATCGGGGCGGGCGTTGCTGCAAGCCTCCGGGTCAGTTTCAAACTGCGGAAACTTTGCGAATCAGGCGGTGTTGGCTTGCTAACGCGTGCACTTGCGCGCACTCATTCCTCCTCCGGCAGCGCACCCTCCCACCATGTCAAAACCTATTAACATCGCCCTGATCGGGCTGGGCTTTGGGGCCGAATTCATTCCCATTTACCAGGCGCATCCGAACGCGCGCCTTGTAGCGGTTTGCCAGCGCGATCCAAAAAAGCTCGCGAGCATCCGGCAGGCTTTCGGCATCGCCAAAGGCTACACCGATTACAACGAACTGCTGCGCGACCCGGAGATCGACGCCGTGCACATCAATACGCCGATCCCGAACCATGCTTCGCAAACCCTGGCCGCGCTCGAGGCCGGCAAGCACGTTGCCTGCACGGTGCCGATGGCTACCTCGATCGCGGATTGCCGCCGCATCGTCGCACTTACAAAAAAGACAGGCCTCCGTTACATGATGATGGAAACCGTGGTCTACTCGCGCGAGTACCTTTACATCAAGGAACTCTACGATCGCGGCGCGCTGGGCAAACTCCAGTTTCTGCAGGCCAGCCATCAGCAGGATATGGATGGCTGGCCGGAGTATTGGCCGGGGCTGCCGCCGATGTGGTACGCCACGCATTGCGTGGGGCCGATGCTCGCGCTCACCGACGCCCGAGCGGCGTATGTTTCGTGCTTTGGCTCGGGGGCAATCCGCAAGGAACTCGTTTCCTGCTACGGGTCGCCATTCGCCGTCGAATCGGCCCACATCAAGCTTCGGGACACCGATGTCTCGGCGCGCATCATTCGCTCGCTCTTCGACACAGCCCGGCAGTATCGCGAGTCGATCGACGTTTATGGATCGAAGCAATCCTTCGAGTGGACGCTGGTCGCCGATGAACCGCATATCCTTCATACCGCCAAGCGGCCCGAGGCCAGGATTCCGCGCAAAATTCGGGCGCCCGATTATGCCAGCCGGCTGCCGGCGGCCATTCGCAAATTTACCAAAAAGGGGATTTTCGATCTGGATAAGAAGACGCATCTCAGTTTCACGCAAGGGGCGGGCCACGGCGGTTCGCATCCGCATCTTGCGCACGAGTTCATCTCGGCGCTCGTCGAGGAGCGCGAACCGTATCCGAATGCCGAGCGCTCCGCGAACTGGACATGTGTCGGCCTATGCGCCCACGCTTCCGCCCTGGCCGGCGGCAAACGCGTCAATCTGCCCGCCTTTACGCTGGGCTAGACCGGTCCACTAAGTCCACCAAGTCCACTAATGCACTTACACACCGAACATCATCCGCAAAAGCTCGCGATTTTTCGCCAGGGCCAGGCGCTGCCGCTGCTGGTTCAAAACGCCCCAACCAATAAGCGCGCTTTCATTCATCCGATCCTGGCTCCCGACGGCATTGGCGAAGTTACCGAGAACGAACCGGGTCATCACCTTTGGCAACACGGGCTGTATGTCGGCCTGAACAAGGTCAACGGTTTCGGATTTTGGACAGAGGGACTAAGCAGCGATCCCCTCGACGGCACCTTCCATCCCAAACCGCTCGCGCCCCCCGCGGTCAACGGCAACCGCGTTTCATGGAAGGTCGAAACTGCCTATCGCGCGCCGGACGGGAAGTTGCTGTTCAGCGAAACGCAGTCCTGGACGCTTGAAGATCGCACAACGACGTTGGCGCTCGACGTCGATTGGTCAATGCTCGCGGAGACCGATCTCGAATTTGGCGAATATTCTTACGGCGGGCTATTCCTGCGCATGCCGTGGCGGCGCGAAACCCACGGGACGGTACTTACCAGCGAGGGCGCAACCACCGCGGAGACCGCCGAGGCCCAGCGGGCTCGTTGGGTTGCGATCTCGATGCCGATTCCGGGTCGCGACATCGGTCCGTGTGGCTTCGCGTTTTTCGACCATCCCTCCAATCCCGAATTTCCAAACCCGTGGCGCGTGGACGGTGGATTGGGGATCGTACCCAGCCGCTCTATCGCCGGTTCGTGGCATTTGGCCGCCGGGAAGACGGCGACCAACCGCTATCGGCTCGTTGCTTTCGCCGGAGGCATCGACGGAGACTTCGTTGAAAACCAATGGCGGCAGTTTTCGCGCGCCTGATAACTGACTTACAATCAATATGTCCCGATCCACTTCCGCCATCCTGGTCCATCCGAATTTTGACGCCGGTTGGCCATTCGCCGCCGACCATGCGCGCCGCCTTTGGAGCTCGCAGGGCGATGTCGAGTTCATCCGCACCGGGCCGGAGGAGAGCCGTTGCGTAAGCGAATTGCTATCCGATCCGGCGAGTGTGACGCGTCTCCTTGCATTCGGCGTGCCGCTGACGGAGCGGTGCGTCGCGGCGTTGCTGCAATTGCGGGAAGCCGTGGCGGCGGGCGATGAGCGCGTCCTCGAACTACTCAAGGGGCGCGGCGTCCGGCTGATCCAGCACACATCCGAGGGGTTCTGGGGGCAGTCGGTTTCGGAATTCGCCCTGGCGTTGACACTGGCTGCGTTGCGGCGCATTCCGCAAACGCACCGCACTATGATCACCAGCCACGCGGATTGGGATTACACGCCGCCCGGCGGCATCGGACGCTCTGGAGCGCGGGGAGGCCAGTTTGGCGATACAACGGAGTTCACCTCGGGCACGCTTGAAGGCAAGCGGGTGCGCATCGTCGGCGCGGGTAACATTGCCAGCCGCTACGCAAGTTTCGCCCATTTTATGGGCGCGGACGTGGCGGCATGGGACCCGTTTGCGCCGGAGCCGAACTTTCACCGGGCCGGCGCGCGGCGCGAGCATTTCCTGGATCGTCTGGTGCGGGAAGCGGAGATTTTTGCGCCGATGGTGCCGCTCACGGACAAAACGCAGGGGCTCGTGACGGCGGCGCACATCGAGGCGCTTCCAAAAGGGGCGCTCGTAGTTCTGGTCACCCGTGCGGGTATCGTGGATATGCCCACGCTACGGCGCCGCGTGTTGAACGACGAACTGGCGCTGGCTGCCGATGTCTTCGATACGGAGCCGGTTCCGTTGGATGACCCGCTTCTGGGCCGGCATAACGTGGTCCATACGCCGCACAATGCGGGGCGCACGCGGCAGGCCAATGAACGGTTCGCAGAGATGCTGATCGAGCAGTTTGAACCAATTTAGAGCAAGGAGGTGGACGGGGTGGACGTTGTGGACGGCTAGGTGAGTTGCACTTGGTAAATATGGCCCTGGCGCAAGGTTAGCTTCCCGGGGGCTTGCATCTGTTGAGTAAGCAGTTCGCACAGGGAGACGGGAGCTTCCAGGCCGGGGATTTCCGTAAGGTCCTCGAAGGCGAAGAAGGCGGTGGGACGCCCCTGGGCGTCGTGCCATAAGGCTCCGCCCTTTACGAGACGGCGGCTCTCCATCCGCGGGGCGACCTGATTATAGGCGCGGGTAAGTGGCGCGAACCAATCGGGGAGGGCCGGAGGGAAAGGCGTGGGGCGGCCAAGGTATTCCGCGAGCCATGCGCCAAAGGGCGCGCGAGCGGCAAGCATCCGGAAATAGAAGTCGCGGTCGATGCCGGGAAAATCGCGGTCGATGTAATAACGCATGCTGCAGTTGAGCATGAGTTCTTCGTGGCCGGCAATTTCCGGGAGGCGGAGATTGCCCCAGGAGGAAACGCCAAGCTGCGAAATGCCCTCGATCATAATCTCGAAACCGGCGGCGCTCAGGTCGCCCAGGAAACGAAGAACGGCGGCGCCATTGGGCTCAAGGCCGGGCGACTGCCAGTTGATGGGGCCGTGGGCGAGATTGGCAAAGGAATCGAACCAGACGCCGTCGACGCCGGTGGCGGCGCGCACGGCCTTCAGATCGCCCATCACCCACTCGGCGCCGCCGTGAACGAAGGAGATCGAATGGATCGAGCCATAATGGCCGTCCCAAACATTGCTGCTTTGGGTGCGGACTACCCACTCGGGATGTTTCTTCCATGCCGGCGCCTCGCGCTGGAGATGGCCGGAAATCCAAAAGTATACCTTGATGCCGCGGGAATGGCAGGCATCGCAGAAGATGCGCAGACCCTCGTCGCCCCCGAGAAACTCCGAGAGCCTGAACTCCCACGGCGAGCAGTTGTTGCCGCCGAAAACAAAGGTCTTTCGATTGGCAGCGCCGATCCACTCCGGGGTGTGAAGCAGGATGGCCTGGAACCCCTGGTCCTTGACCCAATCGATGCGTTGCGCCCAATCGGTGAGCAGCTCGGGGTAAGTGGTGCCGGGATCGACGCCGCCGATGCCGGTCCCCTCGATGCCGAGGGTGGGAACAGCCTTCGTGCGCGCGATGCCCAATTGATCGCACCAGAGCCGGGCGGTGTAATCGAACCATGCGGTCCAGCGGTTGATATCCTGCTCGCGCGAGGTCGACGCGTAGGGAGTCGCGAGCACAACGCGGGGAGGCGAGGAAAAATGCGAATCCAGTTTTCCGTAGTGGAGATCGGCAACGGTGACGAAATCCTCGCCCGGCAACTTTTGGCAGTTCGCCTTGATTGTCTTGCCGTGATCGACGGCCGATTCGAAAAAGGTAACCGCCGCCAGGCGCGGCCCCGAGACGATGTCGAATATCTGCGAGCCGCCGCCGCGGCCCGGGTACTGGATGCAAACGGCATCGTAGGTCTCGGCGGTCGAGAAGAAGGTGCCGAGTTGAAGAACCTCATCGAGACGGCAGGACTTCGCGGTCATCGGCTGGACCATCATCCGCGCCCCTTCCGCGTGGCCGCAGGGAGCGAGGGCCACGGATTCTTGCAGCCAGTGGATTTTCCGCTCGGCGCTCTGCCATTGGTACGAGACTTCGAAACCGCGGTAGATATCCGGGCCGACCACCATGGTGCGCGGGCGAAAGAGGATGCGGAGCTTGTCTACAAAGGAACCGCTGAGGGCGGCAAGAAGCGGAAAGCCGAACATGTCGGTTTTCTGTTGCAAGGGCGCGGCATAACCGACGGCCTCGCACTCGAGGGCGATCCCCTCGCCTTCCGGCACGCGGTCGAGGATGCGAAACCGGGTATACGCAATCCCATCCGGTGTGACGCAGTAGGGCCGGCTGCCCCGTCCGGCGACCAGAAAGATTTCGCCGTCCAGGCGGGCCTCCTCGATCCCCTGATAGAGACCGTCTTGAATCGAAAGTTCGATGATAACGCCGTTGGGGAAAGGGATGGAGGACATTGCCGGCGAGCATTCAATCATGCGGAGCGCAACGGCAATCCTAAAATCAAGCGGACACGGTTTCTGGGTAGAGCCGAATGCCGACTCGCTCGATATGTTCGCGAAGCGCCTGAAGCTTAATGAGATCGAACGCCAGCACGTCGAAATGATAGGGAAGCGGAAGCTCATCCAACTCCGCGGCAATCGCTTCCGCCCGCAGCGAATTGACGTCTCCCCAGAGGGCAAGGTCAACGTCCGAATGCGGCGAATGGGATCCCTTTGCGCGGGACCCGAACAGCCTGACCTCGGCAATTTCCGGATGAGCGCGAAAAACATTCACCATTAAACCGGACTCGCGAGCGGTCAAGGGCAGCGTTTTCATTCGCTTATTCTTTCGGCCAGATACGCGTGGAGGGTTTTCAGGGCCGGCAGGTAACGATTTTCGATAGCCACGACCGCT
>Ga0302319_10025714_pt1 | contig 10408 bp, 7 predicted proteins | sample Bog_T0_2_FD_203319 | JGI IMG/M metagenome (GOLD analysis project Ga0302319, IMG submission 203319) | Peat permafrost microbial communities from Stordalen Mire near Abisko, Sweden - Bog_T0_2 | ecosystem: Environmental > Terrestrial > Soil > Wetlands > Peat | place: Sweden: Abisko, Stordalen Mire...
CCTCCCCCCAACCCTCTCCCGCAAGCGGGAGAGGGGGCCTTCACTCCCCGGTCAGCGCAATCAAATCTTCCGGCCTGAAACTCACATTCAGCGTCTGCCCCGGCTGCGGCGCGCCGGCTTCGCCGGCATTGAACACGTCGACGAGCAGCGGCTTCTCGTTGACGCGCAGTCTCACCCGGATCACCGCGCCGTGGAACGCGGCGTCCTCGACGGTTCCGGAAATCACGTTGTCGCCGTTGGCGTCGGTTGGGCGCAGCGCCTCCGGGCGCAACGCCATCGGCATGACGTCGCCGGGCCGCGCGCCGTTGAGATGGGAACGCGTGAAGGCGCGGTGACCCTCGATTTCCACTTCGCCGCTCGCCGCGTCGACGATTTTGGCTTGCAGATGGTTGAGCGTGCCGACGAAGGAGGCGACGAATTTGGTGCGCGGGCGATTGTAGATGTCGGTGGGCGAACCGATCTGATCGATCTCGCCCTCGCGCATCACGACGACGCGGTCGGACATCGACAGCGCCTCTTCCTGATCGTGGGTGACGAAGATCGTGGTGACGCCGAGGCGGCGTTGAAGCGAGCGGATTTCCTCGCGCAGCGACACGCGAATGCGCGCGTCGAGCGCCGACAGCGGTTCGTCGAGCAGCAGGATCTGCGGGTTCGGCGCCAGCGCGCGGGCGAGCGAGACGCGCTGCTGCTGACCGCCGGAGAGTTGGTAGGGGTAGCGCTCCGCGAGATCAGGCAATTTGATCATCGCCAGCATCTCGGTCACCCGCGCCTTGATGTCGAACGTCGACTTGCCCGCGATTTTCAGGCCGAAGCCGATGTTCTGCGCCACCGTCATGTTGGGAAACAGCGCATAGGCCTGGAACACCATGCCGATGGCGCGCTTGTTGGCGCGCATATGGGTGACGTCCTTATCGTTGATATGGATCTCGCCCGTTGTCGGCGTCTCGAAGCCGGCGATCATGCGCAGCGTCGTCGTCTTGCCGCAGCCGGAGGGGCCGAGGAAAGTGACGAACTCGCCGCGCTCGACGCTCAGATTGAAGTCCTTGACGACCACGTTCGCGCCGTAGGTCTTCTGCACGCCGGCCAAAGTGAGAAACGACATGGGCGAAATCCTAACGCTTGCCTGCGGCGCTCGGCGTGCGTCCGCCGAACAGCATGATGAGGCCCATGCAGGCCCAGGTGAGAGCGAAGGCCATGATGGCCAGCGCCGAAGGTTCGTAGGCGCGGGACGCCCCGATCAATTGCAGATAGGGGCCGAACGCCGGGCGGTCGAGCAGGCTGGCGAAGGTGAACTCGCCGATGACGATGGCGAAGGTGAGGAAGGCGCCCGACAGAATCCCGGAGCGGATGTTGGGCAGGATGACGCGGAACAGGATGGTGACGATCCCCGCGCCCTGGCTCTCCGCGGCCTCCGTCAGCGTGCGCACGTCGATCGAGCGCAGCGCCGTCTCCACCGAGCGGTACATGTAGGGCAGGCCGAGGCAGACATAACCGAACATCAGCAGCGCGTCGGAGCCGGTTTCCGTCGCGGTCAGCGGCAGGATCGACGACGAGCCGTAGAGTTTGATGTAGCCGAACACCAGCACGATGACGGGAATGACCAGCGGCAGCAAAGTGATGAATTCGACGAGGCCGCGCAGTTTCGGCAGCCGCAATTGCACGAAATAGGCTGTGGGGACGACGATCAGTGTGGTGACGACGATGGTGGCGACCGCCTGGACCACGGAATAGAGGAACGACGCCTGGAAATCGCCGCTGGCGAATACTTCCCGATAGGCGTCGAAACTGTATTCGCCGCGGCGCATGCGCAGCGAAAACTCGAAGGTCGCGATCAGCGGCGCCAGGAAGTACAGCGTCCCGAGCGTGGCGGCGATCCAGGCGCCGATCTTGGTCCCGTTCATTTGATCCACCGGTCGGCGCGCGCGCGCAGATACAGATAGGCCAGATTGGACAGGCCGGTGATCAGCAGCATGCCGAGCGCCAGCGCATAGCCGAGATTGGGATCGTGCAGCACGTCGCCGCGGATCTGCGCATAGAGCAGGATCGGCACGATGTTGAGGAACGAACCGGTCAGCGCGTAAGCCGTCGCGATGGCGCCGAAGGCGTTGGCGAACAGCAGCAGCGACGCGCCCAGAATGCTCGGCCACAGGATCGGGAAGGCGATGAGTCGCCAATATTGGAACTGGCTGGCGCCGAGGATTTCCGCCGCCTCGTTCCACTCTCGCTTCAAGCCGTCGATGGCGGGGGTGACCACGAGCACCATCAGCGGAATCTGGAAGTAGAGATAGGTGAGGGTCAGGCCCATGAAGGTGAACAGGTTGAAGCCGGCGCCGTAGATGTCGATCCCGACTTTGCGCAGCAGCAGGGTCACGAAGCCGAGCCGTCCCAGCGTCGCCATGAAGGCGAAGGCGAGCGGCACGCCGGCAAAATTCGAGGCCACGCCGGAAAACGTCATCAGCGTCGGCCGCAGCCAATCCGGCAACCCGCCGCGCAGCACGGCCAGCGCGAGGATGAGACCGACGATGGCGCCCCACAACGCCGAGGCCGCGCTGATTTCAATCGACAGCATATAGGAATGCTGGATCGACGGCTGCCACAGGCGAAGCAGGTTGGAGAAGGTGAAGCCGCCGGTGTCCTTGTCCTGAAAGGCGCCGACCAGCAGCGAAATCGTCGGCCAGATCAGGAACAGCACGGCGAACAGAAAGAACGGCCCGACGCCCAGCCAGGCGCCGAACTGGGGAATGCGAAAGCGGCGAGGAGTTTGGACTGCGGACATGCGGCCTTTGAGAGTTTGCGTCCGTCAACCATAACGCCCCTCACGCGAGGGCGGGAGGGGGGCTCTGGATCCCCTCTCCCCGCGAGCGGGGAGAGGGAGCGGAGAGCGCCGGGATTGGCGGCCTTACTTCGCGACCGTCGCGCCGACGACCGTGTCCCACTGCTTGGCGATCACTTCCTTCGCCGCGGCCTGTTCGGCCAGCGTCGGGAACTTCGCCTTGGCGTAGCCTTCGGCCGGCGGCAGCGCGCTCAACAGTTCGGCCGGGACCTTCTTGCCCTCGACGAGGTTGTTGAAGCGGATCGGGTGGCAATAGCCCTTCAGCCAGCCGAGCTGTCCCTCGTCCGAATAGAGATATTCGAGCCACAGCTTGGCGGCGCTCGGGTGCGGGGCGTAGGCGCTGATCGCCTGCACATAGACGCCGGCGATGACGCCGCTCTTGGGCACGACCACGTCGACCTTCGGGTTGCCCTTCAGGCTGTCGCGCGCGGCGAGCGCGTTATAATCCCAGAACACCAGAATCGGCGTCGTGCCTTGAGCGATCGAGGCGGCCTTGCCGATGGCCGGAACGAAATTGCCCGCCTTGTTGAGGTCGGCGAAGAAGTCCAGCCCCTTGGCGGCCGCCTTGGCGGCGTCGGTCTCGCCGGTCGAAAGGCCCGCGGCGTAGACGCCCTGGGTCGCTTGGTTCGACGTGCGCGGATCGCCCGCCAGCGCGACGGAGGCCTTGTATTCCGGCTTCAGCAGGTCGGACCAGTCGGCCGGCGCGGTCTTGACGAGGTCGGCGTTCACGGCGAACGACAGCACGCCATAATAATCGCCCACCCAATAGCCGTCGGCGTCTTTGGCGGAATCCGGGATCGACGCCCAGGTCGAGACCTTGTAGGGCAGCAGCAAGCCGTCTTTCTTGGCCGAGGGGCCGAACGACAGGCCGACGTCGACGACGTCGGGGGCCTGCGGGCCCTTGTTGTCCTTGTTGGCCTTGATCGCCTCGATTTCGTCGCCCGAACCGCCGTCGGGGTTCAGTTCGTTGATCTTGAGGCCATACTTGGCCTTGAAGCTCGAGATCAGGTCGCCGTAGCCGCACCAGTCGTGCGGCAGCGCGATCACGGTGAGTTGTCCCTCCTTCTTGGCGGCCTCCGTCAGCGAAGCCAGATCGTCGGCGCGCGCCAGCGTGGAGGTTCCCAACGCCATGCCCGCCGCGAGGGCCGCGGCTGAGGTAATATAAGCGACTTTCTTCATGTGACATTCCTTCCCTCGCCGCGGCGGCGGAACGAAACCGTCGGGCCGTAGCGTAACGCGGCGAGGACTAGTTATACTCGATGACGTTTGCGTGTCGCCCCCAAACGTGCGACTTCACGACCGAAACAGCGACTTGCCCGGTTTGTCGTTTTCGCGCCATGTTGTTCGCGCAATGCCGGGTCGTCTGTTGGACTTTGGAGTGGGCCTCGTCGAGCCGTGCGCACCGTACTCACGTTCGTCGCGTTCGCGCTCGTCGCGGTTCTGAGCCTCGCGCTCGTCGCGCCGCCGTTCGTCGATTGGACGGCTGAGCGCGCTCAGATCGAAGCGCAATTGAGCGAACGCTTGGGGATGCCGCTGCGCACGTCCGGGCCGATCGAAGTGCGGTTGCTGCCCATCGCCTATGTCGAGTTCGGCGGCCTGGAGGCCGGCCCGGCGGGCGCCCCGGTGTTCGTTTCCGAGCACGCCCGGTTCGAAATCTCGCTCGCCTCGCTGCTCGCCGCCCGCCTGCGATTCGCCGAGGTCGATCTCACCCGTCCGGCGTTGAAGCTCGATCTCGAAGCCACGTCGCGGCTCGGCGCGCTTCCCGCCGCGCTTGCGGCGGCGGGCGCGGAGAAGCTGAAGCTGCGCGGCGGCAGCCTGGTCTTGAGCCGCGGCGCGGCCGGCGCGACCTCGCTCGCCGCGCTCGATGTCGACGCCTCCGCCGGCTCGCTGCTGGGACCGTTCCGCGGCGAGGGTGCGACGACGCTCGCCGACGGACGGCGAATCGGCTTTGAATTCGTCGCCAGCGCCGTGGTCGCCGGAGCGTTGCCGATCAAGGCGGCGATTTCCGACGGCAACGCGGCATGGAAGGCGACGTTCGACGGCGCATTGAGCGCGACGCCTGGCGGCCGCGTCGCCTTTACGGGCGCGACGACGCTCTCGGGCGCGCTCGGCGCCCTCGATGACGTCGGCCCGCTGCCCTGGAAGCTTGCCGGCGCCCTCAGCGCCGACACCCGCGCGGCGCGGCTCGAAAATCTGACGGCGAGCTTCGGCGCCGAGTCGCGGGCCTTGACCGCGACCGGCCGCGTCGAGGCCGCGCTCGGTCCCAACCCGACCCTGAAGGCGGAGTTGAAGGCCAAGCAGCTCAACATCGACGGCCTGCTGCGCCGCGAGGGCGAGGATTCGGCGCCGCCCCCGCGCGCGCTCGCCGCGCTGGCCTCGCTCGGGCGCCGCTTCGTCGACGGCGGGGCGCCGACGCTCGGCGTCGAAGTGGCCTTTGCGACCCCCGCGGCCTACGTCGGCGCCGAGACGCTCGACGATATTTCCTTTGTCGCGCGCGGTCAGGCCGGGGCGCCGTTGCGTCTGACGTTTGCGACGGGGCTGCCGGGCGCGGGGCGGCTGAGCCTCGACGGCGCTTTCGAGTTCGGCGCCTCGCCGCATTTTGTCGGCGCGGCGCAGGCGAGCGCGCACGATCTCGGCGCGCTGGGGATCTGGGCGGCGCGCGCCGACGCCGCGACGTCGGCCAAGGTCGAGAGCATCGCTCGCGCGCTTCCCTATGGGCTGGTCTCGGTCAAGGGCGACATCGAGGCGTCGAAAGCCGGGTTTTCGCTGCGCAATCTGACGCTGGCGCTCGACCGCACGACGCTGACCGGCGCGGCCGCGTTCACGGCGTCGACAGATTCGTCGCGGGCGCGGGTGTTCCTCGATCTCGCCTCCGACGCGCTGGATATCGACGCCGCGCCGGATCTGGCCTCGAACGCTTTCTGGATCGGCGACTTCGACCTCAGCGTCGCCTTGCGCGCCAATCGGCTGCGCGTCGCCCACGCGGGCGAGGCGGCGGTCGAGAGCGGGTCGCTGGCGCTGTCGGCGACGCGAGAGGGCGAAAGGTTCAAACTGGAGCGTCTCTCGGTCGCCGGCCTCGGCGGCGCCTCGGTGGAGGCTCAGGGCGAGGCGACGCCTTCGCGGCTCTGGGGCAAGGCGACGCTCGACGCCGCCAAGCTCGGCGATTTCGCCGCGCTCGTCGCCCGCGTCGCCCCGGACCGTTTCTCGCGCTGGCTGGTCGACCACGCGGCGGGGTTGTCGCCGGCCAAGGCGACATTCGAAGCCCGGCGCGAGGGCGAGTCCAAGGGAGGGCCGTTCCCGTTCGATTTCGCCGCCGCCGAGGGCGTGGCCGGCGGCGTGCGCTTCAAGCTCGGCGCCAATAACGCGCCGGCGCCGGTGAGCGCGCTGTTCGTCGACGCCAACGCCGAGGCCGCCGACGGCGGCGCCTGGCTCACTGTGCTGGGGTTGCGGCCGGCGCCGGGGGCCGTGGCAAAGTCGAGTATTCACATCAACGCCTCCGGCGGTTTCGAGGCCGGCTTCGACGGCCAGCTCGCCGCCAGTTTCGCCGGCGCCGATGTAACCTGGAAGGGCCGGCTGACGCCGAACGCCACGGCGCCCGACGATCCCCTGCTGTTCGGTGCGGCGACGCTCAAAGCCGCCGATCTGACGCCGGCGCTGGTCGCGCTGCGCATGGCGTCTGCGAGCGCCAATGTCGCCGCGCCCGTCGATCTCGGCGGCGATTTCACCCTGCGCGGCGCCAAAATCTCCGTGCCGCGCCTCTCCGGATCACTCGTCGGCGCCAAAATCGCGGGCCAACTCGCCTGGACTCCGCCGCAGGAAGTCGACGCCGCCGCGCTCAGTTCGGATGTCGCCGTCGCTCAATCGATCGCCGGGGAGGCGCCGGCGCCGTCGGGCGGGCTGACCGGCGAGATCTCGCTCGACCGAGCCACTGCGAGCGGGCTGCTCAGCCTGCCGCTCGGGGTCCTCGCCGCGGTCAAGGCCCCGTTGCGCTGGTCGGACAACCGGTTCGCCGAGCCATTGCTGATCCCCCCGACCGCAGACGTGACGCTGCATGTGGGCTCGCTGGACCTCGGCGGCGTCGAAGCCAAGGCCGCTTCGGCGCGGCTTTCGGCCGATCGCGGCAAGTTCGAACTGACCGAAGCCAGTTTCGACGCCGCCGGCGCGCATTTCGTCGGCCACGCCGCGCTGCGCCGGGACGGGCCCAACGCCGCAATCACCGGCGGGCTCGAAATCCAGCACGGCCAAGTCGATCGTCCGGCGCTGTCGGGCAAGTTCGGGCTCAGCGTCGATTTCGCGACTTCGGGAACCTCGCCGAGCGGGCTGGTCGCTGGGCTCGTCGGGCAGGGGCAGGCGACGACCATGGGCCTCGCGCTGCCGCGTCTCGACCTGCTGGCGCTCGGCCGGCTGCTCGCCAAGGCCGAGGCGCCCGAAGTGGCCATCGACGAGACCCATGTTCAGTTCGAACTGGGCAAGGAACTCGACAGGGCCGCGCTCGCGCTGCCGGACGCGTCGTCGCCGCTCGCGCTCGCCTCCGGCAAGTTCAGGCTGGGGCCGTTCGCCGTCGAGCGGCCGGGCGGGCGGGCGAGCGCGCTCATCGGCTTCGATCTGCAAACCTTCGAATTTTCGGCCGACGCCGCGTTTTCGAGCGACCACGTCGGCAAATATTGGAGCGGCGGCGCGCCGGCTTTCGCCGTGACGCTGCGCGGACCGCTCGACGCGCCCCAGCGCAGGATCGACGACACCGCGCTCGCCGCCGGCCTCGCCTCGCAGGCAATCTCGCGCGAGAGCGACCGCATCAGCGCGCTCGAAGCCGATATCCGCGAGCGCGCCGCATTCAATCGCCATATGAAGGCCTGGGCGTTCGTCGCGCGCCGGCAGCGCGAAATCGCCGATTTCGTCGCCGAGCAGCAGCGCCAGCAGATGGAAGTCGAAAGACGGCGCTCGGAAGACGCACTGATGAAGCTGCTGGACGACCAGGAAAAGGCCGACGAGCTGGCGAAATCCGCGCCGCCGGCGCCCAAGCCGATCGCGACGCCGGCCCCCACCCCCGTCGCGACGCCAGTAGATCCGACGGCGAGTGGGCTCTACTGATGCGCCGACGACGCTGCACGAACCGGCGATTCGCGGGCGACAGCGCCACAGCTTCGCTCAGGGCGCCCGAACGGCGCCGTTCGAACGTGTGAAGACGGGGCCTCCATGAACGACATCGAAACTCCGCCCGAACCGCTAGGCAACGTATGGGATGTTTCTCTTCCCATTAGCGAAATGCTCAAGGGCAAGCGCGGGCTGGTGGTCGGCATCGCCAACCGACGCTCGATCGCCTATGGCTGCGCCGCGAAACTGCGCGCCTTCGGCGCCGAACTGGCGCTGACCTATTTCCACGAGAAGACCAAAGCCTATGTGGCGCCCATCGCCGCAGAACTCGACGCCAAGCTGTTCATGCCGCTCAACTTGGAGAAACACGGCGAACTGGAAGCCGTGTTCGATCGCATCCGCGCCGAGTGGGGCGCGCTCGACTTCGTCGTGCATTCCGTGGGCTTCGCGCCGCCGGCCGATCTGCACGGTCGCGTCATCGATTGTTCGCTCGAGGGTTTCACCCTGGCGATGCGCGTCTCCGTCTATTCGTTCATCGAAATGGCCCGGCTTGCCGAGCCGTTGATGACCGGCGGCGGCGCTCTGGTGACCATGAGCTATTATGGCGCCGACAAGGTCGTCGATCATTACAACATCATGGGGCCGGTCAAGGCGGCGCTGGAAGCGACGACGCGCTATATGGCGGCCGAACTCGGAGACAAACGCATCCGCGTCTACGCGATTTCTCCCGGGCCGTTGCGCACGCGGGCGGGCCGGGGGATCGCCGAATTCGACGATCTCGTCGCCTCCGCGATCGCCCGCAGCCCGAGCCATCGCACGGTGGACATCGCCGAGATCGGCCGCGTCGTCGCGTTCCTCTGCGGCCCCGGCGCCTCAGGCATGACCGGTGACACGATCTATGTCGACGGCGGCCGGCACAACATCGCGTGAGCTATTTCTCCGATTCGATTAGCCCTCTGACGAACAGCCGCTGCATGGCGACGATCACCAGAGCCGGCGGCGCCAGCGCCAGCATCGCCGCCGCCATCGCATAGTTCCAGATCGGCGCGGAATCGGTGACCTGCGCCATGCGCTGGATGCCGGCGACGATGGTCGTGCGGTCGGGTTCGGTGATGACAAGCAGCGGCCACAGGTATTGGTTCCAGCCGTAGACGAACAGGATGACGAACAGCGCCGCGACATTGGTGCGCGACAGCGGCGCCAGGATTTGCAAGAAGAACTGCATGGGACCGGCGCCGTCCATACGCGCCGCGTCCGTCAGTTCGTCAGGGATGGTCATGAACACCTGACGAAACAGGAAGGTCGCGGTCGCCGAGGCGATGAGCGGCAGGATCAATCCGGCTTGAGTATTGAGCAGACCGAAATTGGCGGCGACCTGATAGGTCGGGGCGATGCGCACTTCGATCGGCAGCATCAGGGTGGCGAAGATCAACCAGAACGCCAGCATGCGGAAACGAAAGCGGAAGTAGGCGATGGCGAAGGCGGACAGGATCGAGATCGCGATCTTGCCGACGGCGACGCCGATGGCCATGATGGCGGAGTTGACGAGCATCCGCCACAGCGGCGGCATTCCCGCCTCGGCGAGGCCGCTCCCGAGCACGCTCGCATAATTGTCGATGAGCCGATCGCCGGGCCACAGCGGCAGCGTGCGCGCCATCAACTCGTCGCCGGGCAACGAAGACGCGACGAAGGCGAACCAGATTGGCGCCACGACGACGGTCGCGCCGAAGATCAACGCGAGGTGAACCAAAAGAGAACTCAGGCGACTCTGGCCGACCATGTCAGTAGTGCACTCCGCGTTCGAGATAGCGGAACTGCAGCACGGTGAGCGTGAATACGATCGCCATCAGCACCACCGATTGCGTGCCTGCGGCGCCGAAGTCGAAACCCTGAAAACCGTCGTGGTAGACCTTGTAGACCAGCGTCATCGTCGCTTCCCCCGGCCCGCCGCGCGTCGTCGCGTCGATGACGGCGAAGGTGTCGAAGAACGCGTAAACGCCATCGACGACAACCAGGAAGAACGCGGTCGGCGCGATGAGCGGAAGCTGGATGGCGAAGAACCGCCGCGCCGGACCGGCGCCGTCGAGCGCGGCGGCTTCGATCACCGAGCGCGGGATCGCTTGCAACCCGGCGACGAAGAACAGGAAATTGTAGCTCACCTGTTTCCAGGCGGAGGCGACGACGATGAGGATCATCGCGTCGGTTCCATTGAGATACGGGTTCCAGCGCATCCCCAAGCTCGTCAGCGCATGCGCGGCGACGCCGACGGTCGGATTGAACAGGAAGAACCACAGCACGCCCGCCACCGCCGGCGCCATCGCATAGGGCAGGATCAGCAGCGTCGTATAGACGGACCGCCCGCGAACGACCTGATCGGTCAGCGCGGCGAGCGCGAGCGAGAACACCAGCGTCAAGGCGATCGTCGCCGTGACGAAAATCAGCGTCGTCTCGGCGACAGTCAGATAATGCGGGTCGGAAAAC
>Ga0302319_10025715_pt1 | contig 10408 bp, 5 predicted proteins | sample Bog_T0_2_FD_203319 | JGI IMG/M metagenome (GOLD analysis project Ga0302319, IMG submission 203319) | Peat permafrost microbial communities from Stordalen Mire near Abisko, Sweden - Bog_T0_2 | ecosystem: Environmental > Terrestrial > Soil > Wetlands > Peat | place: Sweden: Abisko, Stordalen Mire...
CAATTATTTCTACGGCACCATCCTCTATAGCCGCGGCGAACTGGGCTGGAAGACGGCATTCGACATCGAGCGCATGAAGGGCGTCAAGCTGACCTCGGACCTGATCGACGCCGCCACCGGCAAGGTGGTGGCCGAGATCGGCACCAAACTGACGCCGCGCACCACCAAAAAACTGAAGGATGGCGGTCTGGCGGAAATTTTCGTGACGCCAAAAGAGCTGGTGGGCTCCTATCTGGCGCTCGACATCATCAATGAGGAAACCGGCGAGATTCATTGCGAAGCCGGCGACGAACTGACTCTTCCCCTGCTCGAGGAACTGGAAAAAGCCGAAGTCAACGAGTTGCCGGTTCTGTCGATCGACCATATCAATATCGGCCCCTACATCCGCAACACCTTGGCGGCCGACAAAAACACCTCGCGCGAGGAAGCGCTGATCGACATCTACCGGGTGATGCGCCCGGGCGAGCCGCCGACCCTGGACACCGCAGAAGCGCTCTTCAACGGCCTGTTCTTCGACGTCGAACGCTACGATCTGTCGGCGGTCGGCCGCGTCAAGATGAATTCGCGGCTGAATTTTACCGACGTGCCGGACACCATCCGCACCTTGCGCAAAGCCGACATTCTGGGCGTTATAAAGGTGCTGACCGATCTCAAGGACGGTCGCGGCGAAATCGACGATATCGATCACCTCGGCAATCGCCGGGTGCGTAGTGTCGGCGAGCTGATGGAAAACCAGTATCGGCTCGGACTGCTCAGGATGGAACGCGCCATCCGCGAGCGCATGAGCTCAGTCGACATCGACACGGTGATGCCGCACGATTTGATCAATGCCAAGCCGGCGGCGGCGGCGGTGCGAGAATTCTTCGGCAGTTCGCAGCTGTCACAGTTCATGGATCAGACCAATCCGCTGTCGGAAATCACCCACAAGCGCCGCCTGTCGGCGCTTGGGCCAGGCGGCTTGACTCGGGAACGCGCCGGCTTCGAAGTGCGCGACGTGCATCCGACCCATTATGGCCGGATCTGCCCGATCGAAACCCCGGAAGGGCCGAATATCGGACTGATCAACAGCCTGGCGACCTATGCCCGGGTCAATCAGTATGGCTTCATCGAAAGCCCTTATCGTCGTGTCATCGACGGCAAGGTCACCGACGAAGTGCTCTATCTGTCGGCCATGGAAGAAGGCCGCTACACTATCGCTCAGGCCAATGCCCGACTCGATGACAAGGGCTGTTTCACCGAGGATCTGGTCTCATGCCGCCGCAGCAGCGATTTCGTGCTGGTGCCATCGTCGGAAATCAACTTCATCGACGTGTCTCCCAAGCAGCTGGTGTCGGTGGCGGCGGCGCTGATTCCGTTCCTCGAGAACGATGACGCCAACCGCGCCTTGATGGGCTCGAACATGCAGCGCCAGGCGGTGCCTTTGATCCGCGCCGAAGCGCCGCTGGTCGGTACCGGCATGGAACATGCGGTGGCGCGCGATTCGGGCGCTGCCATCGCGGCGCGCCGCACCGGCGTGGTCGATCAGGTCGATGCTACCCGCATCGTCATTCGCGCCACCGAGGAAACCTCGGCGGCGGCGACCGGCGTCGACATCTATAATCTGCTCAAATTCCAGCGCTCCAACCAGAATACCTGCATCACCCAGCGACCGCTGGTCAAGGTCGGCGATCAGGTGCTGCAAGGCGACATCATCGCTGACGGTCCCAGCACCCAGCTTGGCGAATTGGCGCTCGGCCGCAATGTGCTGGTCGCCTTCATGCCGTGGAACGGCTATAATTTCGAAGATTCGATTCTGATCTCGGAGCGCATCGTCAGGGACGATGTGTTCACCTCGATCCATATCGAAGAATTCGAGGTGATGGCGCGCGACACCAAGCTCGGCCAGGAGGAAATCACCCGCGACATTCCCAATGTCGGCGAGGAGGCCCTCAAGAATCTCGACGAAGCCGGGATCGTCTATATCGGCGCCGAGGTCAAGCCAGGCGACATTCTGGTCGGCAAGGTCACGCCCAAGGGCGAAAGTCCGATGACGCCGGAAGAAAAACTGCTGCGCGCCATCTTCGGCGAAAAGGCTTCCGATGTGCGCGACACCAGCTTGCGGCTGCCGCCCGGCGTGTCCGGTACGATTGTCGAGGTGCGGGTGTTCTCGCGCCGCGGTGTCGAAAAGGATGAACGCGCGCTGGCCATCGAGCGGGCGGAAATCGAACGTCTGGCCAAGGACCGCGATGACGAGCGGGCGATTCTCGAACGGTCCTTCTATGGCCGGCTGCGCAATCTGCTGCTCGGCCAGAGCGTCGTCAATGCCCCCAAGGGCATCAAGATCGGCGCCCCGGTCACTGAAGAAATCCTGGGCACGCTGCACCAGAGCCTGTGGCGCAACATCGCCGTCACCGACGATCAGGTGATGACCGACATCGAGGCGCTGAAACAATCGGTCGACCAGGGTGTCGACCGCCTGCAGCGCCGCTTCGAGGACAAGGTCGAGAAACTGCAGCGCGGCGACGAGTTGCCGCCCGGCGTGATGAAGATGGTCAAGGTGTTCGTAGCCGTGAAGCGCAAGCTGCAACCGGGCGACAAGATGGCTGGCCGGCACGGCAACAAGGGCGTGATCTCGCGCATCACCCCGGTCGAGGACATGCCCTATCTGGACGACGGCACCGCGGTCGACATCGTGCTCAATCCGTTGGGTGTGCCGTCCCGCATGAATGTGGGGCAGATCCTGGAGACCCATCTCGGCTGGGCGTCGGCCAATCTTGGCCGGCAGATCGGTGAAATGCTCGACAGCTTCTACCGCAAGTTGAGCAGCATCGAAGATTTACGCTCGCGTCTTGCCGACATTTACGGCAAAGTCGCCTATGACCAGGATGTTGCCGATTTCAGCGACGCCGAGATCATCGAACTGTCGGAGAATTTGCGACCCGGCGTGCCGATGGCGTCGCCGGTGTTCGACGGCGCGCGCGAAGCCGATATCGTCGCCATGCTGGAAAAGGCCGGGCTGGCGTCGTCCGGCCAGGTCATTCTGGTCGACGGCCGCACCGGCGAACCCTTCGATCGCGCTGTGACGGTCGGCTATATTTATATGTTGAAGCTGCACCATCTGGTCGACGACAAGATCCATGCCCGCTCGATCGGGCCCTATTCGCTGGTCACGCAGCAGCCTTTGGGCGGCAAGGCGCAGTTCGGCGGACAGCGTTTCGGCGAGATGGAGGTGTGGGCGCTGGAAGCCTATGGCGCCGCCTACACGCTCCAGGAAATGCTGACGGTCAAGTCGGACGATGTTTCCGGGCGCACCAAGGTCTATGAGGCGATCGTGCGCGGCGACGACACCTTCGAAGCCGGCATTCCGGAAAGCTTCAACGTGCTGGTCAAGGAGCTGCGCTCGCTCGGCCTCAATGTTGAACTCAATCAGCGCGATTTCTGATCTCTCAGGAGCATCGACACCATGAATGAACTGGTAAAGATCTTCGGTCAGCCGAGCGGAACGCAAAGCTTCGACCAGATCCAGATCGCCATCGCCAGCCCCGAGCGGATTCGCTCCTGGTCGTTCGGCGAGATCAAGAAGCCCGAGACCATCAATTACCGCACCTTCAAGCCGGAGCGCGACGGCTTGTTCTGCGCCCGCATCTTCGGGCCGATCAAGGACTATGAGTGCCTGTGCGGCAAGTACAAGCGGATGAAATATCGCGGCATCATCTGCGAGAAATGCGGCGTCGAAGTCACCCTCGCCAAGGTGCGGCGCGAACGGATGGGCCATATCGAGCTGGCCTCGCCGGTGGCGCATATCTGGTTCCTGAAATCGCTGCCGAGCCGCATCGGCCTGTTGATCGACATGACGCTCAAGGATCTCGAGCGGATTCTCTATTTCGAGAATTACGTGGTGACCGAGCCTGGCCTCACGCCTTTGAAACAGCATGAATTGCTGACCGAGGAACAATATCAGACCGCGGTCGAAGCCTATGGCGACGACGCCTTCCAGGTCGGCATCGGCGCCGAGGCGATCCGCACCTTGTTGCAGGCGATCGAACTGTCGCCCGAACATGAGAAGCTCAAGGTCGAACTGCGTGAAACCACCTCGGAAGCGAAGCGCAAGAAGCTGGTCAAGCGACTCAAGCTGGTGGAAGCCTTCCTGGAATCCAATTCCCGTCCGGAATGGATGATTCTCGAAGTGATTCCGGTGATTCCGCCGGAATTGCGGCCGCTGGTGCCGCTCGATGGCGGCCGATTCGCCACCTCGGATCTGAACGACCTCTACCGCCGCGTCATCAATCGCAATAACCGGCTGAAGCGTTTGATCGAACTGCGTGCCCCCGAGATCATCGTCCGCAATGAAAAGCGCATGCTGCAGGAGGCGGTGGACGCCCTGTTCGACAATGGTCGCCGCGGCCGCGCCATCACCGGTGCCAACAAGCGGCCGCTGAAATCGCTGTCCGACATGCTGAAGGGCAAGCAGGGCCGCTTCCGCCAGAACCTGCTCGGCAAGCGCGTCGATTATTCCGGCCGCTCGGTGATTGTGGTCGGGCCGGAACTGAAATTGCACCAGTGCGGGCTGCCCAAGAAAATGGCGCTCGAACTATTCAAGCCGTTCGTCTATTCCAAGCTCGAACTCTATGGCATGGCCACCACCATCAAGGCGGCCAAGCGTATGGTGGAAAAAGAGCGTCCCGAAGTTTGGGACATTCTGGAAGAGGTGATCCGCGAGCATCCGGTGATGCTGAACCGTGCCCCCACGCTGCATCGGCTTGGCATCCAGGCCTTCGAGCCGGTTCTGATCGAAGGCAAGGCGATCCAGCTGCACCCGCTGGTCTGCACGGCCTTCAACGCCGATTTCGACGGCGACCAGATGGCGGTGCATGTGCCGCTGTCGCTCGAAGCCCAGCTCGAAGCCCGCGTCTTGATGATGTCGACCAACAACATCCTGTCGCCCGCCAACGGCAAGCCGATCATCGTGCCGTCCCAGGACATCGTGCTGGGGCTCTATTATATCACCATGGAACGGCCGGGCGAGAAGGGCGAGGGCATGACCTTCGCCACCGTGTCGGAAATCCAGTCCGCGCTCGACGCCAAGGCGGTCAGTCTGCATGCCAAGGTTAAGGCGCGCTACACCACCGTGGATGACGACGGCAATCCGGTGACGACACGGGTGGAAACCACACCGGGCCGCATGCTGCTGTCCGAAGTGCTGCCGCGCAGTACCAAAGTGCCGTTCTCGCTGATCAACCGCCTGCTCACCAAGAAGGACATCCAGAACGTCATCGACATCGTCTATCGCCATTGCGGCCAGAAAGAGACGGTGATCTTCGCCGACCGCGTGATGGGACTGGGCTATGCCCATGCCTGCCGCGCCGGCATCTCGTTCGGCAAGGACGACCTGGTGATCCCGGCGTCGAAGACCCAGCTGGTGTCCGACACCGAGACCAAGGTCAAGGAGTATGAACAGCAGTACCAGGACGGGCTGATCACCCACGGCGAGAAATACAACAAGGTGGTCGACGCCTGGTCGAAATGCACCGACGACGTGGCCGACGCCATGATGAAGGAGATCAGCACGCCCAAGCCCGGCAAGCCGATCAACTCGATCTATATGATGGCGCATTCCGGCGCGCGCGGTTCCGCCGCCCAGATGAAACAGCTGGCCGGCATGCGCGGCCTGATGGCCAAACCGTCGGGCGAGATCATCGAGACGCCGATCATCTCGAACTTCAAGGAAGGCCTCACCGTGCTGGAATATTTCAATTCCACCCACGGCGCCAGAAAAGGCCTTGCCGACACCGCCTTGAAGACCGCGAATTCCGGCTATCTGACCCGCCGTCTGGTCGATGTGGCGCAAGACGCCATCATCGTCGAGGATGATTGCGGCACCTCGCGCGGGCTGACCGTGTCACCGGTGCTGGAAGGCGGCGAAGTGATTGCCAGTTTGGGCGAGCGCATCCTGGGCCGCACCGCGTCGCGCGACGTGATCGATCCCGGTACCGGCCTGGTGATCGTCGCCGCCGGGTCGCTGATCGACGAATATCTGGTCGAACAGATCGAGGCGGCTGGTATCGAGATCGTCGGCATCCGTTCGGTGCTGACCTGCGAGGCGGAAACCGGCATTTGCGGCGCCTGCTATGGGCGCGATCTGGCGCGCGGCACCAAGGTCAATGTCGGCGAGGCGGTCGGCGTGATCGCCGCGCAGTCAATCGGCGAGCCGGGCACCCAACTGACCATGCGTACTTTCCATATCGGTGGCGCGGCGCAGCGCGGCGCCGAGCAGAGCTCGATCGAATCCGCCTTCGAGGCCAAGGTGCAGCTGGTCAACCGCAATGTCGTGACCAACTCTTCGGGGCAGACGGTGGTGATGTCGCGCAATTGCGAACTGGTGCTGACCGATGTCAATGGCCGCGAAAAAGCGCGACATCGCGTGCCCTACGGCGCGAAATTGCTGGCCGATGAAGGCACGGCGGTGGGCAAGGGCAGCAAGCTGGCCGAGTGGGATCCCTATACCTTGCCGATCCTGACCGAACGGGAAGGCATCGCCCATTATGTCGATCTGGTCGAAGGCCTGTCGATGCGCGAAGTGCTCGACGAAGCCACCGGCATCACCAGCAAGGTGGTGGTCGATTGGAAGCAGCAGCCGCGCGGCTCGGACCTGCGGCCGCGCGTCACGCTCAGGGATCAGGCCGGCGAGGTGGTGCAGCTGGGCAATGGACTGGAGGCGCGCTATTTCATGTCGGTCGATGCCATCCTGTCGGTCGAGAACGGACAAAAAGTGCATGCCGGCGACGTGCTGGCGCGCATTCCGCGCGAGTCCTCGAAGACGCGCGACATCACCGGCGGTCTGCCGCGTGTCGCCGAGCTGTTCGAGGCGCGCCGGCCCAAGGATCACGCCATCATCTCCGACATCGACGGCCGCGTCGAATTCGGCAAGGACTACAAGTCGAAGCGCCGCATCATGGTGGTGCCCGAAGACGGCGACGCCATCGAATATCTGATCCCCAAGGGCAAGCATATCTCGGTGCAGGAAGGCGACTATGTCCGTCAGGGCGATCCGCTGATGGACGGCAATCCGGTGCCGCACGACATATTGAAGGTAATGGGCGTCGAGGCGTTGGCCAATTACCTGATCAACGAGATCCAGGAGGTCTACCGTCTGCAGGGCGTCAAGATCAACGACAAGCATATTGAGGTGATCGTCCGGCAGATGCTGCAGAAAGTCGAAATCACCGATCCCGGCGACACCACCTTCCTGGTCGGCGAACAGATCGACCGCCACGATTTCGAGGCGGAAAATCAGAAGACCATCAAGGATCAGGGCCGGCCGGCCGGCGGCACCCCGGTGCTGCAGGGCATCACCAAGGCGTCCTTGCAGACCCATTCCTTCATCTCGGCGGCGTCGTTCCAGGAAACCACCCGGGTGCTGACCGAGGCGGCGGTGTCGGGCAAGACCGACGATCTGATGGGTCTCAAGGAAAACGTCATCGTCGGCCGCCTGATCCCGGCCGGCACCGGCGCCGTAATGAACCGACTCAAGGAAATTGCCGCCAAGCGCGACAAGGAACTGCAAGGGCCCGATCCGGTTCCGGCGCAGAACCAACTGGCCGAGGCACCGGCCGAATAGGACGACCGCGTGTTACTGAGAAACGGCCCCCGTTCCGCGACGGGGGCCTTTTTCTTAGAATTCGGAAGAATTCGGTGACAGTGCATTTATTTGAATTCGGTGACAGTGGAATTCGGTGGCAGTGCATTTAAATGAGCCTTTCCTTGAACGCGCCCATGTAAATCTGTGCACTGTCACTGCAATCCTCCTCAGCGACCAACTTGAGGAAACCGGGAGGCCCGCCACGGCGTTGGATATAGGGCCAGCCCGTCTCCGAGACCGTCGCCATATAAAAATTGTCCCGCCGGGCAATGAACGTGACTTCGTTGGGCGTGAATTTGTCGAACAGCTGATGGTTCTTGAAATCCTGCCTAACCATGTCGCTGCCCATCGCCGCCTGCGCGGCGCGGACGCTTGGAGTCGCGGCGACATCAAGGAATCCTTGGGACATGGCTCGGTTCCTCCAAAGGGGTTATCGAACGGGCGAGCGCGTGTCAGGCCGCAGCGCCTCGGACGACCGGAAAATCGATAGCGGTCGCCGCCACGATATTCAGCAGGTTGGTGAAGATGTTCTCGGCGGTGACAGCGATGATTTCGACGATCTGGCTGTCGCTGAAGCCGGCATCGCGGATCCCCGTGACATCGGCATCAGTGACGTGCCCGCGCTCGCGCACCAGCTTGGTCGCGAATCCCACGGCGGCGTCTGCCTTCGCGTCGCCGGACCTGCCGTCACGATTGAGGGCGACTTCCTCCGGAGAGAGCTTCGCCAGGTTGAGCGCGATATAGCTGTGCGCCGACAGGCAATAGTCGCAGCCATTCGCCTGGGCGACGGCCAGTGCGATTCGTTCGCGTGTCTTGACATCGAGCGTCTTGCCGAGCGCGCCGTTGTTGGCGGTGAAGCCCTGGAGCGTGGCAGGGCTGCTGGCGATCAGGCGGAACATGTTCGGTACCAGGCCGAGTTGCTTGTTCACAGCGTCGAGAATCGGCTTCGATGCCTCGGGCACTTCATCGCCGGCGGGGAGGGCTAGACGGGACATAGGGTTCTCCATTTGCAGTGTCGGAACCAGGAAGAGGTCCGCTCGAACGGAGAGTTAGTTCATTCCATAGAAAAGGATAATCCTGTAATATTGAGATATAAGTTCTCAATTAATGGAATAGTGATGGACCGTCTCGAAGCCATGACGATTCTACTGCGAGTCATCGATACCGGGAGTTTCTCCGCTGCCAGTCGGGCATTGCGCATGCCGCTGGCGACCGTCAGTCGGAAGGTGAACGACCTCGAGAGTCACCTGGGAATCCGGCTGCTGGTGCGAACGACCCGAACGCTGGCTGTAACCGAGGCCGGCGCCGTCTATGCCGCTTCGGCGAAACGCATTCTCGAGCAAATCGACGAAACCGAGCGCGTTGCCGCCGGGGAGTTTCAAGCGCCACGTGGCGAGTTGATCCTGACGGCACCGGTCATGTTCGGCCGAATTCATATCCTCCCCGTCGTTACCGAATTTCTTGCCGCCTATCCGGAGATAAACATTCGGCTGCTGCTCTCGAACCGCAACCTTCACCTGCTTGACGATCATGTCGATCTGGCGGTTCGGATCGGACCGCTGCCGGATAGCAGCATGGTGGCGACGCGTATCGGCTCGATGCGGACGGTTATATGCGCCAGTCCGAGACTCATCGCCGCCCATGGCCTTCCCAACCAACCCGAGGATCTGGCGAACCTGCCTGGTGTCAGTTTCGACGTCCTCTCCCCGGCCTTGACCTGGACATTCAGACGAAAGGACGCGAAAGCAGGGGTCGACCTGCCGATCCGACCGCGCCTTTCAGTATCAACAGCTGAGGCCGCTGTCTGGGCGGCGGCTCAAGGGGTCGGTGTGACCAGGTTGCTCCACTACCAATGCGCCGACGCCATCGCTAACGGTTCGCTGCAGATCATCCTGGCAGAGTTCGAAATTGAGCCGCTTCCAATTCACCTGATTCATGCGGGGCGCGGCGTGCTTCCCTCGAAGACACGGGTCTTCCTAGACTTTGCTGCGGATCGTCTGAGGGAGAGACTGCGTTAATATGACATGCATCAAGGTTGCAGTCGAATTGATACTGTCCTTGAACGCGCAAATGACAATTAGTGCACTGTCACTGATCCCCAATGCAAATTTGTGCACTGAACGCGCTAATCCCAATTTGTGCACTGCCACCGCAATGCCAATGCACAATTAGTGCACTGTCACCGCAATGCTGTGCCACCGCAATGCTGTGCGCGGTTGCGGAAAACCTCTCCTGGTCGACAGACTTCTGAACCTCGGCGATGCGTGACGCCACCGTCAGCCGTCCGACCGCGCAGGCGACAAGGTTTGACGCGGCTCGCTACACGGAGGTCATGCTTTTGACGCGCAACGGATAGGCGGCGAGGCCGGCCAACAGCAGCAGCGGTGCCACCATCACCGACAGCCCCGACTGCCATCCTAGTCCGGCCACTGCCCGCGGCACCAGCAGCGGGAACAGGGCGAAGCCCAGGCTGAGCGGTGCCGAGGCGCAGACCGCCAGCGCCGTGGCGCGGATTGCGGCCGGATAGCTTTCCGCCACCAGCAGCAGCACCACCGCTTGCGAGCCGTAGAACAATGCCGCGGTGACGCCGTACCACCACAGATCCTGATCGCGCCCGACCGACAGCCACAACAGTCCGAGCAGCGCCACGGCGCCGCCCCAGCACCTGCATCATGATCGGAATCTCGAGCTCGCAGCATTTGGCATAATAGGGGTAATATTTGGCATCATCGGGCGCCAACCCGAACCAGTGCGGGTAGAGATGCGCGCCGACAAAGCCATGGCCGCGCA
>Ga0302319_10025717_pt1 | contig 10407 bp, 9 predicted proteins | sample Bog_T0_2_FD_203319 | JGI IMG/M metagenome (GOLD analysis project Ga0302319, IMG submission 203319) | Peat permafrost microbial communities from Stordalen Mire near Abisko, Sweden - Bog_T0_2 | ecosystem: Environmental > Terrestrial > Soil > Wetlands > Peat | place: Sweden: Abisko, Stordalen Mire...
GCCGATGAAGGGGATGATGATGCCGCCGACACCGTAGATAAGCAGGTTGTTGCGCAGCAGGATATCGGCCGCCTTGGGTTCGTACTTGACGCCCTTGAGCGCCAGCGGAATCAGCGCCACAATAATGATCGCGTTGAAGATGACCGCTGACAAAATCGCCGACTGGGGCGAGTGCAAGTACATGATGTTGAGCGCGCGCAGTACCGGGAAGACACCGGCGAACATGGCCGGGATGATGGCGAAGTACTTGGCCACATCGTTGGCGATGGAGAAAGTCGTGAGCGCTCCGCGCGTCATGAGCAACTGTTTGCCGATCTCGACGATCTCAATCAGCTTGGTGGGATTGGAGTCGAGGTCCACCATATTGCCGGCCTCTTTGGCGGCCTGCGTGCCGGAGTTCATGGCCACGCCCACGTCGGCCTGCGCGAGTGCGGGCGCGTCATTAGTGCCGTCGCCGGTCATGGCGACGAGCTTGCCCTTGGCCTGCTCGCGCTTGATCAGGTCCATCTTGTCTTTAGGTTTGGCTTCGGCCAGGAAGTCATCGACGCCAGCCTCGCGGGCGATCACCGCTGCGGTCAGCGGATTGTCGCCGGTAATCATAATCGTCCGGATGCCCATGGCGCGCAGTCGTGCTAGGCGCTCCTTGAGTCCGCCCTTGACGATGTCCTTGAGGTGAATGACGCCCAGAGCCGTCGAGTTTTCGGCGACGACCAGCGGCGTTCCACCCATGCGCGCAACCTCTTCAACGGCGTCGTAGAGTTTTTTGGGCAGCGAGGAGCCTTGTTCTTCGAGGAAGCGGGCGATGGCGTCCACCGAACCTTTGCGGATGCGCGCTCCGGGCAGGTTGACGCCGCTCATGCGGGTCTGGGCCGTGAAGGGAACGAACTCGGCGTGAATGCCGCCCAGATCGCGCCCGCGCAGATTGTACTTTTCCTTGGCCAGCACCACAATCGAGCGGCCTTCGGGGGTTTCGTCCGAGAGCGAGCTGAGCTGCGCGGCGTCGGCCAGCCGCTCGGGAGTGACGTCGGGCGCGGGAATGAACTCGGTAGCCTGGCGGTTGCCCAGCGTGATGGTGCCGGTCTTGTCGAGTAGCAGTGTATTCACATCGCCAGCGGCTTCCACGGCGCGCCCGCTCATGGCCAGCACGTTGTACTGCACGAGGCGGTCCATGCCGGCGATGCCGATGGCCGAGAGCAGTCCGCCGATGGTGGTGGGGATGAGGCAGACCAGCAGCGAGACCAGCACGAAGACGGATTGCTTGGCTCCGGAGTACATCGCGAAGGGTTGCAGCGTGACCACGGCCAGCAGGAAGACGATGGTGAGGCCGCTGAGCAGAATGGAGAGCGCGATTTCGTTGGGCGTCTTCTGGCGGGTCGCGCCCTCGACCAGCGCGATCATGCGGTCGAGGAAGGTTTCGCCGGGGTTGGATGTGATGCGAACCTTGATCCAATCGGATAGAACTTTCGTCCCGCCGGTGACGGCCGACCTGTCGCCGCCGGCCTCGCGGATGACTGGGGCCGACTCGCCAGTGATGGCCGACTCGTCCACCGAGGCGACGCCCTCAATGACTTCGCCGTCGCCGGCGATGTAGTTGCCCGCCGCAACGTAGATAATGTCCCCGGAGCGCAAGAGGGCGCTGGCCACGTCTTCCAGATCGTTGCTCTCTGTGTAGCGCTTGGCGATGGTCTCGCCCTTGGCCTTGCGCAGTGTGTCTGCCTGAGCCTTGCCGCGGCCCTCGGCCATGGCTTCAGCAAAGTTGGCAAAGAGCACTGTAAACCACAGCCAGAGAGTGATCTGGAGGTTGAAGCCGAAGCCAGCGCGATGGTGGACGGTGTTGTCGATGAGCAGCGCCGACGTGAGTACGCAGCCGACCTCGACGACAAACATCACCGGGTTTTTGACCATCCAGCGGGGATCGAGCTTGCGGAATGCGTCCACAAGCGCCTGGGCCATGATTTCCGTGTTCCAAAGACTCTTTTTTTCTAGCATGATGGTCCGTTTCTGAGTAACTCTGTTGCTGCATTGAGCCGCAATTGAGAATTAAAAGCAACCGCAGGTCCTTTGACTACGCTGCGCTCCGCTCAGGATGACAGCTTTTGGGAATACGACAGCACGTTAGAAAAGCTGCCCGGTCTTGAGCAGCAGGTGTTCGAGAATCGGTCCCAAGCTCAGGGCCGGGAAGAAGGTGAGCGCGCTCAAGATGACGATTACGCCAACCAGCAGCACCGCGAAGAGCGTCGAGTTCACCGGGAAGGTTCCGGGCGAAGGAGGCACGCTCTTCTTCTGCGCCAGATTGCCGGCCAAAGCCAGCACCGGAATCATCATGAAGAGCCGTCCGAACAACATATCCCAGCCCAGCGCCACGTTGTACCACCAGGTGTTGGCGTTCAGCCCCGCGAAGGCCGAGCCGTTGTTGCCCGCGCCGGAAGTAAATGCGTAGAGAATCTCCGTTAGCCCGTGTGGTCCCTGGTTGGCCAGACTGCTGAGGCCGATGTTGGGGGCCATCACAAAGGCGGCGGTGAGCGAGAGAATGATGAGCGGGAAGATGAGCACGTAGAGCATGGACATCTTCACGTCGTAGGCCTCGATCTTCTTGCCCAGGTACTCGGGTGTGCGGCCCACCATCAGGCCAGCGATGAAGACGGCCAGCACGACCATAATAAGGATGCCGTATAGACCGGAGCCGACGCCGCCGAAGACCACCTCGCCCATCATGATGTTGATGAGCACCACCATGCCGCCGAGGGGTGTAAAGCTATCGTGCATACTGGTGACCGCGCCACAACTGGCGTCGGTGGTGATGGTGGCGAAGAGCGAACTTGCGGCGATGCCGTTGCGGACCTCTTTGCCCTCCATGTTGCCGGCCGGAGCGGTGGCGCCGCCGGTCTGCGCCGCGCCGTGAATAAGCAGATGCGGCTGCGACTCGGCCCAGTAGACGGCGGTAAAGCCGGCGGCAAAGAGCACAAACATCGCCGCCAGCACCGCCCAGCCGTGGCCCGGCGAACCGGTCATGCGCCCCAGCGTATAGGTAAGCCCCGCCGGAATGATGAAGATGGAGAGCATCTGAAGCAGGTTGGTCCAAGGCGTGGGATTCTCGAAGGGATGGGCGCTGTTGGCGTTGAAGAAGCCTCCGCCGTTGGTGCCCAGCATCTTGATGGCTTCCTGCGAGGCCACCGGCCCTTGCGCGATGGTCTGCGTCTGGCCTTCCAGCGTATGCGCCGTCGTATAAGCCTTCAGGTTTGCCGGAACGCCCTGGGCGACCAACATCAATGCATAGATCAGGCACGCAGGCAATAGCACATAAAGGTAAGTTCGGGTCATGTCAACCCAAAAGTTGCCGATGGTGCCGGAGGTTGTCCGCTTGATACCGCGAATCAGCGCCACGGCCACCACGATGCCCACTGCGGCGCTGCCGAAGTTGTGATACGCCAGGCCAACCATCTGGGTAAAATAGCTCATGGTGGTCTCGGGCGTATACGACTGCCAGTTGGTGTTGGTAGTGAAGCTGGCGGCTGTGTTCCAGGCCAGATCCGGGCCGACAGCGGCCAAACCCTGCGGATTCCAAGGCAGATGGTTCTGCAGCCGCTCAATCGCATAGGTCATGAGCATACTGACAGCGGAGAAACCCAGAACCGCATAAGCGTACTCGCGCCAGTTCATCTCCTTGTCGGCGTTGACGCCGCAGAGCTTGTAGAGGAGCCGTTCGATGGGGCGAAGCACCGGATCCAGCCAGGTGCGCTCACCCTCCAGCACGCGGGCCAGATAAATGCCCACCGGACGAACGCTTGCCAGCAGAATCACGGAGAATATGGCAAATTGCAACCAACCGTTGGCGGACATATCAGAATTTCTCCGGGAAGAGCAAGGTGAGGGCCAGATAGCCCAGCAGCAAAACGGACAGAATCAAGGCAACGACGGTGGTGATGTCGATTGGCATGGGCTACCTCAACTTCTGGCAGGCCTTGACGTAGAGAAACGCCAGACCGAAGAAAACTACCGTGAACAGCAACATCGTTACATCTTGCATGGCGGCTCCCGCACTCCAGGGAACGGGCCGTTACCGGAGACCCGCTCAAGAATGATTCTTACTCACTCCAAGTATGAGTATCGACAAACTTTTCTAAATAAAGCGTAAGGATGAGGGAGAAATAGCGAATCGGAAGTTCATTGAAGAGAATTGCGATTGAATTGCAGGTCCTTCGACTGCGTTTGTCGCAATAACCACCCCAACGGGCAAAGATCGCCCGCTGGGGACCCCGGTTGCGCGACAAACTTCGCTCAGGAGGACACCATTTTGATGGTGCGCATATTCAATTCAAGAACTATATTCGTTTGCGGAGGGAATGGAAGACTCCGTGTCCGACGATAGCGGCGGCGATGGCGATGGCGAAGTTCCTGACAGTGAAAATATCGCCGAGAGCGAATGCCAGCGTCTTGCCGTGCTCGCCGGAGCGGGTGAACTCCCCCATTAAAAGATTGGAATAAAAGAGGAAGACGATGAACCCGGTCTCGATCAAGGCGCTCTTGATGCGGACGAGATGCCTGCGGTCTTTGGAATCCAGGTTCATGAAAGGATGATAGCAGCAGCCGCATAAAAATCGCGTCAGGAAGCGCCTTCATTCGTGCCCATAAGCGAATGTCGAAAAAGTCATATCGCCACAGCGAATTATCTAATTGTTGACTCCAGGTTCCTGAAATCAATACAGCCCCGGCTCGCCGGGCGGCCGCGTCTTCCAGCGGCGATGAATCCAGAGCCATTGGTCGGGATAGCGGCGAATCCAGCTCTCGATGACGCTGGTGCACTGCTCGGTGGCGGCCAGAATCTCGGCTTCGGCGTCGGTGCCGCGCGTGAATTTGAGCTCTGGGCCAAAGTGGAGAACGTAGCGGCGTTCGGCCTCCTCCCAAAGCATAAAACCGGGCAGCACGGCCGCGCCGGTTTTGAGGGCCACGCGCGCCAGCCCCGAAGCGGTGCAGGCTTGATGGCCGAAAAAATTCACAAAGACGCCCTGCGGCGGAGTCATATTCGTGTCCATCAAAATGGCCACCGTCTCTCCCGCGCGCATGGCGGTCAGCAGGCCCCGTGCGAAATCGTCCTTGGGCAGCATACGGTTGCCGTGCCGGCAGCGGTTGGCGTTGACGAACTCGTCGAGCAGCCGGTTGTCGAGGCGGCGAACGACCACGCTCATGGTGTGGCCCATCAGCGAGTGGTAGAAGCCTGACATCTCCCACGCGCCCAGGTGGCCGGTGACGATGAGAACGCCCTTGCCGCGTGCCTGCGCAGCCAGATAATAGTCGAGGCCCTCGGTGCGAAGCCAGTCGCGGGTATTCTCGACGGTGTAGCGGCTCATGCGGCAGAACTCGACCAACTGCCAGCCGAGATGACGGAAGAGGCCGCGGATGATCTCGTCGCGCTGCGTTGCGCTGAGCGCGGGAAAAGCGAGTTCCAGATTGCGCTGGCCCACGCGGCGCAGGCGGCCGTGCAGCCGGTAGACGCACCAGGCCAGCAGCTCTGCCAGGCGACGCGACTGCGCTCGCGGCAGCCGCCCCAGAGGGCGCGCCACGGCCAAGACCAGCCAGAATTCGAGTTTCTCCCGCATCGTTCAACCCAAAAGACAAGTGTAATCCGACAGTGCGGAATTGACAGCACGCGCAAAAGATGAAGGTATAGCCATCGCCGCGCTATCATCGAAGTGTTTGCCAAGGAGAGGCTATGAATCGGCGTTCTTTTTTACGGAATACGGCAGTACTCGGCGCGCCCTTGCTGGCCATGCCGCTGGCCGCCTCGGGTACAGCTGCGGCGCCGGCGGAGAAGCAGTTCTCCGAGAGCCAGCGGCGCATCACCCGCGCGACGGCGGCAGCCCTGGCTATGCAGCGGAAAGACTGGGAGCAGGGAATTTTTGCGCAGGCGATGCTGGAGGCCGAGGAGCGCGAGAAGGTGATTCTTCTCACCAAGGCGGCCATTGTGCAGCGCGCGCCGGACGGACGGCTGGCCGTGGTGAACTCCGGCGGGCCGACCGACCCGTCGATGGGCGGCGCGGCCTACGCGAAGGCCGCCGAATGGACAGCAGAGCCGCAGCTTCGCCAAGCCGTGGACGGGCTGCTCGACTGGATTCGCAACAAGGCTCCGCGCAACGCCGGCGGTGTGCTCTACCACGTCTTCGGCGCGCCGGAGATGTGGTCGGACGGCTTCAACTGCGCGCCGCCGTTTCTGGCCGCGATGGGCTATTTTGATGAGGCGCTGCGCCAGATTGAAGGCTATCGGGAGCGGCTGTGGAATCCGGAAAAGCAACTGCTGGCGCACATCTGGGATGACGGCAAGCGGCAGTTTACTGATGGAAACTTCTGGGGCGGCGGCAACGGCTGGGCGGCGGCGGGGCTGACGCGGGTGATTCGCAGCCTTCCGGCAGAACGCCGCACGGAGCGCGAGCGGCTGGCCGGCTTTGCGCGGGAGATCATCGACGGCTGCCTGCGCCACCAACGGCCCGACGGCTTGTTTCACGATGTAGTGGACCAGCCGGCGAGCTTCGTCGAAACCAATCTGGCGCAGATGCTGGCCTACGCCACCTATGAAGGCCTGCACGGCGGGTGGCTTCCAGCGAGCTATTGGAAGCCCGCGGACGCAATGCGCGCCGCCGCTCGCGCCCGCATGGACGCCTCCGGATTTGTGCAGGGCGTTTGCGGCGCGCCCAACTTTGATCGCCCAGGAACTTCAACCGAGGGCCAGGCCTTCTGCATCCTGATGGAAGCGGCGGGAAGAAAAGCGGAGCGGGCGCGGCGATAGAGCATTTTCACGAATGTATGCTCCATGTAAACTATTCGGATGACTACGCCTTACTCCAAACATGGCTCCCAAAAGCTGGGCAGCGATGGTGACCCGATACGACAGGGATTATTCGCCTGCCAAAAGATGAATGAACTGATGCAGCAGGTAAAGCTCGATGGAGGCGAGAGCCCATTTCAATCCATTGCCGATGCGGCAAAACTCTCAAATGAAGGGAAGAAGGAAGAGGCCAGATCACGTCTGCGAAGTATTCTTGATTCTGCCAAGTTGGAAACTCGTTTGCAGTTGTGGGTTTGGTCGGCCTTGCGTGAATTGAATGAGCACCCAGACATGAAATTTGGATCGGAGATACTCGGCGTTGTTATAGAGGTTCCGATGCAAGCGGCGTACGACACATTGGCCGCGTATCAAGACGGCTCGGCAAGATACTTGAATTATTCAGGACGCGCGATTTTCTGGGATGCCCCCGATGCGACAATCAAACAATTGTGTTTGGCTTTGCTGGCCGCGTCTGCTACCGCAGGTTCGCGAGCCAAACCGAGAATCGATGTTGCGCTGCCGAAGTCCGGAATGCAGGTTACTTTGCTCACCCGTTCAGGGAATTATGTGGTCTGTGATCCTCCAGGGCCGGTCGTCCAAGCTGCGCAAGGTTTAATGATAGAGCTAATTCGACGCGCTAAAGGGGCGCAAAGCTGAAAGGGGCTATCCGTTACCGGACAGCCCCTGCATTCCCGCGATCTGACTAGCGAGCTACTCGTGGTGCTTGGCGGCGACAAAGTAATGCGCCACGCTGCGCACAAAGGACTCCGCGCCCTGCGGCACCGCGATATCGCCCTTGAGAATCGACTCGAAGCTGTGCGGCGCGCCAAAGTAGAGCTCCGTATCCTCGCTGTTCTGGCTTACGCTGGTGCCGTCCAGGTCGATGCCGGCAAAGAGGCCCTTGTTGCGCGAGTAGCTGAGCAACTCGGCGTTCATCTTCCAATCGGTCGAGGCCTGACCGGCGCGGCCCACCGGACCCGCCGCGGCAGAAGCGTCGCCGCCGATCTTGAACTTGTTCTTCAACAGGTCTTGCAAGCCGCGATCATTGACGGCCACCAGCACCAGGTCAGTGGACTGGCCGCCGATCTGGAAGCCGAAGGAGCCGCCGGCCATGCGGATGAAGACCGGCGCGCTCCAGCCGTGGCCGGTGCGGCAGATGACGACGCCCTGGCCATACTGCCCGCCGAAGACAAAGGCGCCCTTGATCATTCCGGGGACTACGGCGACGCAGGTTGCCCGCTCCAGGATGTTCATGGGAATGCTTCTGTCCTGCGCCGCCATGACCTGATCGAGGACGACTTTGGCGGCGTCGATGCGCTCCTGCAAGGTCTCTCGCGTGGAGCCGGCCCGTGCGGCCGAGGGAAGCATGAAACAGAGACAGATCAATGCAAGTGTCTTCTTCATAAATTCTGATCCTTTCCATTCCGCGAGGTTGCATCGCGGGTTGTTGAGAGGCAGCAGCAGGTCGTTCAAGCTGAGTGCGACGAAGTTCTGCCGCCAGAGCCTCACGGCTCCAGTGTATTCCAGCAAGCCGCCCCAGCGTCGAGCGCGCGCGGGAAATCCGGGGTAATTGCATGCGTGCAAGCTATGCCTTCGCAGCTCAGCAGCTTTACGGAAAAAGCGAATATCGAGTGAAGATATGATCCGCAAAATCTTCACAGTTTCACAGTAAATAGGGGGGTAGGGGGGGTACTTTTGGGGGCGGTGGGGCCAGCGTTGAGAAGCTCTGCGGGGTAAAGGATTGGCGATCGATGAACATGGTTCCATTGTGCGCCGGGGAAAGGAAATTATCTGCAAAAAATATTCATGCGAATGCGGTGACCAGCTGCAAATGGCCAGCCCCAACCGAAACGCTCTCCCGGCCGGGGCTGTCGACTGTCACCCCAACGACGAAGACCTGTCGTCGGGGACCCCGACTGTCACCCCAACGACGAAGACCTGTCGTCGGGGACCCCGAATTCGGCAAAAGGACCTGTAAGCCGAATTCTGTCGTGTGCGGTCATTCCTCTAGGCGCCGCGTCGCCGCGGACGCTCATCAGCGACCTACCCGGAGGTTTCGCCATTGCATGGAGCAGCCTGAGAGAGCGCTACGCCAGCAATCGAGCCGCCTGAACGCATCGGGCCGATGCGCAGCGCCGCATGGCTCGATGCGCGCGCTTCCCTCCCTATTTGGTCTTGCTCCGTGTGGGGTTTACCCTGCCCCCGGCGTTACCGCCGGAGCGGTGCGCTCTTGCCGCACCTTTTCACCCTTACCCCGGCGCTGAGGCAGCAAGCTGCTTCAGGGTCGCCCTCCCGAAAGAGGGGTAGCCGAGGCGGTATCTTTTCTGTGGCACTGGCCGTCCACGAGCCTTGAAGCCCGCGTCCCGGACGTTATCCGGCACACTGCCCTGCGGAGTTCGGACTTTCCTCCCCCGGTGGTCCCGCGCTTGCGCGCGAGCCTCCGGCAGCGACCGCCCGGTCCTCCTGCCAGTGGTTAGTGTACAGCAGATGCGGGATTGTCTGTTGCTGAATCGCGCGCAGATGCGATGTGTCGCACACAATTGCCTTTTAGCTGGCGAAAGTACGGAAAGCCGCAATCCTAAAGAAACAAGCGTGGACCGGGAGGTCCACGCGACAGCCGGCCAGGAGGCCGGCGCTACAATTTGATGCTTCGCGAGTCGGCGAGGCTGGCGGACAACTAACAGCTAACATCTGACGACTGACGACTGGCAACTGACGACTGACGGGTTACGCCGACCAGACGGCGCGATTGGCGCGGCCGGTGGGCGTGTAGCCCATATCGACCGAGATGCCACGAACGCACTGCAAGAGGTGATTGGCGATACCGGGCAGTTTCTGGGCGGTGACTCGGAAACTGGGGCCGGAGACGCTGACCGCAGCCACGGGCAGACGCTGCGCATCCAGCACCGGCACGGCGATGCAGCGCAGGCCCTCTTCAAGCTCCTCGTCATCGACGGCATAGCCGCGGCGGCGGGTCTTCTCGATCTCGACACGGAGGGCTTCCGCATTGGCGATGGTGCGGTGGGTGAAGCGCTCGAAGCGGGTGCGGCGGATCACGTCGTTGATGCGCTCCTCAGGCAGGAAGGCCAGAATTGCCTTGCCCACCGAGGTGCAGTAGACCGGATTGCTGGCGCCGATGCGGGTGATCATGCGGACGGAGCGGGCGGGTTCGATTTTGTCGATGTAGATGACATGCGCACCCTCCAGAATGCAGAGGTGCGCGGTCTCTTCCGTCTCGGTGACCAGCTTGCGCAGATGCGGCTGGGCGCGGTCGCGGAGGTCGTATTGGTCTATCGCTCGATTGCCGAGGTCGAAGAGTCGCAGGCCGAGGCGGAACTTGCCGCCCGTGGTGCGCTCCACCATGCGATGGCGCTCCAGTACCATGAGGAAGCGATGGGCGGTACTTTTGTGCAGTTGCAGCGCCGCGGCAACCTGCGCCAGGCCTTGCGGAGTGTCGCTTTCGCCCAGCAGATCGAGGACGGCAAAGGCCCTGTCGAGGGCTTGAACTTTATAAGTACCTTGTGGAGCTGAATCTCGCATGAAGTCTCTCCAAAAAAATGCAATATGATCAGTTTCAGTTTGCCGTT
>Ga0302319_10025720_pt1 | contig 10407 bp, 8 predicted proteins | sample Bog_T0_2_FD_203319 | JGI IMG/M metagenome (GOLD analysis project Ga0302319, IMG submission 203319) | Peat permafrost microbial communities from Stordalen Mire near Abisko, Sweden - Bog_T0_2 | ecosystem: Environmental > Terrestrial > Soil > Wetlands > Peat | place: Sweden: Abisko, Stordalen Mire...
TCGAACGCCAGGACGCCTTTGCCGATATCCTGCACCGCGCCGGCGTATCGGTCACGCTCCGACGCGAAAAAGGCCACGATATCGCCGCCGCCTGCGGGCAACTCCGCCTCCAAACCGAAACCGCCCGCGCCGCCGCGAAAGCGAAACAGATTACCGAGAGCGTGGCAGGAAAAGTATAGCGCGGTGGCTACTCCCCCTTTTTGCCATTTGACTTTAGTAATTGATATACGGCCATTTGCGAAAGAATGGAGAGTTTTGCGGAAGCCGAGGGAAAGACTAGTGGTAATAGGCTTAACCCACCCTTAAGCCCGCTTCCACTCGGATAATACCTTCGCTGAGGCCAGAATTGAGCTGAAAAATGTCTTAAGTCAATCAGGAGGTCGGATAGGCTGTGCACAAATCTCGAAGAAATGCTGCGTCTAAAATCCTAATAGGGAAGACAATCCAAGAACCACCGTGCCGAGCAGGAGAAGCGAGGCAATGCCCAGGACCACGCCAGCACAAATGAGCAGACCGTCTTTCTCAACTAAACCCAGGCCGATAATAAAAATTGCAATGGCCTGGGGCATGTTAAAGCCGGGCAGAGGGAAGGCAATGGCTAGCGCGAGAATGAAAATAAAGAGACCCAACAAACGCTGCGCGGCGGGCGTACTGGCCCATTTCCAGCGGGGCTTGCTGACTTTTTCCGCCTTTTTCAGGGCTGGCAGAACCGCATGGATGGCCGCAGCCAGTGCTTTGCGTGGCACGACACGATTAAGCAGAAATTTGGGCAACTTAATCTGTCGGCGGCCTGTCGCCATCTGGTAAGAAACGTATCCCGTGGGCAGGACGACTAAGGCGGACACTCCTGGAATCGGGATCGGTATGACTTCAGGAATGGCAAAAAACATTAACGTGGTGCCAAAGGGCGCAGTGCCAATTTCGCTGATAATTTTCTCCACGGTGAAGAATTCCAAGTCGGGATTCTTGGTCAGAATGCTTTTTAGAACCTCCGAGGTGCGAATAAAATCCGGGGCTGGATCAGGTTTAGCCGTGGGGCGCGATCTAACAGGGGCCAGGGCAGTGACGGGTTTGCGCCGCAAACGAGCTTTAGAGCGGACGGGCGAGACGCCGAGAATTTTGGGCGAAAGGGTGGCAGTTGCACTCATGAGTAAAAAATCCTCCAAGTTAAATTGAATTCTGACATGGCAATTTTCCTTTACCTGACTAATTTAGTAAAGCTTAAAAACTGGCGGCGGCAAGAAAATATTTGGTCCAAGAGGTAATAGCTTTACGGCAGGCTATACCAAGGACTTTTTGCCATGCCGGAGTCGCAAAATTGGGCCGTAAAATTTCACCCCTCTTATACTTGACTAATCTAGTTATAATTGTAAAGTCCGGGTCAAAACATACCTTCCCAATGAACATTTGGCCAAGGAACAAAACTCTGACCAGGAGGATAATGTCCGATGCTTGATAAAGCCCGCGCCCACCGCCTCAAAAACCGTCCGCAGTCCAAGCGGGAGGAAATCCCCCTGTGGGATATTAAGAAAACGGGGGAAAGCTTGCGCTCGACGGTCAAGCGCTGGCCGGAATTCCGTCAGCAGATCAAACCCTGGCTGAGCAAAAGCCGGGAAAAAATTGATGCGGCCTACTCTTCGCTAGCCAAGGTGTTTTCGTCACAAAAAGAGGCGTTGGAAGATCGCCTGGCTGAAAAGAGGCATCGCGCTCAACCAGACTTCACCAAACCCCGCCGGACAAAACCCAAACCGGCAACTGAACCGGCAGTTCCCGAACCAGAGAAGCCTAAAGAAGAAATCACGCAATGAAGCGGTAAATAGCCGTCTGGCAATTTTCATCCAAGAAACATTTAAACACGTCATGCCGAGCATAGCTCTATCGCCCACCAGCCGCCGCACCACCAGCCGGTCGAGTACGGCCACCCAAGCCGCAACCAAGAAAAAGCCGGCCACGACGGGATATTCCACCGGGAGTGATTTCCAGGTGTTCTTTCCCGCTGCGGATCGCATCCAAGTCCATAGCCCGACATTATTCGCCGATCCCTTCAGCGAGTTTTCCCGCACGTTCATCGAAAGGACATTTCTGGCCGAAGAGGTTGAATCCGTGGAGGTCGAGGGAGCCCATCGCCGGGCAGAAATAACCTTTCGCAAAAATGGCCGCTCGGGTCGGGAGGTGATTAAAAAAATTTCCCTTCTTCTGGCGGCAAGCGAGGCCCCGGCCAACCGCACCTCATTAAGCGTTCCGTCTTCACTCCTCAAATCCCCCGCCAATTCTTTAAGGCTGTATCGCCACGGTGCTACGATTTCAACTTGGACAGTTAAGCATGAAACCACGGGGCGTATTCGCTTTTATAATCCGGTCTTATATCGCAAACGCGAACTTTGCCAGACCATCGAGCGCGAACTCATGAGCGTGCTGGGAGTGGATCGCTACCAAACCAACGAACTCACCAGCACGGTGCTGATTTATTATAATGAACGCCAGATTCAGAAACGGCAACTGATTGAAATTTTGGACGATGTGTTGAACAAATCCGAGCAATCCGCGCACACGCCCGCCGATCTTGATTTACCGCTCTGCACGGCTTCGTTGGGTCTGGCCGCGGCAAGCCAGTTTGTCGCCCCGGTATTTTTGCCCGTGGCAGCAGGGCTGTTTTTATATTCGGTGATTCCCAGCTTCAAAAGCGCCCGCCAGGTTCTCTTCAAAGAGAAGCGCCTGGGAGTGGACGTGCTCGATTCCATCGTGGTGGTGACCTGCCTGGCCACGACCCAGATTTTTGCCGGCTCAGTCTTGGCTTGGTGCCTGAGCTTTGGCCGGAAACTAGTCAAGAAGACGGAAGACGACTCGAAGAAAATGCTGCTCAACGTCTTTGGCAAGCAACCACGTTTTGTTTGGCTCTACAAGGACGGCACGGAAATTGAAACACCGCTGGAAAAGCTTAAACTCGGCGATATCATCATCGTGAATACCGGGGAGACGGTGCCCGTGGATGGCGAAATCGCCGAGGGCATGGCCATGATCGACCAACATGCGCTGACCGGTGAGTCGGCGCCGGCGGAAAAAACCAAAGGCGACAAAGTTTATGCCTCCACCACCCTGCTGGCTGGCAAAATTCAGGTGGCGGTCACCAGCGCCGGGAGCGAAACCACTTCTGCTAAACTGGCCCGCATCTTGAACGACACGGCGGGATACAAGTTGCGTTCGCAATCGCAAGGCGAAGAACTGGCCGATAAAGCCGTCATTCCCACGCTGGCCCTGGCTGGTTTGGGGCTCGGCACCATCGGCATCAATGGCGCCGCGGCGGTAGTCAATTGCGACCTTGGCACGGGTATTCGCATGGCCGCCCCGTTGGGTATGCTCACGTCGCTTACCCTTTGCGCCCAACATGGCATTCTCGTCAAAGACGGGCGCGCACTGGAGCTGATGCGCAAAGCCGATACTTTCCTGTTCGATAAAACCGGCACCTTGACTCGGGAACGGCCTGAAGTGGGCCGAGTTCTCACCTTTGGCGAATACTCCGAAAACCAGATTCTGCAATGGGCAGCGGCGGCAGAGCACAAATTCAGCCATCCGATTGCGAAGGCAATTATCGCCAAGTTTGAATCACTGGGTCTGCCTTCGGCCAAAATTGACGATTCAAAATATCATGTGGGCTACGGGATTACCGTAAGCGTGGATGGCCACACGGTTCGGGTGGGCAGCGCACGATTTATGAAGCACGAGGGCATTAAATTGCCGACCGTATTGGATGCGGAAATGGAAAAGATTTACAGCGACGGCAATTCGTTGATCATGGTGGCTGTGGATGGCGAGTTGGGTGGCGCATTGGAAATGTGTGCGGCGACTCGGCCGGAAGTGGAAGAAGTCATCAAGGGCCTGCGAGCCCGCGGGGCCAAGCATCTGGCCATTATTTCAGGCGACCATGACCGCCCCACGCGGAAATTGGCGGAAAAACTGGGGATGGATCGTTACTTCGCGGAAGTGCTCCCGCAGGACAAGGCCAAGTACGTTGAGTTGCTGCAAAAAGAGGGTCGCACAGTCTGCTTTATTGGCGACGGCATCAATGATTCCATTGCACTTAAAAAGGCAAATGTATCCATCTCCTTGCGCGGCGCGTCAACAATTGCGACCGATACCGCCCAAGTCGTCTTCATGGAGGAGAGTCTGGCCAAGCTTTTACATCTGCGTGACATTTCGCAGTCATTGCAAAAGAATATCGACCGCAGTTGGGCACTGATTATCGTTCCTAATGCCCTGTGTGTTACGGGCGCATTCTTTGCGGGTTTCGGCGTCATGCACTCCATGGTGTTTAACCAAATCGGCTCGGTCGTCGCGCTGGCTAATGGGCTCCTGCCACTGCGAAAGGTCGCGGAGGCTCAGGCCGAGAAAGAAAGAGCCGCCGGACTGCTGCTGACGGATGGCTCCGCGAAATCAGCACAGCACAAAACTTTGGCGCTCACCTCGAATGCGGCTTAGTTGAAAATCCTAGCAAAAAATAAAATAATACGGCAATAATCAGGTACACGGAAAGTAACTGGGCGCCTTCGAGCCAATTACACTCACCATCACTGCAAATTAGCACCACGGTTCCCACGGCCAAAACCAGAGAAGCAATTTCTGGCAGTGAAAACTCCAGGGTCATGGGGTTGCCGATAAAATGGGAAACCAGCACCAGCAGCGGGGTGACCAGCAGCGCAATTTGCAAACTGGAGCCGATGACAATACTGAGGCTTAAATCCATCTTGTTTTTAAGTGCGGCCCACACCGCCGTTGACTCGCCGGCGTTGCCAATAATCGAAACGATGATTATGCCAACGAAAGTTTCGGAAAGGCCGAGATTTTTGCAGACCGACTCCACCGAGCCCGCCAATAACTCGCTCAGCATGACCACCAAGATGGTCGCCACTGCCAATATTAGGACTCCTTTGGTCAGGCTCCAGGCGGCCGGTTTTTCCGGCCCGGATTCGCGAGAGGCGGCCTTTTGCCCGGCAAACAACTCCTTGTGGGTTACCAGTGAGAACGTCAGCCAGAGTCCGTAGGTGATGAGCAGCACCACGGCGATGGCCACGGAAAGATTTCGTTCGGCCAAGGGCGACCAACGACTGCCTTGCTGTTGAACCGCTCGGTGGAAAATCGAAGGTATTACCAATCCGATGGCGGCCAGGCTTAGCGAGGTAGCCGCCACGCGCACGCCGGTTTGATTGAACCGCAGGTGACGAAAACGCATGCCGGCGGTGAGCATCGCAATACCCAAAACAAAGAGAATGTTGCCAATAATCGAACCAATGAGGGAGGCCTTAACCACGCCAATCAGCCCCTTCGACAAAGCCACCAGCGCGATGATGAATTCCGGCGCATTACTGAAAGTGGCGTTGAGCAGTCCGCTGACCGCCGGTCCCGTACGCTCGCCCAAATTTTCCGTAGCCAGCCCCATCCATCTCGCCAAGGGTATGATGGCCAGGCCGGAAATAAAGAATAGCAGGGATTCATTATACCAAGCCGGAACAAAGCGGATTAGCAACGACGCCGGCACGGCCAGCAAGAGCCAGTCCATAGGCAGAATTGCACCCGATTTTAATGAGTTGGGGCGATCGGTTTTCGCAGGCATTTTTCAAAATCGATCTGAAGGGGGCTGAATATCAATCTGTTGGCGGAGGAGAAATTGAAAGAGTGCCAATGTCGGCGAACCGTCGATGAGCTTCACAGAGGGCCTGCTTCATGGCGATAAATAACCTTGGTTTTTTACGGCGGGAAAATTGGCTGGCTCATGAAGGAAGCGGCGCCGGTAACACATGAAAGCCGTGCGACCAACATCGTTAGCGTAGGCGGCATTAAAGGCGGCTCCAGTCACCGCCCCCGCAATGGGCACCACTTGAAGGGCCCGGCGCTGAACCAATTCGATGGCCAGTGATTTGGCAAATTCGTGCAGCGAGGTATCCGGTTTGGTGCTCGCGGTCTTTTTTTGGGGAACTGTGTGGGCAATTTTCTGTTCGAGTTCTTTAAGGGTTTTCAAGCCGGCGGTTCTGGCCGCGCCGTGGCCGGAAGAAGTCAAACGCAAGACCTCCAGAACATACTCGGTTTCTCGTGGGTCACTCGAGCTGTAGCCATAACAGAGCGCGATGGTCCTGATTTCCCGTATCGCAATGGAAAGAATGAGCGGGATATCGGCCACAAAGCCGGCCAGTCCAATAACGCCCGTGGCCGCGCCCTCGGCCGCCGCGTAACCGCAGTGACTATTCCAATATTGCTTGGCCAGTTCATCGCAGGCTTTTAAACGCAAGCCCAACGCCTTTTTCCGTCCGAGGTGCTTGCTGCGCTGCTTGGTGATGGCTTTGTCATCCACGCTAAACTTGCCCGCCTCGGCCGTCTGCCGCAGGGTTTTCTCAATGACCTGGCCGGCTTTAACCTGGATGGATTGAGGAACCATCCGGGCGGTCAACTTCGCAGCGGGATTGAGGGCAAAATCACCGAGCCGCGCAAAATAGCTTCGCTGGCCCGTTTCCCAAGCAGCAATCTCTTGTCTGGCTTGGCGAAGATAGCCTTCCGCAGCGAGACCGGAATTTTTGCTCATAAATTCGACAAAGATGGAGTGATCTTGCTCGCGGGACTTCGAGGGTCAAGTTCAGACGCTGCCCTGGCGCAATTTGCGATGCTCTCTGCGAATGTGGCCATGAGCGGGAGTTCAACCGGCCAGCGGAATCATGCTTCAGGCGGCAGATTTTCTGGCCTTCGACCGGGCCGTAACGACTGGCGCCGCAACCTGGGCCTCTACTTTCCGTTTCAACCCCGCCAAGGTTCTATCCGCGATGTCATTGATGAAGAACTTGGCAACAATCCAGTCCCGGCCGGGCAATTTCAGCAAGGGCCATTTACGTTTAAATTCATGGGTGATGCTGACCTGAATCGAGCCATTGGCCAACTTTTTGAAGGTCCAGATCGCGGTCAGACCAGCCGTGGCATTCAACGTCGACTTCAAATGGTGAAAATGCAATTGGCGTTTTTCAGTGTCGATGCGATACTCGACCACGGCGGTGGCCGGAATTCCCGACCTCACCCAGGAGGACTTAACCAGACCCCCGGATGGGGTATGCGACAGAAACCGGTTATAACGGTAATGCGGCAGGAATTCAGGCCAGCGGGCCAAGTCTGAAGCAGCCGCAAAGATTTTAGCCAGCGGGGCCTGGATGGTGATTTCTGAAGTATGCTTCATAGCGATTCACAGCACTTGCTAAGATCGGGAGTAGACCCAAGGCCGGAGATTTGAACTCCGCCCTGGGACTAGACCAGATAATAGGCGGGCTCTTTTTCTTCGTTATGCTCCGGCGCAAGGGCGGCAGTTCCCGTGACGGTATTCGCCTCGGACTTGCGCGCAAGCTGGTAGGCATGTCGAACGGCACGAAGGGTCGCCGAGAACACTTTATCCTCCTCGGGGAATATGCGGTCATCGGGCAGCCAGGCTTTGAATCGCAGGTTGGTCAGCAGTTTGACAAAATCCGGGCGCAGTCCCGCCAATAAGACGGTGACGCCCCGCTTTTCCGAATCATGGAGAAAGTGCTCCAGGTGCTCGGCCGCGACGACGTCAGGATTACGGGTCCGGCGCAAGCGCAGGACAACGTACTTGATGCCGGTCCGAGCGGTTTCCTCCTTAATTTGCGTCAGGTAGCGATCCAGCTCCGGGGCGGCGCCAAAGAAGAGTTCGCCCTCCAAATCGTAAATCAGCAGGGATTTCGCGCGCTCTTCGCCCGGCTGGCGTTCGCGGACGACTCGTTCATCGGTAACGATGAGTTCGCGAATGCCGGGTTTGGCGGTGCGGGGCACGAAGAGCAGAATGGAGAGGCCTACGCCGACCAAGATGGAGTCTTCGACGCTGATAAAGATGGCGGTAAAGGCGGTCGCCGCAACCAATGCGGCATCAAACTTGGAGGCACGAATGGCATAGGCCAACCGCTTCCAGTCAATCAAACGGGCAGCGGTGATAAAGAGCAAGCCGGCCAAAACGGACTTAGGGATGAATCGGGCATAGGGCCCGAGCACCACGACTACGATGGCCACGATGATACCTGAATAGATACCCGAGGCGCGGGTAACTGCACCGGATTGGTAGTTGATCGCCGAGCGAGTTAATGAACCCGAGCCGGGCAGGGACTGGAAGAATCCACCGAAAATATTGCCCACGCCTTCCGCCAAAATTTGGCGATTATAGTCAAGCGGCTGCCGCGTGTAGGTGGAAATGGATTTGGCCACGGCCAGGGCCTCCAAGAGTCCGAGCAACGCTGCCGCCAGGGCACCGCTGAGCAGTTTGGCTATCCAGGCAAATTTAATTTCGGGAATATGAAAAGAGGGTAGCGCAGCGGGCACCGAACCAACTACGGAAACGATGGTCTTGCCGCTCGGCGTAGCCGCAGTCCAGCCAAAGTAAATGGCTACAGCGGAAAACAAAATGAGCCCGACGAGCATGTCCACCCGCGGAAGTTTGTATTTATTGATAAGCTTGCGCAACAGCACCACCACGATAACCGTGCTGACCCCGAGGCCGATGGCATAATTATTGAGGTGGCCACCTTGGGTAAGGGTCAACCAGGTGCGCACCAAAACCGATTGATCCCCGGTTCCCTTGGAAGCCAGGCCCAGAAAATTGCCAATCTGCCCCACCCCGATGAGCAGACCCGCTCCGGCCATAAACCCCAGTACCACCGATTCAGAAACATAGCGGGTCAAATCGCCCAACTTGAACACCGAAATCAAAATCTGAATGGTACCGATGATGATCCCCAGGAGGAACAGCGCCTGATACGCGTCAAATTTGCCGTCGAAGGGTGCCAAGATACTAAAGACCACAAGCGAAATGGCATTCGTCGGACCATTGATCAAGTGGGAGGAGGACCCGAGAATCGAAGCGACAATTGTCACGATGATCGCGGAGTAGAGTCCGAACTTGGGATCGACGCCCGCGATGAGTGCATAGGCAATCGCCTGGGGCACGGCAATCGCCGCCACGGTAGCCCCGGCCACCAGATCGCTGCGGGCGGTGCTCCAATTATAATTGAGTTTGAATTTTGAAAGTTTGCTCATGGGAATTAAAAGTTAGAGGTTTAGTTGCTTTTTGAAGGGTGAATCACTTCGAAAATGCCGTTGTCGCCAAAGAACTTGGCTTGCGCATCTTCCCAGTCCTTGGCGATGAGGGTCACTGGGAAGAGTTTGATGTTCGGCAACAGGTCCTGGTGTTTTTTCAAGATTTCGTCCTTGATGGGCCGATAGCCGTCCTTGGCGAGAATTTCCTGCGCCTCGTCCGTATACAGATAATTGAGGTAGGCGGTCGCTGCAGCTTCCGTCTGGTGTTTGGCTGCATTCGGCTCCACTACGGCGACACTGGGCTCGGCCAGAATGCTCACCGGCGGGTAAACGATTTGCAATTCACCCTTGGACTCCGCCACCTCTCGAATGGCTTCATTTTCCCAAGTGAGATGAACATCACCCTCGCCACCGAGGGCAAACGTATTGGTTGAATCGCGCGCACCTGCCCCATACACCGAAACATTTTTATAAATGTTGGTTAGTAAGTCGCGGGCCTGATCCTCGGTACCACCACGGGAGATGACCGATCCCCAGGCGGCGAGGACGCTGAGCTTGCCGTTACCCGACGTCTTCGGATCCGGCGTGACCACCTCGACCCCCGGCGCGGCCAAATCCGACCAATCCTTGATGTTCTTGGGATTCGACTTTCGCACCACGAAGACAATCGTGGAATTATAGGGCTGGGCGTTGTGCGGGAATTTTTTCTGCCAGCCGTCGGCGACCAGCCCGCGCTTCTGCAGGCTGTCGATATCGGAAGGCAAGGCCAGGGTGACGACATCCGCCGCCAAGCCGTCTGCAACTGCCTTCGCCTGCTTGGAGGAGCCGCCATGCGACTGCTCGATGCCGATCAGGCTGCCGGAGTCCTTCGCATATTTATCAATAAATTTGGGATTCAGCTCCTGGTAAAGTTCCCGGGTGGGATCGTAGGACACGTTCAGCAAGTCAATGTCCGGGTGTTTCTTAATATTCCCGAAGGCCACCAGACCGGCGGCAACGGCCACCAGCCCCAAGGCCAACGTATTCGATAGTTTTGAGCTCATGGAATTACCTCAGCTTTCGTTTTGGATGTGGAAGATTTTGTTGACAGGCATTTGTAAATTTAATTTATATATTTTCAATCTATACAAATTGAATGAACATTATTTATCTTCCATAAAAGCATTTCGTCAACACTTTATTTTTAAAATCACCATATTTTTATTGGGGATCAAAATAAGCCTTCATCGCAATTATTAACCGCCTTCTGCAAGGCGCGATCGCTCGTTTTTTAATCTCCACCTCAATCATAACCATCTTTAAGCAACTCCTCAAGAAAGCCGCCATGTCCCAATC
>Ga0302319_10025724_pt1 | contig 10406 bp, 7 predicted proteins | sample Bog_T0_2_FD_203319 | JGI IMG/M metagenome (GOLD analysis project Ga0302319, IMG submission 203319) | Peat permafrost microbial communities from Stordalen Mire near Abisko, Sweden - Bog_T0_2 | ecosystem: Environmental > Terrestrial > Soil > Wetlands > Peat | place: Sweden: Abisko, Stordalen Mire...
ACCGTCGTTGGATTGATGGTGAAGATGTTGTTCAACTGCGTCGCGTCCACATGGCGGTCATAGGTAATCGATCCCGACCCCGGCACGGTTCCCAGTGCATTTCCAAACGGGATCAGCGAGCCGTAGTGCAGATAGGAGACGTTCGCCGCCCACCACTTGAAGAACTGGTGATCGAGCTTGCCGACAAACTCATCTCCGCGATCTTCCGGCCCCGGCGCAGGCAAGGTGTAGTTGACCGATCCGGAGGCCAGTCCCTTCAGGTTGGCGTGCGGAAAGTAGTTGACGATGTTCTGTCCCACCGTGCTGATCTGGCCCGACGGAATGATGTTATTCGCGAACGGCCGCCGGGTCTGCGGGTTATAGATGGTGATGGGAACCTGCGCGCCGCCATTGAGCACAAAACTCTGCGAGAAGTCGCCGGTGCGCTCAAGGTCGGTGGGAACCTGGTAATTGCTGGACAGGAAATTCCTTTCCCGAAAACCCTCCTCGGCAAAGAAGAAGAAGGTCTTGTTCCTTCCATGGTAAAGGTGGGGAATGACCACCGGTCCGCCGATCGAGCCGGCATAACTGTAGAAGGGAATGTCGGGCCGCGCGATGCCATCCCGATTGAAGAAGAAACTGTTGGCGTTGAAATCGGACTGGCTGGTGACGCCGTAAAGAGAGCCGTGCAGGCTGTTTGTCCCGGACTTCAACAATGTGTTGTAAACACCGCCGCCGGTCCTTCCCACTTCGGCGTCATAGGTGGTCACCTGCACCTTGAGTTCCTGCGTCGCTTCGGTGGCGGGAATGATGGTCGGCCGGTTCACGGTGTCGGTGATCGGCACCCCGTCGATCAGGTATTGATTCGTCGATTCGGGACTGCCGGCAATGGAGACCGTCGAGGTGTCGCTCTGGTCGATGAAACCCGACCCGCGAATCACCGGCAGAACATTCTGCGACACATTGATGACCGTGTACTGATTGCGCCCGTTCCCCGACGAGGTGGGCAGATCGAGAAGCTTTTCCTCTTCGAGAGCGGTCGACGTCGAACCGTTCGTGGTGTCCAGCAGCGGCGTGCCTCCGGACACTTCCACCGTTTGCGAAGCATCGCCAATTTCCAGCAGCACGTCCACGGTCACCGACTGCTGCGTTCCAACCACGATGCCGCCTCGCGCAAAGCGCTTGAATCCAGGGCTTTCGACGATGACCTGATAGCCGGCCGGATCAACCTGCGTGAAAACGTAGAGCCCCGCTCCATCCGAAACCGCGACGCGGGAGACATGCTTGGTTTCGTCCAGAAGCGTGACCTTGGCTCCGCCAATCACCGCGCGGCTGGGGTCGGTCACCAGGCCTCGCACCTCGGCGGAATAGGACTGCGCGAACAGCGGCGCCGAGATCAGCAACAGGGCGGCGCTGAATAGTTTGCGTAAAGAGATCATTGGAATCCTCCTGAAAATGAGCAATGGTAGGAAAGCTCGCATCTTCAATGCGGCCTTTCGCGGGCGCCGAATACACCTCCGGCATGAAGTGTTGTCTTGAATAAGGGATTTGGAATGAAACGCGCGGACGCGCGCTACCGTGCGGAGATGCGACAACAGCCAGTCGGCGGCGCAATTGCGGCGCCGGCCGATGCGGCAGCAGAAAAGAGAAGCCTTTCGCGGTCAATCATGCACTGCTCCAGGAAATGGCTAGAGAGGGATCGAGTCCATGCGCGGAAAAATCGCTTCCGTTCAGTCGAACATTCGATTGTCAGAATGCAATCGCGCCTGCGCAGGGTTATGCCGTATCGTCGCTGAGAGGATCAGCGACAACAGAGGGTGCGACAGGCGAGATGAAGAAAGGAATTCAAAATCATGTCTCTTTTGAATGTGCAAGACGATCCGGACTTGCTAAGTACGAAACGACCGCGCGTACCGGCACATTGACGCTAGTCTTGCACGGATTGAAGTCGATGTCAATTCGATTTTGCGAAGCGGCACGCGCAACTTCCGCATCGCCGCCGAGCGCGCTGCTCCCATGGTGCGCTCTCCATCCGCGCAAAGTCTACGAGCCGATCGCAACCTGAGTGCGCGGCATGGCCGCGTGAATCGCGCGGTCCAGATCGCCCATCAGATCCTCTTCGTCTTCGATCCCGACCGAGATACGCACCAGGTCCGCGGGCATTTTGCGCTCCGCCATCACCTCCGGCGGAACACTCGCGTGCGACATGCTCCCCGGCATGCTGATCGATGAATTCACGCTCCCGAAACTGACCGTGATGCGAAAGAATTTCGCGTGTTCGGCGATAGCCTTCGAGATGTCGCCCGATCCGGTCGTGAAGCTCAGCACCGACCCAGCCCCGCGCGCCTGCGACCGCTGCAGTCCATAGCCCGGGTCCTCGCTCAACCCCGGAAAATAAACCCTCTGAATGTCCTTGTGGATCGCAAGAAATTGCGCAATCGCGAGCGCGTTCTTCTGCTGGCAGTCCAGCCTCAGTTTCAGTGTCTTCAGCCCGCGCAGCAGCAGAAAGCAGTCGAACGGGCCGAGTGCGTTGCCCTCCGCATTCTGCGTGAAATAAATCTGCTCGGCCAGCGCCTCCTCCTTCACCACAATCGCCCCCGCCGTCACATCGTGGTGGCCGCCCAGAAACTTGGTCGCCGAATGAACCACGATGTCTGCTCCCAGGTCCAGGGGATTCTGCAGATACGGCGACATGGTGCTGTTATCCACCGACAGCAGCGCGCCGTGCGCGTGGGCCATTGCGGCCATGCGGCGCAGATCGATCACCCGCAGCATCGGATTGGTCGGCGACTCCACATGAATCAGCCGCGTGCCCGGCGTGATCTGCCGCTCGAAGCGCTCCGCATCGCGCGCATCCGCGTAGCGCACCGCAATGCCGCCGCGGTCGAGCACCTTCGAGAACAATCGGCACGTGCCCCCATACAAATCGATGTCGGCCAGGATTTCGTCTCCGCTCCGCAGCAGCTTGGTCATGGTGCTCAAAGCCGCCATGCCGCTTGAAAAGCAAAATCCGCGCGTCCCATTCTCCAGCAGCGCCACATGCTTCTCCAGAACCGCTCGCGTAGGATTGCCGCTGCGCGAGTAGTCGTATTCTCCAAACGAGTCCGCGTGCTCCTGCTCAAATGTCGCGGTCTGGTAAATGGGCGTTGAAATGGGGCGAAAGCGGTCGCCCGGCGCGGGATCGTAGCTCACAAGACGGCTAGCGAATTTCATGGGCGTCCCCTTCTACCGCGCCGTCGCAACCGGCGGCTGCAATGGCCTGTTCAAGGTCGGCAATGATATCTTCCGGCGCTTCGAGCCCCACGGAAAGACGCACCAGCCGATCCGTGATCCCCAGCCCCCGCCGCAACTCCGGCTCAAGATCCGCATGGGTGGTTGAGGATGGATGAGTAATCAGCGTCTCGAGGCCGCCCAGGCTTTCCGCCCGCGAACACAGCTTGACGCTGTTCAACGCCCTGATCGTCGCCTCCGCACCGGCTTTCAATTCGAACGCCAGCATTCCGCCCGCCGCGAGCTGCTGCTTCTCGGCCAGCGCCTTTTGCGGAAACGAGTCAAGCCCAGGATAGTAAACCCGTTCCACCGCCGGATGATCCTCAAGCCATCGAGCAATGATCGCGGCGCCCTCGCAATGGAGCTTGAGACGCACGGGAAGTGTCTTCATGCCCTGCAGCGTGAGCCAGGCCTCGAACGGAGCCTGCGTCGTGCCGATGGTCTTGCGGATCAGCCGCAGGCGCTCCAGCAGGTTCTCGTCGCGCGTGGCCACGGATCCGCCGACCGTGGCGTTGTGCCCGTCGATGTACTTGGTCGTCGAAAGCACCGAGATGTCGGCCCCCAGTTCCAGAGGCTTTTGAAGAAGCGGAGTCAGGAAAGTGTTATCGACGGCAAGAAGAATCGAATGCCGCTTTGTAATCCGCGATACCGCCTCAATGTCGGTCAGCTTCAGCGTGGGATTGCCGGGCGTCTCGATGAACACGATGCGGGTTGCCGCCGTGATGGCCGCTTCGATGTTGGCCGGCTCGGAGGTGTCAACGAACGATGCCGTGATTCCCAGGCCGTCCAGCACTTCGCGAAACAGGCGCATCGTGCCCCCGTACACCACATCGGAAATCACCGCGTGATCGCCGGCTTTGAGCACGGAAAGAAAGAGCGTGGCGATGGCCGCCATGCCAGTTCGAAAACAGACCGCCGGGGGCGTTCCTTCCAGCGCGCCGATGGCCTTTTCCAGCGCATCCACCGTCGGGTTCGAAACCCGCGAGTAGCTGAAGCCCTTGTCGACGCCCACCGCGTCGTGAACAAATGTGCTGGTTTGGTAGAGGGGAAAGAGGATTGAACTGGCGTGAGAGTCCAGTGTTCGTCCGCCGTGAATGGCGACTGTGGAATCATGCAGGTCTTTTGTGCTCAACGCAATCTCCATCGATTTTGGTGAATTGGGGAGGTCCAGAAACAACTCTGCCGCCGAGGAGACCCCCAGGCGGCTGCCAGTATGGAGATTGAGTCGGTGAACTCAGACTTCCGAAGCTGGCCTACCACCGCCTGGGGTGCGCATGGCCATAAGCATTCGAGGTGTGAGAATCGTCGTCAATTTGGAGTGTCCGGCCTTTGAGAATTCAACAAAATCATAGCACGCCGATGGGACGGTTTGTTGACGGTTCCGGGTTTTGAAGACGGCCCACCCGCCCCCGCTACGGCTACGGCGTCTTGGGCGTTGCGCTGTCCTTCGCATCTGGCTCGGCCTTTGGAGCCGCGGCATCGGGGACCTTCTGCGGAGCGGGCCCCTGGCCCGCGGCCTTCTGGCGCTGGTCGGCCGCTTTCTGCAATTCTTCCTCGTGCCTGGCCTTTTCCGCCGCCGCTTCGGCGTCGGTCACGTAGCGGAAAACCTGCACCCGTCCCGGGAATTGCTCGGTGGTGAAAACCCGGTTCTGCTTGTCGATGGCAACTCCCACCAGCGCCTTGAACTGGCCCGGCAACTCGCCGTGGCCGGTGCCGATATAGGTGAGCAACTGGCCTTCCCGATTGAAGACCTGAAGCCGGTCTTCCACTTCGTCCGCCACCCAGATATGCCCGTCGCCATCAACCGCGATGCCCTTGGGCCGGGCCAGGTATCCGGGTCCATCGCCGTGCTTGCCGAACAGGCTCACGAAGTTTCCGTCGGCATCGAAGATTTCCACCCGGTTGTTGAGAGTGTCGGTCACGTAAACATTGCCGTCCTGATCAACCGCCACTCCCTGCGGCGCGCCAAAGTCGCCCGGCGTGGTCAGGTAGTGATTCTTGCCCCCGGTCCCGATGCGCCGCAGCAACTTGAGTGTGTCGGCGTCATAAACAATCACCTGATCCTGCTGGGTGTCCACCACATACAGAAAGCGGTTGGTCGCGTCCAGGGCCAGGCCGACCGGATCCAGCAGCCCCTCGGTGATCTGCCCTTCCACCTCGTGCTTGGCATTGAAGACCAGCACGCGCCGCATCTTGCCGTCGGAGACAAAAAGCCGGTCGTCGTCATCGATGGCCAGCCCGTTGATCCAGCCAAAGTGGGCCTCGTAGCCGTTGCGGATCATCTGAGTGTCGTGGGTCTGCTGGTTGAAGATGAAAACCGCTCCGACTTTTTGATCGGCCACGTAAACCAGCCCCTTGGAATCGATGGCGATGCCGTAGGGTCCAATCAATTGGAAGGGAAACGTCTTGGGATTGTATTTCTCGGCCTGCGACTGGCCGCCCGCCAGGCGATCCATCCAGGTGGCCTTGGCTTTGACGCTGGCCGCCGGCGTGTAATCGACCTTGGCCCCGGCAAAATAATCCAGCCAGCGCACGCGCGCGATGTTGGGCGGGCTGGGCCACACCAGCTTGGTGGGGTCGAAACCGAATTTGCGCGGGCCCTCCTCGGATTGAGCAGGCGTTGTGTCGGCCTTCTTTTTCTTGTCCGCATGGGCTGAAAACGGCAGGGCCAGGCCCAGCGCCAGCAACAGGAAAAGGGCCAGCGGCCTGGGCGTGCGCATCGAGTTGACGAGGAAGCGAAACATCTTGATCTCCAGCTATTTCCCAGGGGAAGTAGTCTGCTCCATGTTGAGTCTGTTCTTGTGGCACGTGTCGCAGAACGCCATGTTGTTGGCCTGGTCGTTCACCAGCAGATCCGCCTGCGCCGAAGCGTGCGGCTGATGGCACGAGAGGCAGCTCAGCGGCGTCTTCACCTTGCTCTGGTTGGTGGGGTCCATCACGTCCGACACCGGGTGATAATCCACCGGGTGTCCCAGGCCAAAGCGCAATGGCAGGATCGCGACCTTGTTCTTCTGGTAATAGTCTTCGGGCAGCTTCACGGTGCCGTTGAAGAGGGTCAGAAGATGATCCGCTTCGTCCTTTTGCGGAGCCGAGTCCGGGCCGTGGCACTCCAGGCACAGCGCATTGCCCTTGACCCTGAGCAGATGATCGTTGTCCCCTCCGTGAGGCATGTGGCAGACCGAGCAGCCCTCCACAAAGGCCGGCTGATGGTGTACCGCCTTCTTTTGCAAATCATCAATGTCGCTGTGGCATCCCAGGCAAATGCTCACGGAGTCGGTCTTGGGCAATCCGGGCTGCCTGCTGGCGTGCGGGCTGTGGCAGTCGGTGCAATCGCCCATGGCGCCGGGGTGCGGCACCTTGGCCGTCTCAATCAGCTTGGCCTTGTCGTCATGGCAGGTCACGCACAGCGCCTTGACGTCGGTCTGCGTCAGCACGACTTTTCCATCCTTCATGGGCGCATGGCAGGTTTCGCAGCTCTTGGCCTCGAAAGGCGCATGAAGAAACTTGGTCATCAGCTTGGGAGACGCCGACTGGTGCGGATCGTGGCACTCCAGGCAGTTGGCGGTGGCGAAGGGCTGGTTCCGGTGGGCCTTTTGGAGGTTCGCATCCTTGGCGTCATGGCAGTCCAGGCAGAGCGCCGGGGCCGGCTTGGTCAGATGGAACCGGTTCTCCACGGTCGGCGCGGCGCCCGTCTTGTGCGTCAGGTGGCAGGTATCGCACCCCATGTCCAGCGCGGCATGACGGCTGCCCTTTTCCGGAACATTCAATCCGGTCTTGTGGCAACTGAGGCAGAGGTTCTCTTTTTCCCCGCCCGTCATCGGCTTCAGAAGCTGATTCTTGTTGTCGCTCGAGTGCGGATCGTGGCAGGCGAGGCAATCGCGCACCGCCGGAGGATGCACCGTCCCCTTGATGTCCGCCGCTTTCTTGTCCGCATGGCAGGTGAGGCAAAGCCCGGAGGGAGTGGCCGTGATCAGCTTGACCCGCGTCACGTCCTTGTTCACCCGCACCTCATGGCAGCTCAAACAGCCCGTGGCCATGGCCGAATGCACGGATTTGCCCTTGGTCTTGTCGTCGTGGCACTCCATGCACTTGGCGGCGTCGGTGTTCTTGTCCAGCGGCACGGGATGAACCGCCGCGCCGGCCGGCAGGGCCGCCAGCGCAAGCAGGGCAATCGAAGTCCAGATGCCAAAACCAAGCCCGCCGATGCCCTGATGAACGGCCGTCTTGCGGTACCTGACGCGATGGTGGGGCAGTGTCATACGGTCTCCGAAGAATGCGTGTTGCACGAGGCACGCCGTAACGCGAGAAGACCTGGGCGAAATGCGGCGCGCGCGCAAGCGACTGAACGAAAACAAGTTCTCATTGAGATTAGAAATCGCGACAGAAACCTAAGACGGTGATTTAGATCACACCATGGGCCTTCTGCCGCAGCCAGCCCGGTTAAATGCCCCAGGGGGGATCAATGAGTCGCACATGCAGAATATCCGATGACGCCGGAGGGTTCCAACATCCTGCATCCGCGCCCGGCGAGGTGATCCAGGCCACAACCACCGGGCCCATCGTTCCGCTTGCTGCCTCATGCCTGTCACCAGCCCAGCATGAGTGAAATCCCCGTCGAACTGAATTGCGTTGCGCCATTTCGCTCAAACCGCAGGGCGGCCTGGCCCATCGCCTCTCTCTTAACCTCATCTGCTCCTATCGCTTGTCTCCCCGGCGCCGAGTGGAGCACAACTTGCATGTCCAGCGATGAACCGGAAGGACGGCGGGGCCGTGGAATTACGCTCTTCTTTTCGTTGTGGTTCCACCGGGCCGCCATACTACACTCGTACCATCGAACAAGTGAAATCTGCCCCGCTTCCACGCCTCGGAGGCGTTGTGCGCTTCCTGAGAGATTCTTTCACCAGCCGGCCCTTGCGCTTCGTCCGGCGGAGGATTTCAAAGTGGACCGAATCCGTGTCCGGTGGCAGCTCAAAGCGCTCCTGCCGGTAGCTTTCGTACTGCTGGCGGGCCTGCTGCTCTTCACCTTCGCGACCGTGTCTCTTCGCGGCCCGGTACGCCATGCCGTACTCTCGGTTGCGGCGTCCGGAGCGGTGGTCGTCTGCGCAGTGTCCATCGGCGTGCTGGCCAGCTTGATTCAGCGCCCCATGGGCGAGTTACAGCAAGCAGTTGCGCTGATCGGCGAGGGCAACCTCGATGTTCGGGTAAGTTTCTCCCAGCGGAACGACGAAATCGGGGACCTGGGCCGCAACTTCAATCGCATGATGCAGCAGTTGCGGGACAGCCGTAAGGAGATTGAGACCATGCATCGCACCCAAATGTCACGCGCGGAGCACCTGGCGACGCTGGGTGAGTTGGCCACCGGACTGGCCCACGAAATTCGCAACCCCCTGGCCGGAATTGCCGGCGTCATCGAAATCATCGGCCGCGACCTGCCGGAGAGCAGTCCGGCCAGGGAGATGGTCAAGGATGTGCGCATGGAAATCAACCAGATCAACCGCATCCTGACCGACCTTCTTGAAACCGCCCGGCCCCACCCTCCCCTGATCATGCGCAGCGACCTGAACACCACCGTCGAGCACGCCGTCATGCTCGCCCGCCAGCAGGTGCTCTCCCAACCCATCAAGATCGAACTCGAACAGGCGCCCGAGCTCCCCGAGGTCGAGCACGACAGCGACCAGATTCACCAGGTGCTCTTGAATCTCCTCCTCAACGCCGTACAGGCCATGGACGGCGAGGGCACGGTAAAGGTCCACATCGGCTCGCGCCACGATTGCGCCTGCGTGGCCGTCACCGACACCGGCCGCGGCATCTCCGAACAGCAGTTGACGCAGATTTTCCGCCCCTTCTACACCACCAGGGGCAATGGCACCGGCCTGGGCCTGTCTCTGGCGCGCCGCATCGTCGAAGAGCATCACGGCCGCATCAACGTAACCAGCTCGGTGGGCAAGGGCAGCCGGTTCGAGGTCCTGCTTCCCTTCAACGCTCCCCCCGCTCCCGCCGGGGTCCCCGAGGCGACAGGGGTGATTTGATCCGTCCGGCAGGGCGAACGAAAAGGTCGAGACGGATTTCCTTGCCGGTTTCAGCGTAGCCCCATTGAATTAGCCCATTGCCGACAAAGTGGATGTTGGATCGACGGCGGTGCCTTGGTAGGCTTTTAGATCGTTCAGCATAGAGTTGTACATAGCGCCGCCTACCGCGCCTGGTGTGTTCGCCCCGTAGTCGTCCCCTTGCAACTCTGAGATGAAATTGTGCTGAGTTGGATCCGCAAGAATGCTCTGAACCGACGGGCTGGGTCCATTTATAGGAACGGAATCGACGCCTTGAGCAATAAACGAAAGTTGCGCGGCATCAGACTGAGAAATCTTTCCTTCACTACCCAGGTCTTGGACAGCAGTTAGGAACTGCTGATTCGTCATCTTTGTGAAGTCATACTGCGTGCCTGCTGAATTGAGTGAATTGCCGATTCCTGAGACATCCATGTCTTCTCTCCTCTGAATCTCTATACGCTCTCTCGGGAGAAGCTGCCGCTGTAGAGATTCCCAACAGGATAGTGTGCAATCTAAGAGCCATTCCGGAGAGCCTTCTTGGGGTCATAAATTTGCGTCTGATTAGCTTGATGGGGGCCACGCCGAAAAGGCGGCGAGGTGATTCGGCCACGCGGCGAGGATACCTTGGAGCGAGAGACCCTGACACGCTTGTGCCCCATCCATTCCGCGTTTCCCTGCCGAATGGGTGGGATACCGGCAAAGTTCGGGTCGATACAGTTTTGGAAAATGCTCTACCCCAGGCAAGCAGTCGAATGTCCGAACGCCCCAGCCCCGCCCTCGAACCTCGGAAACCAAAACCCTCTCCCCCCAACCGTTGCCGAGAATTACGCGCCGCGGGCGCACAATGGAAGAGTCGGCGGAACGGAACCTCACCGACCCCGCACCCCCGAGACGGCGGAGTCACAGGTCGTTTCCGTCCCCCGAACGACGGGTCAAAACCACGAAAATTCGCTTGACCCCCACCCCCCCTACCCAATAATGCCCCTTTTTGGGCCCTCCACAACATCGTAACCTACATGGAATCATTTGTTTGTAATTATCACAGATAGGTATCTGCTTGACTCAGGTAGGCCCAACAGGTTGTGGTTTCGTATTTTCCTTCGCATCGGG
>Ga0302319_10025725_pt1 | contig 10406 bp, 8 predicted proteins | sample Bog_T0_2_FD_203319 | JGI IMG/M metagenome (GOLD analysis project Ga0302319, IMG submission 203319) | Peat permafrost microbial communities from Stordalen Mire near Abisko, Sweden - Bog_T0_2 | ecosystem: Environmental > Terrestrial > Soil > Wetlands > Peat | place: Sweden: Abisko, Stordalen Mire...
TGCGGGCCGGGCAGATCACGGCTCTCGTGGGCCGCAGCGGATGCGGCAAAACGACACTGCTGAATTAGTGCGGAGCCATGGATTTTCCGACCTCGGGCGAAGTCGAGGTCGCGGGACTCGTGACCAGCGGGCTGGGCGACGCCGCTCTGACCGGCCTGCGCCGTGGCAAGATCGGATTTGTCTTCCAGTTTTTTCAGCTGCTGCCGACGCTCACCGCTCTCGAAAACGTGGAACTGCCGCTAATGCTGGCCGGGGCCCGCAATATCCGGGCAACCGCCCGTGAGCGCCTCGATTGGGTGGGGTTGCCGGAGAAGGCCGACGCGCTGCCCTTCCAGCTTTCCGGCGGGCAAATGCAGCGCGTGGCGATCGCGCGGGCGCTGGTCCACAATCCTGCGATACTTGTGGCCGATGAGCCGACCGGAAATCTCGATACGGCCAGCGGCGACCTGGTGCTGCGGCTGATTCGGCGGGCGGCCGACGAGTTCGGTGCGGCGGTCGTGATGGCTACTCACAGCGCGGAAGCCGCCGCAATCGCCGACGTGCGTGTCCGCATGCGGGACGGCCTGATCGAGAGCGTGGAATGAACTTTTTCCGATTGGCGCGGCAGTTCGTGCTCAGGCCGCTGCGGCGCGATAAGCTGCGCAGCGCACTCACCATCATCTCGGTCGCCCTGGGAGTAGCGGTTGTGATTGCCGTGGATCTGGCGGGCGATGCCGCCACCGGGTCGTTTCAGTCTTCCATGACGTCGCTGGTCGGAAAAGTGGATTACGAGGTCACGGCTAACGGCGGCGTTGACGAGCGGGTGATGGCGAAGCTGACCGCACTGCCCGTGAACGCGCAGTTCGCGGCCGTAATCGAACAGCCTGTATCCACCATCGCGAAGAGTTCCGTCACAATGTTCGGCGTCGAGCCGTTGACCGATCCTTCCGTCGCCATCGTATCGAGTGAAACAGCAGAGCGTTTTGGCTGGAAAACCGGAGATTCGGTCGAACTCCGCGGCCGCGACCGCACCGCGCAGTTTCAGGTTCAGAAAATAGCCGCCGGGCAGAGTGTCAGCTGGGTCGCGATCGATATCGCGGCAGCCCAACAGCTTCTCGATTCTTACGGCAGGATCGATCGAATCGAGGTCACAGTAGATTCCGGAGAAGACGCCGCCACTGTGGAACGCCAGATCCGTGCGGCCGCGCCGGCGACATATGACGTCTCGACACCCGGCGCGCGCAGCGAAGAAAATCAGCGCATGTTGCGGGCATTCCGCTGGAATCTGCGGATATTGAGTTACATTTCGCTGCTGGTCGGCGCGTTCCTGATCTACAACACGATTGCCGTGAGCGTGGTCCGGCGGCGCGCGGAGATCGGCATCCTGCGTGCCATCGGCGTCAGTTCGCGCGGAGTTTTGTCGATTTTTCTCGGAGAGGCAGCCATGCTGGGGGTGATCGGATCGCTGGCGGGGATCGCGCTGGGCCGCTTGCTCGCGAGCGGCATTGTCGGGATGATTTCCGATACCGTGAATTCGATTTTCATCACCAGCGCACCGGGTGCAGTTGCGTTGTCGTGGACCTCCGTGGCAACTGCCGTCGCGACCGGAACCTCCGTGTCGGTCATCTCGGCGCTGATCCCGGCGCGCGAAGCAGCCAGAGTCGCACCGGCCGAGGCGATGCGTCTGGAAGCCCGCGAACACGAAGCTCGGCTGCATGTTCGTCGCGATCTGATGGTCGCGGCGGTAGCCGGAATTGCAGCCCTCACTCTCAGCCAATTCGGCCCAATCGGCGGTCGTCCAGTGCTGGGCTACGTCGCCACGCTCTGCGCGGTGACCGCGACTGCGATGGTGTCGCCGGCGTTCGTGAGCGCGATCATACGCATGCTGCGCAGTCCACTGACACGAATCCCGGGGGCAGCCGGACTCATCGCGGGCCGCAGCCTTTCCGCCTCTTTGGCGCGAACTTCGATCGTGGTGACCGCCCTCGCGACAGCCATCGCCATGATGATCAGCGTGGGCATCATGGTGGCGAGCTTTCGCGAAACGGTTCAGGTCTGGCTGGAACATCAGCTTCGTGCCGATATCTACCTGCGAGCCGCTGGCCAGCCTACCGCCGGGATTTTCCCGCCGCTCGCGCCCGAAGTTCCGGCCATCATCGCGCAGACTCCGGGCGTGGAAGATTCCGATGTCTTCCATGCGTTCACGTTTCAGTATCAGGGCGAGCAGGCCACCTTCGGCGCTGGTGACAGCGACATCGTCCGGCGAAAGAAAACCCTGCGCTTTCTCAGCGGAGATTCGGATTCGATCCTGCGTTCGCTGCCGAATCAGGATCGCGTGATGGTCTCCGAGCCCTTCGCCAACAAGCATGGCGTGCACACAGGCGACGTGCTGCATATTGCCCTCGGCGATCGTAACGTCGCGTTCACCGTAGCCGGAGTCTATTACGATTATTCGAGCGACCGCGGCTTCATCATGGCCGACAACACCACGCTCGCGAAATATCTGCCGCAACAGCCGGCCACGAACATCGCCGTCTACGTGGCGCCGGGTGCGAATGCAAACCAAACCCGCCGCGATCTGGAATCGCGTCTGGCTGCCTTTCCGGTCGCGATCGCGCCGAACGAGACACTTCGGCGCGGCGCGGTGGAAGTTTTCGACCGCACTTTCGCCGTCACCTGGGCGCTTGAAGCGATCGCCATTGTCGTCGCGATGCTGGGCACGGCGAACTCGCTGCTAGCATTGGTATTGGACCGCCGCCGGGAAATCGGACTCATCCGGTATCTCGGGGCGGATAACAGGCAGATCCGCCGCATGGTTCTGACGGAAGCGGGACTGGTGGGGCTGCTGGCCGCGGGGCTGGGGCTGATGCTCGGCGCGGCGTTATCGCTCGAACTGATCTATGTGATCAATAAGCAGAGCTTTGGATGGACGATCCAGTTCCATCCGCCGCTGGTTCTGTTAGCGGGCGCGCTGCTGCTGGTGTGGATTTTTACAATCGCAGCCGGCGTTTATCCGGCCCGGTTCGCCGCCAGGCTACAACCCGCGGAAGCGGTACACGAAGAGTAATTACTAACTGTAAAAGAAAGATGGAATGAGTTCTAACACCCGTAATATCGCAATTATTGCCCACGTCGATCACGGCAAAACCACGCTCGTCGACGCCATGTTGAAGCAGAGCGGCATTTTCCGCGCCAACGAAGCTGTCGTTGAGCGCGTCATGGATTCCAACGATCTGGAAAAAGAACGCGGCATCACGATTCTCTCCAAAATCACCGGCGTGCGCTTTCACGGCACCAAGATCAATATCGTGGATACGCCAGGCCACAGCGATTTCGGCGGCGAGGTGGAACGCGCGCTCAAGATGGTGGATGGCGTGATGCTTCTGGTCGACGCGAGCGAAGGTCCGCTGCCGCAGACGCGTTACGTTTTGATGAAAGCGCTCGAGGCGAAGCTGAAACCGATCGTCGTCATCAACAAGATCGACCGGCCCGACGCGCGCATCGAAGAAGTCCTGAACGAGATCTACGATCTCTTCATCGATCTGGACGCGCACGAAGACCAGCTGGATTTTCCCGTGCTCTATTCCAACGCCAAGCTGGGCGTGGCGAAAGTCAAAATGGAGGACACTGCGGAAGATCTGCGGCCCCTGTTTGAAGCGATCCTGGCGAATATTCCGCCGCCGGCGGGCAATCCGGATGCGATCCTCCAGGCGCAGGTCGCCAATCTCGATTACAGCGAATATCTGGGCCGTCTGGCCATTGGCCGCGTGTTTCAGGGCACGCTGCGACACGGCGATGAGGTCGCGATCTGCCATCTCGATGGCGCGATCCAGAAGACGAAAATCACCAAGATGTACACGTTCGAAGGCCTCAAGCGCGTGGATGAAACCATCGTGCTGCCTGGCGATATCGTAGCGGTGGCCGGCGTCGAAGGCATCACCATCGGCGAAACGATCACCAGCGCCACTGATCCGAAACCGATGCCGCCGATTCAGATCGACGAGCCGACCATCGGCATGACGTTCACGGTGAACACGTCGCCCTTCGCCGGAAAAGAGGGGACCTTTGTCACCTCGCGCAATATTCGCGACCGGCTGGATAAGGAACTGCTCACCAACGTCTCGATCCGCGTGGAATCGGATTCGCCGGAAACATTCCGCGTGCTGGGCCGTGGCGAATTGCAGCTGGCGATTCTCATCGAAATGATGCGGCGCGAAGGTTTTGAACTCGCGGTCGGCAAGCCGGAAATCCTGACGAAGGAGATCGACGGTAAGAAGATGGAGCCACTCGAACTGTTGGTCATCGATTGCCCGGAGCAGTTTATCGGCGTGGTGATTGAAAAGCTCGGGAGCCGTAAGGGCAAGATGGGCAAGATGATCAATAACGGCTCGGGCCGTGTGCGTCTGGAGTTTGCGATACCGTCGCGAGGCCTGATCGGGCTGCGCGGCGAAATCCTCACGGATACGCGCGGTACCGCGATTCTGAACTCGCTCTTCCACGGTTACATCGAATGGCAGGGCGATATCCCGACGCGGCCGACCGGGTCGTTGGTTTCGGACCGCGATGGCAAGGTCACGGGCAACGCGATTTTCAGTTTGCAGGAGCGCGGCGAAATTTTCGTGAGCCCCGGCCTCATGGTTTACGAAGGCATGATCATCGGCGAAAATGCCAAGACGGCGGATCTGAACGTCAATATCGTCAAGGAGAAGAAACTGACGAATATGCGCGCGTCTTCGGCAGATGAGGCAATCCGCCTGATCCCGCCCAGACTGATGAGCCTCGAACAGGCCATCGAATTCGTACGCGACGATGAAATGGTGGAAGTCACGCCGAAATCGATTCGCCTGCGGAAGAAGATTCTGAAAGCCAATCAGCGGTAAGCGACCGCCCGGCTGGGTAGTACCGGAAAGGTGCGTTGCCGCTAAGGCCGGGGAAGTTTCATGTCCCGGAGCGCCTGAATATCAAATGCCTGTAGAGCCTGATCCACCCGTTCCGGCGAAAAATGCGTTGGCTTGCCAACGTGTCTTCCGCTGATCCGAAGCGAACACTTCGAACAGACGAAGTAGACTCAATATTCCTAGGCGCTGCATGTGTGAATGAAACGGAAACGCCGGATGCCTTGCAAGTCGGGCATTGCAGAGCGTCGAGTTGAACTGCTTCGGCTTCCCGTATCAGTTTCGAAATCTGGTCACCCTTGATGCCGGGCATGGATTGCCACATCCTGTCACGCCAACAATTCGGTCAGTTCCCACACATGATGCTCAGGAATTATCCCGTCTGACAGACCGGCCTCAAACTTGCATAGGCTGGCGGACGAGGCCTAATATGTCAAGAAATGTCGCGGACCTTTTATGGGAAATGCTTGCCAACGCCGGAGTCAAACGCTGCTACGGCATCGTCGGTGACGCTCTCAATCCAATCATCGATGCGCTGCGCCGCAACGGAAAAATCGAATTCATCCATGTGCGCCACGAAGAGTACGGCGTTTTTGCCGCCGTGGCGGAAGCTTATCTGACCGGCAATCCGGTTGCAGTTTGTGGAACGGCCGGCCCCGGGGTCGTCCACCTCTTCAACGGGCTCATGGATGCCCGCAAGGAGGGCGCCCCGATCATCGCCATTGCTGGCGACGTAGAGACATCCCTGATCGACACCGAGGCGCTCGAAGAACTCAATCCATACAAATTCTTCGAGGCCGCATCTCTCTACACGGCGCGCCTGGTGAATCCGGAACAGGCGCGGTCGGTCATCAGCACCGCGATCCTCACAGCCGTCCTCGAAAAAGGGCCGACCGTAATTTCGATTCCAGGCGACATCGCGTCGTCCGACGCAGGTGACCAGCCTTCCGCAGTCACGATCCCGAACCCAGCGGTCCTCCGCCCTTCCGATGCCGATCTGGATCAGCTCGCGAAGATGATCGACGACGCGAAAACGGTCGCGATCTTCGGAGGCGATGGCTGCCGGGGTTCCCGCGATCAGGTGGTCCGGCTGGCGCAGCGGCTGAAGGCGCCCGTCGGTTACACGTTCCGCGGCAAGCAGTGGCTGGAACACGACAATCCGAATGCCGTTGGCATGACCGGCCTGCTCGGCTACGGCGGAGCCTATGGCGCGATTCATGAGGCCGACCTCCTGCTGTTGCTCGGCACCGATTTTCCCTTCTCGGAATTTCTGCCCGGTCATCGCGTGAAGAAGGTCCAGATCGACAAGGACCCCAAACACATCGGCCGCCGGACACCTGTCGATCTCGGGCTCGTCGGCGATATCGGGCCCACAGTCGCCGCCTTGCTGACCCGTGTCGCCGAGAAGACAGAAACCCGCTTCCTGGACAAACACATTTCGGAAACGAACTCTTTTCACGATCTTCTGCAGCACTACGTTCAGAAGGGACCTGGGATCAAGCCGATCCGTCCCGAATTCCTCGTCGCAACGCTGAATGATCTCGCTTCCGATGACGCGATGTTTTTTGTCGATACCGGCACCGCATGCATATGGGCGGCAAGGCATATCGCGGGCGCCAAAAATCGTAGAATTTTCGGGTCGTTTTCGTGGGCGTCCATGGCGAACGCCGCGCCCAATGCGTTTGGCGCGCAGCTAGCGTATCCGGGCCGCCAAACCATCGCTCTGTGCGGCGACGGCGGCTTCACAATGCTCGCGCTGGGCGATCTGCTCACTCAGGTTGAACGAAAGACTCCGGTGGTGCAGATCATCCTCAATAACGGGTCGCTCGACTTCGTCAATATCGAACAACAGGAGGCCGGTTTCGTCCCGTTCGGCGTGGAATTCAAGAATCCTGACTTCGCGAGAGTCGCCGAGGCCATGGGCGCGAAAGGCATCCGCCTCGAAAATCCCGCAGACGTTCGGGATGGACTTGCCGAGGCGCTGGCGCACAAAGGCGGGCCGGTCGTTGTGGATGCTATGGTCGATCCCTTCGCCTTGTCGCTGCCGTCCCATGTTCCTTTTCACACGGCGAAAGGCTTTACTCTGAGCATGGCCAAACAGGTCTGGAGTGGAAAAATGGACGATGTGATCAGGACTATCGAGCGAAACGTCGGGCTCATTTGAATGTGCTACGTTAGACAAAGATTTCTCCCGAGGAGTGAACTATGTCTTTACGAATTAACGATGAAGCCCCCAATTTCACAGCCGAAACAACCCAGGGCGTGATCAATTTCCACGAATGGATAGGCGACGGCTGGGCGATTCTGTTTTCCCATCCGAAGGACTTCACCCCCGTTTGCACCACGGAGCTCGGCTACATGGCGGGCCTTGAGCCGCAGTTTGCCGCGCGAAACTGCAAAATCATCGGTTTGAGCGTCGACCCCGTAGCCAGCCATGGCAAATGGGCAGCCGACATCGAAGAGACGCAGGGCCACGCGGTCACCTACCCGATGATCGGGGACCCCGAACTGAAGATCGCCAAACTCTACGGCATGCTGCCCGCAGATGCAGGTACCACGTCGGAAGGCCGAACTCCGCTCAACAACGCCACCGTGCGAAACGTATTTGTGGTTGGGCCGGACAAGAAAATCAAGTTGATCCTGATCTACCCCATGAGCACTGGCCGCAACTTCGATGAAGTTCTGCGCGTGCTCGACTCCCTGCAGCTAACCGCGAAGCACGGAGTGTCGACGCCAGTGAACTGGAAACCGGGCGAGGATGTGGTGGTACCGGCGGCCATGCCCGAAGAAGTCACGAAGCAGAAATTTCCCGGCGGCCTGAAGGTTCTGAAGCCCTATCTCCGGACCGGCGCTCAGCCGAAATGAAAAAAGGGGAGCGAATTCGCTCCCCTTTTCCATCTCTCGCGTGGTTTCTACTGAGCCGGCGGAGGTCCGCCCCCTCGATTGAAACCGCCCGGTCCGCGTCCACCCGGTCCGCGTCCACCCGGTCCACGGCCCATCTCGGGACGTGCCTTTTGGATCGTGTAGCCCGCCGGCACCGCGAAAAGCGCCGCGCTCGGTTCACCGGTCGAAATATTGGTGAGTTCCATGTCGCTCGTGCCAAACCGCGGATCGGTCGTCTTGATCTGCACGGGCAGCTTCAGTTCCTGGGAAACGTAGGTGGTACGGGTCGTCGTGATCGGCTGTGCGTTGCCGATGGCGCCAGCCGGAATCACTTCCGTGACCTGCGTGTGGGTAGCCACCACGCCATTCACCGTCGCCGTGCCGTTGCTCGATGTGGTCACCAGGGCTCCATCCGGGCGAGTCACTGTTCCGAGCGCCGGGTTTGCCCCTTGCGCCGCCGCCCCGCGAGCCGCCCGGCCGCCGGACCTCAATCCAGCCGATTCCGGCCGCCCCGTTTCCGGACGGACCTTGGGCAGCGGGCTCTGAACGGCCGTCATGGTGGAGGAATTCAGCTCATAGCGGTAGCCGGCAATCGGATCCATAATTGTGGTCCGCGTGTAAGCAGCCTTGCCTGTGGATGCCGGCGGCGTCACTGTTTCGCTCACATACGTCCGTCCCTGGCTATCGCGGGCTCGGGGAGTACTGGTGGTGGTGTTCACCGAGTTGCCGTCGGCGAACTTTTCCTGAATCGTCAGAACTTCCACGGCTGAATAAGGAGCTCCGGTGACCGTGCGGCCGCCAAGCATCTCCATCCCCGGTCCGCCGAAACCACGCCCCGGGCCTCCCTGCTCCATGCGCGGACCTGGTCCCTGCGCCATCGCAGCCCCCGCGCAACCGCCAAGGACGATCAGCACGGTCAGTCCTTTCCCGATTTCAAAGCTCTTCATAAAACCCTCCACTGATTCCATCAATTTTCACCGCTCTCGTCGTTGGAAAGCCGTACTGCCTGCGCGAGCCCGTCCTCACCCACCAAAACTTCCGCCTGCAGGGTTCCATTCCAGCCGGGGTCCACACTGACTCCCATCCGCGCCAGATCCGTCGGATCCAGCTGGGTCCGCACGATTCCGAACGTTTCCCCGGGCGCCGGAGGCAGCGCAAACGGCAACTGAATGAATCCCTTCTCCCCCGCTTCTTCCGCCGGAACCGACACTTCCTGCGGATATTCCTTCGGGGCATACGCACGCACCACCGCTGAGCTGCTGCCCGGGTTACCTGAAAAAGCGCCCGGAGCAGCGGGACGCACCCAGACATCGCGCACGGCCACCACGCTCAATACCAGTACCGCCGCGGAAGACATCGCCCACATCCAGCGAACCTGGCGTTCCCGGCGCTTATGGGCGTCGAATTCGCGCATCAAAACCGCCTTGCTCCACACATCTCTCGACTCGGAGCCGCTCGTCATGCGCATAGCGCCAAGATGCAAACTCAGCTCGCGTTCCGATTCCCACCGCCCGCGGCAGGAGTCGCAAACGGCCATGTGCCCTTTGAGCGCGCTATCCGCCGCAACACCACCGCGTGCGCATTCCACCAGTTCCACGATTGCGTCTTCACAGGTCGTCATTTCATTCATCTCCGGTCCCTTCCTAACGGACCGCCATCTCGGTTGCCGATACCTGGCGTTTCAGCTTCGCCCCCAGCAATCCGCGCGCACGATGCAGCCGGGAACGCACTGTGCCAACCGGACACCCCATCGCGCGGGCCGCTTCCTCATAACTCTTCTCTTCCAGATCGCAGAGCACCACCGCGTCCCGATACAATTCCGGCAGCTCCCGCAGCGCGACGCGCAGCATACTGAGCGATTCCTCGTTGATCAGACCGCCCAGAATATCGTGCCGGACCGCCTGATCCACCGGCTCCTCCACCGGTCCCTTGCGCCGGATGACGCGCACCAGATTGCGGGCTACGCCGTACATCCAGCCTTCCAGCGATCCGCGGCTGTCGTCGAAGTTCGTATTCGCGCGCATCAGCTGAATAAAGACTTCGTGCGCCACTTCCTCCGCAGCCTCGGGACTGCCCGACATGTGGAGCGCATAGCGGCGCAGAGCCGGACCGCGACGTTCGTACAACTCGCCGAACGCCTCGCGGTCGCCCTTCTTCATCAGCCGGTAAAGTTCTTCGTCGCTGCGCGTTTTCACGGTTTGCGGTGGCAGGCTGCGCTCAAGTCTGTATTGCCGGCGCGAGCCAAAAAGTTCCCCGGCTGCGCTGACACTTCCATTATCGCCCCGCACGGTAGCCCCGATGAGGCTGAAACGCATCCAAAAGTTTACATGTTTATCCGCTTTTCGGGGCTATGATGGTGGGGCAAAGGGAGAAATCAGAGTGAAACTCAGCGGCGCAATCGCGCTAACCGCTTTATCGGCTGCCTTAGGGCTTCCAGTCGCTCTCCGGGGAGCCGACGCCGTCTATGACGCCATGCAGGCCGAACTGAAACGGTCGATGTCTCTTTCTCTGAAAGAGCTCGACAAGCCCTACTTCGTTAGCTACGCCCTCGATGACGTGAAAACCTGGACTGCCACGGCCGCGCACGGCGGGCTCCTCTCCGCGCACGCCGCAAGGTCACGGAGACCCGACGTACAGGTCCGTGTGGGC
>Ga0302319_10025726_pt1 | contig 10406 bp, 2 predicted proteins | sample Bog_T0_2_FD_203319 | JGI IMG/M metagenome (GOLD analysis project Ga0302319, IMG submission 203319) | Peat permafrost microbial communities from Stordalen Mire near Abisko, Sweden - Bog_T0_2 | ecosystem: Environmental > Terrestrial > Soil > Wetlands > Peat | place: Sweden: Abisko, Stordalen Mire...
TCGCCCGATGAGCAGACGGTGATCAATGTTTATCATCTTCATCCGCTCGTCGCCGGGCCGCTCGAAACCTGGGGGCCTACGTTCGCGCGAATCGCGGCGATGGGTTTCAGTCATGTGTGCCTTGCACCCCCGTTCGAGCCCGGTGAAACCGGCGACATTTTCATCCATGCCACCTTCGACCGGCTGCACCCCGACCTGGGATTCCATGGATCCGGCGATCAGGGGATCGCTCTCGCGGCGAACCTCGCGGCCCGTGCGGGTTTGCGGCTCATGCTGGACATCGCACCGGGTCAGGTGGCGATTAACGGATCATTGCAGCAGCGTCAGCCCAGTTGGTTCAATACCGCTGCCCACGGCCAGCTCGTAGACCCGCGGAACCCGCCCCCGCGTATCGAAGTCGCCGTCCCCCGCTTCAACGAGACGCCTTTCGCGGATGCGCTGACGGCGTGGTGGATCGAGCTTCTGACCCGCCACACAAACGCCGGCGTGGCCGGGTTCCGCTGCCTGACCTTGGACATGGTGCCTCCGTCCTTCTGGCGCCGGCTCACGGCTGCTTTTCCCGCCGCGTCGTTCGTCGCCTGGACGCCCGGCGTAACCGGTCTGCGTAACTACGCCGGCCTGGGATTCGAACGGACGGTGTCCTCTGCCGGTTGGTGGGACGGCCGGGCATCCTGGTTCCTGGACGAACAGGCCGCGCTGTTTGACGTGGCGCCTCCGCTTGCCTCGCCCGAACCGTCGTTTCTCGATCGCCTCGCGCGCCGCCTGCCGCCTGATTCGGATCTGCCGGCGGCGTATCGTTTGGCGCTGCGGATTGCAGCCGCGACCGGGTCGGGTCTGTTCCTGCCAATGGGTTTCGAATACGCGGCAGGCCGCCGCTTCGATCCCGTGCATGCCGGTCCGGCGGATATGCAGACGGCTCAGTCGGAAATGCTGGCGGATTTGTCCGGCGACATCACCGCAGCAATCAGCCTGATCTCGGCACTCCCGCCCGCCAAGGCGCAGCGGCGGATCACCAGCCCCGCCGCGCCCCTGACCGCGCTTCTGCGCTCTGATACACTGGTGCTGATTAACCCGGACCTCAGCCGTTCGGCTGCTCTGGGGTTCCCCCTCGCGCCGTTGCCCGCAGCATCCGGCGAGGCCCTCACCGCGACCGGCAATCTCGAGACCCCGTTGCGCCCGGGCGAGGTCCGAATCCTCAAGTGCCGGCGGACCGCCGCAATCCCAGGCGGCGGCCTGGAACTCACCCGTTCCTGGGCCGAGGCAACGCGCATCGCGATCGAAGCCGTGCGGCCAGGGGGCGACTTTCCGGCCAAGACCATCGTTGGCCGGGACATCACGGTCAGCGCCGATATTTTCGGCGATGGCCATGATGTGCTGGCTGCGGATGTGCTCTGGCAGCCAGCCGATGGCCCCAAGGACGCCCCCAAGGACGCCCCCAGGGAGGCCATCCACTGGCAGCGCATCCCAATGCGTAAGCTGGCCAACGACCGGTGGGAGGCTCGCATCCGCCCCGAGCGGATCGGACTGTACAGGTTCACCGTCGAGGCGTGGTGGGATCAGTGGGGAACCTTCACCCACGACCTGCGTGCCAAAGTAACCGCCGGCCAGGACGTGACGCTGGAAATCCAGGAAGGGGGTCAGTTGATACACACGGCCCTGCGACAGGCGGACAAAAAGATCACGGCGGACCTCCTGCTGTCCGACGATCTCAAAGTGGCGATGAAGCAGGCCGACCCTCGGCCGTTCGCGGCACGCAGCGCCACCCACGCGCTGCGCGTCGACCGGCCGGCGGCGGAATTCGCCAGTTGGTATGAGCTGTTCCCGCGCTCAGTAACGGATGATCCGACGGTGCATGGCACCTTCCACTCCGTCATCAAGCGCCTGCCGGACATTCGCGCCATGGGCTTCGACGTCCTGTATTTCCCCCCGGTCCACCCCATCGGCCGGGTCAACCGCAAGGGCCGTAACAACAGCCTGCGGGCGGAGCCGAACGACGTCGGCAGTCCCTACGCGATCGGCAGCGCCGAAGGCGGCCACGACACGATCCATCCCGAACTCGGGACTCTGGACGATTTCCGCGCCCTGCTTCTGGCAGCCCGAAAAAACGATCTGGAGATCGCCCTCGATTTTGCCATCCAGTGCGCCCCCGACCACCCGTGGGTGACCCAGCACAAGGACTGGTTTCGCTGGCGCCCCGATGGCTCGATGCGATACGCCGAGAATCCGCCGAAAAAGTATGAGGACATCGTCAATCCCGAGTTTTACGGGAAGGCCTCGCTCCCCGACGTATGGACGGGGTTGCGCGACGTGATCCAGTTCTGGGTCGACCAGGGCGTCCGCATCTTCCGCGTCGATAACCCACACACGAAACCGCTCCCCTTCTGGCACTGGATGATCGCCGACATCCAGGGCCGTCATCCCGACGTGCTGTTCCTGTCAGAGGCGTTCACGCGCCCGAAGCTCATGTACCGGCTGGCGAAGGTCGGATTTTCCCAGTCCTACACCTACTTCACGTGGCGAAACACAAAACAGGAGATCACCGAGTACCTCACCGAATTGACCACGCCGCCGGTTTCAGACTTCTTTCGGCCGAATTTTTTCGTCAACACCCCCGACATCAATCCGGTGTTCGTCCAGACGTCAGGCCGGGCGGGATTCCTGATCAGGGCGGCGCTGGCGGCGACACTTTCGGGACTGTGGGGCGTCTACTCCGGCTTCGAGATCTGCGAAGCGGAGCCGCTGCCAGGGCGCGAGGAGTACCTGGACTCCGAGAAGTACGAGATCCGGCCGCGCAACTACAACGCACCCGGCAATATCGTGGCCGAGATCACCCTGCTGAACCGGATCAGGCGCCAGCACCCGGCGCTGCAGTCCCATTTGGGGCTGACATTCTATAACGCCTTCAATGATCAGATCATTCTGTACGGAAAACGTGATCCGCTCGATCGCAGCATGGTCCTGGTGGCCGTAAGCTTCGATCCCCACATCGCGCAGGAAGCGGCGATCGAGGTGCCGCTCTGGGAATTCGGCCTCGGCGACGAGGCCGCGATCTCGGTCACGGATCTGATGCGCGGGGACAGCTTCATGTGGTACGGCAAAAATCAGCGTGTCAGGCTCGATCCGGCGGATTTGCCCTTCCGTATCTGGCGGCTTGAGGTCCGCTGATGGACACCGTCGACCATCGCTCCCGGGCCGCAGCCCAGGCGTCCGAACTTGATCCGTTGTGGTTTAAAGATGCCATCATTTACCAGATTCATGTCAAGTCATTCTTTGATAGCAACAACGATGGCATCGGAGATTTCCCTGGCCTGATCTCCCGGCTGGATTACATCGCCGAGCTGGGCGTGAACACCGTCTGGTTGTTGCCGTTCTATCCGTCACCCCGCCTGGATGATGGATACGATATCTCCGATTATCGCGGAGTCCATTCCGATTACGGCTCGCTGGCCGACGTCAAGCGCTTCATCGCCGCGGCCCACGAACGGCGTATCCGGGTAATCGCCGAACTGGTTGTCAACCACACCTCCGATCAGCATCCCTGGTTCCAGCGTGCTCGGGTGTCCAAACCCGGATCGACATATCGCGATTTCTACGTCTGGTCGAATGACGACCGTAAATACGCCGGCACCCGCATCATCTTTGTTGACTCCGAACGTTCCAACTGGACCTGGGACGAAACGGCCAGGGCGTATTACTGGCACCGGTTCTATCACCACCAGCCGGACCTGAATTTCGACAACCCCCGCGTACTGCGGGAGATCCTGTCGGTGCTGCGATACTGGGCGGAACTGGGCGTCGACGGGCTGCGGCTCGATGCCGTCCCGTACCTGGTGGAACGCGAGGGAACCAACAACGAGAACCTGCCGGAGACCCATGCTGTACTGAAACGAATCCGCGCGGAGTTAACGCGGCACTATCCCGATAAAATGCTTCTGGCGGAAGCCAATCAGTGGCCGGAGGATACCAAGGACTATTTCGGCGACGGCGACGAATGCCAGATGGCCTTCCACTTCCCGCTGATGCCGCGGATGTACATGGCGATCGCGCGCGAGGACCGCTTTCCGATTACCGATATCCTGCGCCAGACACCCGACATCCCCGCAAGCTGCCAGTGGGCCATCTTTCTGCGTAATCACGATGAACTCACGCTTGAGATGGTAACTGAATCAGAACGTGACTTTTTGTGGGAGACCTACGCCGCAGACCGCCGCGCCCGCTTGAACCTCGGGATACGCCGGCGCCTGGCACCGCTGCTGGAACGCGACCGGCGACGGATCGAGCTGATGAACTACCTGCTGCTCTCCATGCCCGGCACGCCGGTGATCTATTATGGCGACGAGATCGGCATGGGCGACAACATCCATCTGGGCGACCGTAACGGGGTCCGCACGCCCATGCAGTGGTCGCCCGATCGCAACGGCGGATTTTCGCGCGTCGCCGACCCGTCCCGCCTGGTGCTGCCGATGGTGATGGACCCACTGTACGCCTATCAGACCGTCAACGTGGAATCACAGGCATCCGACCCTCATTCATTGCTGATGTGGATGCGGCGCGCCATCGCCGTGCGGCGTCAGTACAAGGTCTTCGGGCGTGGCTCCTATCGGCTGCTGTATCCAAAGAACCGCAAGATCCTGGCCTACCTGCGCGAACACGAAGGCACTGTCATCCTGTGCGTGGCCAATCTGTCGCGCACGCCGCAAGCCGTCGAACTCGACCTGTCGGAATTTCACGGCCGCGTGCCGATCGAACTCGATGGACACTCACAGTTTCCGCCAATCGGTCAGCTAAGCTATCTGCTGACCTTGCCGCCGTTTGGCTTCTACTGGTTCCTGCTGTCTGAAGCCGACGACTGGCCTTCACCTCACACCCCGGCACCGGAACCCATGCCAGAATACCAAACGATTGTCATGCGTCAGTCCCTGTCAGACGCTGTGACCGCCGCGCGGGCCGTCATCGAGCGCGACGTGCTGCCGCAATATCTGGCGAAACGGCGCTGGTTCGCGATGAAGGACCAGGCCTTGCTGTCGGTAAGGATCGCGTTCATGGCGCGGCTGCCGTACGAAGACGCGGTGCTGCTCGAAATCGAAACCAGAACGGCGTCCGGGGCCGCACGCTGGTTGTTGCCGCTGGGCATCGTCTGGGGCGACACCACGGCGCCGCCGCTCCCGACCCAACTCGCCCTGGCGCGCGTCCGGCGCGGCGCAAAAGTTGGGTTGCTGACGGACGCCTTCGCGCTGTCAGCCTTTCCGCTTGCAATTCTGGCCGGTTTGGCGCAGCGCGACATCATCGTTATTGACCGAGGCATGATCCGCTTCGAGCCGACCTCGCGCATGGCGGGCATCGAAGTCCCCGCCGACGTCGATGTGCACTGGTTGTCGGCGGAACAATCCAATTCATCGGTGATCGTCGGCGACATCGCCATTATCAAGATGTTCCGCCGGGTCACGGCGGGCCCGCATCCCGAGGCCGAGATGGGCCGCTACCTGACCGAACAGGGATTCACCAACACCCCAGCCTTGCTGGGGGAGGTGGTACGCGTAGACCCCGATTGCACATCTCACGCGCTCGTCATTGCGCAAGCCTTTGTGCGCAACCAGGGCGACGCCTGGACCTGGACAATGGAACTGTTGCTGCGCGGACTGTCCGACATAACCGGTGCCGATGACGCAGCGGCCGCCGACGCCGCAACGCACGCCGACTACGTCCGTTTTGCCTCATTACTCGGCCAGCGTCTCGCCGAGATGCATCTCGTCCTCGCTCGGCCGACCTCTGATCCGGCCTTCGCTCCCGCGACCGGAACCGACGAGACGGTGGCGGTGTTCGCAGACCGCGCCCGCGCGCAACTCGAAGCGGCTTATCGTGCCGTCGATACGGCGCATCAATGGGAGGCGGCCGGCGACCAGGACCGCACGACGATGCAGTCTGCGCGGGAGGCGCTGATCGGCCGGCTGCCTGTTCTGGCGGACCTGGTCCGCGGCACCACGCTGACCCGCATCCACGGCGACATGCACCTCGGCCAGATTCTGGTGTGCAACGGCGATGTCGCGATCATCGACTTCGAGGGCGAGCCAGCCAAACCGGTGGACATGCGCCGGAGCAAGGATCATCCGCTGCGCGACGTCGCCGGCATGATCCGGTCGTTCGATTATGCGGCCGCCGTGGTGAAGCGGCGTAGCCAATCCAGCCACGCGCATGTTGCCGAGGAACAGGTCAACGCCTTCCTGAATAGTTTTGTCGAGCGGGCAACCCAGTCTTTCCTGACCGGTTACCGGGAGACGGCAGCTTCTGGCAGTGAGCGACCGTTCGAGACAGGGTTGCTCGATTTGTTCTTGATCGAGAAGGCAGCGTATGAAGTGGTCTATGAGGCGGCCAATCGACCCACCTGGATCGAGGTCCCGCTGCACGGCCTGGCACGCCGCACGCGCCATCTGCTGGGGATCGAGGCTGTCGCATGAATGACGCTGTTGTCATCCCGTCGATTACCCCAGAACAGGCCTCGCAGCTTGCCGCTGGCACCCTGCGGGATCCGTTTGCGGTTCTCGGACCGTTCGAAACCGAAATCGGGCGCTTCGTGCGTGCCTACTTTCCCGGCGCGGACGGTGTCGAGGTTGTCGCGCGCGCCGACGGAAGGCGTCTGGGAACGCTGTCGCCCGGCCATCCCGATGGCTTGTTCATGGGACCGGTGGAAGGCCACGAACCATACCGGTTCCGCATTCAATGGCCGGGGGCGCTGCAAGAAACCGAAGACCCTTACAGCTTCGATCTTCTGCTGAGCGAGACCGACCTGCATCTGTTCAACGAAGGCCGTCTGTTCGAGATCGCCTTCACGCTCGGCGCCAATCCGATGACAGTGGATGGCGTGCGCGGCACACGGTTCGCCGTCTGGGCACCAAACGCCCGCGCGGTCTCGGTGATCGGCGACTTCGACACCTGGGATAATCGTCGCCATCCGATGCGGCTGCGTTTTCCGTCCGGGGTCTGGGAACTGTTCGTGCCACGGGTGGGACCCGGTGTGCGCTACAAGTTCGCGTTGGTCGGGTCCGACGGTATCCGTTTGCCCGACAAGGCCGATCCGCTGGCAAAGGCGACGGAACCACCGCCGGCCACCGCCTCGATCGTTGCAAATCCCGAGCCATACGTTTGGCATGACGAAAAATGGATGAACGACCGTGGCGCACGGCATCGCGCCGACGCGCCGATCTCGGTTTATGAGGTGCATGCCGCGTCATGGTTCCGTCCAGCGCCAGGCCTGACACCCAGTTGGGACGAGTTGGCCGGACGGCTCGTGCCCTACGTGTTGGAGATGGGTTTCTCTCACGTTGAATTGATGCCGATTGCCGAACATCCATTCGGCGGATCGTGGGGCTACCAGCCGCTTGGCCTCTTCGCGCCGTCCGGGCGCTTCGGACCGCCCGAGGGCTTCTGCCGCTTTGTCGATGCCTGCCACCGCGTCGGGGTCGGCGTTATTATCGATTGGGTACCAGCGCATTTTCCGACAGACGCGCACGGCCTCGCTCGCTTCGATGGCACGCCGCTGTTCGAGCACGCTGATCCGAAAGAGGGATTCCATCAGGACTGGGATACCTTCATCTACAATCTCGGACGCCGGGAGGTGCAGGGCTTCCTCATCGCCAGCGGTGTTCACTGGTTGGAGCATTTCCACGTCGATGGTCTGCGCGTGGACGCCGTCGCGTCCATGCTCTACCGCGATTACAGCCGCAAGCCAGGCGAGTGGGTCCCCAACGTCTACGGCGGCCGGGAAAATCTGGAGGCGATCGGCTTTTTGCGCCATTTCAACGCGGTTGTGGAAGAGCGCTGCGCGGGCGCCATGACCATCGCCGAGGAATCGACCGCCTGGCCAAGCGTTTCTCGACCGGTGCAGGAAGGCGGCCTCGGATTTTCTTTCAAATGGAATATGGGCTGGATGCATGACACGCTGCGATACATGGAATGCGACCCGCTGTATCGGCGTTACCATCACAACGAACTCACGTTCGGCCTGATCTACGCGTTTTCCGAAAACTTCGTGCTGCCGCTGTCGCATGATGAGGTGGTCTACGGCAAAGGCTCCCTGATCCAGAAAATGCCTGGTGACGAATGGCAACGCTTCGCCAATCTGCGCGCCTATTTCGGTTTCATGTGGGCGCACCCCGGGAAGAAGTTGCTGTTCATGGGCGGTGAAATCGCCCAATGGCGGGAATGGAATCACGATTCGGCGATTGACTGGGATTTGCTCGATCATCCTCGCCATCGTGGGATCCAAACACTGGTGCGAGACTTGAACGCACTTTATCGTCACCACACCGCGCTGCACCAACGAGACTCGGCCTCAACGGGTTTCCGATGGGTCATCGGCGACGATGTCGCAAACTCAGTGTTTGCGTTCCTGCGCATCGGGAATGAGGATGGCAGGATGGTGCTGATCGTCTCCAACATGACGCCGGCGCCACAGGTCGGCTACGGAATCGGCGTCCCGCGGCCGGGTTTTTGGCGGGAACTGCTGAACACGGATGCGGCGGTTTACGGCGGATCGAATATGGGCAATGCCGGCGGCGTCGATAGCATGCCCGTCCACATGCATGGCGAGGCCCAGGCACTGCTCCTCACGTTGCCGCCGCTGTCGACAATTTTTCTGTCGCCAGGCCACTGAGCATCCGATTTCTTGCTTCGGCGGCTACATGCGGACCGGATCGGCTCGCGTTTGACGTCCGCTCCGAAATCTATCTATACCACTGGAACAAACGGGGCGGGTGATCGTTGTCGGTGCTTGAAAGGAACGGAGCCAGTGCGGCTCTCAATCTTTGATGAGTGGTTTGCGGCTTCGGTCAGGATGTGGTATGATAAAAAATTTAGATTGTTCAAATAAATTTGGCGCGGAGCGTCGGCCAGACGGTTCGGTCAAGTTCCGACTTTGGGCACCCGCTCAGGAAACGGTGTCGGTTGCGATTGAAGCCGGTGACCTGCTGCCGATGCGGCGCGACGCCGACGGATGGTTTGAGGCAACGGCAACACTGCCGGACGGCACGCGCTATCGCTATCGCCTGTCTGATGGTCTGATGGTGCCTGATCCCGCATCGACCGGCCAGGCTCCCGACGTGCACGACGCCAGCGTCGTCGGAACCGGCTCGTTCACATGGAAGCATCCCGAATGGCGCGGCCGTCCCTGGACCGAGACCGTGCTGTACGAAGTGCATGCCGGTTTGGCGGGCGGGTTCCGCGGCATAAAGGACGATCTGCCGCGGCTGGCGGCGCTGGGCGTCACGGCAATCGAGTTGATGCCGGTGAATGACTTTTCCGGCACCCGGAACTGGGGCTACGATGGGGTCTTGCCCTACGCGCCCGACTCTTCCTACGGATCGCCCGCAGATCTGAAGGAACTGATCGATACCGCCCACGGTCTGGGACTGATGATGTTCCTGGACGTCGTGTATAACCATTTCGGACCGGACGGGAACTATCTGCAAGCTTATGCACCACAGTTTTTTCGGGACGACGTGAACACGCCATGGGGCCCCGCGATCGATTTTCGCCGCCGGGAGGTGCGGGATTTCTTCACCGGCAGCGTCCTGATGTGGCTGACAGAATACCGTTTCGACGGCCTGCGCTTCGACGCAGTGCACGCAATCCAGGAGCAGGACTGGGTGGCGGAGATGGCGGCGACGGTACGCCGCACCATCGACCCGGACCGGCATGTCCACCTCGTGCTGGAGCATCACAACGCCGCGTCGCTCCTGCGGAAATCCATTGATGCCCAGTGGAATGATGACGGCCACAACGTGCTGCATGTTCTCCTGACCGACGAGGTCAGCGGCTATTATGCCGACTACGCCGACCATCCCGCGGCAAAGTTGGCTCGCGTTCTGGCGGAAGGATGGGTCTATCAGGGCGAGCGCTCGTCGTACCTCAAAGCCCCGCGCGGGGAGCCGAGCACCGGCCTTCCGCCCTATGCTCACGTCCTGTTCCTGCAAAACCACGATCAGATCGGCAACCGCGCGTTCGGAGAGCGGCTGACGTCCTTGACGTCCGTGGCGGCGCTCGAATGCGCGATCGCGCTGCTTATGCTGTGCCCGCAGATACCGCTGCTGTTCATGGGCGAAGAGACGGCATCCACCACACCATTCCTGTTTTTCACCGATTATCACGCCGACCTGGCGAAGGCCGTGCGGGAAGGGCGTCGCCAGGAGTTTGCCGGGTTCGATGAATTCGCCGATCCGGTGAAGCGTGAACGTATCCCGGACCCAAACGAAATCGAAACATTCACCGCGTGTGTTCCGCAACCGGGATCAGGCGATCGCTTCGCGTTTTACCAGAGGCTCATCGCTTTGCGCTTCGGGAATATCGTGCCGCATTTGTCAGGGACAGTGTCACTCGGAGCCGAGGCGATCGGGCCGAAAGCCGTCGTGGCT
>Ga0302319_10025728_pt1 | contig 10405 bp, 11 predicted proteins | sample Bog_T0_2_FD_203319 | JGI IMG/M metagenome (GOLD analysis project Ga0302319, IMG submission 203319) | Peat permafrost microbial communities from Stordalen Mire near Abisko, Sweden - Bog_T0_2 | ecosystem: Environmental > Terrestrial > Soil > Wetlands > Peat | place: Sweden: Abisko, Stordalen Mire...
CCTCGCGCCGAATATCGATCAAAATTGTCGTCGCGATGAGCCCCGTCCGTAACGGAGCCTCGAGCGCTTCTTGACCCATCGCGCGATTTTGCTTCGCGCCTGATCGCGCGACCGCTCGACAGACGAAGGCCTCGTAGCTTTCGTGGCGCGGTCAAGAACTCGTTGTCTCGACCGCGCCGGATCGCGACTGGTTGGACGAAGCGTTAGCCGGGGTTTGCGATTTTTTCGCCCCAAGCCGCCGCTGGATTCGACGGACGGTCGGCGCGCCGTCCTTGCGAGACAAAATTCAACGAAAGGAAATTGACCGTGAAAATCTCCAGGGAGCGGGCCATGATCGCGGGCTACAGGCGAACGCGATTGGCGTGCTATTCGGTATGAAATAGCTTTGAGACATCTCATGAATCTCTGTTCAAGCGATTCTCGAAACAAAGGAGGCGATGATGAAATCCTTAACGATTATCCCTGGGCGTTTCGCGCCGCATGTGCTTGGGCTTTTGCGGATCGTCCTCGCGATCCTGCTTATCCCGCATGGAACCGCCAAACTCTTCGGCGTTCCACATGTGGAGATGTTCGCCGGCGTGAAGCTTATGTCTCTGCTCGGCGCGGCGGGCGTCATTGAAATCGCCGGCGGCGCGCTGCTGCTCGTGGGTTTCCAGACACGACTTGTCGCCTTCGTGCTCTCCGGCTTCATGGCCTTCGCCTATCTCCTCGGTCACGCGCAGCATGGGCTGCTGCCGCTGCTCAACAAGGGCGAACTTGCCGCCGTCTATTGCTTTATCTTCCTCTATCTCTCCGTGGTGGGCTCGGGAAAATTCGCAATCGACCGAAGTTGAATATTGGGCGCAAAACATGGTTTGCATGACGCGCGATTTGGAGGCGGCGCTCCGTGATCATGCGAAGGATTGGCGGCGGCAGGATCCGCTCTAGTTAGTTGCCATTCGCAAGGGTGGCCATTGGCTCCGGCGCGGCGCCGATCGCTGCGCTGAGCTGAAGCTTCCCGCGAAACTCCGGGATTTACGCCATGGTGCCGGTCAGTTCGATCTTTCGGTTCGGTAGACGCAAAAACAGCTCTGGCTAAGCGGCTTCGAGCCGGCGCGAAGTGAGCGAGCGCAATTCGTCCAGGCAGGCGACAATCGAATTGATCGAGGCGAAGCTCTGAGCGCGCAGCATGCGCGCCGGAAATTCCACGTCGAAGGTCTCTTCCAATGCGAGCGTAACCCGGATCGCGGCAAATGGCGTGAGTCCAACCGCATAGAGATCGGCGTCGGGTGTGAGGACAAGGGAGGGCACCCGCAAGTTCCCATGCGTGTCAATCAATTGGCGGACAGTATCAATCATTCTTCCGACTCGCTTCCCACTCCGTGGAGATTTGCGCCATGCGCCGCGCCGCCGAGACTTACGCAAGGTTCATGCCTTAACGCGGTTGCGGAAGCTGGATCCGACCGCGCTTGAACGAGCTAAGGTCGCTGTTATCTGTCTAGACGCCCTCGGTCACTCGAATGAGGAGCATGAGCATGGCGAACCCCGATGCGCTTCGCGATACGAGGATTCCTTTCACCCACGGATCTGGCGCGATTCCCGCCGTCGGGTTTGGCGCGCTGATCCCAGATTGCGCGGAACGGCTAGTCGGTCGGGGGAGCGTAAAACCCAGCTTAAACATAGCGCCAAGAGTGCGCGATCGCCTTCGCCGGAAGCCGAGAAAAGGCGCGCTCCCGCCAGTCTGAAGCTGATCCCGGCGACGAGAGGCCAGGGCGGAGCCGGTTGAACCCCGCGGGGCGAGGCGGCCGTTGGGGCGCTCCAACGGTCCCCAGAAAACCGGGACGTCCATCAGCGCGGATGGGGCAAAATGCCATCATTATTATCGGTGAATGTCGGCATGTCGTGGAATGTCGCCTGGCAAGGCAGGACAGTCCGCGCCGGCGTGTGGAAATATCCGGTCCACGGCCCGCGGATGGTTCGGCGGCTAAATGTCGATGGTGACGGGCAAGGCGACTTGGCCGGGCATGGCGGCGAACACCGGGCCGTCTTCGTCTATCAAATGGACTCTTATCGTTATTGGCGGCGCCAGCTCGGTCGAGACGACTTCACCCCTGGGCAGTTCGGTGAGAATTTCACCGTCGACGGCCTGTCTGACCAAGAAGTGTGCATTGGCGATCGCTTCCGAATAGGCCAAGCTTTGTTCGAGGTCACCCAGCCGCGCGTGACTTGTTACCGGGTGGGCATCCGCATGAACGAACCGAAGATGGCCGCGCTGCTGGTCGCGCACGGCCGGCCTGGTTTCTACTTCCGTGTTTTGCAGGAAGGCGAGGTGGAATCTGGAGACGAGATTGTGCGGATCGCGGCGAGTCCCGAGCACATGAGCGTCTTCGAGATCAATGCCCTGCTGTACATGCCGGGTCACCCTCGCGACCAACTGGAGCGGGCGCTGCGCATCCCAGCGCTGAGCCCTGGTTGGCGCGCCTCCTTCGAGTCTTTGCTGGAGCAAGAGCAGAGCGGCGGCGCGCTGACAGGAAACGCGGGGCTCGCTGGGGTGTCGGGGCCGGCTCCGGCGTGGCAGGGCTTCCGCCCGCTGCGGGTGTCGCGAAAGGTTCACGAGAACGGCAATGTCATCTCGCTGACGCTTGAGCCTATCGATGGGCGCGCTCTTGCCGAAGCCCTGCCCGGCCAATTCGTCGTTCTGCGGCTAAGGCCTTCGGCAAATGCACCCGCGCTTTTCCGCAGCTATTCGCTGTCGAGCGAACCTAGCAGCGAGAGCTATCGTCTGAGCATCAAGCGGGAAGCCCATGGCGTGGCTGGCGCTTACATCGACGAAAAGCTGCAGGTTGGCGACATTCTCGACGTGAGCGCGGCGCGAGGCGGCTTCACGCTTCGCGCGGGCGAGGCGCCCGTTGTTTTACTGAGCGCAGGCATCGGGGCAACGCCAGTGCTGGCGATGCTCCGCGCGTTGGCCGCCGAGGCGTCGCCGAGGGAAGTCTGGTGGCTCCATGGAGCCCGCAACGGCCGTGAGCACCCTTTTGCCGAGGAGACCCGCGCTCTCTTAAAAGCTTTGGTCCACGGCCACAGCCACATCTGGTACAGTTCTCGCGCTCCCGAAGACAAGCTGGATCTGGAATTTGACGCTCTGGGGCGTTTAAACATGGGTGGGCTCCAGGAGCTCGGGATACCGCGCAATGGCGACTTCTACATATGCGGGCCGCCCGCTTCATGCACGATGTGACGCTTGGCCTCGCAGGCTGGGGAATCACTGCGAATCGCATCCACCTCGAGATTTTCGGCCCCGGTCCGTCGCTTACGCCAGGCGTCGCGGAGGCGCCGCGCCGGCAGCCTCGCATGCCGGCCGGGCCTCCTGGCATTGGGGCGCTGGTCTCGTTCGCCCGGAGCGGCCTGAATGTCCGTTGGGATCCAGCGTTCCAAAGCCTTCTCGAGCTTGCTGAAGCGTGCGACATACCAGTGCGGTGGGCATGCCGCGCCGGCGTCTGCCATACATGTGAGACCGGCCTTGTGGCAGGGAGGGTTAGCTACCGGCCAGACCCGCTTGACGCGCCCGCGGTCGGAAACGTGCTAACCTGCTGCTGCCGGCCCGAGGGCGACATCGCCATTGATCTGTGACGAGATTGATTTAGCTAACCGGGCGGTCGCCAAGGATCTTCCGATCGCGCTCCACAAGGATGTGATCACGATCGGCGACCCGATTCTGATTGTGAGGTCATTCTCGTGACCAGGACATTCGACGCGATCATCATCGGAGCGGGGCAGGCTGGGCCATCCCTGGCCGGCCGCCTCAACGGAGTCGGTATGAGCGTCGCCCTAATCGAGCGCAACCTTATCGGCGGAACCTGCGTCAACACCGGATGCACGCCCACGAAGACGCTCGTCGCCAGCGCCCATGCCGCTCGTGTCGCGCGCCGCGCCGCGGAGTATGGGCTGACGATCGGCGGGCCGATCGCCGTCGACATGAAGAGGGTCAAGGCCCGAAAGGACGCGGTCGTGGGCAATTCGCGCGCCGGGCTCGAGGCTTGGCTGAAGGGAATGGCTAACTGCGCCATCTACAAAGGCCATGCCCATTTCGAGGCGCCGAACGAAATCGGGGTTGGAGACGAACTGCTGTCGGCAAGCCGTATCTTCATCAATGTCGGCGGCCGCGCGCTCGTACCCAACATGCCCGGCCTCGACGACATCAGCTGCCTGACCAACGAATCCATGCTGGATCTCGATGTCCTGCCGCATCACCTCGTCATCATCGGCGGCAGTTACGTCGGCCTCGAGTTCGCGCAGATGTACCGCCGCTTCGGCAGCGAGGTGACCGTCGTCGAGAAGGGATCGCGTTTGATCCATCGCGAGGACGAGGATGTGTCCGCGGCTGTGAAGGACATTCTCGAGGCAGAGGGAATCCACATTCGCCTTCGCGCCGAATGCATCAGCTTCGCGCGGCGCGGCGCGGATACCGCGGTTATGGTGGATTGCGAGTCTGGTGATCCAGAGGTCATTGGCTCCCATACGCTGCTGGCGGTGGGACGGCGACCGAATACCGACGATCTCGGCCTCGAGAAGGCCGGTGTCGAAATCGACAAGCGCGGATTTATTGTGGTCGACGATGAGCTGCGCACCAGTGTGCCCGGCATCTGGGCGCTCGGCGATTGCAATGGCAAGGGCGCCTTCACCCATACCGCCTATAATGACTTCGAGGTCGTCGCGGCCAATCTCCTCGACGACGATCGCCGCCGCGTCAGCGACCGGCTTCCGGCCTATGCGCTTTATGTTGATCCGCCGCTCGGCCGCGCCGGTCTGACGGAGGCCGAGGCGCGGAAGTCGGGAAGGCGCATCCTGATTGGCAGGCGGCCAATGAGCGAGGTGGCGCGCGCCGTCGAGAAGGGCGAAACTCAGGGGTTTATCAAAATCGTCGTTGACGCTGACAGCCACCAGATTCTCGGGGCCTCCATCCTCGGCGTCGGCGGCGACGAGGTCGTCCACTGCATTCTCGACATCATGTATGCCAAGGCGCCCTACACGACGCTTCGGCGCGCCATGCACATACATCCGACAGTTTCGGAGCATGTTCCCGCGGTTCTCTCCGAGCTCGATCTGGCGCTTTGAACGCGGGCGCGGCGAGCAAAGTCGATTCGAGCATCGCCCATTCTTCAATTCGGCTGCGCTGTCGGGTCAGGTTCCACCAGACTTAGGCGCGTGAGATCGGCGACGGGCCGCAGACGATCGTCGACCGTGACCACTTCGGCATAGTGCATGCCGTATAAGACTCGCCCGCGGTGTAGATACGCAGATCATGGATCGCCGCGCCGAGTGCTTGGTCGTGCGCCTCGATGGTTAGAATGAGGCGTGCGCAATGGAGGCGAGGCGTTCGGTGGACCGCCAAAGCGCGACAGTGGAAACAACAAGGAACAACGTGAAAATAGACACAGGATCGAGGAGCTTGTCCGTGTAGCTTGGCTTTTCGTTTACGTCATAGCTGCAATTATTACATATCACGCCTACCCGTTCATCTCTTTGCGGTCGCGTTTCAAACACGATTATCGCCGCGATTATCATGATCGCCGCGACGACAACTATAAGAATTAAATTGGAATCGTTATTCGGCTTGCGGGCTGGACGTCTTTTAGCCGAAGGGTTTCGCATCCGATTTCTGCCAACGAAGCGAGGAAAAAGATGGCGGCAAACTTACCATGAGCGAGCTTGTTGACAATGCTCGCCTAACACCTGCACAAGAAGCCTCCGCCATCCTCCGGCGCAAGGCGATTTATGAGGATTTACGCTCGGAGGCGAGAGCGGTCGCGGCTCGCGAAAGGTGAACCTCAACCGATTGCAGAAGGTCGATTAGGTCGGCAGGACCCATAAAATCAAACAGCAACGATCCAGAGGATGAAGACGTTATCTCATAAATAACACCCGCCGGATTCTTTGCCACGGCGTTGCGGTTATGGGCCGGAAATTTCCTTAAGCGCTTTTGTCCCTTTGCATCAACGGTTAAGCGGTTGCCGTGGGCTACGTCGTTTCGAAGATGGTAGATCAACTCAAGGATCGGAGCTCGATCAAAATAGTCGAAGTTTTTTAGCTCGTCACCGAGAGTGAGTAGCGCACCTGTTGCCCATGTCCGCAAAAATTCCGATTGTAACCCACGATCTTCGCGAAGCATGTCGAGATAATAGCGCATGTTTAAGACATGAGCAGTTCCGTCTTTGCGTTTGATTTCGCCAATTGGATGATCGCCTAGCGCTTTCGTAGGGGGCAATGAGTTTATAGATTTCGGATTTACTGCAACTGAGTGCGCGACAAGAAAAGAATAATAGCCCAACGCCAAACGGCTGGCCGTTCGGCTGACAGCGAGCATGTTAGCGGCTTTGGACATTCCCCTTCCTCGACCTCACGGCCGCCGCCCCGCCGCCGTTCTCGGCGATGAATTCGACGCGCTCAAAGCGAGCTGCTGCCCTCACGTGGATGCGCTATACCGAAGCTGGCAGAGCGTGCACGTGCACATCGCGTCCCGAATGCCTCGATAGTATCTCCATCGCGCTTTTTTCACGCTCCGAGTTCAAACAACGGACCCAAAGCAGCAGCCCGCCATGCGTCAACTGCTCCTCGATGTGGCGCACATGGTCCTCTCCGATGAGCTTGGCGAGAATCTCTCCGACGAGGCCCCAAGTCCCTCCGCCCAACGCCGCCCCGGCGGTCGCAGCCGCTAATGCGCCGCCGGACGCGACGATGATGCCGACAGCACCCAGGGCGCCCAACAAGACGAGTCCTCCGGTAAACACGTACTCGCCCTCGCTAATAGCCTCCTGCGATACGTAGCGGGTGCGGGGAACGGCCGCATCATCTTCGATCTCGGCGACCTTTTTGTATTTATGGCCGAGCTTCTCTTCGACCGTATCTTCCGAAGCGAGCAAACTGAGGTCGGCGTGGTCGAATCCAGAACTCAGCAGGTCGTTGATCGCTTGCTGCATGGTGTCGGCGTCGCCAAACACCCCGACCGCTTCGCGTGTTTGGTTGCCATTTTCACCGGTTGTCATCGCTCGATCTCCCATGGGCCGGCACCCTTTATAGTGCCTAAACTCGACGACGGCACGCGACCTTCTCGGCGACCAAGTCTTCAAGCAAAGAGACACGGCTGGCGCAGGCCGGTTCACGACATTTCGGTCATGGCGCATCCGCCGGTGAGCCACACGGCAATGGCGACGCTCTTGCGCTCGCGAATCGCCTCGCCTATTCTTTAAGCAAGCGAACGATTGCACAACCAGACGCCACGAAGCGGCCCGACCTCGGATGAACAGGCGGGCCGTTTTGCGTTTGGTGGAGCGTCTTGAAACGCGCTGGCGTCGTAACGACATCGAATCATGAGACGGGCAAACCTCCCGTTCATGCCTTTGCCCGGCCAGCCCCCCGCTCGGCGGGGTTTTTTTTGGGGTTATTGCCCCATTCCCGCCACCCTATGCCCGCGCCAGTCCGGCGACACTCCGCTGGCCGTGGTAGTGTTTCTCCTCATCCGAATCGAAACTGGGAGGCGACATGGCTTACGAACCGAGCGAAAAAGCGATCGAGGCGGCGCGCGAGGCTTTCGGGCTACTCAGCAACAGAGCGCAAATGCGCGCGGCTCTTATCGCCGCGCATGAAGCGGAACACCCACCTATTTCGGAACCATGCGATCACGAGGCCGAGGGCGCGATGCTCTACACGATGGCAAGGCAGGCTGGGACTTGATCGAGCGCCTGCCGGCGACGCCTTGGGATTGCAGGCCGGCGATTGTGGGCGGGGCATGGGGGTAGGGCAGGGCGATTCTTGTGTGGACAACGAAATTCCTCGATTGTTGTCGGAAGCGTTGTCCCGGTGCCCCACTTGTCGCTAAGCCGATCCTGTAAGCTATTGAAATTCTTGGCTCCCCGAGTAGGACTCGAACCTACGACCTAGCGATTAACAGTCGCGTTGAATAACATTATAATTCAATATGATTGGCTTTAAAAAGCTGTCTACACGCTCGCTTTGAATCAATGAGATAGCGCTAATTTGTCTACACAATCTTGCGCCAGCGACCGTGACGCTAGGCGGGCAACCATGCCAGGCGATGCCGGCTCTATTCGTAGCTTTGACCACCTCGATGCTCAATTCCTTTCATGGTGGGCCATACAACCCGGGATACGAGGACGACGCGCAGCTATGGCATTCTGCGGGAGGGCGATCCGCTCGTCTTTGAGGAAGATCTCGATGGTCCGTGCGGTCAGCCGCACATCGACCTCGGCGCGGACATGGGAGCGGACTTCGGCGATGACTTCGAAAGCTTTGCCTGGCCGACGATGCGCGAACGATCGGCTTTATATAGGGCTTCGGCCTCGCTTCTGAGGGTAGCCGAGGCAATCAAGACAGACGGCGTGCGATTTGATTGAATTCCAAGCGCCTTCCTATGGCGATCGAGTTCGGCCTTGGTGTTGGAGGCCGATTTCGTGCAGTAGCGCCCCCACCCGTCAACGTCGTCGCCTGGCCTCAGGTCGAGTTGATTGGCGCTTCCCGGACCTGGTCGCCATTTGCCACCGGCAGCCTTTAAGGCGGTGTATGCAGCGATTTTTTCTGAGGCATCTATGTCGATGTGCCCGTGAAGATGAAACTCACCACCGGTCTCTGTTCTCCACTCGATGCTGCACCAAAAATCGGCGGCGTGACCGAGGCGGCTTTTCAGTTCACGATGAACGCGCCGACGCATGAGGTCTGTGGGGTTATCTTCTTCTATGAGAAGAGCGGGGTCAATTCGAAGTGTGAAGACGTAGGGTGATCTCTGGCGTCGGAAGGCGAGGCCGCGAGCGTGATAGGTTGCCTTCGTCTCGTCAGTTAGGTCGCGCCACGGTCTTGGAGTTGCTTCACGCGCTGTTAGGCCTTCTTCAGTCTTATGCAATGACGGTGAACGGGTCTTGCTAATAGACGGTGGTTCTAAGCGGTGGAGGGGAGCACTGGAGCTCCTCGGCGCGGCTGAATCGCCGGCGATGATCAAGCCCATTGTCTTGCTAAGGAAATCGCGGTCTATGCGGCGCGATTTACGAGAGCGCGATTTGACGACTTTGCTCATTTGCAAGAGCGGGTCGTCGGGCTTCACGGGAGGTGCGCTTGCGGACTTTGCGCATGTCGAAACTGCCGACTTTGTGCATGTCGGCAATGGCGCTGAGCGCCCATCTTTACGATGCGCGTTTTCTGCCGCGGGAGCTTTTAGACCTGGGAGGTGATCGAGGCGCGAACACGGCGGCTCGTCGGTTAATTCAAGCCATTTATCGAGCAACTCGGGCGACGCATCGATCAAGTCGCCAAACAACTCGACCTGCGACGCCGGCGCTTGCGGGGGCGCAGCAATAGACACGCGGCCGCACAGAACGCCTTTTGGGGTGCCCGCCGCGGCAGCAGTGTCATTAGTGCTTTGGGATAGCAAGAGATACCACTTCTCAGGCTGAGGGCCAAGGATAGTAGTTCTCTGTGTGCGACATAAGCTTACTGCCAAGCTAACGCATTGCAAGCACAAAATCGCGCTCTACGTGTCTTTCTTCGCTGTTACAACTTTTTATGAGCGGCAAGGCAACGCGCGCACACGCTATGAGTTCGGTGTCAAAGTGTCGATCACCCTCAACAACGCGCGCGCCGACGGCGGTTGGTTTGCCCGGCCGTCCCGCTAAGCCGGGCTTTCCTTTTGGGGTCATCGCTCCTTTCCCGCCACCGTATGCACGCGCCAATCCCGCGACGCCTTGGGATTGCAGATCGGCGACGATGGACGGCGGCGGTGAGGTAGCGGGCTATAAGCCGCCTCGAAACGCTGGGCGTTTCCGCGAATTTCCGACTTCTGTTTACCGGGAGGTTGCCCTTGTTCGGCAAAATGCGCGCCAAGCGCGGCTCGGGTGTGGGACTATGTGTGGGATTGAATTTTTGAGCTCCAGGTAATATTTTCATTTATAGGAGATTTTTTGAGACTAATGGTGCCCCTGGTCGTTCTGAAATAATCACGTAGAAACAAAGCTTAATCCGAAGGTGCGGGCGTTAACGACACCATTGAAAGCTAAAGGGAATTTGCGCCGACTCCCGCACCTTCGCGAGACGTTTGAGCGGGTTCGTATTTTTCGAACCAGGCGTGAGGTTCTCGAAATTATGGTTCGGTGCGATTCCTCTCAGTGTGACTGTGGCCGTCGCTTTCGATCCTAGGCTGACCTCGCCGGATGGCAATCGCGTGGAGCCTCGCTTAGGCGGTGGGGGGTGGCAGGGATCGGTGAGTCGCGGCGCCGGGATCGGCGGCGGGCTGCCTGCTGAGGGCTTTCGCGATTCAGGTGGAGCTTCTGCGGCGCCTCCAGCATGGCGCAGCGCAATACGTGCGGGTCGAGCATGTGCATATCCATGAGGGCGGCCAGGCCGTCATTGGCGATGTGAGCGA
>Ga0302319_10025729_pt1 | contig 10404 bp, 10 predicted proteins | sample Bog_T0_2_FD_203319 | JGI IMG/M metagenome (GOLD analysis project Ga0302319, IMG submission 203319) | Peat permafrost microbial communities from Stordalen Mire near Abisko, Sweden - Bog_T0_2 | ecosystem: Environmental > Terrestrial > Soil > Wetlands > Peat | place: Sweden: Abisko, Stordalen Mire...
GCAATACCTGCAATCACTCAAAAAAGAACAGCCACCTGACTCCTCTTAGAAAGAACCAACTGGTCCCACTAGCGCCTCATATCAGGACATTTCTAAATGGAAAGTCCGGTAGTTTAGACGTCGTACTGAAGTTCTAAGTTACTATTAAAAAGATCTTGAGGCTGGTTTTGTTTGACTGATTTGTCTTGCGTGTCATTTTCTATTTGCCAGGAAAAATTGCCTGCTTCGCTTTTGATCGTGAATCCTATTCTTTCTGCTCCTTTAGCGTCCACTTTGAAGCAGGATGTCTCAATTTCAAACCCCATCCGTAATCCTTCATGATCACTGCGTGATAAAATAGCTATAGCATCAGCAACAAGAGTGTGACTTTCTACTAACGATAGATAACTAGAATTCTCTCTACATTCTTGTTGTGATAAAGGCTGCTTTTTATCTCTACCAAAACAGCAGCATCCACTTGACATCGAATGAGCAGAAATAGGGGATAAGATAAGAAAACTAAAAAAAAGTAGTAGAGCTGAATACACTGTGATTATAAACCTTTTAGAAGACTGTTCGGATATGTAGACAAGAACATAAAGAGCGCAGAGAGTCCTACATAAAGAATTAATAATTTTCATTAGGATCCAATGACATTTAATTCAATTATAATTCAGCCAAAACTGCTAAAGTTGTGATTACAAGTGAAATATCATTTTCACTTTGTTTAAGAAGCTGACTTACAAAATATTTAAAGTTTGCTTGTTTTTTCAGTATCCGAGCTTCGTCATACCTGCCAAAAAGCTTTTCTGGCACTACGGCCACGATATCCTCTAGATCTTCCTGGGTATGATTTTCGGCAAGAAATTCTGTCAAATAGGGCTCTTCTTTTATTAGTACTAATAAATGTTTTATTGAACTGTCTGGTACAGGATCACCACGCCATAGGCACCCTGTGATATAATCAGAATCATTATGAATATCAAACCAGCAACATTGACCAGATTGGCTTGATAAGCTTACGAAGAACATGATTGCAAAAATTACATTTTTCATCAGCACTATGTATATAATATTTTAGTGGATTTTGAAATAAATTTATTTCTACTCATTTAATTGAAATTGTCAGAGATTTCCACCTCCTCTATTATGTGAAGCAAAATAGTTAGTAGTTTTTAATAGCTGGATCTCTCAAAAATCAGGGTTTGGAGGGTTTTTAACAGCCTAGATTTGCTCTCAAACCCTGAAAATTGGAAAAAAAGTGGGTTCATGAAGGAATTCTTGGATATTCAGACTATTTAAATCTACTACAAATTTAATACTTTACTTAATTAGTTTTAACCCGACTTTTTTACTCTGTTTACTACTAATTTCGTTAGTGGTAGTTTAAAATCCTATCTTCTCGGGTATGGTCGAGTAGAGAGATGGCGCGGTAGAGTCCAGGATTGTCTTGTCTGTATCCGTTGTTTCCAACTTCGTGCCCGGGTAGCCTTTCCATCTTCCCGTTTCCATCTCCCTCTCTAAAATTCCGGACAGCGAATTTTCCTCGATCCGGCTTCAATGTTGGCCTTTCAAATGGAGCCTTCCGTCTAAAACTATTGGTTTAAGTCCGTTTCCTACATACGCCACAGTTTTCTTCGTTTACTTCCACTCTTCGTGTTTTCATTACAACACTTGTCAGTACGAATAAAAGAAATTTAATAATCTGATCCCCCCAATTTCCATTTTCTATCGATCAATTAAAGGGATTCTAACCATACGAATACCAACATCAGATGAAGAATATTCTGGTAGTAAAGCGATGCTTTTATTATATATAGACTTAAAAGAATCCCAGCTACTCCCTACAAGATAATGGGATTCCCCTCCCAGGGGGACCTTATCCGTTGTCCATTCTGAAACGCTACTCCTATAAAAACCAAGTGCATTATGGAGTTTTGCTTTAATTGCATGCGTTTGATTAAAACGAGATGGAGATGGCCGACCTAAGTCGCATGGATCTAAATTGGATACCTCATTATAAGTCAAGTACTGCCAAAGATCATCTTTATTAACTTGATCTAGTTGTGCAGCCCACAAATATTCTTTTACGTTTGGGGCTCGGAAACGAAATGAAAAACCTGCATTTTCAAGTAATGTATTAAAACTAGAAAAAAACTCTTCGGCACTGTTCAAGTGTCCACTCGACTGCCAGGCAACTCCTTCAACTGGAAAATCTAAGCATAGATTCACGCCATTGATTTCCTTATAAGATCGAGGGCAGTATTCTTTGCTCTTAAAATAAGAGGGATTCGTATCTAAAATTTTGAAAAATAAAGATTGTGAAACAGCTACCGAGCTAATCTCGTTTTCTGAATGAGGCAGCTTAATAAATCGATCCATCTCCAAAAGATCGAGGGCATCTTTTATTTTTTCATGTTGAGCAAAACTCAGCGGTTCTGCAAAAGAAAGCATCAATACAAAAAAAAATTATGACAAAATACGGACAATTTGCTCATGAACAAAGACATGATAGAACATCTTATACTATGTTAGTTAATTATTTTCAATCCTTCCTTTTCAGCTAGCCAGCCCAACACGCGAAGAAACCATTCATAGGGTGGATAATCCAACTTTTCAACTAAGGTATGCATCTTTATCGTGACCACTTGGTGGCAATCTGAATCTGACTCAGTTTAAGTGCTCTGGCAATCTTATGCAGTGTGGCTCTCCGAGGCATCGTTGCAGAGTTAAAAAATCGAGACAACGAAGGTTGTGGAATCCCGGTCAGAGTAGAGAGATTTTTAATCCCTCCGTTTTGATCTACGACTGCACGTAAATTATCCTTAAAGCTTCGAATATTTTTCGCAATTACCTCAAGATCATCAAAACGAACGTAAACCCCTTCAATTTTATCTGACTGACTACAATCTTCGATGAGTTCTTGGACGTCGGCGATAATCTCATCGCGTTCCGCAGAGTCTGTTTCCTGACTCCACATTTTTAGAAGATCATAGACCCCTTCAAATTCAAAAGCGGTGCTAACAGCCGAAGCAATGAATTCTTTAGGTAATCCTACCTGATTCATCTCGTGAGCAATTTCCACAATTTCAACTTTGATATCTGGTGCAATAGAAGCAGCTCTCATAATAATCTCCCACATTCTGTATATTGACCGCGGCGAATGAGTTCCAATCGGGTTTTAAACTTCGCCATCTGCCGTGCCTCAGTTTTAGGATCTGTTTTTACATAAGCTTGACAGAGGTAAGCCTCAAGCAGCATTCCAACAGAAAGCCGAAGCTGAATCCTATTAGCCCCAAGATTATGCCACTTCATCTTAAACCCACCCAATAAGGAGGTACCCTCTAAGGCTGCTGGAGACCAAAATTTGTTATTTGAAAACTTTGGCGCATGAGGAAAAACCCGGAGCAATAACACATCAGGACGAATCGTATTCCCGTAGTCTTCCGTAGAAAACTGTCTTTTATGTTTCAGTTCCAAATAGGAATCCAAAGCCCAAGCAGTAATCACAATTTCCATAACTTCTTTCGTCTAGTCCAAAAGACATTAATAACTTAATTAACATATATAACATATATAACTTAAAGTCAACTTAAACGAGATTCGTTTCGAATTCATCTACTCAGACCAGACAGCCACAATTGAATAAGTTTTTCTAAAAATAAGATAGTCAGGTAATTGCCTTGAAAATCAACTCCCTATAAATCATCCCGCGCCACCCGAAATCCTGGGCGTGGGCCCACCCGACTTGGGCTAACTGGGTTGCTTTGAGCTTGCTGAGCCTGCGTTAAAGGTGCTGCAAGTTCTGAGGTCGCCGTGCATACTTCCTGCTGCGATGGAGCACTCCCCTTCTTTTGTTTTGCGCTTCTCCTCGATGGCTTTTCTTTTAAAACCTCATGACAAAAGCGCCGGACGGAATCAGCCGATACGTCAACCTGCACTTGCTTCAAAAACTCAGCAATGCGACTAAAGCTAAAGTTGCGTGATCTTGCTTGAGCGATCTCTTGCTTCAGCTCAAGCAGTGCGCCCACCTTACTTTTCTCTTGCGTGGAAGCTGCGTCAAGTAGCGCTTGAAATCGTGTATTCCTATTCTCCATTCGTGAAACCTCAATTATATTTGCATGAGTCATGCATGAATCATGCGTTAGTTACACACGCGAATCTTGCGTTGACATTATTACAACGTGCTTTAAAGTTCAATCAGTTTTGCATGATTATTTTTGAACTATGCTTGATGGATGCGCTTTAATTCATGAGTGATGCGTGATTTTTAATGAACTACCTATTAATTATCCATGAACTATCCATAACTCTTGCGTTATTCCTGCGTGATCTATGCATGAATACTGCTTTCCTAATTGCGAAGCAATTAGGAGTTGGTGTTTAAGAAGAAAAATTGAGTTACGGATTCAGCTGGGATATTGTCTGATTCGGGCAAAGCCCGAGGCCGGAGAAAGAAAATCCGGTGAGATAACAGCAAGAGGGGCAACCCGTGTTGGGTTTAAGACAGGCTTACTTAGAAAGCATTCCACAAAACGAGTTTGGAGCAAGGCAGAGGCTGCTGCCAGCAAATGGGGGCCCCCCGCGCCCCCTGCTGGCGGCTGCCCGCAGCGAAGCGAAGCCGGGGTATGAGGGGGCGGTCCTAGCCCCCTTCCCCTGTCCCCTGCTTTGCACTCCTGGAACTCCTCTCATCCTGCCTTTGGAGATCCTCCCATGATCACGATCAAAGTTAAGTCGGATGCCCGGAGTGTGAAAAACTATTTTAAAGAGCATTTGAACGATGGGGAATATTATTCTGAAAAAGGAAAGTATGATGGAATTTGGCATGGACAGACCTTAGAGCACTTAGGAATTAAAGAAGGCTCACGCGTTGAAGCCAAAGACTTTGATTTACTTGCGGACGGTCTCAATCCTAAAACCGGAAAAAAGCTCACGGCTCGCCAAAAAGAAAACCGCAGATCTTGTTATGACATGGTTTTTTCAGCACCTAAGTCAGTTTCTATCCTAGCCATCCTAGCTAAAGACGAAAGACTCATTAAAGCCCATCATGAAGCACTCGAAAACGCTTTTTTTGAAGTAGAAAAGAGAGCACAGGCTCGAGTGAGAAAAGGCCAGTCAGTCAATGCCAGGGACAACCGTATCACAAAAAACCTGGTAAGCTGCCGGTTCACTCACTTAAGCTCTCGGGCTTTAGATCCACAGCTTCATACACATTGCGTGGTCTTCAATGCTACCTATGACCCCATTGAAAAAAAGATCAAGGCATTAGAAACAGAAGAAATCTACAGATCCAGCAATTTTATTACAGCCGTCTACCGAAATGATTTAGCCAAAAAAGTTAAGGCCTTGGGCTATGAGATTGAGCAGTCCCGCCACGGATGGAGGATTAAGAACCTTCCTAAAGAAATTGAAACCTTGTTTAGTAAACGATCCGATCAAATCAAGACTATAAAGGAAGATTTTGAATCTAGATCAGGAGCAACCCTAGATAATAACGCACTCTCACAAATAGCTCACATCACCCGAAAAGATAAAAATCATGATCTCTCAGAAGAAGACCTGCTTAAACTTCAACAAGACCAACTCACTCCACATCAAAAGAGCATGATGGATTTAGTGAAAGAAACGGCTCTTGCCTCTCAAGAAAAAAAGGCCACTTCCCAATTTGAAATGCAAACTGATATCTATCAGGACTTACGATCTCCTACTGAAATTAAAGCTACAAAGGAAGCCATTCACTACGCAATTGATCATGTCTTTGCAAGAAAGTCAGTCGTGAGAAAAGAAGACTTACTTGAAGTTGCCCTTCAAAAATCAGCAGGCAGTACAAGCCTTGAGTCCCTTCTAGAGGAACTCAAATCAGATCAATTTATTAAAATCGGTCAGTCTATTATGACTCGTGAGGAAGAAGATCGTGAAAATGAAATTTTAAAAATCATTGATCAAGATGGAAATACTGGGCAATTTTTAGGTAATTCGGCAGGACTACAAAAACCGCTAGAGCAAAAATACGAACAACAATACTTGGCGGCAAAACAGCTCTTAGACTCTCAAAGTCAGTTTCTTTATCTAAGAGGCAAGGCAGGTGCAGGAAAAACTTATACTCTAAAACAAATCGTTCAAAACCTATCCATTCCTGTCGTTTTAGCAGCCCCAACCTCTTCAGCAACAGACACACTGAGACATGAAGTATCTGATCAATCGATAACCGTGCAAAAGCTTCTCATAAACGAAACTGAACAAGAAAATCTTAAAAATTCTCTTCTAATTGTTGATGAAGCTGGACTGCTTTCAACGCGTGAAATGCAGAAGTTGCTGCAACTGGCTCAAAAACAAAATGCAAAAATACTTTTCGTCGGGGACACAAAGCAACATAATTCCGTAGCAGCAGGCGATGCCTTAAGATTGATTGAAAATCATTCCCCTATTCCCATCGCTGAAATTTCAACCACTACCAGGCAAAAGGAAGCCAGATACCTTGAAGCGGTTCAAGCACTTTCCCAAGGTGAAACCTCCAAAGGTCTTAAGATTCTTGAAAAGATGGGAGCTTTAAAGTCAGCCACTGAAAACGGAAGCCCGCTGACTCATGAGGTTAGGGCTCAAGCCGTGGCTCAAGAATACCTATCCAAAATCCAAGAAGGTTTAACCACTTTAGTGGTTACTCCCACCTGGGCAGAGCACGAAAGAGTCACCCAAGCTATTAGAAATGAACTTAAGCAAAGTGGAACCATTTCAAAGGAGGAAGTGAAACTCAAAACTTACCAATCTCTTAATTTTACCCAAGTTGAAAAAGAATATGCTTCAAATTTAGAGCAGGGTCATTTTCTTTCATTCCACGCCAAGCAAGGAAAATTCAAGCAAGGGGAAATCTGGGAAATTACCCGAGAAGAAAAAGGACAAATTGTTATCAGAAACACTGACAAAGACTCTCAAGAAGCGTACAGCCGCATTGTGATGTTAGGCCCTGGTAGTGAACCGCAGGAGATAAATAGCGGTACACTGATGCTTCAGCAACAAGAAAGCGGCACAATAGGTGCTTTTTTTCAAAAAACTGACGGCCAAATCCAGAAAATGACCATCGAATCAGTGGATGCTTCAAAAATATTGGAATCCTTTTCGCGTACAAAAGAATTAACCGATTCTGAACAAATTAAACAGCTATCATCCATGTGCGGCCTACCCCTTCAAGAAGAAAGAATGATTCATCCAAAAAAGTATGCAAAATCCTTTGATGTGGTCAAGGGTGAGGAAAAGGCATTTTCAGAAGGTGATTTAATTTTACTCAAAGCAAACTATACAAGCTCAACTAAAAACAAGCTCCCCAATGGAACGATTCGAAAAATAGAACGGATTGAATCAGATGGCACCCTTCACTTAGAAATGGGTGTCAAACTAGATTCAAAATTCCGGCACTTCCTGCACGGCTACGCCACCACATCTCAGGGCTCTCAGGGGAAAACCAAAGATCATGTGATTATTTCCGCTGACTCCGCCGCAGCTGGTGCCCTCTCTAAAAATCAGCTTTATGTCTCCGTCTCCCGAGGAACCCGGGGGGTTACCCTATTCACCGAAGATTTAAAGAAATTTAAGCAAGCCGTGGAAAAATCATCCGACCGCACTTTGGTGACTGAAATCAAATCAAGCCAGCGCCAAGAAAAACAACTTAAAAGCAAACAATTTCAAAACGAGCAACTCAAAGAAATCTTTGGACCTAAGCTGGGACAAAAAGGCTATACCCTTACCCAACCTAAACAAAAAACACCCACCCAGATACAAACACAAAAAGTTACTCAGGCCATGGAACAAGAATTCCAAAAACGCCGCATAAGGCAAATGCAGCCTAAAGCAAGGGATCGCCAAAAATAGAAATGTGAAAACCTCAATTAAAATGTCAAAACAGAAAACTTCATTAGCCGGACCTATTATGTAGTACGATTTTCAGACATCTGAAAATCAGTAGTCTGGTTATTAGACGGTAATATCGGACAGAATTCGTAAACTAATTTTAGGATATTAGAATAAATCCAGTGCAACGTATCGGATATTAAGATGCGACAATCCCTTTTTTTTTCAGTACGTATAACGAGAGTGTATACATAAATCGAGATCGTGACTAATTGAAAAATCTTTAATAAAATCAATGGAAATGGAATCTAATCCCAATTCTGTTAGTCCCAATTCGGTACCAACTAGCTAGTTAATACGTACCCAAAAAAAACACCCAAGACTAAGATAATGAACACTATTAACTTATGAGGCATAAAGTGCGATGTATCAGCTACCTTAGTCATAGGAGATATTATGGATTTATATATTAATGGAAAAATTGCAATGGTAGCAGCGTCTAGTCAAGGTATTGGCTTTGCTGTTGCTGAAGCTTTAGCAAATGAAGGGGCAATAGTATCAATTTGTTCTAGAAATCTGGAAAACTTAAAGATTGCGCAAAGGAAATTAGGTAGTAAACATCAAGCTTATGTTTGTAACCTTCAAACTGAAAAAGACATAGAAAAATGGGTTGATTCTACTTATAACGATCTAGGTCCACCTTCAATTCTTGTGACCAATACAGGCGGTCCGCCTGTTAGCACTTTAGATAAAACACCAATTAGCGAATGGGAATTAGGATTCAAGAGTATTTTGTTAAGTGCTGTAAGATTGGTCGATGATTTGACGTCCTCCCCGCCCTAAAGGGCTTCGCCGCTTGCGCGGCTGGGGATTCCCTTAAGCGACTTTCGTCGCTCTTAGCGATTCACGTCCGAATCGGAGAATATTCTTAGCTGCGTTGACGTCTCGATCATGATGAGCGTGACATTCGCTGCAAGTCCATTCTCTTACCCCAAGATCACTTAGTCCGCTCGGACCTGTCTTTTTGTGACAGTGCGAGCAAGTGACGGTGGAGGAACTTTCATTCACCTCAAAGCAATATCCTGAATGCCTAATGGCTTTATACTTCAGAAGATCTCGAATGACTCCGATTGAGGCGTCTGATGAACTTTTTCCATTTCCTGATTGTACAAACTTTCCGCTAACATCCCCCACAAAAACTGTGTGATACTTCTTTGCGATTTTAGTAGTTTCTTTGTGCAAAAAATCTCTGCGTTTATTTCTAATCCTTGCATGAATCTTTTTAGCCTGTTTTTTCTTGTTAACTCGCTGGGTTTTTCCAAGCTTTTCTTCAAGCTTTCTGTACTCTGCGGTATTGTCGATGACTGTGCCATCACTTAAAACTGCTGAAGTCTTTAGCCCTAGATCAATGCCAACTTCCTCCACAGTATGCTTGTGATCTATTTTGGACACTTCACAAGCAAGATTCACGTACCAGTGGCTTTGAGCATCTTGAGAAAATGAACCTGACAAAATCCGGCCTTCAATCGGACGAGATAGCCAAATCTTGTACCCATGGCTCAAGTAGTAGACTTTATTCCCTTCAACCTGAATTGCATTCGTCTTAAACGGAATCCAGCCTAGAGAGCGTTTCGAACCTCTTGAGGTTCGCCAACGGAGTTTTCTTTTTTTGAATTGAGTTCGCCTAGTGACATATTCTTTGCATATTGCCTGCACTGTGACACTACTAATTCCCAATTCTTTCCCTGATCCAGTAGTGAGCGCCTGCAAGTCAAACTCGGATAGAAACTTCCCATGATTGCGAATCGCATTGTATGAGGTCTCATTACAATAGTTCCACACAAAATTAACAGCACGAGCAAGACCGTCTAAACGGTTCATTTCTGAAGCGTCTTTGATTCTATATCTTAAGGTGGTGGTCACCTGATTGGGATCTTTCTCCTTTCTTTTTGCCATTTTTCGTTTGGATTTAGAATCACTCATTTGCATTTAAGATTACATTGGTTTATGTCATAGTCAATGCAAAAACACAAAAGTCAAAGAAATAGCAAAGAAGCAGTTTTAAAGAGAACTAAGCCTGGAATTAGACATGGGCGTCATTGTGTTTTTATGATGCATGTTCATTTGGTTTTTGTATCGAAATATCGCAAAAAACTTTTTACTAAGGAAATTTTGAGTTTTATGGAGTCAGTCTTCCGAGACGTTTGCCATGATTTTGAGGCAGAACTAAAAGAGTTCAATGGAGAAGGAGATCATGTTCACCTCTTAATTAATTATCCACCTAAAGTGGCTGTGTCTAAGTTAGTGAATAGTCTAAAAGGTGTATCTTCTAGATACGTTCGCGCTAAACAATTCCCAACACTGCATAAATACATTTGGATGGATTCTCTTTGGAGTGGAAGCTACTTTTCCGGCTCCTGTGGAGGTGCTCCTCTGGAAGTCATCAAGCAATACATCGAACGTGTGTCGTAGGCACACAAAGGAGGTAAAGACCTAATTTGTGGAGAAGCTGCGTAAGAGATGAAGGTAGGCCCTTCAGACTCGGCTTTCAGGAGCAGGGTTTAAACTACTCCAAGCTGC
>Ga0302319_10025731_pt1 | contig 10404 bp, 3 predicted proteins | sample Bog_T0_2_FD_203319 | JGI IMG/M metagenome (GOLD analysis project Ga0302319, IMG submission 203319) | Peat permafrost microbial communities from Stordalen Mire near Abisko, Sweden - Bog_T0_2 | ecosystem: Environmental > Terrestrial > Soil > Wetlands > Peat | place: Sweden: Abisko, Stordalen Mire...
AAGCCCGTCTCTAGCTCGATCACCTGCGCCGCCGAGTAGTCGCCCTCGCTGCCGCCGCCCGCCGGGTCCACCGCCACCAGGTAGCTCTTCCCCTTCACCGGCGGCAGCCACACCTCCAACTCGCCATTTTGCCGCTGCTCGCCCACGAGCGTCATCGTAGCCAGCCGCGACTCAATCGCCGCCAGCTCAAAGACCGAATCCCCGCTGGCCAAAAAGCAGCTCTCCTCGTCCTCGGCGAACTCCTGCCTCGCCAATCCGCGAAAATCCGCCCGCATCTGCCGCCGATAGCCGATCTGCTCCAAATCCAGACCGTGCCGCATCCGCAGCGCGCGCTCGTCCTCGGTCAAACTGTCCTCGTCCACCGCCGCGGAGCGGTAGCGATCCTCCATCCACCAGGGAAAAAAGTGCCGCACCAGCCCCGTCTCGCCGGCCTTCTGCCACTCCTCATAAAAGCAGCCGCCCACCCCCTCCGGTGTCGATTCCAGAATCAGCTCCGCTCCCGGCGCCAGCGATGCCCGCAGACCGGCCAGCGTCTCCGCCGGGTCACCCGGCCAGCGCGCCAACTCCGAGCAATGCAGATTCTGCACCGTCAAGCCACGCCCCGCGTTGCGGTCGCCCGCTGTCACCACCCGGTACTGCGAGTCGATCTCAGGAAAAACAATCTGCCGCGCATTCGCCCGCGAGGTCCTCAGCGGCCCCTCGCGCAGCGCCTCCGGCAGCCAGTCCGCAAAGCGATGAACAATCCTGAAGATCTCCTCCGCCGCCTCCTGCGTATGCGCCACCTCCAGCGTCAGCGTCCCCGGCTGCGTAATCGTCTTCAGAAAAAATCGCGCCGCCGCCCAGGTCGTCATTCCCATCTGCCGCGCCTTCAGCACGATATTCCGCTCGCCCCGCCGCTCCTCGAAAGCCCGCTGCGCCGCGTTCGCCTTCAGGGGAGCCGTCCACCCCTCCCGCGTCCTCACCAGCAGCAGTTGCTCGGCCAGCTTCATGCCTACCGTCTGCCCCCGCAGACTCACCGGCCGGTGGTCCAGAATCTGCCCGAAACGCTCCAACTCCTCCGCGTCCAGCTCCTCCGGGCAAAGCTCCCACTCCGCCGCAACTTCCGTTTCCATCTCTGTCGTCTCCGCCACGGCTCCCCCAACACAACTGTCCCCGTCCTGAAAATCAAAGACGGGGACTCGATGCCACTCCTACCAGCCCTGGAACTCCGTGTACCAGCCGTTGCCGCCGTCGCCGCCCGTGCCCGCCGTCGTGTACGTCGCCGACGTGTAGCCGCTCGATGTTCCCGCCGTGGTTGTGCAGCTTGCCAACGCCCCTCCGCTCCAGGTCGGATTCACCGTGCCCGTCCCCAGCGTTCCGCCGCCGCCCACCACATTGAATGTGACGTTCGTGCCTGTGCCGCATCCGGCTCCCGCCTGCACCACGGTGCAGGTGCCATTCAGCGCTCCACTCGTCACTCCCAGCGTCGCCTTCGGCTGCGTCGTGCAGCTGCCGCTGGTTCCAAGCGCTTCAGGAACCGTAACCAATCCACCCGGCCCGCCCGCAACATAGACCGTTGGCCATGTCGTCACCGTTGACCGGCTGGAGAGTATCACCACTCCGCCGCCGCCGCCGCTGCCTGCGCCCGTCGAGTTCGCCGATGGTGGCATCCCATACGCGCCGCTGGCGTCAATCACGCCGCTCGTGCCGCTGATCGACGAGCACATCTGCACCATGCCGCCGCCCGGATAGCCCAAAACTCCGCCGCTACTGCCGCCTTGCGCTCCTGGAGAACCAGTGAGATACAAACCATCCAAACCGCCGGCGTTTGCATTCGTCATGGCCCGAATAAAAAGTGTAGAGAACGAAGAGCCGCTGCCTCCATTTCCGCCGCTAGCCGCGCCCGCTGTACCGCTGTCGGTTGTGCCCCACGTCGCATTAACAGTATTTGCAAAGCTCGATTTACCTGCTGTCCCTGCTGCTGTACCCCCGCCTGAGCCTCCGCCACCGCCGCCGCCCACTCCATTGTTAACCCATGTACTCTTGGCTCCATTCACCAGGATCGTCCCATAGTCATTGCAGGCTCCCGTCGCATGAACAACAAGGCCAGGGGCGGAGGCCACATTCTCGTAGACATACGCCCCAGCATCCACCTGCCATTGTGTGGCAAAGTATTCACCGTTGCTGAGATTGCACGGAGCCGATGAGGTGCAACCGGTATAGCAATGTGTCGGACTCGTCGAGCAGCTTCCCGTCGAACTCCACTCATACGACCCGTCCGCGCCCGTGCCAAGATACATCAGCCACGCCGGCGTGCCGGTTTGCGTACACCCGGTGCCCGTGCAGCTTCCATTCAACGTCACATTGGCAAGCGTCGTTGCGCCGCTCACGTTCAGCGTCGTCACGCTCTCCGTGCCCGTATTGGTAAGTCCGCTCACCGTCGGCGAGGTCGCCAGCACCGCGCTGCCCGTCCCCGTCGTCGCCACGCTGCCCAGCACGCCGCCGCTGGTCGTCGTCACCAGCCCCGCCGTGGTCAGCCCCGTGTCGGTCATCGCCGAGGAGGTCAGACCTCCCGGCACGCTGGCATTGCCCGCATTGGTCACCGTGAATGCCGCCGTGTTGTAGTTGCTGCCACCCTCGTAAACAATAAAGCCGCCCGTGCCTGATGTGCTCGTGTTATTGATTGCCACCGAAGCGCTTCCGCCCGAGTTGATCTCCGTCTGCCCGCCCGCATATTGAATCTGCCGGTCGACCGAGTTCGCCGTATCTCGAATGCGGAATGTATTGCCTGCATCCTTGCGAATCTCCCACTCACTCGTCCCCGCGTTGTTGGCAAACTCGAAGGCGCCGATCTGATCCGTGCCTCCAGTTCCCGGCTGCAATACAAGGTAATCCTGGCTCGCCGCTCCATTGGCAAACGTCGTAACATTGCCCGTGAAAGTCGGCGAGGCCGCCAGCACCACGCTCCCGCTGCCCGTCGTGCTGGAAATCTGTGACGGCGCAATCTGCCCGCTGCTGTTGCCCAGTGGAACTCCCGCCCATGTCCCCGGCGTGCCGCCCGCAACATTCACCCACGCCGCCACGCCGTTGGCTGCCGCGCCGGAGTTCTGCTCCATGTCCCCTTGCGACCACGCCAGAGTTGCCGGGGAAGCAGCCGACTTTGTCGGCATCTGTATCTCAGGACCCAATACCGGCGCGCTGAATGAAAGCGCCGCCCCGGTCGAATAAGCCGATGCCAGATTGCTCGCAAGATTGACCTGCACGGCGCTCGGATTCGACGCATTCACGGAACTGATCGTCTTATTGGTGTCCGTCCCAATGCTGATCCGCTGCCCTGCCGATAAGTCTGTCGCACTGCTGCAAGTCAAAATGCCCGTGCCGCTTGTGCCTGTGCAGGTAGTAGCTCCGCCATTCGGTGTGCCGGTCGTGCCGGTTTGGTATACGACATCAAGAGCGTAACGCTTGCCGTTGGCCCCGCTCCAATAACTCGGAGGCGCTAGAATCTGGCCTGCAAATAGAGTTGTCCCATTCGACAATGCTGCAAAGAAGGGGTCGGAATAAAGAAAATCAGAAGCCCGGATTCCGTATTGCCACAGCTGCGAAACGTTCAAATCGCCGATCAGTTGGAATGGCGCGTTGGACGCGCTGCTGCCGCCTGTGCTCTTCCCCGATGGAGCATAGGCGAGAAATGGAACATAACCGGCACTCCCTTGAAGGTTGTAGCGTTGCAGGCTTGGAATGCCCGTGAAACTGTACACATCATTGCTGTTTGTTATAGTCAGGTCTACGTCTGCATCATTCGCGGGCGTCTGGTAAATAAATGGCTGGCCGCCGCCACTGCTCTGATTATCATTAACTTCTTCGTAGTTCAGAAAGAGTTGCGGTGCTGTGGCTGACGGGCAGCCGTAAATGGTAGTCACGCCATTGCCTGCGCTAAGCGAGGTGTCTGCCTCGAAGTCTACGTGAACAACATTCAAGTTAAGCGCGTTGCAGCCTGAGTTATCGATCACAATCATTCCGCTTCCGTAGTTTGCATTGGGAACAGTGCCGTTAGTTAGCTCAAGATTGTCACCGCCGCCCACTCTCCAATAAATACCGGCGATGCCGGCATTATCCGCTCTCCAGCCCTTGTCGAAGTCCACATTAATGCCGCCCTGAGCAAAGTAGTAGCCGTACATCCCTGTTGACTCTGCCCATACATTCCAGATGCGCGTGCCGGTGTCAACGCGACTACCAAAGAGAAAATCTACAGAAGCGGGATTGGCCCCACCCGCAACTTCCAGGTTGCTGACAGATTGGTTAAAGTGGGCGTATCCATCGAAGGCTATAGCAACACTGGCCGTAGTCAGCGTACAGGTATCCGAATATGTGCCTGCTGTAACAGCGGATGGAATTGCCACGACGGCGCTTGTGCTCGTGGCCGAAGCAACCTGGCCTATGGCGCGATTCAGCAAAAGTCCCGCTGCTGTAGTGCAGCCTGATATAGAGACCCACTGATTCGCTGAAAGGCTATTCGTTCCTGTGAACGTCACCGCATATGGAGTGGTGCGATTCTGCGTTCCACCTGTCATTTGAGGAAATGCCGCCGTGTAGGTATAAGGTGAAGTGTTAGCTGCCGCAGTGAACGCTGTGGTGCTATAGGTAGTCCCCACTGTCGGGCCGTTGAACACAATTGCTGCGGGCCTGTTGGCATTTGACCCTCCACCCTCCAATAAGCAACCATCGTAAGCGTTGATAGTGGAAGAGATGACATAGGTGTGAGCGCCGGGGAACTCTACGATTCCGCCAGGAGGAGTTCCAAGTATGCCTGTCGAAGTATTGTAGGCCGTGCAGGCATTGAACGCCGCCTGGATTGCCGCTGTATCATCCGTCATTCCGTTGCCTGTCGCGCCAAACTGAGTTATATCAAATAGCGGGCCAATGCTAGTAATATTTTGTGCGGCAAAGGTGCTTGCAACACTCACCGGCCCGGTAAACGCCGCCCCCGCAAGCGGAGCAGCGCCCAGGTTCGTCAATGCGCCGGAAGTCGTGGAAGATCCCGTTCCCCCGGCCGAAACCGATACCGTATTTATACCGGACAGCGCCGTGCCAGCGCTGTTGTAATAGGCAATCTGGCCGGTGGTTCCCGCGTTCACCGTGCCATTGGTGCTTCCTGATGCGCAGCCTGAACCAGTATTGGTGATATATCCCGAGTTATCGATCTGCAAGCAGTTGTGTCCGCTGGTTGCCGCAAGCCCCGGAAACTTGATCGCCGCTGCTCCTGTGAAGCTGGCGTATAAGTTGCTGCTGCCGCCACCGTATATGTTGAACGCGGTTCCTGCCCCCGATTCATAGTTGACGCGCACAACGCCCGATGCGTTCGATGAGTTAATGTAGGTGTCGCCGCTGTTGGTGCTCTGGTATGCCTTGAAGCTATCCAGTCCTCCCGTGGCCGAGTTAAGCGCCCAGTTATTGCTTGCGTCCTTCACCATGTACCACTGGCTGTTGCCATTCCAGTCCTTATAAGTGAAGGAGCCTTTTTGACTTGCAGTCAGTCCCGGCCAAAGATAGTAATCGACCTCGGAATCAGCGTTATTACGGACCGTCATCGTGCCGGTTGATTGCGCCGCACCGCCCACTTGCAGCGTTCCGTTGAATTGCGCGTTTCCCGCATTGCTGATCGTCGCAACCGTGCTCTCGCTTGCGCCGCCAGATCCAATTACCACTCCGCCGGTTCCTGCGTTGTTCGATCCATTCAAAACCACGGCGCCTGTTCCCGCCGCGTTGATCACCGTCTGGTTGTTCGTACTCGATTGCCCGTTGTTATACTGCCCGATCGAGAGCCGGTTTACATTGTTGAGCAGATCCTGTACCTGATAGAACTGCTCGCCAGCCGTCGCGTCAGAGTAACCTTCCATCCAGCGGTATCCGTAATCCGTCTGGATCTCGTTCATCAAGCCGCGCTCATTTCCAGAGCCAATTCCCAGCCGATAGTGATTGGTGACCGTGGCGTCCTTCTGACTGCCGTACCAATCACCGTTCAAGCCGTTGAAACTCCGGTGAAATGTATCGAGGAAACTGTTGCGCGTGCCGTTGTCGGTCAACTGCCCGGTAAATATCGTTCCACCCGACAGCCAACTGTTGTACGAACTGCCCGCATCCGCCACTACCTGATTAATCGAGTTCTCGTTCCGCAAGCCGACGATTGTGTTGTTCTGCGCGTTGGCTCCCAGGTGCAATGCGGTTGAGCATCCCTCTATATCTCCTCCGGTAAATGTGTTGCCGTCACCCTGTTGAAGATTGATTCCATAAGTGCCGCTGATAGGATTTCCGCTGCTCGTCGGGCAATCTATATGCACCCGCAGAAAAGTGCTCGCATTCATCCAATCCGTCGTCGCGGAGTTTGCAATCTGGTGCCCAATGGCGTTGACCGCTGTCTGGAATCCACTGATCTCGTTGTCGACAAATGTTCCGCCGGTGTAATTGCTGGTTCCATCCAGCGTCATTCCAATTTGATTCGAGTTACCCAGAAAGTACAGGCTTTCCAGGTCCAACTCCTGCGCGCGATAAGCCTTGAATCCCTGTGCAGTCGCGCTCGTTGAAGCTGTCGTATTGATGACAACATTGTCCAAATGAAAGCCGGAAGTATCTGCCGCATAAGTCGGGTCTCCCACCTGCACCATCGCATTGGCGCCTGAGTAAAGAAAGACCGTGCCACCCTGGCTGCCGCTGGTTGTGCTGGCTCCGCGCAATGCGCAGCCTCGCAGGGAAACATTTCTCGTTCCCGCTGTTACGATCACTTGGTTTGCAGTCGAGATTGTCGCGCAGGGAAGCTGCACTATCACATTCGCCGTCGAGATCGTCAGATTCGAACCCATCGACAAAGTACCGCTGAAGTTGCGCGCGTCGCAGGTTCCGCCATAGCTGGCGCTCAGTCCGCTTATGCACGCACTGAGCTTGGCGCCGAAGTCCGCGCCGGGAAACTGATCTACCTGATAGGCCGCGCCTAACTTCACGCTGGTCAGCGGCCCGGTCATTGTTCCGCCCGCGAGCGGCACGGCCTGCGCTACGCTGTTATCGACATAGTGTTTGTCGGCCGCTTGCATGGGCTGCGTAGGATCGCAGCAAAGGGTTAGTGTTCCGGTCATGGTGTCGCCCGCAACCGTTAGTTGGCCGCCCGCAAGCGAAGCCAGCGCCTGATTGACATAGGCCACGCTCGCCGCCTGCACGGCCTGTGTTGAGGGCATTAACTGCGCCTGCACCTGTGCCAGCGTAGCCTGCGCCGCCGCCGGAACAACCCAGTACTGGGTGTGCGTGGTTCCGTCACTCAGGTAAAAGATTGCCGTGTAATACAACCCGGCCGGCGTCGCCCCCTGGTTGGCCGCCAGATTCACGCTCACAAATCCATCCGGCGCAATCGATACAGTTGTGCTGTCCGCAGTTATTAACTGACCGCTGGCCGTAGTAAATGTTGGCCAGCTCACCACCAATGTTCCCGTGCCCGGCTGGCCGTTTGCCAGATACACCGTTCCCTGAACCGTCGTCGTGGTGATTCCCTGCGCGCGGGCCATGGTGCTCAACCCCATCAATCCCGCCACAATCAGCAACCATGCCATCCATCCGCCGGCGCGCAAACCCTCGTGATTTGTCAGCTTCATCTGTGTCTCTTCTTTCTTTCCGGAAAGCGCAAAGAAATAAAATCTCTCTCCCGCATCCTGGAAAAATCTTGTCTTCTTGCATGAACCGCAGGCCCAAATTCGTATTCTGGCGAAAATCCCGCCCTTGCCGCGCCGAAACTTTTGCGGCAAGGACGGGATTCACTGTTTCATTGCAATTGTGCCGGACTGTTAACTTCCGCGTTGTCTTCCTCGGAGCGTTTTACCACCGTGCCTTCGATGGTCTTGCCCGGCCACTTTGGCTCCGCCTTCAGCTTCTCGGCATAGCTGCAAAGCTGCTGCATCACCTCTTGGTTCTCGCAATCGATCAGCCCCTCCGCAAGCGCAAACAATATCCTTGCCGCGGTGGTGTTGCCGTCAACTGTCTTGTCCAGCAGCACCTGGACGATTTCCTCGCAGAAGACCTCAAGGTATAAGTCCGCCGTTGCTCTCAACTGTGTTGTTCCCCGGCCGTACGTCTTGTTGTACGCCACAATGCCACGCGGTTTCTTGACAACCGCCTGCCTCTGCCTTGCCAATACCATTCCATCCGCCAATCCCGTCCCATCTTCCACGGCACCACTCGTTTCGCCTTAGAAAGGGAAAGGGGTGATTCCCGTTCGGAACCACCCCCGCACCCACCGAATTGGTCTCATCGGGCGCCGCGAATCTCCAGCAACTTCTTCCCGCTCTTGAAGCCGCCTCGCATAACCCTTCGCAGCTACCCCTCAACCCGGAGAATGTTCTGAGAACTCCTTGCGCCGAAGACCTTCCGCCTATAGCCGCTTACGCCACTTCCCGCGCGGCTCTTCGCCAGGGGCCGATCATTTGTTCGCGTTCTCCAGTTGCTCTCAGTCTCTTCCCACGCCTGCGATTCCGCAGAAGTAGTCCGAATCTTATGTTTTTAGAGAGCCTCACACTCCCTGTCGTCATCTTCCTCGTTGAATGTTCTTAGCTTAACCAATCCTTTGCAAATATTATGCAATCAAAATTGCACCTATTTTCTCTTGTAGATTCTATGAGTTAACCATTTATCGCCCTGCCCGCACCTTTGACATGAATTCCAAAATGGAACAAACGGTTCCCAAAATGGAGATTTTCCGCCCACACGCCAAATGTTCTACGATATTCTCTTGACGCCCTCTACGATTCACGTTCCCACTCTCCTCGTCCACGGCGGCGCCTGGGCCATCCCTGCCGAGGTCGCGGCTGCTCACCAGGCCGGCGTGCGCAACGCCCTTGAAGCCGGATATGGCGTTCTCACTCTGGGTGGATCGGCGCTTGATGCCGTGCAGGCCGCCGTCACCGTTTTGGAAGACGACCCCACCTTCGACGCCGGCCGGGGCAGCTTTCTTACCTCCGACGGGCGGGTTCAACTGGACGCCCTGCTGATGGATGGCGGGCGCATGAAGGCCGGCGGCGTGGCCTGCGTCGAGCATCTGCGCAATCCCATCCAGGCCGCCCGCCTGGTTCTCGAAAAGAGTCCGCACGTCTACTTTGTGGGCTGCGGCGCCGAGCAGTTTGCCCACTCCCACGGCATGAAGCTGATCGACAACGCTGAGCTGGTTCTGGACCGCGAGCGCGAGCGCCTCGCCCATGCCCAGGCGCGCGAGGCCGCCGGATTTGTGGACGACTCCTTCAGCGGCCAGGACTCGCACGACACCGTCGGCGCCGTCGCGCTGGACGCCCACGGCAACCTGGCCGCAGCCACTTCCACCGGCGGCACACTGAACAAGACTCCCGGCCGCGTGGGCGATTCCTCGCTGATCGGCTGCGGCTGCTATGCCGACAATCTCTCGGCCGCCGTCTCCCTCACCGGCTGGGGCGAACCGATCATGAAGCTGGTTCTGGGCAAGTGGGCCACCGACCGCGTGGCCGGCGGCATGGCGCCCGAGATGGCCGCCCGCGAAGCCATTGCCTATCTCTATAGCCGTCTCGGCGGCCACGGCGGCATCATCCTGCTCGGCCCTGACGGCCGCTTTGGCTTGGCCCACAACACGCCGGCGATGGCCTGGGGGCTGGCCAACGAGACAGGCTTTCAGACGGGCCTCACCGTCTGAAGGCCGAGTCGTGCTGCCAGCGCGCGAGAAGCGTGGTGGCGATGAGAATGAGGGCCACCGAGAGGCCAATCCACAGGCCATAGATGCCCCAGTGGAGGACAAAGCAAAGCGTCATGCCCAGCGGCAATCCCAGCAGCCAGTAACCCGCCAGATTGGCCAGCATGGGAACGCGCGTCTCGCCCAGGCCGCGCAGCGCGCCGGTGGAGACGGTCTGGATGCCGTCGAAGATTTGAAAGGCGGCCACAATCCAGAGCAGGCTGGATCCCAGGGCCATGACGCGCGGATCGCGGGTGTAGAGGGCGATAAGCGCTCCCGGCGCAAGCAGAAAGACCACCGCGGCCAGCAGCATGAAGCTTGTTCCCAGCCCCAGCGCCAGCCAGCCGTCGCGGCGGGCGCGCGCTTTATCGCCGGCGCCCACGGCGTGACCGACGCTGACGGCGGCGGCCGACGAGATGCCCAGCGGGACCATGAAGGTGAGGCTGGCGTAGTTGAGGGCGATCTGGTGGGTGGCCAGCTCGACGGGCGTCAGCCAGCCGGCGAAGAGCGTCACCAGATTCCATGCGCCCACTTCTAGCACAATTTGCCCCGCGGCCGGCGCGCCCAGCCGGAGCAGCTCCCGAATCCGCCTCCGTTGAGGCCCGGCCCAGTGGCGAAAGAGCGGATGGCCGCGCCCGCGCTCATAGCGCCAGGCAAAGCCCGCCAGCGCGAGGGCGATGAAGATGCGCGAGAGA
>Ga0302319_10025732_pt1 | contig 10404 bp, 13 predicted proteins | sample Bog_T0_2_FD_203319 | JGI IMG/M metagenome (GOLD analysis project Ga0302319, IMG submission 203319) | Peat permafrost microbial communities from Stordalen Mire near Abisko, Sweden - Bog_T0_2 | ecosystem: Environmental > Terrestrial > Soil > Wetlands > Peat | place: Sweden: Abisko, Stordalen Mire...
TTATATTTCCTGATGGAAGCAGCCTCTCGCTCGGCGGTTTTGAAGGGGACGACAGTACTGGTGCGGCGGGCTTCCGAGACCAGGTGGACAATCACTGGGGCAGAATCCTCTCCGGCGCACTGCTCACGTCGCTTTTCTCCGCAGGAATTGAGCTGAGCCAGGGGACGAACTCCTCGGTGCTGCAATCGCCGAGCGTCGGGCAACAAGTGGGGCAAGCGGTTGGCCAGCAAGTCGGCCAACTGGGTGTTGAGGTGACTCGCAGGAACCTTAACATCCAGCCAACAATCGTGGTGAGACCGGGGTACAGGTTTTTTGTAAGGGTTGAGAAGGACATTCTGTTCAACGGTCCTTACTCACCGATGAGAGCAGAAAGCGAGTCTCTTGAGAGACTCGGGAACAACTTCGGAAGGGTGTCCAGTGCCAACAGAGAAGGCTACCAAGAAGGTGGCAAAGAAAGCAGTGCGGAAAGTGAACCGCGAGGGACAGCGGTGGACGGACGACCGTCCGGGAATGACGCTGCGCCTCCCCATTGATCTACGCGAAGTAGTCACAGAAGAGTCTCGCGTAAAGGGCGATCTGGCTAGGATCGTCCTTTTTGCGTTGAGCCATGTTGAGCGCGAAAAAGTAGAAGTCATGCAGACGCGCAAGGCCGGCATGGAGCTGTCCAACCCGCAGCTCCTACACGTCGGCGCCGAAGCCCGGCTCAAGCTCAAAGATTGGGCCGAAGCCGAAGGTGTCAGCGTCAACGCGATTGTGGTCAGCGTCCTCGAAGAATTCTTCAAGCGTCTCAAGAAAAGTAGGGCGCTCCGGGAAGAATTGCGGCTGGAGATTCGTGCTCACCGTGGATTTGTGCCAAGCTGAAGTTCGACCAGACATTCGCGGCTTTCCCATAAATCTTTGATTCCTTTACAAGTTGCCTCGCTGATCGCGTTCGATCGTCGGGACAGCATGAAAGCCCTGCAACAATGCCCATGTTCGGTCAGTGTGATGTCGTATAATTCGGGCGATGAAAATCAAGGCGATGCTGTCCATTCTGAGCGCAACAAGGCGCATTGCGTTTTGTGCCCGACTGCGTCGTTCCGCAATTCTCCGGCCTGTCGTCGTCCTGATAGCTGTATTGGCATGGACAAGTCATGCATTCTGTGGCGAGATTCATGACGCGGCTCGGGATGGTGACCTGGCAAAAATTCGGGTGTTACTGAAAGAAAACCCCGATTTGGTGTTCAGCAAAGGGAGCAACGGGGCCACTCCTTTGCATTTTGCTTCGGATAATGACCACTGTGATATTGCGAGGTTCCTGTTGGCCCACAAGGCTGATGTCAACTCCCTAGACAACGATAACCTGACCCCACTCCACTATGCGGCGCATAAGGGCTACAAGGACATGGCGGAATTGCTTCTCTTGAACAAAGCCGATGTCAATGTCAGAGACAACAGTACAGGAGGTACACCTTCGCACAAAACCGGCGGGACATCTTTGCACTGGGCTGCGGGCATGGGCTACAAAGACGTGGTGGAATTGCTGTTGGCGCACAAAGCCAACGTCAATGCCAAGGCTAACGACGGCGAGACGCCTTTGCACCTGGCTTCTGAATACTGGGTATAAAGACGTAGTGGAATTACTTCTGGTCAACAAAGCCGACGTCGATGCCAAGGCCGATAACGGCGCGACTCCCTTGCATTGGGCCGCGGTCAAGGGCTATACGGACATAGCCGATTTGTTGCTGACGAAAGGGGCCGAAGTTAATGTTGCGGACAACAATGGGCGAACACCCTTGCACCTGGCGGTTGCAACAGGCCATACGGGCACGGCAGAATTGCTACGCCAGCGCGGTGGCCACGAGTAAACTGTGTTGAAACCAACCAAGTGTTCTGCGCGACCACCAAACTCGGAGTTAACATGAAAACGAAACTCGCTTCGTTTAGTCGCTTCAGTCATTCTCACATTTTCCGACTTGCTATCGTTATGCTGTCCGTGTTGGCTTGGGGTAGCCAAGCCTTTTGCGGCGAGATTCATGATGCGGCCCGAGATGGCGACTTGGTGCGCGTTAAGGCGCTGCTGAGCCAGAACCCTGACCTCGCTTCCAGCACGGATAGCAACGGCGCGACACCTTTGCATTGGGCGGCAATGAAGGGCCAGATTGAAGTGGCGAAACTGCTATTGGCCTACAATTCACCTGTAAATGCTGTGGACGTGCATGACGGTAGGTCCGCGTTACACTACGCGGCAGCTAACGGCCATAAAGACTTGGCGATAGTGCTATTAGCCAACAAGGCCGACCCCAACTTGGTTGACAACAAAGGCGAGACGCCTTTGCACTATGCGGCGGCGCAGGGTCAAAAGGATTTGGTGGAGCTGCTTTTAGCCCACAGAGCTAAGGTCGATGCGAAGGATAACCGCGGGATGACGCCCCTTCACTTGGCTGCCGCCAGAGGTCAGTCGGACGAGGCCGAAGTGTTGTTGGCTAACAAGGCCGACATCAATGCCAAGGACGATGACGGTAATACGCCGCTGTACTATGCGACAAAGTACGCTCGTGCATCCACGATGAGTCTACTCAGCCGGCGCGGAGGTCACTAGTCAGATGGAAAAGGGTCTGGCTTAAGACCGTGGCGAATTATTGTCCCGGTGCTCACTTGCACCGTTTGCAAAGGAAAGGAGGAAGAGATACGCCGAAATGAAACTAACAGATCGCTTCTGCCGAATCCCCATAATTGTTCTTGTGCTTCTCGCCAGCTTTCGAACTGAGGCACAGACCCCTCAATCCAACCGGGGAGAAAGTTCCAGCCTCCGCCAGACCAAGCCGACCACCGCAGACAAGGATTTGATCGATTGGAACAAAGCAAGGAAAAGTGCGACACAGGAAGCGTACCTCGAATATGCTGATGCGCACCCTAATACCAAAAGATTGAGGATTATCGAAGGTCCAGTCTTGGTATCGGGACGAGTAGTGGGCAATGTGGTTTCCCAGGTCCTGGTCACCATAGGGGATAATCCCGGAATTAAAGTCGAGCTTGATGGGCTGATCGCTAGGAAGCTTGGTCTCTTGACTTACAAGCCGCCGGAAGCGCCCGCGGGTTTCGAGAGAGTGGAACAAAATGGAAACTATACAGAGAGCCGTCCCAATGCGCGAGTACTTTTGACTCTCGACCGCAGCTCACCCGAGATATTGGCAGTAGAGACTCTGAAGAGCAGCTCTCCCTTACCCCCCGTTTCGACGGAGATCTTCGACCAGACAACGGCGCCGCACCATGCATCGGCTATTGATGCAATTCAAGACAACGGAGATGGCACGGTAACGGATAAAAAGATGGACCTCGTTTGGGCAAAGTACCGAGCTAAGGGTTATATGGCTTGGCCGAATGCGCGGAAATTCTGTCAAGACTTGTCGCTCGCAGGACATTCAGATTGGACCCTGCCATCGAGGGCCCAGCTGATTTCCTTTTGGAACGACGGTGGTTTTCATACGGCGGCAGACGATGGCGACTGGTCCTCGGAGATTGATTCGACAAAGCCAAATGACTCCGCCGACTTTGGTCCTCTGGTGTGGGTCGTCAATTCAAAGGATGGAAGTCTTGCAGACGGACCTGCCTCTGGCAACAACACAAAATACCTGAATTCCGTCCGCTGTGTTCGGGGCGGAATATAAGCTCGTTTGCTCTTGTCGCCCTAACATACCGATGTTGTCCGGCTGAGATTGCGCTTGGACGAATAGCTTGACGCGAGTTGCCTTCTGGAGCAACTCAGTGAATCATCGGCGCGGAGAAACGTCGCGTCCCACCCGGCGCGGTGCTCGACCGATGTAATTTCCTTGCCGTTCTTGCCCTCATAGGTCTTCGACATCTGATGCCGAACGAGTTGCGCCTCGGTCTGCGGGTGCTGGCCTTCGCTCAGGCAGCGAAGTGCTCCGCGCCCACGGCTCCCGCAAGCCCCCACTCGCCGGAGAGCCGCCCCTGCCACTCGCTATGCCCCTGCTGGTCGCGGCTCCAGTAGTTCTGCTCACTCGAAGCAAACTCCCGCGCGTGATACGTCCCCGCCTGACTTGCCGAGAGCGGTTTAGAGATGGACAGCATTGTGGGGGCCCGATTTCAACGCAGCAACCGAAGTGCTGCATGTAGCGATGCTAGCCCTTTGCGACCGTATTCACCTATTGTGCTTATTGTCTTGGCAATCTGCCGACTCGAAGATGTCGTGTTCAAGAGAGTCCGAACTAAATTTGTCCATGCGCCCGCTCTTTCGTCTGATTTTCCTTGTTGACGCAGGGTGGGGGCAGTATACTCTCTGCTTCCCCCGGTTAAGGAATTCCTATGCCCCAATTGACGACCGTTTGCTTTTGTAAATCCGGAGAATGATCTATCAAGTGACGCCAGAAGGCAGCGATCCAGTATTCGACGACAACGCCTCCTAAAAGGCTCACAACGACAACAAGGAGATGCAATGGAATACAGATGTCCCCACTGCAAGACCGTCGTGATAGGCAGCGCTCCGATCAAGGGAGCTATGGAAGATAAGGCATTCTGCCCTGCTTGCGGCAAGATGTTCGACAAAGGACCTAACCAGAAGACTTAGTTGCAGGTCGTATTTCGCTCTGGACGCCACCTCGAGTAAGGGCAGTCCCGAGCCCATGCTTGAAATCTGCGGCAACTTGGTTAGCCCGGGCCTAAAGCAGCGGCCGAGAATAAAAGGAGAAACGTTGATGAGTTACGCTTCCGCCGAATCGTTTTTTGACCGACTACTTAGCGACGACTCGTTTCGGGCCAAAGCTAGTGAATGCAGGAACTTTCGGGACTTATTTCAATTCACGGAGAGAAGTGGTTACAGTATTGCGCTTAACGAACTCAGCGCGTCAATACCAGCATCCGTTAAGAATGCGAAGATCAATCAACATGGTACCCCGGTTGAACAAGTAAGTTGGCTCTTGTCATCAGGATTATATCGCTAACCTGATGCTTCCTCCTGATGAGAATGCGTCCATGTCGTCCACGCTCCAATTTCCTTCAACGCGGCAACGAGGTACAACGAAATGAAACTGAAATGCGCTCTTGGGTTCCATAGCTGGCAAGGCTGCAAGTGCTCGCTGTGCGGCAAGACTCGCGACGAAAGCCACGACTGGACCAAGGACTGCGAGAAGTGTTCGAAGTGTGGCAAGACTCAATCAGACACCCACCGCTGGACTGGCTGCAAATGCTCCACATGTGGCAAGACTCGCGACGAAAGTCATGACTGGGCAAACGACTGCGAGAAATGCGGCAGATGCGGAAAAGCTCGACCAAAAGCTCACCTCTGGGGAGGGGGATGCAAATGCTCGACGTGCGGCAAGACTCGCAATGAGAGCCACTCATGGGACGGGTGTAGATGCTCCGTCTGTGCGAGAACACGCGATGAGGATCATAGGTGGGCAACGGGCCGGAAAGCATGTGAGGTGTGCGGCAAGGACATTGACGCGAGAGATACAGCCGGCGGAACTGCGTTGATAAGATCTGCCGAAAAGGGAGATAAAGAGAAGGTGAGATCGCTTCTAACGATGGGGGCGGATCTAAATGCAATGAACAACTTTGGCCTGACAGCACTGATGGTCGCCGCCGACCATGGATACAAAGAGATTGTGCAGGCTCTACTTGAAATGGGAGCCGAGGTAGACGCGAAGTCTAAGAGCGGCGAAACAGCCTTGATCATCTCTTCGCAGAAAGGTCATAGCGAAATCGTGCAGGCTTTGCTTGATCGAGGGGCCGACGTCAACGTCAAGAGTGAAAGAGGGCCGACGGCACTATACAGAGCAGCCCAAAAAAGCCAGAAGGAGGTCGTCCAGATTTTACTTGGCAAAGATGCTGACGTAAATGCCAAGGACTACGATGGCGTAACGGCATTATATTTGGCTTCCCAAGATGGCCACGACGAGATTGTGCAGTCCCTTATCGCCAAGGGAGCGGAAGTCAACGCTATGGCTATCGGTGATAAGACCACAGCCTTATACATCGCGTCACAGAACGGCCATGCAGAAACCGTACGCATTCTCCTCAATCATGGAGCCACAGTTAATCCAAAGCAGAAGAAGGGCACGACACCGCTGATGGTGGCGAGCCTGGACGGTCAAGTTGACATCGTTCATGCGCTACTGGAGAAAGACGCCGAAGTCAACTTGAGGGACGACAATGGTGTAACGGCACTGATTATGGCTTCCCAGCAAGGCCGCAAACAAATCGTTCAAGATTTAATTGTCAAGGGTGCCGACGTGAACGTGAAATCCGGCATTGGTCTAACCGCTTTGATGATCGCTTCCCAGCAGGGCCACGAGGAAATCGTGAAATCTCTACTTGATGCGGGTGCCGATGCTAATGCGCGGGCTAACAATGGCCTTACCGCTTTGAAAGTCTGTGACAAGCGCAGTATAAGAGTATATGAAAGTATAAGGGATTTGCTAGTTAAGGCAGGCGCAGTAACCGAGGCAGTCCCACAATCAAGACCGACCAGCACATCTGGCGATGACGGGCAAAGTTTGGGAGACAAGATTCTGGAGCAATACCATCGCAACGGAGGAACATTCGGCAGGTGAAATTGAGGTAATGAAGGGAGTTTCTCGGGCAATGAAAGAAGCCACGATCTGCATTCATTAGTGGCATCGGTCGCTGATCGCGGTAGTTTTCGCGCTTGAGTACGATGACGTGCATTGGTACGGGTAAATCCGTCCTCCGTCGTCTGATTGGCCGCTGAGCGCCAGACCCCACTTCTAACTCCGTTCTCAAACCCTGAAATATGGAGGAAGGGTGGCAGACGTAACGGCCTGACTGCTTTGAAGGTCAGTGACAAGCGCAGCATACGGGATTTGCTAGTTAGGGCAGGCGCAGGCTAATAGCCTATGCCAACTCGTATGTGATCGTATTCATAACCGACCTAGGCCGTCTTCGTTACTGCACTCCTCGGTTGCACTTTGACATTCAAAGAGACATAGCTCACAGTCGGAACAGCAGCTTCGACGAGTCTGTCCGGCGGTGTGCTTGCAGGACTATCTCGCGGGTTGAGATAGCCCTGCGCCACGATCAGCCTGTCCATGTTTTTCGCTACTTCATCCTCATGAGACTTGGGTACAAGAATGTACGTTCCTGAGACAAGCTTGAGTGCATTCGGAGCGATATTATGACTTTCATAGCCATGCTTGGTTACGACAATGTCCTTCTGTGCTGTATTTAGAAGGAAGTTCTCGGGTAGTGCCTGCTCCAGCTTTCCATAAAACATGTAAAAAGCGTCGAGAGCGGGAAGACTGATGGCCGGAAACGACATCAGCAGTGCGATGATTTTGGCCGCATTGATTGCGTCGCCCAGGAACTTTCCCAGCCACGACAGGGGGGGCGTCGTCGTTACATTGACACTCATCTGACCGGCTCCCCCCGAGAGCAGCACTTGATTGATCTTAGCGATTTGCGTGCTGGCAGCACTTCCCGCAGTCGCGGATTTCCCCGGAGTTTGGGAGGTGAGGTTCGAAAGGTCCGCTAGCTATGCCGCAAAGACCCCTTGTCGCTGGCGCGATCATCCGCTGGTTCCTCGCGAACGGCTTCACCGTGGCGCAAATCCGCGCGATGTTTCCCGGACTGTTCCTCTAGCAGTCCGGTCATGACCAAAGGCATTGAGAACCAGGGGAAATCCTTGTAGTGCGCTCGGTCCAGGTCGAATACCATTCATTGAAAATCTGCAAGACTTTGGCCCTCAATAACTTCACAGTCAATGTCCGGCTGTTTTCGTCCTTGCTCTTGCGCCGGTCGTAGAGGCGGGCGGTCGAGCTGCACCGCAGCCCACCCATGGTCAGCAACGGAATGATCGCCTACTGATTACGAAAATATGTCAAAAAACGCAGCGCCGACGCTCCACTTGGAGCCGCCAACGGTGCATAATGTTTCCCATCCATCGAGATGGGAGAGACCACCATGCGTCTTCACTCTCGTTTTTTCCTCTATTTCTATTTCGCTTGCTTCGCGGCGTTAGCCTTCATCGAACCCGCTGCGTCGCAGGTCGTCGTGACCGTTACCGGCACTGTTGCCAATGTGACCAACGGGAATCCGAACTCTGACCCTCCCGGAGAAGGAGCGGTCTTCGGCGCAGCCGGCAATCTTAGCGGTGATCCGTTTACACTGACGATGAACTTCGATCCTTCGGAAGGAACCAACTCTTCTGCTTCCTGCTCAGATGGAACCATTAATCAGTCCAGCAACATCGGGTCGGACGCCTCCGCCGGACCTACCGCTGTGTTGCAGATCGGTGGGGGAAGTTACACTTTCGGGAATGTGACTCCTATCAATATGGGCTGGGGGATCACTCGGGGAGCTTCGCTTCCGCCCTCCTGCTCGGGTTACAACGAGGTTGGATTCGGTTTGAGTGAGAGTTATGGAGGAACTTACAGTGGCTCCTCAGGATTCGGCAATGTCATCCTCTATGCGACGAGTCCAAATTTTGCCAGCGGAGACTGGCGCACTGCCATACCCACGACTTCGATCGGGGTTGCCCAATTCCAGTTCAATATCACTCTCTATTCTATAGCCCCAGACGGCACACATACGCTGGCCGCTTATGCTAACGGTTACCTGAACGCGACCAGCGTCACCGTAAGCGGCCTTGAGGCGTCGAACCCGCTCGACAAGGATTTGGGAGCATGTAGCAACGCGCCGGGACAGCGGTTTTGCGGCAATCCGATTAACGTTGGAAATGGCAACAAATATGAGGAAATAACCGATTACGCGACTGCCGGGCAGAATAAGCTCAGCTTCACCCGTTATTACAACAGTCTCGGCAAATCCGATTTCCTTCGGGCGGGACCCAGCGGCACATGGCGCACAACCTATTCCCGAACGATCCAGAACACCTCGGCGACGAGCGTCGCTGCATATCGCGCGGACGGCCAGGTCCTTCCGTTCACGCTGAACGCTGGCGCGTGGACGACCGACACCGATGTTGATGTCAAGTTGACGCAGGCGGGTGGGACATGGACGCTGACCGACACGGACGACACGGTTGAGACTTACACAACGGCAGAACTCAATTTGGGAGGGCTCGCCGTGCCGTATGGTCAGCTTGCTTCGATTCAGTGGCGAAACGGCTATACACAAACACTCAATTATGGGACGAACAACGAACTGCTTTCAGTAACGGATTCGTACGGCCGCACACTTACCTTCGGCTATAACGCTGCCGGTCAACTTCAGACGTTCGCGACGCCGGACGCAACCACGATCACCTACGCCTATTCGGCAACATCGCCGAACCTGTTTACTTCCGTCACCTATCCCACAACCCCCGCGACGAGCCAAACCTACCTTTATGAAAACGCCGCCGAGCCGACAGCCCTGACCGGGATCATCGACGAGAACGGCAATCGCTTCGCCACCTGGACTTATGACGGACAGAGCAGAGCCCTTTCTAGCCAGCACGCGGGCGGCGCGGACCTGACCACCATCTCCTATGACGACACGACGGGTAACCGCACAGTAACGACCGCGCTTGGCCAACGGGAGCTGTATAAATTCTCCACGCTTCAGAACGTGGCCAAGGCCACGGAGATCGACCGGCTCGCAACGACGACGACGGCGGCAGCGACTGAGACTTTCGCCTACGACCCCAACGGTTACGTTGCGAGCCGTACCGACTGGGACGGCAATGTGACGACCTACCAGAATGACGCACATGGAGACCCGACGACCATCAATGAGGCTGTGGGCACTTCCGCCGCACGGACCACGATGATCACATATGACACGACATGGGTTCATTTGCCCAGGCAGATTGTCACGCCGGGCCTTACGACGAATTTCACATATGACAGCAGTGGGGAGCAACTTAACGAGAAACTAACCGACACGACGACAACCTCTGTTCCGTACTCGACAGCGGGCCAGACCCGCACATGGATCAACACATGGTCGAACTTCCTGCTTGCATCTACACAAACCCCGAATGGCAACACAACAAAGCTTGGCTATGACGCGACCGGTGCGCTGACCTCGATAACGGATGCGCTCGACCACGTAACGAACATCACGGCGCATACAGGTGGAGGGTTGCCCCGAACTATCGTAGACCCGAACGGTGTAACCACGACGCTTAACTACGACCCGCGTCAGCGGCTCACCGACAGCACGGGGAGCGGGACCAGCGGGACCTATAAGACGACTTGGAAATATGATGCAGCCGAGAATCTCACTACGACCACATTGCCGGACAATTCGTATTTGACGAACAGTTACGACACCGCTCACCGCCTCATCAAGGTGACCGACTCGCTCGGCAATTACACCAGCTATACGCTTGACGCGCTCGGCGACCGGACGCAGACGAGCATCTACAACAGCGGCGGTACGCTGACATGGCAGGACTCAAGAGACTTCGATGCCCTTGGTCGCTTGCTTGCCGACACAGCA
>Ga0302319_10025733_pt1 | contig 10404 bp, 12 predicted proteins | sample Bog_T0_2_FD_203319 | JGI IMG/M metagenome (GOLD analysis project Ga0302319, IMG submission 203319) | Peat permafrost microbial communities from Stordalen Mire near Abisko, Sweden - Bog_T0_2 | ecosystem: Environmental > Terrestrial > Soil > Wetlands > Peat | place: Sweden: Abisko, Stordalen Mire...
CACGTGCAAAAATATTCCCTAGCGCTTAGGTTTCGATTACAATCAGTTATGCCTATTGTCCTGCGCATCGGCGGCCTACGAGTCGTAATCTGGCCGAACGATCATCGACCGGCTCATGTCCATGTAACGGGCGCGGATGGCGAGGCAGTATTCAACCTGCATTGCCCCGGTGGACCGCCGGCGCTGCGTGAAAGTTTGGGGTTCAAGCTGGCTGACCTGAACCTCATTGAGGCCGCGCTGGCGGCGGCGATAACTGCCCTATGTGCGGAATGGAGGATGATCCATGGCGATCACTGAGCAAGAGTTGGAGCAGGCTGAGAAGCGAATGACCTCGGTGCGCGAGACCGGGCATGCAGTTTCAGCGCGCTACGACCGTCGTCGATCGCGCGTCGTTGTCGCCCTCAACACCGGGCTTGAGCTTGCCTTCCCGACGCAGCTTGCTGAAGGACTGGCGGGCGCTTCACCCGAAAATCTGGCCGATATAGAAATCAGCCCGGCCGGACTCGGCCTGCATTGGCCTCGGCTGGATGCCGATCTCTATGTGCCAGCGCTACTGCAAGGGATATTCGGCTCAAAGAGCTGGATGGCGCGCCAACTCGGCACGGAAGGCGGTAAAGCGCGCACCGTCGCCAAGGTCGCGGCATCGCGAGCGAATGGCCGCAAGGGCGGACGGCCAAAGAAGGTTGCTACGGCGTAGAATCGGCGGCGTTTGGCGGAGGGGGTGGGATTCGAACCCACGGTACCCGCGAAGGTACAACAGTTTTCGAGACTGCCCCGATCGGCCACTCCGGCACCCCTCCGACAGGCGGCGGACGATAGACGATGGCTGTGCAGGGTGCAACCCGTTTCAGGGTCGCCTTGCCTTGTTGAGATCACTATAATATTGACAGAGGCAGGCGCGACGCTATATTCCCCGCCTCTCGCGGCGAGCCGGCAAACGCAGGGGGCGCGCCGCCTCAGGTTCCGTTTGGATGAATGGTAGAAATCATGTTCGCAGTCATCAAGACCGGCGGCAAGCAATATAAGGTTACCGCCAACGACGTGATTCGCGTCGAAAAACTGCCGGGTGTCGCCGGCGACAAGGTGACGCTCGATCAGGTCTTGATGGTCGGCGACCAAATCGGTGCGCCGATCGTCGTCGGCGCCCATGTCACCGCGACGGTTCTGGAGCAGACCCGCGCCGACAAGGTCATCATCTTCAAGAAAAAGCGCCGGCAGAATTATCGCCGCAAGAAGGGCCATCGTCAGGAGCTGACGGTGCTGCGCATTACCGACATCGCCGGCGCCTGAGCGGCGCCCGCAGCAGGAGTATGACTCATGGCGCATAAAAAAGCAGGCGGCAGTTCCCGCAATGGCCGCGATTCCGCCGGCCGGCGGCTTGGCGTCAAGAAATTCGGCGGCGAGGCGGTGATCCCCGGCAATATCCTGGTCCGTCAGCGCGGCACCAAATTCCATCCCGGCAGCAATGTCGGCATCGGCACCGATCATACTTTGTTTGCGCTTACCGAAGGCAAGGTCGAATTCGCCCGCAAGGCGGAGGGTCGCACCTTCGTCTCGGTAAAGCCGGAGGTGTAACGCCCCAGCCTTCCCCTCGACCGGATTTACGAAAAAGGGGGATGGCTTCCATTCCCCATTTTTGTGTCAGGTCCAAAACAGATGAAGTTCCTCGACCAGGCGAAAATCTTTATCAAGAGTGGGGACGGCGGCGCCGGCGCCTGCAGCTTTCGCCGTGAGAAGTTCATCGAATTCGGCGGTCCCGACGGTGGCGATGGCGGCAAGGGGGGGGACGTGGTGGTGGAGTGCGCCGCCAATCTCAACACCCTGATCGATTTTCGCTACCGGCAGCATTTCAAGGGCGAGACCGGCCACCATGGCCAAGGCCGCAATCGCACCGGAGGCAGCGGCGCCGACATGGTCATCCGTGTGCCGATCGGCTGCCAGATCCTGAGCGAAGAACGCGAAGCGGTGCTCGCCGATCTGACCAGTGCCGGACAGAGGTTGCTGCTGCTGCCGGGTGGCGATGGCGGTTTCGGCAATGCCCACTACAAGACCGCCACCAATCAGGCGCCGCGCCGCGCCGACGCCGGCTGGCCGGGCAAGGAATTGTGGGTCTGGCTGCGCCTCAAGCTGATTGCCGATGCCGGGCTGGTGGGCTTGCCCAATGCCGGCAAATCGACCTTATTGGCCGCGGTGACGCGGGCGCGGCCCAAGATCGGCGATTATCCCTTCACCACCTTGCATCCCAATCTCGGTGTCGCGTCAGTGGGTGGCGACGAATTCATCCTGGCCGACATTCCGGGCCTGATCGAAGGCGCACATGATGGGGCCGGTCTCGGCGATCGTTTCCTGGGCCATATCGAACGCTGCCGGGTGTTGTTGCATCTGATCGATGGCAGCCAGGATGATGTTGCCGCCGCCTATCGCATCGTGCGCGAGGAACTGCGACTTTATGGCGGCGGTCTGATCGACAAGCCCGAACTTGTCGCGCTCAATAAATGCGATGCGCTGACTCCGGAACAGATCGCCGACAAACTGGCGGCGCTCGCCGCCGCCGGTGGCGCGCCGGCATTGCCGATGTCCGGCGTCAGCTTCATCGGCGTGCGCGACGTGCTGTTCGCGCTGCTGGTCGATATCAAGCAAAGCCGGGACAGGCTGGGCGCAGCACCCCTCAAAGCGGCCGCCACGCTGGGCACCGGCAAGGCCGGTACTTGGCAGCCGACCACGGAGCCCGATGAGGGTGAGGCGGACCGGCCATGACGCAGCTCTCTACCGCGCGCCGTCTGGTGGTGAAGGTCGGCTCGGCTTTGCTGGTCGACGCCGCCGGCGCCATCGATCAGCCCTGGCTGGCGGCGCTTTGCGCCGATGTCGCCCATCATCGCCGGCTGGGCCAGGATGTCATCCTGGTCACCTCGGGGGCCATCGCGGTGGGGCGCACGCCACTCGGCCTCGGCCCCGGCACGCTCCGTCTCGAGGAAAAGCAGGCCGCCGCCGCCGCCGGCCAGATCCGTCTTGCGCATGCCTATCAGCAGGCGCTGGCGGCGCATGGGCTGACGACCGCGCAGGTGTTGCTGACGCTCGACGACAGCGATAATCGTCGCCGTTTTCTCAATGCCCGCAACACGCTCGAAACCCTGCTGCGCCTGGGCGCGGTGCCGGTGATCAACGAAAACGATACGGTCGCCACCCAGGAAATCCGCTTCGGCGACAATGACCGCCTGGCGGCGCGTGTGGCGCAGATGATCGGCGCCGATACGCTGGTGCTTTTGTCGGACATCGATGGCCTTTACAGTGCCGACCCCAAACGCGATCCAGCCGCCTGTTTCATCGCCGAAGTACCGGAACTGACCGCCGCCATCGAGGCGATGGCCGGCGATCCCGGCAGCGCAGTCGGCACCGGCGGCATGGTCACCAAATTGCAGGCGGCCCGTATCGCGCTCAGCGCCGGCTGCCGCATGGCGATCGCGCCCGGGCGCCCGATGCATCCGCTCAGCGCCATGCGCCAAGGTCGCTGCACCTGGTTCCATCCGCAACAGGAGCCGCTGACGGCACGCAAACAATGGATCATGGGTGCGTTGCAGCCGCAAGGCCGGCTGTTTGTCGATGGCGGCGCCGCACAGGCGCTGGCCAAGGGCGGCAGTCTGCTGCCGGCCGGCATCGTCCGGGTGGAAGGCGATTTTCAGAAGGGCGATGCCGTCATGGTGCTGGATTCCGGCGACCGCGATCTCGGCCGCGGCCTGACGGCCTACGGCGCCCAGGAAGCGCGCCAGCTGCAAGGCCGCAAGAGTGGCGACTTCGAAGCGCTGCTGGGCTACCGTGGGCCGGACGAGATGATCCACCGAGACGATTTGGTGCTGATGCCATGAAACAGGAGGGCGCCGCTGCAACCGATCTGATGGTCAGGATCGGCCGTCAGGCGCGCGCCGCCGCGGCGCAGCTGGCCCAGGCCGGCAGCGCCGACAAGAACCGCGCGCTGACCATCGCCGCCGAGGCGCTGTCGGACCAGCAAAGCGAGATCCTGCTGGCCAATGCGGGGGATCTTGACGCGGCTGATGCAGAGGGTACGGGCGGCGCGCTGCGCGATCGCCTGATGCTGACGGCGGACCGCATCGAGGCAATGAGCAGCGGTCTGCGCGAGATTGCGGCTTTGCCCGATCCAGTCGGCCAGCAACTGGCGCGCTGGCGGCGGCCCAACGGCCTCGATATCGCCCGGGTTCGGGTACCGCTCGGGGTGATCGGCATCATTTACGAGAGCCGGCCCAACGTAACCGCCGACGCCGGCGCGCTGTGCCTCAAATCCGGCAATGCCGCGATCCTGCGCGGCGGTTCCGAGAGCTTTCATTCGGCCCACGCGATCCTGCGCTGCCTGCAGCAGGGCGTGGCGGCGGCCGGCTTGCCGCAATATTGCCTGCAGATGGTTCCCGACAGCGACCGCGCCCTGGTCGGCGCCATGCTGCGGCTCAGCGAATTCATCGACGTGATCGTGCCGCGCGGCGGCCGCGGCCTGATCGAGCGGGTGATCGCGGACAGCCGAATCCCCCTGTTTCTGCATCTCGAAGGGAACAATCACATCTTTATCGATAAGGCGGCCGACCTGCCCATGGCGCGCGAGGTGGTGATGAACGCCAAGCTGCGGCGCCCCGGCGTGTGCGGCGCGGTCGAGACGCTGCTGATCGATCGCGCCGTCGCCGCCACCCATTTGGCGCCGATCGTCGCCGATCTGTTGTCGGCCGGCTGCGAGGTGCGCGGCGACAGCGCCAGCCAGGCGATTGATGCGCGCGTGCTGGCCGCTACCCCGGAGGACTGGTCGACCGAATATCTCGATCGCATCATCGCGGTTAAACTGGTGGACGGGCTCGACGGCGCCATCGCCCATATCGAGCGATTCGGCTCGCACCATACCGACGCCATCGTCACCGCCGATGACGCCGCCGCCGAAACTTTTCTGGCTCGGGTCGACAGCGCCATCGTGCTGGTCAACGCCTCCACCCAATTCGCCGATGGCGGCGAATTCGGCATGGGTGCCGAGATCGGCATCAGCACCGGCAAGCTGCACGCCCGCGGGCCGGTCGGCCTCGAACAGCTGACCAGTTTCAAATATCTGGTGCGCGGCACCGGACAGGTGCGGCCCTGAAGGCGCATCGCGCCCTGGCGCCCAATTGCTGGGGTGACGGGCGCCGGCAAGTGATCGGCGTGCTGGGCGGTTCATTCAACCCGGCCCATGAAGGCCATCTGCACATATCCCTGGCAGCGCTGCGCCAATTGCGCCTCGATCAGGTATGGTGGCTGGTCAGTCCACAAAATCCTCTCAAGCCGGCTTTTGGCATGGCGCGTCTGTCCGAGCGGCTCGGGGCGGCGGTCGACATGGCGCGCCATCCGCATGTCAGGGTGAGCGCTCTGGAACAGGACTGGGGCACCCACTACACGGCCGACACGATTGCGATGTTGCAGCGGCGGTTTCCGCGCTGCCGCTTCATCTGGTTGATGGGGGCCGACAATCTGCAGCAGATCAGCCGCTGGGAAAGATGGCCGCGTATCTTCCAGAGCGTTGCAGTTGCGGTTTTCGATCGTTCTCCCTATTCTCGCGAGGCGATCGCCAGCAAGGCTGCCGGGCGCTTCTCGCGCTGGCGCCAGAACCGCCCCGGCCGACTGGCTCGGACACCGCCGCCGGCATGGACCTATATGCATATTCGGCGGCATCCGGCTTCGGCCACCATGATCCGCCGACAGAGTGCCGGATAGTCCGGCGTGACGGCCCCATTCGAAGGAGACGACAGGATTTCATCGACCAACAAGACGCCGTCTGACCCCGAAGCCCTGGTCGGCCAGGTGGTCGCCACGCTGGATGATGACAAGGGAGAAGACATCGTCGTGATCGATCTGCGCGGCCGCTCGTCGATTGCCGACCATATGGTGATCGTCACCGGACGCTCGAATCGGCAAGTGGCGGCGATGGCCGAACATCTGACCGAGAATTTGAAAGCCCGCCGCCTGCGTGTGGCGTTGGAGGGGCTGCCGCAAGCGGATTGGGTGTTGCTCGACGCCGGCGATATCATCGTGCATCTGTTCCGCCCGGAGGTGCGCAGTTTTTACAATCTCGAACGCCTGTGGGCGGCGCCGGCGCTTCCAGCCGCTTCGCTTTGAAATTCGTGCTGGCGACGGTCGGACGATCGCGTCCCGGACCGGAATTGCTGCTGTTCGAGCAATATCGCCAGCGGCTGTCGGGGTCGCTGCAGATTTGCGAGGTCGAGGCACGCCGCACTCTGTCGGCCGCCGACCGACTATTGCGCGAAGCGGAGCGATTGCGGGCGGTGATCCCGGCGGGCGCCATCGTCGTCGCGCTCGACGAGAGCGGCGTGGCATTCGACAGCCTTGCCTTCGCCCATCAATTGCGCGACTGGCGCGACGGCGGCCGGCGCCAGATCGCCTTTCTGATCGGCGGCGCCGACGGACTTGACTCAGCGCTCAAGGACAGTGCCGATTTGCGCCTGGCCTTCGGTGCCATGACCTGGCCGCACCTTCTGGTGCGCGCGCTTCTGCTGGAACAGATCTATCGCGCCGAATGCATCCTCGCCGGGCATCCTTATCACCGAGGATCGCATTGATCCCGTGCCGTTTCACCCTTAAGCTTGAATTCGGATATCCGGACGAGTGCTCCGTTTCCGAAATTCGAATAACTTCGTGCACAGGATTTTCGAATTTCGGAAACGATCAGAGCACTAGGTAGAATATTGAATCTAGTGGTGCTTTATGTTTTTGAAGTTCCGAAAATCGCTGGCGCCAAAGTTGTCGGAACTTCAAAACGCACCACTAGGCGGCTGATGAACCTCGAAGAAGCCGATAAGAACGGCGACCAAAACGAATTATATCAGAGCTTCAGCGTCCGGGCGCAGGGCACCAATATCGACCCGGTGACCTTGCTGGCAACGGATTATCTAAATCATTTCAATGAAATTGTCATGCTGCTTGAGTTGATTCCGGACATGCCGGACTGTCTCGAGGATGCGTTGGCCTGGCAGCCCAAGAGCTATCAGCAGCACTTCGCCGAGAGCCAGTTCAGCGACAAATTGTTGGCGATCGAGGCCTTTGATCATGTGCCGCACCGTTTTCGTCAACCATTCGACGCGGTAATCCGCCAGATGGATAGCCTGGTGCCCCGCGCCTTGCACCGCATCGGTGCCCTGTTGTCGACAGAGGATGACGAGCGCCTGCGCCAAGTCTGCACCGAGTGTTCGCGGCGACTGCAAAAAATGATCGACGTCGCCAGCGCCATCATTCACGGCAGTGCACACCCGCTCGATCAGACGGAAATCGACCACTTTTTAGCCGACTGATTGTTGCCAGGCAGTGACATGTGGGTATTTTTCGCACAATATCGGCGCAGACTCGACTAAGAACGGGTGCTAATAGCCGAGCTTGATGCTATAACTTAAATTTCGCTGCTTAGTAGCATAGACGTTCGGACGGCGTGGTTGGGCAGCAAGGTGCGGGGAGCATAAGACGGTTGGTATGGGTGAACCGATGTCCGGTCAACGCATCGGGGCTCCGCGCGACGTGCCGCAGCGGGACGGGTTGTTGCGCACTCGCGGGCGGGACCGGAATTAGGGGACCAGAGATGGGAAATCGGCAACTGACGACAACTTGAACGGAAGAGTGAACATATGTCTTGGCAGCGTGATAGGTCCGAACATCGCCGGCGTGGCGGCGGGGCTCGGCGCGATGAGTTTGGTGAGTTTGGTGGCGGTGGCTTCGAGCCTCCGGCGGCGGCGGCTCGGCCGCGAACGGAATTCAGCCGGCCGACGGTGGAGCAGTCCAACGTCTCGGCGACAGTGAAATGGTTCAATGCCACTAAGGGTTTCGGCTTTGTGTCGCCGGTGGATGGATCGGCCGATGCCTTCCTGCATGTTTCGGCGCTGGAACGCGCCGGCGTCAGCGAAGTCGGCGAAGGGGCCAGCATGATCTGCGATCTTGGTCCGGGACAGCGCGGGCCGCAGGTGGTGACGGTCCATTCGGTCGACATGACGACGGCCCAGCCGCGGCGGCCCGGGCCTAGAACCGACGCGCCGCGGGGCGAACCAGGACCCGCGGTCGAAGGACGCGTCAAGTTCTTCAGTGCCGACAAGGGTTTCGGTTTCATTGCGGTCGATGACGGCGGCAAGGACGTGTTCGTGCATATCCGGGCGCTTGAAAAGTCCGGCCTGCGGTCGCTGGAACCTGATCAGCGCGTCAGGCTGACCATCACCATGGGTCAGAAAGGGCCCCAGGCGGAAACCGTCGACATCCTCTGAACCAACGGAACCGCCGCCCGGCGATGGGCAAGACGGATGGGCGGGAGGCTGCTTACTCCCGCCTATGAAACCGAATCTGCAACGCGAGCGGAAATCGTCATGTTTGAGGGGCCGCCACTGGTTTACGCGGACGCCACCATCCGCGGCATACTGGCCAGTGTGAAGACGATCGCGCTGGTCGGTCTGTCGGACAACTGGAACCGTCCCAGCTATTTTGTCGCCAAATATCTGCAAGGCAAAGGCTACCGTGTCATTGGCGTCAATCCGGCTCTGGCCGGCCGCCAATGTCTTGGCGAACTTGCCTATGCACGGCTTGCCGACATACCCTTTCCGATCGACATGGTCGAGGTCTTTCGGGCGTCTCGTCATGCCGGCGAAATCGCCGATCAGGCGATCGCCATCGGCGCCAAAGTGCTGTGGATGCAGCAAGGCGTGCGCGACGATCTTGCCGCCGGGCGCGCCGCGTCCGCCGGTCTCAGCGTCGTCATGGACCGCTGCCCCAAGATCGAGTTCGGCCGCCTGGCCGGGGAACTGTCCTGGGGCGGCGTCAATTCCGGGCTGATCCATAACCGACCGCCAGAAGCGCCCACCGATCGGCCGCACCAACCGCGTGCCGAGCCGTCCGCCAACCGCAGCTACGGATTCGAGACCCGCGCAGTGCATGCCGGTGCCGCACCCGATCCCGCAACCGGAGCGCGCATCACACCAATCTATCAGACCAGTTCCTATGTGTTCGATGATGCCGACCACGCTGCCGCGCTGTTCAATCTGCATGATTTCGGGCACATCTATACGCGTCTGTCCAATCCCACCGTGGCGGTTCTCGAGGAACGCATCGCCGCGCTCGAGGGCGGACGCGCCGCGGTGGCGGCTTCATCGGGCCATGCCGCCCAATTCCTGGTTTTCTTTACCCTGCTGCAACCTGGCGACGAATTTCTCGCCTCCACGAACCTTTATGGCGGTTCGCTGACCCAATTCGGCCTGTCCTTCAAGAAGCTGGGCTGGCATGCCGCCTTCGTCGATCCGGTCGACCCGGAGAATTTTCGCCGTGCACTGACGCCCCGCTGCAAGGCGATTTTCGTGGAAAGCCTGGCCAATCCCGGCGGTGTCGTCGTCGACCTCGAAGCCATCGCCGAGATCGCCCATCAAGCTGGCATACCGCTGATCGTCGATAACACGCTGGCCACCCCTTATCTGTGCCGTCCGATCGACTGGGGGGCCGACCTGGTCTGCCATTCCACCACCAAATTCCTGTGCGGCCACGGCAATTCGCTGGGCGGCGCTCTGGTCGAAGCGGGTCGCTTCGACTGGGCGCAGAACGACAAATTTCCGGCCCTGAGCGAACCGGAACCCGCTTATCATGGTCTCAATTTCTACGAGACCTTCGGCGATTTTGCCTTTGCCACCAGGGCGCGTGCCGTAGCACTGCGTGATTTCGGTCCGTCGATGGCGCCGATGAACGCCTTTTTGACTCTGACCGGGATCGAGACCCTGCCGCTGCGCATGGAGCGCCACGTCGCCAACGCGCAAGCAGTGGCGGAATTTCTCGAAACTCACCCGAAAGTGGCCTGGGTTTCCTATGCCGGCCTGGCTTCCAGCCCCTATTGCGTGCTGGCGAAAAAATATCTTCCCAAGGGGGCAGGATCGGTCTTCACGTTCGGCGTAAAGGGCGGCTATCAGGCCGGCTTAGCGGTGGTGGAGAAAACCAGGCTGTTTTCGCATCTCGCCAATGTCGGCGACACCCGCAGTCTGATCCTGCATCCGGCCTCGACGACGCATCGGCAATTAAGCGATGAACAACGGCTCAGGGCCGGCGCCGGTCCCGACGTGGTCCGACTCTCCGTGGGTATCGAGACGGTGGCGGATCTGATCTTGGACCTCGACCAGGCGCTGGCGGAGATATAGGTGGGGTTTCCCAAGACCACTTCCTTTAAGACCGCGTATCGCCGGCCGATCGAGTGGAATCCCTTTAGTCAGGCGCCCGCTCGCGACGATTGTGTGCCTGGCATGGGTACTGGATTGGAGGTGAAAGTCCTTCGCGGGGCGCGTTGGTAGCAACCGCGATCTGGAGGCAACGGCATGCAGCGAACGCCGTCGAGAGACGCCGGACCTGGCGCCG
>Ga0302319_10025735_pt1 | contig 10403 bp, 9 predicted proteins | sample Bog_T0_2_FD_203319 | JGI IMG/M metagenome (GOLD analysis project Ga0302319, IMG submission 203319) | Peat permafrost microbial communities from Stordalen Mire near Abisko, Sweden - Bog_T0_2 | ecosystem: Environmental > Terrestrial > Soil > Wetlands > Peat | place: Sweden: Abisko, Stordalen Mire...
CGAGTTAGTAGATCGAAAAGACCCCGAAGCCAAACAATGGCTGCAAATCTGGGCCGCTAACGACGCCAAACTGCGGCCTCTCATCAATGAGCGAATGATCCTTAAAGAAGCCGGGCCCGTCTCCGAACTTCTTTCGAAGATCGCCGCACAAGCCCTGGCCGGCAAATCCGACACACCTGAAATGAAAGCTGCCCAAAAGCCGCTAGGCGAAGTAACAATCGCCGTAGCCCAGGCCATCGCCAAATACGCGAAATAGTTTCGTTTTCGGATGTGGGGCCGTGCTTCCACCCTGCGCTGGAGTTTCTACATTTTGGCTGGCTCACCCGTGAGGCAAGCTTTAGCTTGCGCCGGGCTTCAGCCCGGCTTGGCAGGGCTTCCGCCCTTCGAGCGACTAACAATCTGCCCCACCAAAGACCTACCCAAAAAACAAAGGCTTAATATGCCGGTCGAAGATATTCTCCGTAACATTCCGCGAAATCGATTCCTCGCTCTGCCGAAGCATCCCTAAATACCGCTCGCCCATCTTAGCCGCAACCTTATAACCCACATGCAGCAGCTGCCGCACATTAGGATTAAACTTAGGATTCGACTGAACATGCCGCAAAGCATCGGTATACTGCTCCGCGGTCCAGCCCTCAACTTCAGCCGGCGAAGGCAGCTTCGCATAATCGATATCGATCACCGAAGCATAAGGCTCGCAAAGCTCCTCTTTGTGGTCATAAGCCTGAGCATAGACCTCCTTAGCCAAAGCCAGTCCTTCAGGACCCGCCTCCGCCAGTCCAATCAACTCCTCAAGCCAGGTCGTACCCGCGGTCTTCAGATGCAAACCCGCCCCCGTAGCCTGAATAGCCTTGCGAATCGCCCCATAAATCGAAAACTTATCGCTGCCCGAATGCACGCTCAGCTTCAAAGTCTCCGGCAGCCCATACTTTTCGATCGCATAGGCAATCACCGCCAGATCGTCTGAAAACTCGGTCGCGAACTGCGCCACGTCGCCGACGTAATCGACGCCCTTATTGAAGCGGCCCGTGAACTTAGGCGCGATCGTCTGGATCGGAATCTTCTCATCCGCAATCGCGACCAGAATCACCAGCAGTTCCGGCGGAGTCTGCGGAGCATCAGTCTCGTCCATCGAAACCTCGGTTATAAAATTCTCCGCGCCCTTTTTCGCCACAATATGCGCGTAGATCTTCCCCGCCTCTTTCACCGCGTAAAGGTACTTCGCCGCCACACCCGCCACATACTCCCGCGTAGTGTTGATCGGCTTAGAAACACCCGGAATCGTCAGCACACCCACCAGCTCCGGATGCTTCGCAACGAATGCGTCCACATCTTCCGCCGGCGCCGCGCGACCGATAAAATGCGCCACATCGAGCGTATAGAAATCGCTCGGCGCGATGAAACGATCCACCGTATCCAGGTTGATATGATCCGCGTCCACATGCCACGGCTGAGTCCAGCCCGCATGCTTCACGGCCTGAGCCGCGGCCGCCTCAACACTCGAAGGCTCCGAGCCCACGATCAAATGCTCGCGATTCGACTTGTTCCATACCGGAACGATCTCGACGCCCTTTTCCGCCGCCATTTGAAACGCGCGCAACTGCGCCTTAGCCTGATGGGCAAAGCGGTCGCCCACGCCGATAGTATATTTCTCGATTTTCTTCATGAGTTTTAAGCTTTATTGATTCACTCCGGAAGCCAGGAAGCCTCCGTCCACCACAATGCACTGCCCCGTAATGTAACTGGCGGCATCGGAAGCCAGCAGTACAGCCGCGCCCACCAGTTCGTCCGTCTTGCCGAAACGGCCCATCGGAGTGCGCATCAGCAGTTCCTTGCCGCGAGGCGTGCCATCGAGCAATGCCGCGTTCAGATCCGTCCGGAACACCCCAGGCGCGATCGCATTCACATTGATCCCGTGACGCGACCATTCCACCGCCAGGCTCCTTGTCAGCGAAAGCACAGCCGATTTTGAAGCCGCATAGGCCGCTACCTCATACAGCGCTACATACGAATTCAAAGAAGCGATATTGATAATGCGCCCGCGCCCGCTCGCCCGCAGCGGTTCATAGAAAGCCTGGCACGCGCGCAGAGTACCCGTGAGATTGGTATCGATAATGCCGGTCCACTCTTCTTCGGCGATATCCTTCGTGGGAGTACGCTTGATGCGGCCTGCAACATTAAGCAGCACGTCAACCCGCCCGAATTTCGCCACCACCGCATCGCGAAAACTGTCGATCGAAGCGCGATCCGCAACATCGACGGCCTGTCGCAGCGTCTGCCTGCCATGGCCCTCGATCACATCTGCGACTTCGGAAACCATCGCCTCCCTGCGGCCCGTCGCAATTACATCGGCGCCCGCTTCCGCGTAACCCAGCGCCATGCTCTTGCCAATGCCGGAGGTGCCCCCGATAACGACCGCAACGCGGCCCGTAAGATCCGTAAAGTTCTTCGCCATCTTTGAAAGAACCACGGTATCAAACGGCCCCTGAAACAGAAAAGCCCTCCCGACCGCGCCGGGAGGGCCCCTTTACAGCATTCGAACCAGCGCCGAACGCAGTTACTTGCCTTCGACTTTCAGGTCGTTCTCAACCGAGAACGCGCCTGGAACGCCGTTTGCGCGGATGCCCGAGATGTTCTTATCCATCTCATTCGCTACCACGCCTTCCAGTCGCACATTGCCGTTCTTCACAATGATGTGAATCGACGGCAGCGCGCGATAGCCATAGCGGGTGCTCAGCGCAGGATCGCCGTAAATCGCACGGTATGTGGCAACTCGAATCTGATCGTCGTTCGGCGAAAGCGGCAGAACTTCAATATTGTTCTCCACACTGGTTACGCCTTCAATACGTTTCACCACGTTGCCGGCATCCGATTTCAGAGTAGGCCGGGTCACCTCACCCAACAACGTCACTGTCCCCCCGTTAACGGTAAAGCCAAGATCGTCGAACACCCCAAAGTAAGGAAGCATCACTAACTGGTGGCGTACTTCCTTAGCGATCCTGCTCTCATCCGGCGTTCCGTTCACATACGGATCCTGATGCTGAGGAACCTTTGCCTGATCTTTGTCCTTATCCGCGAAAGCGGCCGGACCAAGCAGCGCAAATGCCATCAAAGCGGTTGCGAGTCTCTTCATATTTGTTTTCACCTTCCTTCCCAGCATGAGCAAATTCCCTGCCAAATCAAAAAGCGCGCCCTACTGCGGCTTTACGCCTGCAGAAGCAGCCCCTGGTGGTGCTGGTGGCTGAAATCGCCCACGTTATTCTGAACGGATGGCTCAATTCAAATCCCACCTGCCTGGTTCCTTTTGTCTCTTCGAACTCAGCACGCCAAATCAGAGCGCCGCCAAACAGTTCTATACATCACTTTTCGGCTGGGTCCCCTCCGACAATCCTGAAAGTCCCGTAGGCGTCTATACAATGTTCACGCTCGATGGCCGCGACGTTGCCGGCGCTTATACGCAATTCAAACAACAAACAGCCGCCGGAATTCCGCCTTACTGGGATATCTACATTTCGGTAGCCAGCGCCGACGAAACCGCACATAAAGCGGCCGAGCTAGGCGCCAAAGTCATCATGGCCCCTTTCGACGTCTCTACCTACGGGCGCATGGCCGTCATCCGCGATCCCACCGGCGCGCCTTTCTGCATCTGGGAACCCAAAACAATCATCGGCGTCGAAACGAAGAACGAGCCCGGCAGTTTCTGCTGGGTCGACTTGATCACCCCCGACCCCGAAAACGCCGCAAAGTTCTATACCAGTCTGTTCGGCTGGACCCTGCTGCCCGGCGAAGGCGGCTATCTGCACCTGAAGAATGGCGAAGACTTCATAGGAGGAATTCCTCCCGCCCATGCCGGCGCTCATTCCGTTTGGCGGAGCTACATACAAGTGAAAGACTGTGATGCAGCCGTCACGAAAGCTCGGGAACTTGGCGCAAAAATCCTCGCCGAACCCATGTCAATCGGTAACGTGGGACGGATGAGTATCATCAAAGACCCTCAGGGCGCGGCCTTCGCCCTCTTCGAAGCCACTGCGCCGCTGTAAGCGCCTGGGGACACGCGGCGACAGCCGCGTCCTTCGGCGGAGCGAGGAAAATCCCGCATTGCTAAAATTGCGGCAGTCATGTTACGCGCACTCCTCATTGCCGTACTGCCGCTGCTGGCCGCCGCGCAGCCGACATCGCAGGTTCTTAAGAACACGGGCGAGCCCATCCGCGTCCCTTTCGACTGCGCCGAAGACGAACTCCAGGCCGCCGGCCTCCTCTGTACCGAAGCCGAGCCCTGCGCCATTTACCTCGAGCTGAACTCCCTCGCGCCTGCCGGAAAGAAGCTGTTCCTCGGCGGAGACCTCCACGCCACTTCGGGAACCCTCTCATCCATCCTGCTCGCCAGCGACGACGGTGGCGCAACCTGGAAAGAACCCGCTCCCCGCATCCGCGGCACGGCGCTCGAACAGGTTCAGCTCTACGACCTCGAACACGGCTGGGCCGCGGGCGAGACTCAATTCCCTCTGCCTGCCGATCCCTTCTTCCTCATCACCACCGACGGCGGTCAAACCTGGCGGCAACGACCCGTTTCCGAAGAAGGCGGCCCCGGTTCCATCCAGCAGTTCTGGTTCGATTCCGCGCGCCATGCCGAATTGATTATCGATGCCGGCAGATCCGCGCCCGGCGGCCGCTATGCCACATGGGAATCGGAAACCGGCGGCGAAAGCTGGATGGCGCGCGCCTCAACGAACAAGCTTCCCGTAATCAAACGCGCACCCCTGGCCCCCGATACCGATTTCCGCATTCATGCCAACGCCGACGGCAAGAGCTACCAGATCGAGAAACGCGCCGGCGCCAACTGGGAAACGATGGCGTCCTTCCTGATCGAGGCCGCCTCCTGCAAGCTCAAGCCCACGGAAATCAAAGAGCCGCCGCCCATCACTGAGCAGCAGCCCGCCGAGCCCAAAGACTACGTGGAAGAACTCAAACTCGGCGCCCCCGCGAAAACGACAGCGACCCCCGCCGTTCCAGCTACCACCCCGCCAAAGAAGGGCCCGCCTCTTTGAGCCATTCGGGCGCCACCGATCTCGAGATCTTCCGCAATCTTTTCGTCTCCATCGCCGACGAAATGGGCGCGGTGCTGCGCAAGACCTCCTTCTCCGCCAACATCAAGGAGCGCCGCGATTATTCCTGCGCGGTCTATGACGCATCCGGCGAAACCATCGCCATGGGCGACCACATGCCCGTGCACCTCGGCGCCATGCCCCTCTCGGTGCGCCATGCCCTCGATGCTTTTCATCTCGGCCCCGGCGATGTCGCAATCGTCAACGATCCCTTTCGCGGCGGCACTCATCTGCCCGATATCACGGCCGTTTCCGGCGTCTTCCTGACCCGCGGCAAGTCCGCCGATTTCTATGTCGCCAGCCGCGCGCACCATGCCGACGTCGGAGGCATGAGCCCCGGCTCCATGCCCATGGCGCGCGAGATTTATCAGGAAGGCATCCGCATTCCGCCCGTGCTTCTAATGCGCGCCGGCGAGACCTGTCGCGACGTGATGAACCTGATCCTCGCCAACGTGCGCACTCCCGAAGAGCGCGAAGGCGATCTGCTCGCGCAGGTCATGGCCGCGCGCCGCGGCGAAGCGCGACTTCGCGAAATCTCCGCTCGCTACGGTCTGGCGCGCGTCAAACGCAGCGCCGCTTCCCTCCTCGATTACACCGAGCGCCTCACCCGCGCCATGCTGCGCGGCATTCCTCCCGGCGAATATCGCTTCGAAGACTTCCTCGATAACGATGGGATCACCGAAGATCCCGTGCGCATCGCCGTGGCCCTCCGCATTCAGGGCGATCGCGCCGAGGTCGATTTCACCGGCTCCAGCCCGCAGGTCGCCGGCTGCGTCAACGCCAATTACGCGATTGCCGTCTCGGCCGCCATGTACTGCTTCCGCTGTCTGATCGAGGCCGACGTGCCCTACAACGCCGGGCTTCTTCGGCCCATCCGCCTGATCGCGCCCGAACGCAGTGTGGTAAACGCCGGACTGCCCGCCGCAATGGCCGCGGGCAACGTCGAAACCTCCCAGCGCATCACCGACACCATCCTCGGCGCGCTCGCGAAGGCACTGCCGGACCGGATCCCCGCCGCCAGCTACGGCACCATGAACAACCTCAGCTTCGGCGGCCATGACACGCTGCGCAATCGCCCCTTCGCTTATTACGAAACCATCGCCGGAGGCATGGGCGCATCGCCGCGCGGTCCGGGTCGCTCAGCGACTCACTGCCACATGACCAACAGCTGGAACACGCCCATCGAAGCCTTCGAGCACGAATATCCCGTGCGTGTACGCGCTTATAAAATCCGCGCCAACTCGGGTGGCGAAGGACTCCACAAGGGCGGCGATGGCATCGTCCGCGAACTCGAATTCCTCGACGACGCCGATGTCACCATCCTCTCCGACCGCCGTGCCCGCGGGCCTTACGGACTTGCCGGAGGCTCCCCTGGCGAGCCCGGCCGCAACTCGCTCGACGGCGCACCCGTGCCCGCGAAAACACGAGTGGCCATCCGCAAAGGACAATCCCTCCGCATCGAATCTCCGGGCGGCGGAGGTTGGGGTTGAGCAGCCGCGGCGAGCGTATCGCGCTTGCCCTCCTTCTCGCCATCTTCACCTGGTTCACCTGGCGCGGCCTCATCGTCTTCTTCTCCGGCGACGACATGATGAACATGCACGCCGCCTGGATCATTAACCCGTGGCGCCTCTGGCGTTCGCTCATCGAAATCTGGCTGCCGGTATACCGGCCCATGGGCGGAGTTGTTTATCGCGTCTTCTATTCGATCTTCGGCTTTCACCCGCTGCCGCTTTACATCTTCTGCTGGCTGCTTCTCGCCGCCAACCTCGTGCTCGCGTGGCGATTCCTCCGCACCATCTTCCCCGCGCATTACGCCGCCCTGACAGCTCTCTCCCTCGTGCTCGTCCATGGCGATTTTCAGGATCTCTACCTCAGCGCCGGAACCATCTACGATCGGCTCTGGTTCCTGTTCACAGTCCTCGGCCTGACGATCTATGCGCGCATGAAGAATCCGCGAGACCAGGTGCTCGTCTGCCTCATGTGCATCTTCGCGATGGATTCGAAGGAGAGCGGAGTAGCGTTGCCGGCGTTGCTGGCCTGCTACGAACTGCTCTTCCAGCCATGGAAAACACGCCTAAGAAAACTCGGCCCGCTCTACATCGCGCTCGCCGTCATATCGCTGCTCTTCGTATTCGGCAGAGTCCGCCATACGCCGGAACTGGCATCCAACCCCGCCTACGGTCCACACATAAGACTCACCCTATGGCTCACGCGAGTCTCCGAATACTTCGCCATAGCCGTCTACAAACACGTCACCTTCTCCAAAACGACCACAGGCGCGATTGTGCTCGCCACAATCGCCCTTGCCATCATCCTGCGCAATCGAGCCATGATCTTCGGATGGCTCTTCTTCGTCATCACCATCACACCCATTGCCCTCATCTCAAGCCGCCCCGGCTACGTCCTCTATGTCCCCGGCCTTGGTGTAGGAATCTGGCTCGCCGCCCTGCTATGGCGACTCACCAACGAACGCCTGCCCGCCATTTCCTTCGCCCCCGTAGTTTTTTTCGCGGTAGTAACCGCCCTGATGCTCTGGTTCCACCTCCGCAACTGGCCCCCGCCCTTCGACCCCAACGACTCGCCCGAACTCCGCCTCACCCAACAATTCCGCCGCGATTTCCCCGCCCTGCCCCACGGAGCAAAGCTTCTCTTCGTCAACGATGGCTTCCCCAAAAACGCCTACGATCTGCTCTTCGACCTGCGCCTGATGTACCACGATCACGACCTCAAAGCCGATCGCATCGACGCGCCAGCCGATCAGCAACCCGATCCCAAACACCCCGTGACCTACGACCACGTCTTCGCCTATGAATCCGGCCGCTACGCCGAACTCGACAACCGAGATCCCGCCGAATCGCAGCGCCTGCACATCCTCAAGGGCTACACCCTCGGCCGCGAAATGAGCTTTGAAAACCACGACTACGCCGCCTACCTGGTCTCCGGCGTCATGGACGGCGATCCCAACAACCCCTCACGCTGGACCACCCCTCACGCCACGCTCAAGTTCGATCTCTACCCCGCGCCTGCGATTTTCTCGGCAAAATTCTGGGTGCCCGATTTCGTCGCAAAAAGCGGCGTTCGAACCCTTCACATTCTGGTCGATGGCAAGCCCGTTGCCGACTATCCGCTGAACCATGACGGCATGAACGAGCCGTCATTCGAAGTACCCGCCGCCGATATCGCGAAGTCGGGTTTCACAGTGGTCGAGATGAATGTTGAGAACCCTTATAAGGACCCCGGTGGAAATGAATTCGGCGTAGTTTTATTAAGAGCCGGATTCACCTGGCAGCCCTGAAAAAAACGCATCCTTCCCCTTAAAACTTGCCGGTCCGGGAGCACGCGTTTTTCATGTAACGCGGTCCGGCGTTCCCATCGGCACGCTGGCGCGGCACGAGGCAAGCCTTCTTACGGTCATAACCAATCTCCGGGCAAAGCCATACTTTGTTACCGCCTGAAGCGGCCGCGTCGCTCGCTTCCCACTTTCGGTCTGAGTTGCACGCCAACTTCTCTGACGCCCGGTTCTTGCTGCGTGTGGGGCAGCTTGGTAAGCGCTTGGTAAGCTGCGGCCGATTGGCAGTCCGCGGGACAAGAATGGATTCCAGTTCACCGAGGGACGGTACCGATTAGAGGTTTTCGCGAGGCTACCCGGAGATGCGAAAAACGTCAGGCTCTTTTCTCAGGTACTGGAGATCTCGCGAGAAACCGCCGCTGAAATGCGCCAGCCCCAAGCGGGGCTGTATTTTGATTGGGGCCCCGATTCGTTACGGTATCTCCATCATGTCCAGACGCGGCCACCGTCGCCGGACGCGACAGAGAAGTTTATCGGGCTGTTGAGTCAGGCATTTCTCCCAAAGTGGGAATAAATGATTCGCGTAGTCGGGCCGAAGTTGTCACCGTGGCTCGCGTACGATTTGTCAGGCAAACAATACGTCGTAGAGGTTCTCCGTGTCGGGACTGCCTGGGGCAGGGCCTTCCCCAACCTTGCCGACAAGCGGTCCAGTTACTCGCCGAGATGCGCACGGGCCGATGCCGCTGTTGATTGCATCCACAATAAGGGAACGGACGGGAGCGTGTTCCACTTCCGCTCGCTGGCGCAGGGCCGCATATAATTCGTCCGGCAGGTTGATTGTGATTCGGACGCTCATTCGCTGATTATGTCACTCTGTCGTTCGCCGGTCCGCCAGCCCCCAGGCGGAGCTCGATAGACCGAGCCGAGTTTGTCGTATTCTGAAATCAAGGCTGCATATGAATCTCACTATCGAACTTCCGGACGACGAAACCGTTGCCCTCAGGGATCGGGCGAAGGCACACGGGCTAACGCCGGAACAATATGTTCGCCAGTTGCTCGAACGAGAGTTGGCGCCCGACTGGCTGCGGCGCTCGTGGGAAGGTGCCCGTCGCAACGGTACGAGTTCTCTCTCGATGGAAGAGATTGATGCGGAAATCGCGGCCGCTCGCAAATCCAGAAATGCTGGACATGCCGATCCGGCTGCATGATTCGGGTTGTTGTCGATACGAACGTTCTTGTATCGGCGCTTCTGCAGCCGCTCGGTCTTCCCGCCCGAGTTCGCTCGGGACAAATCGATAGAAGTGTGCATCAGCGCTGAGATTTATGCTGAGTACGAAGAAGTCCTCGCGCGTCCCGACTCAGACTCGACGACGACGTTGTGTCTTCTGCGCTCGAGTTCGTTCGAAGTAACGGCGTTTGGATAGCGCCTAATGTCGAAGTGCGGGAGTGTTTGGATCCTGATGATGACATGTTCCTGGAGTGCGCCATATGCGCGGGCGCCGATGTTCTGATCACGGGGAACCGGCGGGACTTTCCCTCTTTCTGGCCTCTCGTCTCGATTGTCACGCCTCGCGAGTTCCTGGATGGTAAGGAGCAGGGTAACTGAACTGAGTCACCCGGGCGGCTGGAGCCTTTAACCCATGAATCGGTTTGACCTCGCCCTTTACGACGATCACAACTATTTTCAGAATTTTTTCAACAAGCTAACCGATTCTATTTCAATAACATCCGTCTTTCACCCCCATTCCCTCCCACCCGTAACCCACCAACGCCCCATGCATACTGAACTCGCAAATGCGAACCGAATCTCAAGCACAAGCTTCCCGGACCAACGGCGCAAAATCCCACGGTCCGGCCACTGAAGAGGGCAAAGCTGCCTCCTCAAAGAACGCCATCCGTCATGGACTCCTCTCTGAAACCATCGTCCTTAAAGGCGAATCCGAAGAGCGCTTCCATGGTCACCTCAACGCCCTGATCGACGAGTACGACCCCCAAACCGAAACCGAGAT
>Ga0302319_10025736_pt1 | contig 10402 bp, 10 predicted proteins | sample Bog_T0_2_FD_203319 | JGI IMG/M metagenome (GOLD analysis project Ga0302319, IMG submission 203319) | Peat permafrost microbial communities from Stordalen Mire near Abisko, Sweden - Bog_T0_2 | ecosystem: Environmental > Terrestrial > Soil > Wetlands > Peat | place: Sweden: Abisko, Stordalen Mire...
GGTTCACGGAATGGACGAATGTTGTGAAGGCGCGTCCACTCTTTGAGGGGCATTACCAGCCGCATCTTCCTGCTGATCTCGGATTCTATGATCTGCGTCTGCCGGAGGTGAGAGAGGTCCAGGCGGAGCTTGCGCGCGAGTATGGAATCTCGGGTTTCTGTTATTACCACTACTGGTTCAATGGCCGGCAGTTGCTCGAACGGCCTGTAGACGAGATTGTGGCGAGCGGCAAGCCTGACTTCCCATTTTGCCTTTGCTGGGCGAACGAGAACTGGACGAGGGCATGGGATGGACAAGATCGGCAGATCCTGATAGAACAGGCCTATTCCGATGAGGACGATCTCGAACACATCCGGGCGCTCTTGCCGATCTTCAAGGACGACCGGTACATCAGGGTGGACGGAAAGCCGCTGTTCCTCGTCTATCGCGCGAGCCGATTCCCAGATCCCCTAAAGACAACGCAAACCTGGCGACATGAGGCGATTGAGGCTGGGCTATCCGGACTGTTTCTGGTCCGGGTAGAATCGCACGTGGAAGGCGGCGATCCACGCATTCTCGGGTTCGATTCGGCGCTCGAGTTTCAACCGCGCCTTAGGCGCATGGACGGCGCCCGGAAATTCCGGCAGAAATGGTGGCAGCGTCATGCGCTTGGCACCGGAATCAACGCTTTCGCGGATCACACCGTCTATGAATACGACACACTGGTCGAACGGGAGATGAAGGCAGAATTGCCGCCTTACCCATTTATCCGATGCGTTTGCCCGAGTTGGGATAATACGGCTCGCCGCTCAAAGGAAGGCCTGATTCTGCACGGCTCAACCCCGGCCAGCTACGAACGTTGGTTGAGTCATGTAATCGAGCAGACGAAGAAGGCCAGCCGTCAATCGGCGGATTCGCCTGGCCTGGTCTTCATCAACGCGTGGAACGAATGGGCCGAGGGAAATCATCTTGAGCCCTGCCAAAAATGGGGCAGAGCCTATCTGGAAGCAACGAAAAGAGCGCTTTCAAATGCCGGATAGCCCGAAGATGGCCGAGGGCCGTGCGGGCTCTTGCGCCGTGAAGCTGGCATTACAAAATGGATAAAGCGGGCGATCCACTAGCAATTCCGCCGGTCACGTCAGACAAGGCTATGCCGTTTTGGTCGGTGATGATTCCGACCTACAATCCTCGTCGCGATTACCTGGAGCAAGCACTCAGCAGTGTTCTCTCTCAGGACCCTGGGAAAGACAGGATGCAGATTGAGGTTGTGGACGATTGCTCCACTGGTCAGGATGTTGCCAACCTGGTGAGGCCCATCGCGGGCGACCGGGTTACTTTCTCAACGACTCCATCCAATTTAGGGCTCGCCGGTTGCTGGAATACTTGCGTGGAGCGATCTGTAGGCACCTGGGTGCACATTTTGCACCAGGACGATTACGTTCTTCCCGGATTCTATGAGCGGCTTGAGAGTCTCTCAAGCACTAACAGCCAAGTTGGACTCATTGCTGCGCGATCAATGCTGGTGGGTGCCGACGGGGTAATAGAAGGCGTGACAGAGAGAATCAGGGGGCTTGAGCATGGAAGCAAAGACGCCCATGAACTTTACTATGAAAGCCCCGCCCGATGCCCGGGAATCATTGTTCGACGGGAATTCTACGAGCGGCATGGCGGTTTTCGGTCCGACCTGAAATTCACTTTAGACTACGAGATGTGGACGCGCGTGATCAGCACAAGCGGAGGACTGGCGACTGCTGAGGTTCTGGCTGCGTATCGCCAGGCTTCAGGAAATGAAACCAGCCGATTGATTCGAACCGGAGAAGCTTTCGAGGACTATTCACGACTCCATAGACTCTACGCTCAACGCTACGGTGATTTTGATATCAAGCGAGCGAACCGAAATATCTGCGGAACAGCGCTTTCCTATTCCAAGCGGCTTGAACAACTGGGCGATCAAGATGCCGCAAGAGCTTGCTTCAACTTTTGGAAGAAGAACTCTACACTGAAGCAAAAGGTGCGTCATTTCATCGGGAGCGCGGTCCGAAGAGTTTCGGGATGAATTCGATTGAATTCTAAAGCAGGATTAGCTTTCAACGCACGACCACCATACCTTGCCGTGAAGGAAGCCTCGCTGTCATGAGATTGACCTTCCTGAGTGACAGCGACAATCTGGGCGGCGGAGGCGTGGCTGCCGCCACAATCGGCCGGGCTATCGCCGATCAACTGGGCCCATTCGACTGGATCATGTTGCGGGCCGGTTCAGTGAATGAACCGTGGCACCGGCATCTGCTTCCGGCAATGACCGACATGCCCATTACCTGGCGGGCTCTCGCACGAGTTGCGGGTGCGGCATGGCGCGATGCGGCAACAGTGCGCTCGCATCAGTACAATCACTGGATTCGCGGCCTGCTGCGAGCCCGCCTGAGAGAACTGAAGCCTGACGTAATCCAGGTGCACAGTCTGCACGTCGCAGGATGGGACTTCGAGATCATCGCTTGCTGCGAGGAATTTGCGCCCGTCGTCTACACGATGCACGACTTCTGGCATACAACGGCACGTTGCATGTTTCCCTATGAGTGCACTCAGTTTGAATCTGGCTGCACCGCAACTTGCCCCACAGCGGATCAGCATCCACGCCTTCATCCGGCAGCGATTCACAGCGAATGGCTGCACCGCAGACGGATCGTTTCAAACTCCCGCCGACTGAAGGGCGTTGCAGTCTCCGAATACATTCGCCGCGAAACATTGCGCGGCGCCTGGCGAGGGGCCGATGTTCAAGTCATCAGAAATGGACTGAATCTTAGCCAGGATTTCAGGCCGATGTCTCCGGCGGAGGCGCGCTGCAAACTCGGAATCCCTTGTGATCGCCCCGTCCTCTTAATCGCAGCGCTGAGCCTCGAAGATCGACGAAAAGGGTTTTCTCTATTGCTGGAGGCGCTTCGGTCGATTCCCTCGAAGGAGTATACGATCCTGGCCTTTGGGAACGACAACGTCGAAACACTCAGCAAACAGTCAAACTTTCACCATCTCGGCTATCTCTCACTGGAATCGGAGAAGCGAATTGCCTATTCATCAGCAGACTGGACTGTGGTTCCATCGATCGCAGAGACTCTCAATATGGTCGCGGTGGAGTCCATTGCCTGCGGAACACCAGTCATCTCATTTGCCGTTGGCGGCCTTCCAGAAGTCGTGATTCCTGGACGCTCGGGAATTCTAGCCGGATTGCCGGGCGCTTCGTCTCTTGCAAAGGCTTTAAGCGAGGCCTTACAGTTGTCGCCTACGACGTCCTCACTGCGTGCCAGTTGCCGTGAAGTGGCAGAAGAGCTTTTTGATTCACGTCGAACTGCAAGGGAGTACATCCAACTTTACCAGGAGTCCGTCAGTCACCGATCTGCTCGCGCGTGAGCGGTCCGCGCTGTCGTTTCAATCGTGGAGGACTGCGGAATTCAAGTCAACGCCGGACAACAATCTGATCCCTAATCGGCGCCCAAGAGTTATTGATGATCAACATGATGAGCCTCGCTGCGAATTCACACTTAAGTCGAAATGTATCGACGGGCCCGGGAAGCGGATCCAGTGTTGCAGTCATTGTTGCCACATACAACCGCAGGCGTGATTTGGAAAAGTGCCTCGATGCGCTATCGGTCCAGACAACTCCACCTGATGCGATATACATTATTGACAATGACTCCACCGACGACACGGCTGAGAAGATCCAGCCTCGCCTTACCGATCAAGTTAAGTATTTTCGCATGCCAGCGAACCTCGGATCCGCAGGAGGGTTCCGTAAAGGGATGGAGCTTGCATTCGACGACGGATACGACTGGCTGTGGATCACCGACAACGATAGTACGCCGTCCAGGGATAGTCTTGAGCAATTAATCAAGGTTGCACGGGCGAATCCAGACGTATTGGCATTTGCTCCGACAAAACTGCGAGAGAGCGACGGTTCAATTTTGAAGGGTGATACTATCTGGGATCATGCAACAAATGCGGCGCGCACGCCGAGCGATAAGGAGTATCGAGAATGTCCGCTCATTGAGGTCGACTGGGTTCCAAATACCGGGTTGCTTGTGAGTCGCAAAGTGGTGTTAACGGTTGGTCATTTGCGCGCAGACCTGTTCGCCTTCGGAGAAGACGTAGAGTACTGCTTGCGGATCAGGAAACATTCAAAGATTCTCTTGGTAACTGACAGCGTTGTGGAGCACCCAGAAATGGGAACAGGCTGGCCCGTTCCACTCGCATCTCTCCGTAAGCTCTATTATCTGCGAAGAAATGATGTTTATTTGAGCCTTCGCGGGCTGCAATTTCCAAGGACAAATATCTTCCAAACCGCGTGGCAATGGTTGCGACTTTCGCTCAACATTGTCCGAAAGCAAGATCATGCATGGAGACGGATCAAGGTTGTAACTCTAGCTACATGCCACGGAGTGTTGGGACGGCTTGGACCGGCTCCAACCAAACTCGATACATGATTCATTTCATTTTGGGCGCAGTCATATGAGCGATCCAAAGGTGGGCGCAGTTATCCCGGCATTTAATGGCGGTCTAGCACTTGCAGCATGCCTGGATAGCTTGCTCGAGCAGAGTCTTCCGGTTTACAGGGTTTATGTCATCGATAATGCTTCACGCGATGATACAGCGACTTTGATGCGGAAATACCAATCGGAACATGTGAGATATCTTCGATTGGATGAAAACATTGGGCCAACTGGGGGATTTGCGAGGGGGATGCAAGCGGCGCTGGATAATGACTGCGATCTCGTTTGGCTGATGGATCAGGACAGCACGGCCCTGGCGGGCGCACTTGAGAAGCTCGTAACCTGGATGAATACCGATGCAAGCATCATTGCCATAGCGCCCTCAAAATTAGGAATAGATGGCAAATTGTGGGTGGGGGAGAATCTCTCCGGCGGTGTCGGCGCTGATATGCACCTATATGAGGGACCTCCTTTCGACGTCGAATCGACGCTGTGGTCGGGTCTTCTCGTTCGAGCCAGCGCTATTCGAGAAGTAGGAATGCCTTTGACCGAGTTGTTCGGTTGGTGGTGTGACGGGGAGTATTGTTTCAGGCTAGGGAAGCATGGACGTATCGTTCTGGCTCCTGACAGCCAAATCCATCACCATCGAACAGGAGCTGTTCACCTGGATTTTGAGGGGTACTGGAAGCACTACTACTACCAGAGGAACTCAATGTATCTGTATTTGAACGGCCACCTTCCGTCACCTGGATTGCCGCGAATGTTGGCTAATCTCTCGAAACAAGTCCTATACATTTTATTGCGACAAGATCATAAAACTCAACGTCTCCACATACTTCTAACTGCTGCGGTTCATGCCTTATCGGGTCGAATGGGTCGCGGGCCTGCTTGGCTGCATTAGACGAAACATGGCTCTCGTGCAAGACGGACCTGCCCGTGTCGACGATTTGTGCAATGCGTCGTGGATTATGTTGCTTGCAAGTCTTTCTCGGCGTGGACTTGGCAGTGTAGAGATCGACGGCTGGAAGCGTCATTGATAGCGGATTTGGGAATTTCCGTGGGCATACTCAGCGATTTCCGGGAACTTTCCCCCGGCAACTCACCCTCTTGTGATCGAAACGGGTTGCGGCGTTACACCGATGCCTTTTTGGCTCGCAGGCGATGGCTTTCAAGTGGTCGGATTCGAACTGGACCCAAGTTGTGAAGCGTGCTGGTCAGCTGCGGGAGTTCCCTGTCGTCCCGACCCGTCCAAGACCAAATTTGAAAGTGGGGATATGTTGAATCTGCCCCTGGCGAATGCAACGATTGACATCGCGTGCTCGGTCAGCGCAATTAAGCACACCTCCGATCCCATTCGTGCGGTTGCTGAGATGCTAAGAGTTGTGAAACCAAGAGGCGGCCTGATTCTTACGATGAATGTCGATATTCGCGGAAGTGACTCCGTAAGCTGGAAGGCGTTCAGTGAAATTGTGTCCCTTCTCGAATACAATACCCGGCCCTCGCTTCCGGTTCGACAAGTAACTCCTGAGAGTCTCCTGACTTTCGAAAATCGGACCTTGGATCCGCAAAGCAGGTCAATGCTGTTGTCAAAAAGAGTCCTCGACTACCTTGGCATTCGTGCACGGACAGACCAGACGGTGTTTGCTTGGGCTGGCGAGAGGATCTAGGACCTCCATGCGCTGGTTAATGGTGAGCCAAGATACACCACGAGATGTGCTTGGAGGGACCGAACTTTATGTTCGGCGACTTTCTGAGGCACTTCTCGACCGCGGAATTGACGTTTCCTGGACATACTATTCCGATGGTGACCCGGACGTCACAAAAGAGGATATGAAAGACGATGGAATTGAGTACTACAGAATCTCATGCCGAAACCAGTCACGCACCAGAGAACAGGCCTGGCAAATTGATCCTCTTGGTCTAAACGAGTTTCGACAGGTTCTTCGACTTGCTCACCCCGACTGCGTGCATTTCAATGGCTTCGGCTGCAACCAGTCTCCCGAGCACTTCGCCGCCGCGAAAGAGGCGGGCGCGACTGTCCTGATGACGTACCACTCTCCTGGTCAAAGTTGTTCCCGGTGGGACTTGCTCTACAAAGGGCAGGATGTTTGTTCAGGTCGAATTGATATTGAACGCTGTACAGACTGCGCATTACACAGGATTGGCGTTCCCGCGCCGTTGCGGGCCGTACTTTCGCGGGTCGACCTATCGGAGCTCGCACTTGTTCTGCCGCATAGTATTCAACACCCTCTTGTCCGGCGCAAGGGTTTGCAAGATTATCAGCGTCGCTGGAAGGAAGGCATGGCTAGGCTCGACAAGGTTCTATGGCACGCAGCCTGGGTACGAGAGCTTCTCCTCTTGAACGGAGTTCCAGAGGATCGGCTATTCCATCTTCCGCTTCCTCCACCGAGGTCCTTCGCTGTCAGTGACTCCAAGGAACAGAGCCTCCACAGCCATCGCAGGTTTATTTTTATAGGGCGCCTCACGGATATCAAGGGAGCGCACATTCTTACTGAAGCGGTCCGTTTGCTTCCTCATGAAGAGAAGATAGAGGTTTTGCTCGTGGGGGCCAAAGGTCCGGACGAGTACCTGGAAAGAATTCAGAAGGAATGTGCACAGGACCATCGAGTCAAACTTGTTCCACCAGCCGCTTCCCATTTAATCCCAAACATGATGCACGATTCGGACGCAGTAATTATTCCTTCGCTATGGCCGGAGACAGGACCTTACACGGTGCTCGAAGCGTTTTGGACTGGCACACCGGTAATCGCAAGCGATCGGGGTGGAATTCGCGAGTTCCTAAGCAAATGGGGTGGTGGTGTGTTGTTTCAGGCCGGCAATGCACGGCAGCTCGCACGCCTCCTGGTAGAGTGCGATTTTCAAAGCATGAGAAGAGACCCGACGCCGTTCCAGGCTGCATGGCGAGAGCAGTTTTCTCGATCCTTGGTCGCACTTGTTCGCCAAACGCAGCCAATACAAGAATGCACAAATGATATCTAAGAACGGTCGGAAGTAAGCTGCGTTGCGGTTTGCCTCAACAGGTTCTCCTGACATTCTTTTCCCAGAAGGCTTTCTGCCCTTGCCTGGTCACTGGAAAAGACCGACCATCAGCAGGTCCTACTTTACAGCTTCGGAAACCACATTTGTCCTCCTTAAATACGTCGGTCATTATCCCTACGAGAGGAAGACCTGCAGTCTTAGAGGAGACGCTTCGCTCGATTTCTGAACAGACAATAATTCCAGATCAAGTCATCATCTCTGCAACGGAACCCGTTGACTTGCCATCGATGAGCCCATCAAATCTAAATTTGGAATTTGTTCTGGGTCCGGCGGGAGCCTGCATCCAGAGAAACACCGCACTGTCTCGATTGCTTACAAGCGTAAGCCTGGTGTTTTTGCTCGACGATGACCTTGAGCTGGCAAGTGACTATGTAGAACAAATGGTAGATACCTTTCAACACCATTCAGAATTAGGTTTGCTCGGAGGAAACCTGCTTGCGAACGGAGGAATCTCGCGACTTGAAGCCAAAGAACTTCTCAAGCTCCCACGAGTAGCGGGTTTGAACCACCTTAGGCCAGCTAGGGCGCTGTATGGATGTAATATGTGTGTCCGTGCCGATATATTGCGCCGTGTATCGTTCGACGAAAAACTGAAACTCGTCGGCTGGCTAGAAGATTTCGATTGGTCGGTTCGTGCTGGGCAGTTCGGCACCATCATGTGTTCTGAAGCTGCGCGGGTAGTTCACCTAAGAGTAATGAATGGCCGGACATCAGAGTATCAATTCGGGTATGCCCAGGTAATCAACCCATATTATCTTTATCGGAAGGGAACAATTCCTCAGTTTGACGAAGTTATGCGGAGGCATTGGATTAGGCTTTTGGCAAGCAATTTCCTCCGATTAATCACTCCTGGCCAAACTGTTGCGCGTTGTAAGAGGCTTCTTGGAAACATCCGTGCATTCTGGGACATCCTCCGAGGCCGCTCGGATCCGGCGCAGGTCGAGCTCATCTAACCGCAATCTGAAATCGAATGATTAGCGACTTGGATACTTCAGCATCAACATTCGATTCGCACTTGGCTTCCAGGAGACTTGTGTTCGGAATCTTGCTTTTCGTTTTACTAGGCCTCTCGGGGATGAGCCTCTTGATCCGTGCCGATTCAGTGATTCGAGTCGGGGACCTGTTTACGTCGACTGGAACGGAAGAGGCCCCAATCTATTCCGTCTGGAAGGTCGTGCACCACTATCCTCTGTATGAGTCCCCTTTGACTGGCGATTATGGATTGGGACTCTACAACTGGCTGTTTTATGTTTTCTATGGCTCTTTCATCAGAGCCCTTGGTTGCGACGGATCCTCGCTTGTCTTAGCTGGACGACTTCTCACCCTTCTATGCGCAGTCCTTGGATGTATCGGCTATCAACGCATACTAGCTTATTTAACGTCACCGTTGACACACGCTTGGTCATGGACGCTCAGTGCCCTCATATGGGCGGACGCTGGTGAAGCCGGGTGGTGGCAACTTTCAATAAGGCCGGACTTTGCCGCTCTAGCGATGGCTACGTGGGCATTATGGATTTTCCTGAGAGCATATGAGAGGAAACAGGCAACTCTAGTTCTGCTGTCTTCACTTCTCTTTTACACGGCCTGGTCATTCAAGCAGTCCACAATTCTGATCTTCGCTGCTTCTTGCATTGTTTTGTTGCTCTGGCGACGCTGGACCCGCGGTTTCTGTGCCCTCGCCTTTCCCTTTGCCACTCTAGTCGCTCTCACCTTTTATCTCGGCGGTCATAATTACGTACTGAACACAGTTTATGCGCCATCTATCAATGCATTTATCCTCTCTGATGGAGTTCGTGAAACAGGAAGGGCGATTCTTGCCTCACCATTTATCTGGTTAGCCGGGGCAATTGGCGCTGCCTCGCTTCTTTTAGGTCAATGCCGCATCGCAAAGGATGATAACTCGTCCTCATTCATTCTGCACTTTCTGCTAGTCAGTTATGCCATTACAGTGATCGCGGACTTTGTCGGAATTTGTCGGCAAGGTTCAGCTAGAAATACGCTTTTTGAGGCATTCCTCGTCTCCGGCATTTTGGCAGCATTAGTGACTGCGGATGTGTTTTCCGGAGGGCCTCCTTTGATCCAGAAGAGGATATGGGGCAGATTACTCTTCGGGATTGCATTCTCCAATGCGCTTTTGTTACTCATCCGGCTCGGTCCTTTCACTAGCTTCGGCAGGTTAACGCTGGCCAGCCATCATGATTTCGCTACCCGCTTGAAGCTCACGTCTGAAATACAGCAATTGCCCGCGCCCGTCTTCGTTCGAGAGGGAATGCTTTCCCTCCCCTGGATCGCCAATCGCAATCAATATCCTGCTGTCATGGACGATGTTCTATTCTACGAAGCCGCGATCAAACATGGCGCTTTGACGGAATACCCCGTCAAGACGCTTGTCGTAGCACATCACTTTCGCACGCTGCTCGTAGGCAAAGGCGATCCTGCACTCAATTGGGCGCTCACCGCCGGTTGCACATTACCTGCTCTGCAGGCGTTCAGCGACTGGTCATTAACAAGGGTTGATTGCGACGCAGTTCCTGAAGGTACACCCCTCTATCATCAGCATTGACGCTGTCTTTCTCTCGGTTGCCTTCACTGCGCATGCAGCATACTAAACGACCTTCACGCCGCAGCATAAACAACTCGGCACAGAAAGTAATCTTCATTGCGCCATAAGTCAATTCATAGAATCCTTATCGTCTTATATTCTCTTGCCGCAGAAGGAACGCCTATTTTAGCTCTTGATATGGCTAAAGAGTGGCGAAGACATGGTATTGACTTCAGAGTGTGTACCTTCAAGGATTCTCCTGCGGATCTCGCGGAAGAGTTCAAGCAGGCGGGAATCGAAGTTGAGAGCCTCGGAGTACGCTTTGCGGGTTATGGCAAGTTTC
>Ga0302319_10025737_pt1 | contig 10402 bp, 11 predicted proteins | sample Bog_T0_2_FD_203319 | JGI IMG/M metagenome (GOLD analysis project Ga0302319, IMG submission 203319) | Peat permafrost microbial communities from Stordalen Mire near Abisko, Sweden - Bog_T0_2 | ecosystem: Environmental > Terrestrial > Soil > Wetlands > Peat | place: Sweden: Abisko, Stordalen Mire...
CAATGGGTTCCCAAACCTGGTCATCGGCAAGACCCGCCGTGTGTTTACGCAGGTCTTCGCGAACCTGCGCAAAGCTAAAGAACACAGGCATCACCAGCGGATGAACACCCGCCAGCGGACCCCGCAGCCATGGTTCGTCGTTCACTTTTTTTCTAGCGCATATTGCCAGTGTGACCTAGCGAATAGCGTCCTGGCTGGGGATAGAAACAAAGCCCATGCGGCCCATCTCCCACTTTGATGCGCGCGCGCAGCTTGCCGCTGGAGGTATCGAACACATAGACCTCGCCGTTATAACGGCCGGAGAGCCACAGTGTCTTGCCATCGGCCGAAACACCTCCCATATCCGGACTCCCACCTCCCGGAATCGTCCATTTCCTGTCCACTTTCAAGGTAGCCATGTCGATCAAAGAGATTGACCCTTCGCCGCGGTTCGATACGTACGCGTATTTGGAGTCGCGGCTGAAATAAATGCCGTGCGCTCCTTTGCCCGTGCGAATAAAATCGGTCTGGCGGAACGGCTCCGCCTCCACCACATGGACACCGTCGGATTCCATGTTCGCAATCAGAAAGTGCTTGCCATCGGGCGTGAGGCGGCAATCCTGCGGCATCCCTTTGGGCTCTAGCGGCAAGTGCGCCAGAACCTTCTTGTTAACGATATCCAATTTGATCAGCATGCTGGAAAATTCGCAGGTGGCAATCATGATCCGGCCATCGGGCGTGAAATCGGCGTGGTTGACGCCTTTGCACTCCACCGGCACGCGCGCCACCACTTTCATGGTCTGCGCATCGCGGAAATCAATGCGCTTTTCGCGCTCGGCCATCACAATGGCGAACTTGCCGTCGGGTGTGTAATACATGTTGTAGGGATCGTCCACCGGAATGGTTTCCCCTTTTTTGCCGGTGGCTGGATCGATGAGAGTGAGTTGATCGCCCAAATCCTGCGCCACCCAGAGCTTCTTCAAATCCCAGGAAGGAATAATGTGCTGCGGTTCCATCAGCTTGCCGTTCTTCTTGGGCAGCGCAAAATGATCGACGATCTTGAACGTTTCCGGATCAATCACATCCACGGTGTCGCTTTTTGTGTTGGGAACGTACACCCGCAACGGGAAACCCGCGACCGCGGGCGAAAACATGCCCGGGGCGGTGGCTGAATAAACATTCTTTGGGTCCAAAACGGGTGGCATGCCTGGCAGCGCGTTCTGTGCGAAGGCCAAGGCAACAACGCTTACGCCGCCGGCGAGGGTGGCGAAGACGTATCGAAACTGGATTTTCATAGCTTACTTAAGTACTGTAGCGCGCGTCGTAGTTTATAACGGTTCGTTAGTTCAGTACAATTTTAGGTAGAAATGTCGTCAAACAGCGAAAACGAAACAGAGATCTTGCTTGGCAACAGGCATCTGCTGGCTATTTTCTTTGTGCTAGCCGTTTTGCTAGGCATTGCGTTCACGGGCGGCTACATGGTGGGCCGCAATACAACGGATAAGAAGCCCGCCGTGCCGACGGCAACGGCAGGCGATCCGGTAGCGAGCACGACGGCAACGAGCCTGGAGACGCACGCGCTGCCTCCCGCTAACGACAATGGGGAGCAATCGGCTGCGAGCGATCAAACGCACACGGTGCAGCCGCCGCCGCCCGCCGATACGACGCCGCAGCCAGCGAAGGAAGAACCTCCGTTGGGCACGCCGAAGAAGGAAGCGGCGGCTACCGATCAAGAGCAGCAGGCGCCGGAGAAGCCGCCCACGCTTAAGCCGGCGGCAACGACAACAGCGCACGTAAGACCCGCTGTATCGACGTTTACCGGCCCACAAAGCGGCCAGACGTTCCTGCAAGTGGCGGCGGTTGGTCACACCGAAGCGAACGCGCTAGCCGATGTGCTGAGCAAGAAGGGTTTTCGCGCACACGCGGTCGCCAAGCCGGGATCGAGCGATATTTATCGCGTGCTGATTGGGCCCATGCAGGACACCAGCGAATTATCGTCCACGCGCGATTCGCTGCGCAACGCCGGGTTCACGAAAATATTTGTGCAGCGGTATTGAGAAATGGCGTTTGTGGGGGCCATGCGCGGCCGCAGTGCTGGGGGACGGAGATATAGGTGTTAGATAGGCGGCCAAGCTTTCCGCAAACGCGACTTCCCGTGAGCCGAAGCGAATCTGCTCATCGAGCAAACAGACTCCCGTCGATTTGTGCGGAGTGAGCGAGCTGCGAGTTCTTTTCTATCGCAGTGAAGAGTGTAAACTCAGGATAAGTGATACCCACAGACGCCGTCCAAACTCATATGTTATGGGTTCAGTGTGTCATTTTGTTCGTGCAGGTGGCGGGGCTTTTTGGGCTTGGCCTGTGTATGTCTGGTATACCCGTGGGTTGCTCAGATCGGGGCAGGACCAGGTCGGAGAGGCCCGTTTGAGGAAGTTCCGGCCGAACGGGGCGGCGATTGATCCAGCCGGTTGATTTTGCGCTTCGAGCTATATGTTAGCGCTAATGGGGACGCTCCTATGGAGGACGGAGAGATATGGAACCACCGCCGTTTTCGCGGGTCCGCGCTTTGAGATCGCTTAATCCCACGCACCTCTCTACAGCCGGCACCTCGCCGTCCCGCGTCGCAATAATCCGACAGGCACGAAGTGCCCCCGCGCGCGCACTTCCTATCGCCACATTTGGGGCAAATTTGGGTAATAACTCATGGCCGCTCCGCGACTCTCGTCATCGCTAACCGTGAAGCCTCAGAGTATCGCTGTTAGATGATACTTTTTCGCAAGAGGCTCAACTACGGTATTTATGCCATGTCCAGGGTTCGATTCATGACGTGTCCTCAACAACCCAAACGACTCCAATAGCTTCACGTCCCGGCTAACGGCTTTACGATCTCGCTTGAGAGTTATTGCAAGACCTGAAATCGTTGGGTTCTTCTTCGTGCGAATTGTGCGAAGAACGCGAAGACGCTCCAGGGAAAGCACCCGCAACAAATCAGCCGGATCTGCGAATGTGATGCTGATCTCAGGCTCTATTGTTTCGCCACGATCAATCTTCCGGGCACGCTCTGTGGATCGTTCAACGTATTCGTCAAGCGTTCCAGTCGCAAGGGTCACTGTTTTCTTCATCATTTTCGTTCCTTCCGCAATTCGTCTACTTCAGCATAGAATCGCTTGGATAACGATTCATAATTCTCGAATTTCACGGGCTCTACGGTCCCCATGAAGTGCCGATGGCGATAGTTGTGGCTGTTGTCATATCCAAGCACCCTGCCGTTGTCCACCCCACAAATTCGGTGATTGATGTACGCGAGACTATACTGCATAACTTGACCATCTTCCGTCTGCCACACTTCTTCTTTCAATATCGAACCCTTCGTTGGCCGGGGCAGTACGTATGCTACATCGACGGTCTTCGTGACCTTTCGCGGCTGCTTCGGTGGCTTTTTCCCCACCTCTCAAGCATACCGCAGATGGGATCTCAAGTGCCACAACTGGACTCTTAGATTGGGCGAACGGCCGGGCCGAACGGCTTGCCCCACACAGATCCCCAATTCTTGGTACAGCGGGGACTAAAGATAAACCAACCCGATTGGCCGCGCATTAAGATAAAGGGCGAATCGCGACTGTTTATGAGATATCGCTACTACGGCGAATGTGAGACGCCTTACTGTGCCCTTGCGAGCCGGCGGGCTTTTTGGGAGTGAGAAGAAGCCGCTTGGTATACCGCACCAGATTGGCCACTTCATTCGAGCTTTTTTGAATCACCACGTCGGCGCCGGTATTTTCAGAACGCATTCCCAGCGTTTCGGCAAAGCCGCTCAGTAGAATAATAGGCTTCTGAAATCCGCGGCTGCGCAGGTGCGCGATCAACTCCAAACCATCCATAGGCGACATGCGATAGTCTGTAATGATCAAATCTGGATTGCGTTCTTCGTGCAGATGCAAGGCGTCTAAGCCACAACCGGCGGTGACGACCTGGTACCCCAATTCTTCCAGCACGGACCGCCGGGCAATGACACCGTCGCGGTTATCGTCCACAAGAAGAATCAGGGCGTCTGAGGGAGCGCGTTGAGAGGAAACGGATCGCATCGAAAGACTTCACGAAGGTAACAGCCTTCGCTCGAAGTGTCAATCACCTGCTATCGGATTCAAAGCAAGACACATCTAGTTCTTGACAAGGAATGCAATCTAAAGTTGGCGCGGTCTAATCGACCTCGCGCGGCGCTTTGTAACCCGCCTTGGCGATCACCTGGTACTTGATCGGCTTGTTCTTTGCGTCCAGCACCCGCATGGGCTGATTGGTCGCAGGATCGATCAGTTCCACTTTAATGCGCCGGAACTTTCCATCCTTCGCCAAATTCGTCGGATGGTACGTCAATGAATACTGCTGCCGCATGGCCGCTTCAATCTGCCGGAACACCTGCGGGTATTCGCCGGAGAAGCGCGGGAAGAAACTCAGGCCGCCGCTCTCTTTCGAAAAGGTTTTCATCTCGTTATCGGCCTGTAGAAAATCCATATTCGCCATTTGCGCGCCCATGCCGCCTCTGGCTTCCAGTCCGATTCGGGCGATCTGCAAAATGCTGATGGTATAGATAGGCACACCCGACTCCTGCAACATCTTGCGCGCCTTGTCGAAGGTGAGTTTGCTAAACGTGTCGATGCCGCTGGCAATCAGCAAAATCGCTTTACGGCCTTCAATGGCGCTCATGCGGTCGGCCATATCCGTCAACGCATCGAAAACATTCGATTCGCTGAAGCCCGGAATGCGTAAGCGCGACATGGCTTCTTCGGCATTGCGCTTGTCGGGCGAAAAATCGGACAAAATCGTCGTGTGTAAGTCATACGTCACGACCGCGACATTATCGTCGGGTTTCAAAGTTTCGAGAAAGCCATACGATGCTCTGAGCGTTTCCCCCCAGCCTTGGCTCCAATACGCCTGATAGCGGCCGCTGAATTCTATCAGCATGCAGATGGTAATAGGCGCTTCGCTCTGTCCGAAGTTGGTAATCTGTTGCGGCACGCCGTCTTCGGTAATTCTGAAATGGTCTTGTGGAATTCTGGGCAGGAAATTGTTGCGATCGTCCATCACCGCCACATCCACCACCACCGTGTTGGCGGTGGTCCGGAAAGTAGGCACATCGCCGGCCGCGGCGGCATCTTTAGGCTTCTTGAACTCGGAAGGAATCGGAGCTTTTTCGGCAGGCGGCGGAGTGTCGGCATCCGGTGCCGGTTTCTTGGGTTTGGCAACCGAATCCGTACTCTGCGTGTCTCCTTGCGCCCGCAACTGAATCGGGCCAATGCTAAGAATGGCGAGGCTGATAGCCCCAATTAAAAGTCGATGGCTCATCGTATCTCCTTTGACGGATCAAACCGGCGGGAAGCTACGAGAATATCTCAGTTCACCCAGCGGTCTGGCCCGGAATCGCGTCTTTTCAAATAGACTTCAAACTTTTTACGAGCGCGCCGGAGTTTCCAATCCTTGTAACCCGCCACAATCGGCTGGCGAATTTGGCCTTTAAGCTTGTTCCCGCGCAATAACAAATAGCCCGCCACCATGCCAAACAACAGCGCGGTTTGCGCAATTGAGAATGGAAAAGTCTGGAAGAACACAATTGCTCCGATAATCAGAACAAAGTATTTCGACTTCATCGGGATCAAAAATCCAAACAGCAAGGTGGCGTCTGGAAAGAGCACGGCGTAGGCGGCCAGAATTCCGTATATCGCGCCATTGGAACCAAAGACCCGGGCGGTGGATTGACCAAACGCATACGTCAAAACGATGACGGCCAACCCGGCTACCAAGCCGCAGATCAGATAATAGCGGACAAATTTCTGGGTGCCCCACGTCCGTTCTAGTTCTGCGCCAAACATCCACAGCGCCAGCATGTTCCACAACAGGCTCATGACCCCGGCGTGAAGAAACATGTAGGTGAACACCTGCCAAACCCGCAAGCCACCCAATGCCTGCGCTGGAACGAGCGCCAATTGGCTAAGCAACGGACTGAGCGGAGGCCCCAGCCAATACAACACAAAAATTACAATATTGACGATCAGCAACCACTGCACCCCCTTGGGGAAGCGATTGGAAGGGGTATACCGATTCACGTAGGAACGCGAACTGATTGACATTGTGAACTACTCTGGGTTTCCTGCTTTTGAGGATAACAAAGAAAAACGGCACGCCCGCAAAGACGTGCCGTTTTCGAAAATTAATTTGTTTGGATTACTACTATTCTTCGGTTCGCGAACGCTTGCGCAGAATGCTCGCCGCCGAACTGACCAAAACGGCCATGCCCAACCAGATCATCCAATTGGAGAGCGGTCCGGTCTTGAAAACAAAAGTATCGGTCCAACCCAAATTTGCGGCCAGGCTCCAGGCCACAAACGCATACACGGACAACACCGCCGGTCCCATCAACGCCGCTACCATCGCTGCAAATTGCTGGGCTGTATCGGCTGCCCAGACGCCAACGCGTTCTATAACTAAAGCACTAGCTTGTAGTACTAACGTAGGCCAGGAACGGGTGTTCTCTGCCTGAATTGCAACCGCACTAGATCTTGGCTCAACAGTCATCGAGATTTTAACCTTCTGCCATGTAGATGCATGCCAGATGCCAAAAGTTTTCCCAAAATGGAAAACATTATAGCTGTCTATAGCTTAGCAAATTTGCCAGAGCTTTTGTTCAATGAAAAATCATAACGAATATGGATAACAGGATCGGCCTTTATGGCATCAAGTGTGTCAATAGCGGCAAGCACGCTCTTGCTTCGTAAAACCAGCATTACTATTAGTACTTCGTAGCGGTTTCGTCCACGTTTTGTGCCGGAACGAGGGGCACTCGCATATACTAACGATCGGAAACCAACAAGATGAAGAAGATCAAAACAGCGATTGTGGGAACCGGCTTTATGGGAAAGGTGCACACCGAGAACGTGCGCCGCTTAGGAAACGTGGAGGTGGCTGCCGTCGTCGGGAGCCGCCTCGAAACGGCGCAGAAGTTCGCCGAGACTATGGGCATCCCGTTCGCCACAGGCAATCTGAAAGATGTGCTCGACAATAAGGAAATCGCGGCGGTGCACATCTGCACGCCCAACGTCGATCATTATCCTATGTCTTTAGCGGCCATTGACGCAGGAAAAGCAGTGCTTTGCGAGAAGCCTCTCACCATGACCGCCGACGAGGCTCGTAAGCTGGTGGCCGCCGCCAAAGCCAAGAACGCCATTAATTGCGTGCAGCACAATCTGCGCTACTATCCTGTTGTGCAGCAAATGCGCCAGATGATTGCGCACGGCGATTTGGGCGAAATCCTGGTGGTGCAAGGAACCTATTCGCAGGATTGGCTGCTCTACGACACCGATTGGAACTGGCGTTTGGATTCCAAGTTCAACGGCAAACTGCGCGTCATGGGAGACATCGGCTCCCATTGGATGGACATGATCCAGCATTTGACCGGCTTATCGATCACGGAAGTGTGCGGCGATTTGATGATCTTTCACAAGACGCGCAAAAAGCCCAAGGGTTCGGTGGAGACATTTTCGGGCAAGAAACTGGCGCCGGCCGATTACGAGTCATTCCCGATTGACACCGAAGACTTTGGCATGGTGATGCTGCATTTGGGCGAGCGCGCGCGCGGCGCATTCACGGTGAGCCAAGTTTCGGCCGGATCGAAGAATCATTTCGCCTTTGAGATTTTCGGCACTAAAGCCGGCGTAGCCTGGAACCAGGAGCAGCCCGATACGCTTTGGGTGGGCCACCGCAACGAACCCAATCAAATCATTCTCAAAGACGCTTCTCTTTTCTATCCCGAAGCAGCCGCGTTCGCCGATCTCCCCGGCGGCCACAGCGAAGGCTACGACGATTCTCACAAGCAAATCTTCAAACGCTTCTATGCCAAGGTGGCCGATCCTTCCGCGCCGGTGGATTATCCAACCTTCGAAGACGGCTTGAAGGGCATGATTCTGCTGGAGAAGGTAAGTGAGAGTTCCGAAAAACGAGCTTGGGTCAAAGTGTAGGTTTTTTCATTAAATTCGTTAGCCTAAATTCACCCATCTACGCGATGGCGCTATAGCGCAATTCCAGGCAAAGTAGGATTGTGAGCGGACAACAAACCTTCCGCCACAAAAAAGAGGAGAAACGAAAATGAAAAAGCTAATCAGCATCGCCCTGTTGTCCACCGTCGCCATCTTGGCGGCTCCGAAGGCCCCGAAAGCGCAGAACACCACCACGCCCGCGGCCACCTCGGCAACCACCAAGGTAGCCAAGAAGCATAAAGCGAAGAAGACCAAAGCTGCCGTGAAGCCCGTTGCGGCTCCCACACCCAGCAAGTAAGTTCTTCGCAAAAAACTAACCCGCAAACGGTCCGGATTCTTTACCGAGAATCCGGGCCGTTTTCCATTTTGCCTTTCTGTATTCTAGATGCTGTATTCTTTTTATGCTTAAAGACATCCAGCGCCCACTCGGCTTCAACACTCGCTCGCTCCATGCCGGCTACGATCCGGAAGCTAGCACGCACGCACGCGCCGTGCCCATCTATCAATCCACCTCGTTCACGTTCGATGACACCGATCACGCCGCGCGCCTGTTCGCGCTCCAGCAATTCGGCAATATCTACACGCGGATCATGAACCCAACCACAGGCGTTCTGGAAGAGCGTGTCGCTTCTCTCGAAAACGGCGTCGCCGCGCTCGCCTTGGCCAGTGGACAAGCCGCGCAATTCCTGGCTCTCAACACCATTGCCGCTCCCGGCGATCACATTGTTTCCGCCAGCACTCTCTACGGCGGCACCTTCACCCAGTTCGATTGCACCATGCGCCGCCTGGGATACGACTTCACCTTTGTGGAACCTGACGATCCGGAAAACTTTCGCAAAGCCATCACGCCGAAAACCAAAGCGCTCTACGGGGAAACCATCAGCAATCCACGCTGCAATGTGCTCGATATCGAAGCCGTAGCTAAAATTGCTCACGAGCACGGAGTCCCGCTCGTGATCGACAACACGTTCGCCACACCGTATATCACCCGCCCCATCGATTATGGAGCGGACATTGTCGTCCACTCACTCACCAAGTTCATGGGAGGTCACGGCAACTCGATCGGCGGCATCATTGTCGACAGCGGCAAGTTCCCCTGGAACAACGGCAAGTTCCCCGATTTCACCGAACCCTCCCGCGCCTATCACGGCATGAAGTTTTGGGATACCTTTGGCGCCATTAGCTTCATCATCAAAGCGCGCGTGGAAGGTTTGCGCGATATCGGCCCTTGTGTGAGCCCCTTCAATGCATTTTTATTCTTGCAAGGAATCGAGACACTCGGCATGCGCATGGATCGCCACGTGCAAAACACGCTCGCCGTGGCGCAACACTTGCAAAGTCACCCGGCCGTGGAGTGGGTGAAATACGCCTCGCTCCCGGGAAGCCCTTACTTTACCCAAGCTCAGAAATATACGCCCAAAGGGGCTGGCGCGGTCTTCTCCTTTGGCGTTAAAGGCGGCTACGAAGCAGGCAAGCGGTTCATTGATGGCCTGAAGCTGTTCTCGCATCTCGCCAATGTCGGCGACGCGCGCAGTCTGGTGATTCATCCAGCGTCGACGACTCATCAACAACTCGCTGCCGCTGAACAACAGGCGGCGGGAGTTACTCCGGAGCTCGTTCGCCTCTCTATAGGACTGGAAGATGTCGAGGATCTGATCTGGGATCTCGACCAGGCACTGAGTTCCTGAATTTCGTCAGGTTACCGAAGGCGCAGAAAAAGCGTTTTTTGCGAAACGAGGTTGTGGTGTGCGGATTATTTGGCTTTGGATTCGTCTACTGTTCGACCTCGCGGTTTCCCTTCCTGTTCGGATGGCCATGGAGGTTGGACGCGATAGCCGGCACGCGTTGCGTCTTTGGGCGAAGCGTCCTTGGCACACAGGCTTTGCGGTTGTAGCACTGGCTGTCGCCATTGGCGCAACTACTGGCGTCTTCAGCGTAGTGAACGCACTGTTGTTGCGAGCATTGCCTTTCCGTCACCCCAGCGAACTGGCGGCATTGCTTCATTTCATTCCTCCGCATCGCAGCGAGGCGGAATTCGATGCCTGGCGTCAACACTCGAATTACCTTCAGGATGCCGCTCTTTTTGAAGACGGCGACTTAAATACCGGCGATCCTCAACATATGTTGCGCGTTCACATGGCAATGACGTCGTGCAATTTCCTTTCCTTGCTGGGTTCGCAGCCGGTAGTGGGGAGAACATTTGCCTCGGGAGATCATTCAGTCGCGGTGATCAGCTATGCCCTCTGGCAGGACCTATACGCCGGCAATGACCAAGTTCTGGGCAAGACCATCCATGTATACGGATTGCAACCGCATCCCGACGATGCGCTGACCATCATCGGAGTGATGCCGGCCAGTTTCGATTATCCGGCAGGCACGGCTCTCTGGAAATCGCCTGA
>Ga0302319_10025738_pt1 | contig 10402 bp, 8 predicted proteins | sample Bog_T0_2_FD_203319 | JGI IMG/M metagenome (GOLD analysis project Ga0302319, IMG submission 203319) | Peat permafrost microbial communities from Stordalen Mire near Abisko, Sweden - Bog_T0_2 | ecosystem: Environmental > Terrestrial > Soil > Wetlands > Peat | place: Sweden: Abisko, Stordalen Mire...
AACAGGCCGTCCTCAACGTAGTCCAGAACGGCGCGCTGGCCATGCCGCAAGGCGGCCAACTGAATGTGGTGCTTGAAGAGGACGGAAAAACAGCAGTTCTGCGCATCGCCGACGAAGGAGCCGGTGTCCCCGAAGACATTCGCGAAAAGATCTTCGACCTCTACTTCACCACGCGCACGGCCGGCAGCGGCATCGGCCTGGCCATGACCTATCGAATTCTCCAGTTGCACCACGGAAGTGTCGAAGTACAATCGAAGCCAGGATGCGGCGCGGAGTTCGAGTTGCGAATTCCGCTTGCCGCCGCGGATTGGGGACGCCGGCATCCACAGCCGGCGAGCGCTGACAACCAGAAAGGTCCTGCGGAATGAAGTTGCCGTTGAGGAGTGTCGCGTGGCTGCTGCCCCTGCTGCTCACGGCCTGCTTTCACAAGGCGCCGAAGACCCGGGTTGCGCCCCTCGCTCCACCGGTTCAAGCCGCTCCGCAGGCCCAACCTGTGCAGGCAGCCGAGCCTCCGCCTCCCGTGGCAGCGGCTCCCGCACAGCTTGTCGCGCCGGTCGCAACCGCTGCCACGCAACCCCAGGAGAAACCCAAGCCTCCCGTTGCGCATCACAAGCCAGCCGCCAAGCCCGCTCAGGTAGCCTCCAGCGGAAGCCCTGGCGTAAGCGCCATCGGCCAACTGTCTTCCGGTGAACCATCCGACCTGCGCCGCCAGACCTCTGACTCCATCCTTGCCACCGACCGCGCTCTCAACGGCATCCCGCGCAAGCTGAACGACCAGGAGCAGAGAACCGCAGCCCAGATTCGCGAGTTCCTCAAGCAGGCACGCGCGGCGCTGGCCTCGGGCGACGTGGACGGCGCGCGCACCCTGGCATCCAAGGCTAAGGTGCTGCTCGGCGAAATCAACCGCTAGCCAGCTTCGGGAAATCAACCAGAATGTAAAAGAAAGTTCGCCCCACCGCAGGCGGTTACAGCTCGCCCCAGCTCAGCTTGCTGCGCAGAGCCTCAAAGAAGCCGCTCTCGCTGAGCCGAACCAGGTTCACCGTATAGCTCGAACGGCGGCAGCGCACCTCATCGCCCAGCAGCAGCTCAACGGCCTTCTGTCCATCCAGCGTCAAGAGCGCGGTGTTGGGAACGCCCTCCACGCGAACCGTCAACGAAGCATCGCCGCGCACCACGATGGGCCGCAGCGTCAGCAGGTGCGGGCAGATCGGCGTGACCACGAGCGCATCCACGTCCGGCGTGAGAATGGGCCCGTTCGCGGCCAGCGTGTAGGCCGTCGAGCCCGTCGGCGTGGACACAATCACGCCATCGGCGCGGAACCGGGCCACGCTCTTGCCATCCAGCTCCACCGCGAACTCGCCCATGCGGGCAATGTCGCCCTTGGAGATCACAGCTTCGTTCAGCGCCTCGTGGCTGGAGCGCAGCGCGCCCTGGCGCCATAGCTCGGCATGCAGCATGGCCCGCTGGTCCAGCCCATGGCAACCGCTCTGCCAGCTCTCCAATGTGTTGTAAAGGTCGCCCAGCCGCACTTCGGTCAGGAAACCAAGGAACCCAAGATTCACGCTCAGAATCGGGGTCCCGGTCGCGGCAAAGATGCGTGCCACGGCCAGCAGCGTTCCATCGCCGCCCAGCACAATCACCAGCCCTGGCGCCTGCTGCGGCATGAGCGCCCGCTCCACCACCGGTGCGTCCGAGCAGAATTGTCCGCCTTCGCAGTCCAGCAGCGGTTCGTAGCCGTGATGGCGCAGCCACGCAATCAGCTCCGGCAACAGCCGGGCCAGCTCTTCCCTGTGCGGTTTGCAGACGATCGCAACGCGAACCATGCAGTCTCAGTTTAGCCGATGTGGGCTGAGGTGAAAGCTTCTGCTCGATAGCCAGAATCTAGTGCCAGATGAGGCGGACCAATAGTTCCATTGCGAGAGCCAACACCAGGAGCCAGATTCCCATACGCTCACGGGTGCCCATTTGATACTTGACCGTTGGAGGCTGCACCCTGAATTGGAAAAAGATCAGCAAGTTTCCGATCACAAAAATTCCAAGTGAAATCTCAAGAAACCATAAGAGTGGAAACTCCGGCGGCACGATAAACATGGCTGCGATAATCCCGCCGAGCATACCAAGTTCCAGCACCACAATCTTGAAGGTCTTGCTCATCCATCCCACCTTGTCATCGACGTTTCAGCTTATCAAAGGGGGACGTCGCGCATACAGCAGGAACTCCCGGTTCCCTTCCATGCCGGTGATGGGCGACGGAATCGTCTCCACGACCTCCCAGCCCAGCGACCGCACGCAGTCCGCCACCTTGTCGATGGCCAACTGGTGCGCCTCCGGGTCTTTCACAATCCCGCCTTTGCCCACGTGCCCGCGGCCGGCCTCGAACTGCGGCTTGACGAGGATCACGGCCTCGGTCAACTCCGGCGCTGCTGCAAAGACAGGCTCCAGTAGCAGCGTTGCCGAGATGAACGAGACATCCATCACCAGCAGCGTCAACTCCGAGGTCCCCTCAGGGGCTAAACAGGCTGCGGAAAAACTCCTGATTTCGCCAGGAAAGCCTGAAAAACATACCTCAGGGGCTGAAGCCCACGTTGATTTTATTGGCTTTATGCCGGGGATAAATCCCCGGCCTACCGCCCGGATGAGTTTTTCCGCAGCCTGTAAAGCCCCGCTTTCGCTTTTCGGCATGTTCGGCACGCGACCCACCCACTGGGTGGGTTCCCCGGTCGTGCCCTGAGACAACTGTGGACCTGAGCCCATTGCCTTCGCGGTTTTGACGACGAGTGAACCTGGTTCAAGCAGGCGCGCGTTGGTCCGCTCCATCAGCCGCACGCGCGTATCGCTGCGCAGCTTCATCGCAATCTGCCCAAAGCCGGTATCGACCGCGGTCACGCGGGCAGCGCCATTCTGCAGCAGGCAGTCCGTAAATCCGCCGGTCGATGCGCCCACATCCAGGCACGCCCTGCCCTGCACGGCAATCTTCCAGCGCTCCAGCGCGCCGGCCAGCTTCAGTCCGCCGCGGCTCACAAACTGCGGGTCTTCGCCGAGAATCCGAACCGGCGCATCCTCGGGAACGGTCACGCCGGGCTTGTCTATTTTTTGCTCCTTGACCAGCACTCGGCCAGCAAGGATGTACGCGCGCGCGCGTTCCCGGCTGGGAGCCAGGCCCCGCTCCACCAGCAACAGGTCCACGCGCACTCTCTTTACGCCTGCGGCCATCGTTGTGCGCTCCCTTGATTCACTCTACGGCACAGCGCCGCCTGCTGCGAAAACCGATCGTTAGAGCCCCTTGGCCGCGGAAGCTGTCGCCTGGGCCTTCTCCGCAGCCGGCGCCTTCGCCTTGGGCACGCCATGCGTGTGGCAGTCCGCGCACTTAACCCAGTGAATGTTGTGCTTGCTGGTCGCGGTGGCATAGGTCGTGTCCATCTTCTCCACATCGATGCCGCAGTTGGACATCTTCGGATGGCAGGTCTTGCACGAAGCCCGCGCGTTCTGATTGTGCCCATTGTGGCAGGAGATGCAGCTCATGCCCTCATGCACACCCATCGGCGTGCGGTCGTCGCCCGAGCCCGCCTGCGTGCCCCAGTGGTTGGCCGTAGCTGCCGAGCCCGCCTCCGGCTCCCTTGGCGCATGGCACTGGTAGCAGATCGCCTGCCGCGCATCCTGGCTGACCTTTAGCGCGCGCGCGCCATCGAACAGTTGCGGAATGGGCAGCGACGCCGCCACAAAGTTCATGCCCTCGCGCCGGTCATAGAAGGCCAGCGAATCATGCACCGCGTCGCCCGCTACGGAAATTCGCTTCGCCGGCCTGGTCTCCTGCGCGCCTTGCCGGTGCGCCTGATGGCAGGCCATGCAGGGAATCGACGGCTGATCCGCGAGGTCCGCGCGCAGCAAATGCCAAGGTCCCTGTGCATTGATCGGCTGCACCAGTTCGCGCACCGACCCGTTGAAGTACATCCCGTGGCAGCGCAGGCAATCCTCCATCAGGTGTTGCTTCCGGTTCTGCGTTGGATTGGTGAAGATGTCGCCGTACGTGGCGCTGTGCGGGCCCGCATGCCAGCTTGCATACTCCTGATGGTGGCACTTCTCGCAGTTGGGCACCATCTCCACCACGTCTACATCGCGCAGGCGAATCGCCTCCGGAATCGTACCGAACAAATGCACGCGAATATGCCGCAGCTTGGTGCCCAGGCTCGCCTCGTGGCAATCCATGCACTGTGTGGTGCGGTGCGGCGCATTGTGCACCACGCTCACGTAGTTAGCCATCTCGTGACAGCTTGCGCAGCCCTGCCCGTACTGCGAGGTGTAGTAGTACGACGCGCCATACGTGCCGCCAACGGCCAGCAACGCAACCAGCCCAACTGCCATTGCAGCTATCTTCAAATATCTCTTCATGACTGGAACCTCGTGCCCTTCCAGTTGCGCACCAGTGCGTCCGAGGCGTAGTAGGCGATGGCCATAATGGTCAGCGCCGGATTGAAGCCCCCGTTGGTTACATGCACGCTCGCGTCAATCACAAACACATTGTCCACATCGTGCACCTGGCACTGCTTGTTCACCACCGAGCCCTGCGGATCGTTGCCCATGCGGCAGGTGCCTGCCTGGTGCTGTCCGGCAGAAACCGTCTCCGGCCTCCCTGCCATGCGCACGGTGTGAATGGCGCCGGCTTCCTTCAGCCAGTTTTCCGCACGCGTCGCCTGGAGTTCGCCAATGTCGAAGGTATGCGGATGCACATTGCCCTCGATCCGCACCACCGGCATTCCCCACTTGTCGCGCACCGCCGGGTCCAGCGTCACCCGCGCGTTCGCCGTCGGAATCTGCTGTGTGGGCCCGATGATCACGATGGTCCGCTTGTGCCAGTCGCGCATGGCCTGCTTGTGTCCCAGGCCCCAGCGCGGCGTGTTTGGCGGCATCCGGTCAATCGAGTGAATGGGCAGCCGGATGAACTCGTTGGCCAGCATTCCTCCGCCCGCCATCCCCGGCGTGCCGTGGTTGTAGTCCATAATGGCGATATCCGCGCCCGGACCAATGTCGTCGTACGTGTCAAAGTCGAAGTAGCCGGTCGCCCCCGTGTAGTGATGCCCCTGGAAATGGCGGCCCACCTGGTCGTGGCGATTGCCCAGCCCGTCCGGGAACAGCTTGCTCTTGGAATCCAGCAACAGCCGGGCCGACTCTGTGGCGCAGCCTGAGACCACCACCAGATCCGCGAGCTGCTCCTGCAAGTGCCCGCGCTCGTCAAAGTAGCTCACGCCCCGCGCCCGCCCGCGATCGTCGGTCAGAATCTCCTTCACCATGCACTCGGTGCGCAGCTCGCAGTTGCCGGTGTTCAGCGCAACCGGGATCACCGTGTTCTGCGATCCGTTCTTCGCATCCACCTCGCACGCAAACCCGCAGCACCAGCGGCACCGCATGCAGGGGCCGCGGCCGTTGTAAGCCACCGAATTGCGCGCCATGGGAATGTGGAACGGATGCAGCCCCAACCGTTTCGCGGCCGGCTCCAGAATGCCGAACTCCCGCCCCGGCGGCAGCGGCGGCATGGGCAGCGGACGCTTGCGCGGCCCGTGGAACGGCGTCCCCGAGTAATCGCCCGAGATGCCGATCTCGTACTCAGCCTTCTCGTAGAACGGCTCCAGATCACCGTAACTGATGGGCCAGTCTTCCAGCGAGCTGCCCTCCGGCGCGCCGTAGGTCGAGCGCATCTTGAAGTCCTGCGGCATGTACCGCCAGGCTTGCGCGCCGTAGCTCAGCGTTCCTCCGCCCACGCAGGCGGCGTCGTTCTGGTAGGCTCCCTCGCTGGCGCGCACCACGTGCGGCACACCCTTTGCATCGACAAGAACTCGCGGATTGCCCTCGTCTTCGGGCCCGAATGCGTTGCCCAGCAGCGTGGTCCGCTGGTTGCGCAGGTCGTCCTTGCGGCAGTCGTAGGCGGTGTACCACTTCCCGCGCTCCAGCAAGACCACGCTCAAGCCCGCGGTGGCCAGTTCCTTGGCCACGATGCCGCCCGCGGCCCCGGCACCCACAATGACAGCGTTTACTTTTCTCATGAGTGCGAGCCCTCCCCCAGGTCGTATTGAGCACGGCCGTGCAGCGGCGGCTCCGCCAGTCCGAGCATCCGCCAGCTCACGCCGTCGCGATTGCCGCCGTGGCGTGGTGAGCCGTAGTAACCCTCCAACGTGTGTTCGCGCACCAGGTCGAAGAACGGGCGATTCGCTTCTTCGATGGAGGCAACCACTTCCGTTTGCTGGGCTGATGTGGTTTCATCCAGCGCCTTCCCAAACCGCTTGCGGCTCAACTGCTCCGCCTGCTCCAGCCCGTCGCGATAGGCATCCTGGTGGCGCCGGTAGTGCCGCACCAACTGGCGGTCGATGTAGCCCAGCACTCCAGCCTGTGTGGCGCTGGGAAACTGGTCCGCCGGCACAATCTGGTCGCAGATGGCGCCCAGGGTTTTCGCCTGCGCCTCGCTCAAGAAATCCCAACTCCCACGGCTGCCCGCTTTGCAGCCGATTGCGGCTGCCGCACCGCCCAGAGCGCTCACAGCAACAAACTGCCGCCGCGTGAGAGCTCCGCCCTTCCTGCCAGTTCGCATCATCCAACCTCGTGAAAGAATCTGTCCTCGCACAGCCTCACGGCTTGGACCGCAAGGATCCATGCCGGTTGCCACCCGCACCATGCTTCGTGTGCGGGGCCGCTTCGGTCTGTGCCGCAAATCACCTGAGGCTCGGCGTACCCGAAAAAATGGCCGTTCCCTGGAGGGAACGGCCATTTGATAGCTGAATGGAATTGGATCTGCTAGGGCTGGGTCTGGCACGCTGTCAGGGTCAGGGGCGAGGGCTCCAGGCTGGGAGGCAGGTAGCAGGGCTGGCCGGCTCCCGGTCTGCGGCTTACGTTATTGTTGTTGCCGCTCGACCCGTTCTGGCTGCTCACCCTCACATCCACAATGTTGCCCTGCACCAGCACGGTGGTATCCACAATGTCCTGATCGGTGCGGATGATGGTCACGTACGGACTATCCGGCGACGCGACATACACCTTGCCATAGAGCGAATTCGACGTCGAGACCACCGTCCGCGGGTGGCCGTTGACAGGCAACGCCTTTTCCACCGTGTGGCTGGACATGTTCACGATCGTCACCGTGCTGTCGCTCTGGTTGGCCGTGTACGCGCGGCTGCCGTCGGCAAGAACGGTCACGCTGGCTGGGTTGTTGCCCACCGGAATGGTAAACGTAGTGCCGAAGGTCGCGCTGTCGTTGCCGTATTCATCCAGGCTGGCATCGATCACGGTGATGGAGTTGCCGTCGTAGTTGGCCACAATCAGTTGCGCGGTAGCGGCGTTGTACTCGGCGTACACCGGCCCGGCTGTCGCCGGCATTCCGGTAGTTCCATTGGGCGGTGTAACTCCTGTAGCCGTCACCGCCGTGGTGGAGAGCGGCAATGTCGGATGGCAGGTGATCGGCTGGCCATTCTGGTTCACAAGTCCAGAGCAGGCGTCCAGGGTGTTCAGCTGGTTGTTGATCACCGTAACCGTGTCATCCGCACGGTTGAGCACGAATGTGCGCTTGTTGTCGCTGCTGGGCACTGCATACACAGGGCACCGGCCCAGAGGAATGCGCGCCGATACCGTGTGGCTGCTCACCTCGATTGCGTCGGCTTCGCCGGTCTGCGTAACCGCGGATGGCGATACGTTGCAGTCGATGCCGTAACTCAACAGGCTGCCCGCCGGAGTGTTGATGTTGTTTTGGCTGATGACGTAGTTGCGCTCTGCGATGCTGCTGGGACCGATGGTGGTCACCGGGAGCGGCGCAACGGGAATCGCGACCTTGAAGGTGGCCGGGCTGCCGGTGAGGTTGTCCACGGTGCTGGCACACTGACTGGCTCCGACAAGAGTGCCGCACAAATTGGCAGCCCAGATGCCGGCCGTGGGAGAAAACAGCGCCACAGGCTGGGCCGTCGCAGCCAGCGTGGTGTAATCCACATTCTTGGCCTGCAGACTAGGAGAGGCAGGGAAATTGGTCAAGGTTCCGTCGCTGTTGAGGGTGTAGCCTCCGCTGCCGGTTCCATCCAGCGTAAAGGTCACCGGGCCCGGCCCCAGAGGCGCGGTCGCCATCACCGTATCGCCCGAGTAATCGATGACCGTCGCGATCCCTGCTGTGGTGGGCGATGGAGCTGAAACCACAACTGCCATCGACGACGGCTGCGCCGGCGGCCCACTCGGGTTAATGGGCGTCACCACAGGACGGTATGCGCTGCCACAACCGGCAACCAGGGCAACAGCCGCTAACACCGCGCCCGCCTCTACCAACCGCGGACGCGTCTGGCCAAAATTCATGCGAGAAAGCCTCATTCAGTTCTTTCCTGCCTACCCCGTGATTGTAAATCAGACGACCGGGGCAGAGTCATGTCTCCGGCTTCCCTGATTCCCCCACCCTGGGGTACCAGGCTGATTCTTCCAGGGAATTGTGCCCATCCCAGTCGCAGACCATCGCTGCCGCCCCATCTCGGCAGATACACCTTAGACGCGAACCAATCGCGCAGCGGTATCAATGGACCGGAGCCTGAAACCTGGGACGGCTCCAATCCCCGGCTCACTGCTGCTCTGTCAGTCCTCAGTGCCCCGCGATTTCCACAACCGTAGCGTCCGGCCCGGTCCACGCAGCCGCTCCCTCGTGGGTCAACTTCCGGCTGGCCTCGTTCCAGTGCAACCGCGTCACTTGCCCCGCGCCTTTCTCATACGCATAGGTCATGCCGTCGTCGGAAAACAGCGTGAAGCTGGCATCCGCACCCGGATAGACCCGCACCTTCGCAATTGCCTGCGCTTCGTGCGTGCTCTCCACCGCCGCCCCCAGTGGCACAATCGAACCCGCCCGCACGAACAGCGGGATCGTGTCGATCGGGGCCGCCACGGTCACCGTCCGGCCGCCCTTCAGCCGCTCGTTCGTCCAGTAGTTGTACCAGTCGGCTCCAGCCGGAAGATAAACCTCACGGCTGGTCGCGCCCTGCTCCGTCACCGGCGCCACCAGGAAGGCCGGGCCGAACATGTACTCATCGCGGAGATCAGCCACCTTGGGATCGCCAGGGAAATCCAGCGGCAGCGCCCGCAGGAACGGAGCGCCCGTCTGCCAGGTCTGGTAGCCCAGCGAGTAGATGTATGGCATCAGCTTGTAGCGCAGCCGCAGGTACTTCTCCAGAATCGGCTCTGCCTGCTTGCCGTACGACCACACTTCGTTGGTCAACCGGCTGCCGTGCGAGCGGAAGATAGGCAAAAACGTGGCGTACTGGAACCAGCGCGTATAAAGCTCCGGATAGTCGTCGTAGCCGCCCACATTCTCCCGCGCGTCCGAGGGGTCCAGCAGCGGCTTGTGCGCCGGGTGATGCTCCTCGGGCAGATACTGCCATCCGCCCGTATCGTTCGACCAATAGGTGATGCCAGAAGCCGCAAAGTCCAGCCCAGTGGGAATCTGCCGCTTGAGCGTGTCCCAGGTCGGATAAATATCCGACGACCAGAAGATGGCCCCGTTCCGCTGCGCGCCCGTAAACGCGTCCCGCGACAGTATCAGCGCCCGCTTCCCCGGCTCGTCCTTGCGGAATCCGTCGTACAGCGCCGCCGTGTGAAACAGCGGATAGACGTTGAAGAACTGCGTTCCCGGCCCCACGTGGAAGTACGCCCCGTTTGGCGGCAGGTCGGGCTCCGTCTCGTCCGCCCACAGCGAATCGAATCCCAGGCTCAGAATGTCGGCGTGAATCGTGTTCCAGTACCACTTGGCAGCCTCGGGATTCGTCGTGTCGATGTCGGAGCCGGCACGGTCGTACGGCTGGCCATCGATCGGCGTGCCGTCCGCCTTGGCGATCAGCCAGCCCTTCTCCCGCAGCTCCTTGTAGTACCGGTCCTCCGGCACAAACCGCGGCCAGACGCTGATCATCGTTTCGAATCCCATCTCGTGCAGCTTCCTGTTCATCGCCGCCGGATCGGGCCAGTACTTCGGGTCCAGGTCAAACTGCCCCATCTTGGTGAAGTAGAACCAGTCCACCACCATCACGCTCGCCGGCAGATGCCGGTCGCGGTAGCCCTGCGCCACGTCCAGCACCTCCTTCTGGCTCGCATACCGCTGCTTGCACTGAATGTACCCGTAAGCCGCCTTCGGCAACATCGGCGTCGGCCCCGTCAGCAGCCGGTAACCCGCATAGATTTCGTCCGCCGTCTTGCCTGCAATCACAAAGAACGACACCCGGTCGCCCACCTGCGAGGTCCAGCGGGTTTGCTCGTTGAATCCAGGCTCGATGGTCGTCTTCGACGGGTTGTCCCACAACAGCCCGTAGCCCTTGTTGGTTACCAGGAACGGCACGCAGACGCTCGGCCCCGCCGTGGCAAGATAGTCCTGCCAGCAGCGCACCGCGTGGCCCCTGTGGTCCAG
>Ga0302319_10025739_pt1 | contig 10402 bp, 6 predicted proteins | sample Bog_T0_2_FD_203319 | JGI IMG/M metagenome (GOLD analysis project Ga0302319, IMG submission 203319) | Peat permafrost microbial communities from Stordalen Mire near Abisko, Sweden - Bog_T0_2 | ecosystem: Environmental > Terrestrial > Soil > Wetlands > Peat | place: Sweden: Abisko, Stordalen Mire...
GGGCCGAGAAGCCCTCGCATCAGCTGGCGGTCCGCTAAGACTATGAGGCGAACGGCCCAGGGTGCGGCAAAGAACAAGAGCACGCCCGTTAGGAAGATGGCAAGCCCGTGGATCCAGCCGGGGCTCCCGATGGAGAGGTATCCGGGCGGGAACAGGCCCCGTGCCAGACCGAACTCCTTTGGCTGATACCCGCCCCCCAACGGGGTGATGAGGCATGTGAAGGCGTCGAACCAGATGCTGATGGCAGTAAGGACCCCGACGACGGCCAATGGGACCTTCACCGCCAGATAGGCGGCGGCCCGCCAGGCCGGGCGATCCTTGAGCACCGACTGGAGCCACCCGAGAAAGCCGGGGCGGGGCAGGAACGGATCGGGCTCGTCGATCTGCTCTTCGATGAGCCCTCGTGCCAGACGTCGCTGGAAACCGCCGATCCCTCGCGCGCCGCGCAAAGAGAGGCCGACGATGGCCAGCCCGAAGAAGGTGATGGCGAGGACAGCGCCCGCTGCCATGGTGATGATCACAAAGGCCAGGCAAACTCCGGCGAGAGCTGACCCGAGCACCAGGTAGCAAAGCTCTGACCAAGTCCGCTTTGTGAAAGGCGTCCGAAAAACCTGGTGGGCGATCGCCTTGAACCTGGCCTCGAGCTCGTCTGAGACCACGATCATCATCTTGCTGGGCCGAACGCGAATGGGTGCACGAATCTCATGGCTCTCTCTAGATGGCACATTGTTCCCGACAAGGCGGGCTGATGTTCCAAAGGTAAAGATTCTTGACGTCCGTGAACAGAGTGCTAGCGGGGTTTTTGCCCGTGGGGGCTATCCCCCAGAGCCTTGGCGACATGGCTCAACGCCCTGCAACTGAGCCCGCCGACCAGTGCCTCAAGGCCCACTGCATGCAGTTCGGGGCTGACTTCTATAAAAGGCGCGGTTCTCGCACGCAGTGGGTCAGGTGCTCCAGGCGCCGTTAGCCGGGAGCACCTCCAGCTGGGGAACCTCGACACCGGTGGGGGTGCCGTTCGCCCGCAAGGTACCCATCGTCGTGATCGTGGCCACAAGAACCGCGAGGCCGAGCCACTGCGAACCCGAGAGCTCAGCACCGAAGGCCAGATAATCGAGCACGAGGGCGGTTAGGGGGAAGGCCAGCTCGCCGAGCGTGGCCGCTGATGCAGGGGTTGCCCGAAGGCCTCGGTAGTAGATGAGAAGGCTGAACAACCCTGGGACCAGAGCCAACAGGACGAGAGCGAGCAGGCCCTTGGCGCTCACGTGGGCATAAGCAGACCCGTCGCCCGTCACCCCGAGAGCGATCAGGGCGGCGACGAGTCCTGTCGCCAGACGTAGAGCGGTCAGCTCAGTGAAGGGGAGCTTGGCCCCAAGCCGGCGCCCGAGCACCGTCCCGAAGCCCCATAGCCCGGCCGCGGTCACCGACAAGAGCGCAGGCGCCCATCCGTCCACGCCGCCTAGGGAAAAGGGATGGGGAAAGGCGATGAAATAGGCACCGGCAAGACCGCCGAGCAGATACAGGCCGTAGCGGCGCTGCAGGCGCTCACCGAGGATGACTCGGGCGCCTGCCAGGGCAAAGAGCGGTTGGAGCTGTTGGAGCAGCACGGGGGTGTTGGGTCGGTCGTAGGTGAAGGCCAGGGTGAACAAGAGTGTCGCCAGCGCCGAAGAACCGCAGCCGAGCACAGCGAGGGCCACCCAGTCCCGGGTGTTGAAGACCGCTCGTGCTCGACGCAACCCCTTCCACACCAATGGTGCTAGCAACAGAGCCGGCAGGGCCTGTTCGAAGGTGACGATTGCTGCTGCCGGCATGTCCAGGGCGAGCTTTTGACGAAAGAGCGGATCGGTCCCCCACATTGCCGCCCCGAGGGCGACGAGGGCGAAGCTTCCACTTGTCGTGCTCCGCCACAACCCAGCTGGGTTGGCGGTCCCTGCTCCGGTGTCAGCGCTTCTGCTCATCTGATGATCCGTGCATCCGCCGACACTCCGGACTCACAGGTCCTTGCGACGACTATTTGGACTTTCAATATTGCCTTGCGCGTCGGATCGCCACTTGGCAGTCCCGATCGGAACAAGCTGCCCTCCCGGCTCACTCGGTGATAGTTCGTGTAGCTGTCGTCTGAAGTCGTGCCCGACTCGTCGCTGAGTGGGGCCGGTGAGAAAGGGTAGCCCACGTCCACACCCGCCCTCTCATAATCGCCTCTTGCACCTCGCTGACTGTTCGCCGTAGCCGTCGGCATCGGTCCCCGAGACGGTGTGCGTGTTTGAAGCCAGCGAACTGGCCGCGCCCTTTGCTCCGGCGGGCTAACCGGCACGAAGGAGGACTCCGCCGGTCTGGTCTCGGCATAACTGCCGGTCCGCCTGTTTGCAGTCACCTTGAGCTGGCCGCTGTGCTCAGCGCTGCTGGCGGCGTTTGCCGAGATGGGGCTCGCCTGGATGCAAGCAGCTCACCGTGCCTCCATCAGCGGTGGGTAATCAATCAATTGTCGGCGGAACGTCGGTTGCGGTCACGACTCTCACCACTGGTCGATATTTGGACATCTTGCACAAGAGGGCGAAATCACCAACCACACCAGAACAACTCCTGGTCTCGAAGGCTGTCTCAGTAACCGTTGCTCGAGCACGCTATCGAGAAAGATGCATTCAAGTTTGAGTCACGCGACCAGCACGGAGTAATGCTGGCGCCTTCGGCCCGCAGCGATGCGGATAGCGCATCTCTCGGTTTCAAGCCCCACGCAGTCGCAGTGGCTCGGTTCGTGCGGCTCGTATAGCGGCTCTGAGGTGCACCACGACATCTCGCAAGCTCTCGGCGTTACCGAGATGGCCCGGGAAAGCGATCATCAGCGGACCGTCTCCATTCCGGTCATGCCACAGAGAACTCACGCCAGGAAGTATGGGCCCAACGACCTCTGCGCGTTGCAGACCGAGAACCTTGGTGATGATGTCGGAAGAGGTGGCGCCTCCCTTGCCGATTATCCAGGAAAGACGGTTCGAGCTCACAATCCGTGTGGCGATGGTTGTGATCGCCTCTGCGACCCTGGCGGGTTCGCGCTGGTTGCTCAATGAGGATTGGGCGTTCTCAGACCTGCTCGTCTGGAGGAGGACATCGCTGCTGTGAATGGCGCGGGCGACGACCAGCGCCACGCGGTCAAGCTCTTTTTGTCCGCCAGACGGATCGAGGATCCGCGCAACGTCCAGCTCAATCAGCTCCATGTCGCCGAGTTGTAGTGTCGCGGCCGCTTGGACCGTGGTCAAAGGATTTGGCGACCCGACGATCACTAGGCCGTAAGGGTTACGTGAGGTCTCACAAAGGTTCTTCAAGGCCTCGTCGGAGATTGGCAGCGCCCTCGGCAGTCCTCCTCGGGCGCGCGCCATCGTCGGTCCGGAACGGAGCAACACGACCGAACCGCTGGACTCTGCGAGCTGGACGCCGGCGGCTCCGATCTCGACGTCTCTAATCGATACGGCGTCGAGAGCGACCGGACGGGATGGTCCGGCTGCGGCAATCCGCTCGGCAACCACCGCGGCTCCGCCTGAGCGAATCGTCTCCAGGTCGACGACGACCACGTCCTTGGCTCGCCAACGCCGCTGGGAGCTCTCTTCCATCCACTCGCTGAGACGAGAGGAACAATCGCCCAAGGTCGCGTCCTTTGAGAAGGCGCTCACGCCTCCTTGGCCGAGCACGCCCGAGGCTCGCACGAGCTCCACGCCGCCAAAGGTGACACGCCCCGCCTCCGGGAAGGCTGGGCAGAGCACGACGGTTGCTGGTTGACCTCGAGCAGCAAAGATCTCCGAATCGAGGGCCTCGATCTCGGCAAGAAGGTGGCCTCGCAAGCTCGAGTCGCTCAAGCTCACCAAGCTCAGCCGGAACCCAAGCCGGCTTGCCGCGCGGAAGCAGTTCCGGGCGACGCGCCTGTTGGTCATCGCCGCGGCGTGGGTGCTCAGTGCGCGGGAGTTCGTGAGCACGAATACTGTCGGATCTGCCTGTTCCAGCCCCCACGTGAGGTCGCTGACCGTCCACGAGGTGAGGACTGGCACACCGGCTACCGTTTGGGTGCCAGCCGGGTCGTCGTCGATCACGACCACCTTCCAGCCCGCGGCACGCATTTCTCTTCGCAAGCGATCTCCATATCCAGCCGGGGTCATCGCAGTGCCACGAGGCCGTCAATGCCGGCCACCCAGTCGGCCGCACCGCCGCCATCCACGGCGTACTCACAGCCGACGAGACCTCCATAGCCAGAGCCGATATGAGCGCTTAGCAACTCATAAAAGGGGAGCTTGTCCGTTCCGGGCTGCCCGCGTCCGGGGACATCTGCGACCTGGACGTGCCCGACGGCGCCCCTTGTCGGTAGGTCCAGAACGTCCTCACCACCCGTGGCGAGGTGGTAGATGTCTGCGAGCAGGGCTAGATTACCCAGCCCTTCGGCCCAAATCGGCTCGAGCAGCGATCGGACGTCCGCACTCGAGTGGGTCGAATAGTCAAACAAATCGTGACCATTGAGCGCCTCGACAAGGATCGTCTGGCCGCGCCCGGCTGCCGACTCCGCTGCATAGCGAAGGCTGGAGATCGCCTGGCCACGTTGTCCCTCTGGAGGAAGCCCTGGCACCGAATTGCCATAGAGAACATTGAGGAGGCCTGTTCCGAGGTCCTCGGCGAGACGTGTGGCGAGGTCGATGTTGGCGCGGAACACCTCCGAGTGATCAGGGAGTGACGCAAGGCCTCGCCATCCGCAGGTGAAGTCCCCACCGGCAGTGTTCATACACACGAGGCGCAGCCCACTTTTGGTTATGGCTCGGACGAAATCGGCCACCTCGCGGTAGTCGGGTGCAGGCGAGTCGAACGGCCACCAGAGTTCGACGGCCGCGAAACCGGCCGAGCGAGCTTTTGCAAGCTGCAACGCGATAGGCAGATGCAAGAAGGCCATCGAGCAATTGAGATCGACAACGAGCGGGCGGCTCGGCCTCAATGCCTTGCTAGAGGCCGTGACGGTCTCAGGAGCTGGGGCGTGACCCACACCGACAAGCGGCGGCGACGTTTGATCTGTCACTCAGCTCCCTTCCCGGGCCGGGAATCTGATCGTGTCCCCGCGAACGGTACCGACGCAGCGTCCTCACTGGCAAGGTACGCGCCTGGAGCGGCGATACGGTTGTCCTGAGCTGCGGTGAGGCTTCCCACGGGTTTCCGGGCCCCGTTCCAGCGGACCCAACCGATCTTGAGCGATAGCGATAGCGACGTTACCGTTGCGATCGAGTGTGCAGTCGCGCGAGCACCTTGGCGGTTTCGCCAGCACGTTCGGCCCACCACTGCTTCGGATCGGTACCCCCAATTGCAGGCTGCATCTCGTGAACTCTTGACCAGCTGGTCGCATGCTCGGCCAAAAAGCTCAAGGTTGTCGCAGGATCCTGGTCGATCATGGCCGCAAGCAAGTAGCGCTTCTCACCGGCCCGCAGTCCAAGCGCGGCTGTCGCTGCAGCCTCACCAAGCTCGGCGTGGGTGAGGATGATGCCCGATCGCACGGGGGTCACGAGGGCATCGAGCAGCTCGTCACGCTCGGTTTCGACAGAGATGGGCTCCGGTGCCGAGCGCAGAGCCAGCGCCAGGGGCGCTTGCTCGATGGTCCGCGCTTCGCGGTGCAGGGCACTCAGTGTCATCCGCGACCAGTCGGACAAGCCGGGGCCGCCGAGGCGGCCGACTGCGGTGAGGTAGCCGGGCACCCACGACCAGAGGTGCTCATTCAATAGCGTCTCGCGGACGTGGACCAGCCGATGGAGCGTCGCCTCGCTGAGCGTCTCGGCCTCGGCATCCAACAGCTCGGCGTACAAGAGGAGAAGAAGTCCGAGATGGTCGGCCTCAGGCGGTGCCACGAGCCCGATCGCCCGCCAGTAGCCGGCGACGCGGTCGAGGCCCTCGCCTCCGAGCTTGCCTTCGCCACCGAGGTAGATGGCGGCATAGGGCGCGGCGCCGAGCACGAAAGCCGCCGTGTGCTCCGCGCCTGTCAGGGCCGCCAGCCCGAGCGCCTCGAGGGCGGCATGGCACAACGGTGGCGGCTCGAGCACCACCGAGGCCAGGGCACGCAGAAGCTCGCCCTGGGCCGAGCGACCTTCGCCGGGGGTCAGGTCCTTTGACGGGAGGGTCTTCGCTGACGGGATTTGCGTCAAGGCCTTGGTCGCCGCTGTGGGAGGAGGTAGCTGTCGGGCGTCGGCCTCAAGGGCCGCATCAGCCATCGGGGACGCCGCAGCTTGCCCGGTGACTGGTCGTTGGCAGGGCGGGTGAGGCTGAGCCACTCTTGGTAGACGGCGCGGGACTTGGTCGTGTCGACTGATATGTCGCCGTGGCGATCGTCCGGTTGCGCGGGCCTTACGCGGACCGCCTGGTGCCAGCAGTGCATGCCTGAGATCGGGTCGGGATGGACAGGGAAAGTCAGGTTCTGGTGCACTCCCGTCTCGTTCCACCAGATCCGCTGGGTGTCCGGGTCGGACGATTCGTAGCTTTTCACTGGGTTTTCCTGGTGCATCTTCCACCCTGCGCCATAACGTCGCAGCCCGACTGTCGCCATCATCGCTCCAGCACCCCTCGGCTCGTCGGACAAGCGCCACCGGCCCATGTGATGGCTGCAGGCGACCACACCGGGCCGGATTCCCTCGGTGATCCATGCCTTGGCGACGAAGTGGCCGATATCGGTCTCCACCCGGACGAGATCGCCGGTACGTGCCACTTTGAGGCGCGCCGCATCCAGAGGGTGGATCCAGACAGGGTTCGTGTGGGCGAGCTCGTCCAGCCACTTCGCGTTCGCTGAGCGCGTGTGTATTTGGGTCGGAAGCCGGAAGGTTGACAGCAGCACCATCTGGTCAGGAGCCAGGTTGTCCGGGTGGACGTGGCTCTTGATGTATCCGGGCAAAGCGTGTTCGGGCCAGCCCCATGCGGCAAGTGTCGAGGAGTAGAACTCGAGTTTGCCCGAAGGTGTCGGAAAGCCGAGGCGTACCGTCCCGTCCACCTCGACGCCGACTGGGCGACGTCCCTTGGCGTCCGGCTCGGGCGCTCCCGTCGGGACGATGTTCGGGTCGACCGGCTTTGGCGAGGCGGTGTAGGCACGCCCGGTTGCGTCGATCACGACCTCGTCAAGAGCACCTCTTGGGACCGGCCGCTCGTGGACGGCTCCGAGTCCCGAACTGATCTCAAAGGCTCCGTACCTACGCATCCACTGCAACGCTGTAAGCTCCTCGGCGCTTGCGCGTTCAGGCAGGCCCGGTACGGAGTTCTCGAACATCCAGTCGTAGTACTCCTCGACGCTGAGCTTCTCGCCCGGATGTGCTCTTGACTCGTGGTACTGGCGGATGCCGAGGGAACCGTCGGGGTCGATCCGCCAGGACAGCTCGATCCAGAACTCGTTCTCCTCCCATACCTCGCCAGGATTGACCTGGCGGGTGTCGGTTATCTGTTCGCCGAGCCGCTCCCTAGCGGCGCGCAGCACGGGCTGTCGGAATGCGACCCACTGGCCGTCGTACTGCTCGTAGGAATGGGTGTCATGGCGCTCCGATCCGTGACCCATCGGCAGCACATAATCGGCGAAGTAGGCGGACTCGTTCCAAGTTGGCGTGAGCGTCACGAGACAGGCGACCTTCGTCTCGTCGCTAAGCATCTCCATCCACGACAGGCCGTCCGGGTTGGTCCAGACCGGGTTGTAGACCCTGGTGAAATAGGTGTCGAGCTGGGGGAGCAGGAACGACATCTCGTTCTGCGCCAAGGGGTACTCGAGGGGCCACTCGAGGTCCTGCCAGGCCGCGGGTGCCGGCGGGAGGTGGATCGGTCTCGGCACGAACTTGTTCTGTGTGTTCGGGAACGTTCCTCCCTCGGTTGCTACGGCGCCCAGCAGGGCGGAGATCAAAAAGAGGGTGCGGGCGACCTGCCAGCCGCCGAGGTTGGCCGCGGCGGCCGATCGCCAGACGTGCGCAGCGAAGCGAGTTCCCGCGCTGGCGACGGTTTCTGCGACCTCGGCCAGCACGTCGGGCGCTACGCCGGACTCGGCTGCGGCAAACTCGAAAGTGAAGTCGGCGTAGATCGAGGCGAGCACCTTTTCGAAGGCTTCGAAGCTGACCGGCAGCTCGGGACGGCAGGCCTCCAGGTACTCGGCCCAGTTCCACCATCTCCGGACGAAATCCCGGTCATAGCGGCCCGTCGCGATCAGGTGCCGGGCGATAGAGAGATTGATCGCCGATTCGCTGCCCGGTACCGGCGAGAGCCATTGGTCAGCCGAGCTTGCCGTGTTGGACAGGCGCGTGTCGAGCACGATGACCTTTGCCCCCTTGGCGCGTGCCTCGGTGATCCGCTGGGCGTGCGGGTTGAAGTAGTGGCCAGCCTCCAGGTGTGCGCTGATCAGGTAGATGACCTTGGCGTTGGCGTAGTCAGGACTCGGCCGGTCCGATCCCATCCAGAACTGGTAGCCGGTGCGGCCGGCGCTGGAACAGACGTTGGTGTGCGAGTTGTGACCGTCCACCCCCCAGCTGGCGAGCACCCGTTCGGTGAACCCGTCCTCGCCGGGTCGACCGAGGTGCACCATGATCTCGTTCTGCCGGCTCTCGATGATGGCCTTCCTGATTCGGGCCCCGAGGGCGTCGAGTGCCTCGTCCCAACTGATCCGCTCCCATCCTCCCGATCCGCGGGGTCCGGTCCGGTGCAGCGGGTACAGGACGCGGTCCGGATCGGTCACCTGGTTTAAGGTCGCCGGCCCTTTGGCGCAGTTGCGCCCCCTCGAGCCCGGGTGCTCGGGATTGCCCTCGAACTTACGCACCTCGAGGCTGTCTTTGTCCACATAAGCGAGGAGCCCGCAAGCCGATTCGCAGTTGAAGCACGTCGTCGGAACGATCAGATAGCGACGCTCCAGACGCGCCGGCCAGGCACGCGAGTCGAGCTCGGTCCAGTCGTCCCAGCGCTCCTTTGGCGGGAAGGCCGCGAGGTGAGTGCCGCTTGGCCCTTGGTAGAAGGTCTCGCCGCGGGCTTCCACCGCGGCGCGTGCCGCCGAGACTCGTGCCCCGATGACGTCGAGCTCACCGTCGGACAAGAGGGCCTGAGGGCTCGCACCTGGGCCCGCCTCAGTTTCCTTTGAACCGGCTCCCGACAAGATCGGGCATGCGACCGTTCGAGGCTCGAGTGGCAAGTTCAACTCCTTCTAGGCGAGTGGGACGGACTGGCCGGCCCGAATGAAGGCGTGTTCATGCGCGAGCAGCCCGGCGAGGGCGATCGGTGTCGCCGCAAGGCCGAGCCAGGGTGCTGCGATGGCGACAGACACGAGCACCAGGCCGGGCCAGAAGAAGCGGGCGCAATTACCGCTGGTCATCTCGAAGACAGCCAGGCGGGCGTGCTTGCTGGCATCTCGCGTCATGGTCTCGCTGGCCGTTAGCAGCACGTCGGCGCCGGCAGCGACGGCAAGGAGCACCTCGCACCCGTTGACGGCCGTGCGTGTCGAGAGCCACCACAGCACGGGCAGCATCGTGGCCGCGCCGGCGAGCAGGGCCTGAACCGCCAATTGAAGAGCTAGCAGCCGGCTTTGCCACAGATCCCGCCCCCGAGCCTGGCGAAGCAAAAAGGCGGTGTAGGCCGCCGCCGAGAAGCCAAGAACAAGCCCGAGCCAAGCCAGTAAGTGCTCTGTCGCCGCCCCAGTCACGAGGTAGAGCATCACCACCACGCCATAGGCACAGATGACAAAGGCACCTCGGACCAGCCAGCTTCGCCACTGGCGACGGGTGAATATCAAGAACAAGCGCCGCGGGTGCTTGAGGTCGGCAACGAGGAGCGTGCCCGTGACGGCAAGAAATGCCAGCGCCGTCAGCGGTGCAGCCCAGCGAACAGCGGCATTTGCCCAGCGGATCCTGTCGGCCAGTGCGAGGAGCACGGGGACGGCGAAGGCACCTGCGGCGATGCTCTTTGTCCACGTGTAGAGGCTCACGGGCCACCCCCAAGGTGCCCGGTGCAAGACGTCGTAGCTGAGCAGAGCGCCTGTGTCCGCGCTCGCCGGTGCGCGATTGCCCGCTACGACGAAGCTTGCGCCGCCCGGGCCCTGAAGCGCCCAGGCGTACAGCCCGCCGTCCGGGCGCCGCGCTGCCAACGGGTCCAGCGTGGCCTTGTGCGCTCCCAGGTAGTGCACGCCGGGCCAGGTTCGCTTCTCAGGCCGACGCACTTCGCCCGGTTCCAGGGCGAGGATCCGTGCCACAAGAGTGCTCGGGTCGTTGCCGTCGCCGACGATGATCGCCCCGGTCGGACAGACCGTGACACAGGCCGGTTCGAGCCCGATCTCCAGGCGGTGGGCGCACAGGTTGCACTTTTCTGCTGAGTGGTCCTGCGGGTTGATGAAGATGGCGTCGTAGGGGCATGCCGCCATGCATGCCTTGCAGCCGATGCAGGCCGACTT
>Ga0302319_10025740_pt1 | contig 10401 bp, 9 predicted proteins | sample Bog_T0_2_FD_203319 | JGI IMG/M metagenome (GOLD analysis project Ga0302319, IMG submission 203319) | Peat permafrost microbial communities from Stordalen Mire near Abisko, Sweden - Bog_T0_2 | ecosystem: Environmental > Terrestrial > Soil > Wetlands > Peat | place: Sweden: Abisko, Stordalen Mire...
CTGCGGGATTGGAATCTGAGTGTGGCTGCCGCGTATAAATCCGCGCTGTCCCTGGGGAATGTTACCGGCCGGTATGAGGACGTGATCGGCAGCTATCGACTGAGCCGGCAGATCGTGGGAGCGTTGAGCTTCGTCTCTTCGTTCGAGGCCACCCGCTACCAGAGCGCCTCTTTCGCCGGTTACAACCGGCTAATCTACACAGCGTCGATGGGGTTCGCTTTCTCTTCCCACAACCTGCCGCCGCGATTCTTCTAGACTGAGTTTCCCGGTTTTCGGGAGATTCTCTGGTTAATGTCCCAAATTTTGGGAAACCCGATCAGCCGCCCCAACTGATCGTCGTCGATGCGCCCAACAACAGAAGGGCTCACGTTTGGTCCGCATATTGCATTAGACGCACATCGAAGAGTCATGCCAGGGAATTTACCGACGGAGCGGGACGTGCCGGAGTCCGGTCATCCTGCTTTCTCGCGTCTTTCCGTTTTGCGTACGCTCGGCAAGAGAAAAGGCAGCATCGCCATCGCGTGGATTCTGTGGGCGCTGGCAGGAGGAGCGGTGGTGCGCTTGTTGCCGGCGGTGTACCTGGCCGAAGCAGTCGTCCTCATCGATACGCAGAAGATTCCCGAGAGATTCGTTTCAGCCACGGTGGCGGGTAACCTGGAAGACCGCATCGCCGCCATCCGGCAGACGCTCCTGAGTGGCGACGAACTGAAGGCGATCATCGAAGAATTCGGGCTATACAAGGAAGCGCGCAAGACGCGCTTCGAGGAAGAAATTCTCGATCGGATGCGCAAAGACATCAGCATCACGCTGGAAACCGTCGGCACGGGCGCTAACAGCAAACATACGGCCGATTTCCGCATCGGCTACCAAGGGCCGGATCCTCGATTAGCGATGAGTGTGGCGAACCGTTTGACGGATCTTTGTGTCGAACGGAACATGAGGACCCGCGAGGGCGAAGCGGAGGGCACGTCTGAATTCATCGATGCGCAACTCGGCGAGGCCAAGAAACAGCTCGACACGCTGGAGGCCGCGGTCAGCGCCTACAAGCTTCAGCACAACGGAGAACTACCGCAGCAGGAACAGTCGCTGGCCGGCGCTCTTTCCAGGCTGCAGACCGAACTGGAAGCCAATCGCGACGCCATCAATCGCACGCAGCAAACCAGGGTCATCCTGGAGGGCAACCTGACGGCGGTGGAAGCGACGCTCGCGGCGCAAACCCGGGCGTGGGAACAGGCCCAACCGGCGGCGGATGGAAAAGATGCGTCCTCCCCGGTGGCGGAAAAGAAGACGTCCGAAGCCTTGGAGGAACAACTCGCCGTGCTCCGCGGACGCTATAGCGACGAACATCCGGACGTGATCCGCTTGCAGGGCGACATTGCGAAGGTGAAGGCCGTGGAGGAACAGCGAAAGTCGGCTCCCGCGGCTGGCGGGGGCGCTCGGAGTCTGCCGCCGGCGCGCGAACCGCTGGAATTTGAACATACCCGCCAACAAGCTGCCGGACTAAAAGCCCAGATCCAGGGCTCAGACAAGGAGATGGAGGACCGTAAGGCCGAACAAGGGCGCATTCTCGGCGATCTGGATACGTATCAACACCGAATGGAGAAACTTCCTGTTCGCGAACAGGAAATGGCCCAGGTGACGCGCGACTATGAGATGTCCAAGGAGAATTACAAATCTCTTCTGGATAAGAAGATGGCCGCGGAGATGGCGCTCGACATGGAGAAGCGCCAGCAGTCGGAGAGATTCACGGTGGTCGACCGGGCCGAGTTGCCCGAAAAGCCCATCAGACCGAACCGCCCGTTGTTGTACGGGGCGGTGGGAATCTTGAGCCTGATGCTCGCCCTAGTGATGGGGTTTGGCGCCGAATTGCGGCAAAACGTGGTTCTGGGCGAGTGGGAGTTGCCGGCCGGCACGCCGGTGCTGGCACGGCTGCCATTGATCGCGGACACCATCCGGCCGCCGGTCGATTCGCCCGGCGGGCCGCGCACGCTGGAATTCCATCTGCCGCCGGGGTCGCCGCTCATGCCGTTTGCCGAGTGGCAGCGGCGCCCCAGCGAACAATATCGGATCTTGCGAACCAAGATCAGCCAACATCCCCAGCAGCCGCATCTGATCGCCGTTTCGAGCCCCGGCTCGGGCGACGGCAAGAGTGTGAGCGCCATCAATACGGCGGGCGCGCTGTCGTTGAAGAGCGAGGGAAAAGTGTTATTGCTGGACGCGAACTTTCGCCAACCGGCGATCCATCGTCAGTTGAGCCTGCCCGAGTCGCCGGGGCTGGCAGAGGTGCTCGGGGGCGCCTGCACGGTGGAGGATGCTCTGGTGCGCGCCCGCGACTTTCCCAATCTCTTCGTCCTGCCGGCGGGTGCGGCGGTCGGGAATCCTGGGGAACTGCTCGACAGCGAGGCCTGGCAGGAGCTGTGCGCGAAGCTGCGCGGCTTGTTCCGTTATGTGATCGTGGATTCACCGCCGGTGGGAGCGGTGGCCGACTACGATCTGATTCAGGCAGTTTGCGATGGCGTGATCGTAGTGGTCCGTCCCGACCACACGGATCGCCGGCTGTGCCGGAAAGCGCTGGAGAACACACCGAAGGGGAAGTTTCTGGGGGTTCTGCTGAACTGGGTGCCGGACTAAGGGGAGGCGCAAGAACAACTTGCGCGGTGGTTTGGTGGCGCACGCACTCCTGCGTGCCGCGTCGACAATCGTGTCGACGCGCTTTTCGGGCAGACACAGCACGCTGGAGTGCGCCACTGGTAATCCACCACGAGGCCAATCTGAAGTAGTTCAAAGTCTCGACGCGCGGGACCAACACGATATTGCACACCCAGTGCGCTCAGGAGTAGTTTGCGCATACGAGCCACGAACAACCGCAAATCGAAAGTCGATGTTTGCAGCCGGGAGCCGCACGGTAATGCTATCGAACGTGTGCCGTGCCGGCTTGACGGCACTTGTCGCGGGACGGGAAATAACCGCGGCAGGACGCGGCGACCGTGCGCGTCCAGGACGAGGTGGTCTTGGTACATCTTGGTAAATTAAACGTTACCGGCAGATCGGGAATGCGGAGCAGGAGAGCGCCGGCAAGGCGGCGAAGGTGCGGTAATGTCACCTGGCGAGCAGACCAGTTCAGGAGTTTGTGGGGCGTCGGAGGGGGCCTGCCGAAGGAACTCCATCCAGTCTCTGGGAACGTTGAGATCGGCTGCCGGCGTGGTATCAGAATTGCCAGCAGATAGCGAATTCTAGAATGGGAGGCCGAAAGTGTTTGCGTTACCCGCGTCGCGGAGGCAGGGCTGGGGTGGTTTTGCCCCACCGGCCGTGGCGATCTGGGCCATTACGGCGCCGGGGAAAACAGCATGCTCCGCCAACGCGGGCCGCCAACGCGGACGGCGGTGGGCGGCGCACTAGTGACAGTCGCGGGAAGCCCCCCTGCCCGTCAGTCTCGGCCGACTGAGAGTTGGTGGCAATTCGCGTTGACGATTTTCCTGACGGGGTATTTTTTCTGCTTCAACTGGGGCAGTCTGCGGGTCCACTTCGCTCTCGACGACCTGGGAAACATGGCCCACTATTACGAGTACTCTTCCTGGCAACTGGTGCTTTCCAACTTTCTGCCGTGGCGCGGGGATAACCGGCCCCTGGGGGCGCTATTCTACATCCCGATTTACCACTTCGCCGGTCTGAATCCCGTGCCTTACCAGGCTGCGATGCTGCTGATCCTGCTGGCGACGGTGTACTGTTCGTATCGCTTCGCGCGTCTGTTGGGCGGGAGCGAGCTGGCGGCGGCACTGCTGGCCCTGGTCTGCTGCTATCACGGCGGGCTGGCCAACCTCTATTACAACGCGGCCTTCGTCTACGACGGGTTGTGCTGCCTTTTCTATCTCGCGTCCTTTATCTATTACCTGCGCATTCGCAACCGAGGCCAGTTACTGGGTCCCGGACAAACCGTGTTGTTCCTGATGCTCTTCCTGTGCGCCCTGAATTCCAAGGAGATGGCGGTCTCCATCCCGGTCATGCTGTTGATCTATGAATGGATCTATCATCGGCCAAAATGGAATCGGCCGGCACTGCTGGAGTGGGTGCGGGGTCCGGCGCGCGTATCTCTGATCGCGGCGGTACTGAACGTATTGGATATCTATCCCAAAATAGCCGGGCCCACGGCCTTGGCGAATGCGGAGGGATTCCATCCGGTGTTCAAACTGGAGCGGATCTACGACTTCGACGTCGTCGCGTTCCGGGATCTCTTCTTCTCCTGGGGGACAACGCCGGAACGGTGGCAGATTGCAGGGACGTGGATCCTGCTGGCCTGGCTGGCGTGGCGCCGCGCCGATCGCCCGGTGCTGCGCTTCCTGTTCTGGTTTCTGATCGTGGCCCCCCTGCCAATCGAGTTTCTGGTGGGGAAAAGCCAGGCCTGTTTGGCCCTGGTGATGGTGGGCCTGGCCGCCTTCGCTGCCGTGGTTTTCGCCGACGCGGTGGAGACCATAGCGGGCTTCCTGGCGAAGGGATTCCGTTGGCCGCCCTGGAAACGCAGGCTGTTGGTATGCGCAATGGTGGCGCCCGTGGTCTTCATCTGGACGCGCGACCAGCGCTATCTCCGGCTGGAAGTCGGTAGAGCACCCATGAACACGCTGGGGTTCGAGACATGGGATCTCATCCAGCAGTTGCGCGCCAGTGGTTTTCATCCGCGGCCCAACAGCCGCGTGGCTTTCCTGAACGATCCATTTGTCGACCACACGGACATGTATCGTCTGGTACGGCTGTGGCTGCACGACAAGAGCGTAAATGTCCACACAGCGGGTCAAGGTCCGTTGCCCGCGGAAGAAATGGCTAAGACGGATTACATCTTTACTGTTGAAAATCGCAAGGTGATTCGACTGAAGTAGCCGTATCATCACGCTCCGCCACTTCGCGGACAAGTAGAAATTGGAGATCCATCCCGAATTCGATGAACATATTCCTGGTGCTCCCGGCCTACAACGAGGAAGCTAGCCTCCCCTCCCTCTTCGAATCCTGCGAAAAACAGGTATGGCTCTCTCCCTATACGTGGCGGATAATTCTGGTCAACGACGGTTCTTTGGACGGGACCGTCCGCGTAGCTCAGGCTTGGAGTAAACGGCTGCCGATCGAAATCTTGCTCCATCCGGAGAACCGCGGATTAGGCGAGACTATCCGGGATGGCTTGGCCCGGGCAGCGGAACTGGCCCACCCGGAAGACGCCATTGTGGCGATGGACGCCGACAACACCCAGCCGGTTTCTCTCATCCCGCGGATGATTCTCGGTCTGGAGGAGGGCAAAGATGTCGTCATTGCCTCCCGCTTTCAACCCGGCGCCAACGTTCTGGGACTGAATCCGTTCCGCCGCTTCCTGACATTGTGTGCGCGGCTGCTCTACGCGGCGGTGCTGCCGATTCCCGACGTGCGGGATTACACGTGCGGTTTCCGCGCTTATCGAGCGGGCCTGTTGCAACGCGCGTTTCGGCGCTATGGCGACTCTCTGGCGACGGAACGCGGCTTCGCATGTATGGCGGAGATTCTGTTGAAGTTGGCCGCTCTCGGCGCGATCATGGGAGAAGTGCCGATGGTATTGCGCTACGACCAGAAGGCGGGACCCAGCAAAATGGGAGTTTCGTCCACCATTCAGGCAAGCCTGAAGCTATTGCTGCGATACCGCGGGGAACGCGCACAAATGGCGCGAAAATACTCCTCACGCTAACTCCGCTAGATCGCTAAACACGCCGTACGCCGTCTGCTCCACTTGCGGATCCAGAGACACGGTGCCGAATGTGCCCATCAGGTCGGTGTGGAACAGGAGGATGTTGGATGTGCCCGGCGTACAGGCCAGAATGTCGCAGCGGTCCAACACTTCGGCGCGCACGCGCAGGGAAAGCTTGTCTCCGCTGCGATGGCCGCGGCTGATCAGCCGAATGGTCTTGCCTTTGCGCGCCAGTTCCCGCACGCGTTCCGGAGTGAGGCGCGCGATCCCACGCGTCGCCACCTGCTGGGGCGTGGTGCGCGCGTCCATCAGGACATTGGCCAGCGCCGCGGTCTTGGCGGCGGAATCCCAGCCTTCGATGTCGTAAGCGCCGTCGGCTTCGGTGATCCCCATGGTGCGCGCGCGCGCCAAGCCCTCCTCGAAGGAACCGCCCTGCTCCATGCTCTCAATCACCACCTTCGAGGTGGAATTCAGCGCGCCGGTGAAACCATGCACGGTCACGCCGGGCATGGTGTGGCGCCAGAGGTTGAAGATGGGGGCGCCATCCATCACCGCCGATTCGAAGCGGAAGGTGACGCCGGCCCGCGCGGCTTCCTCGCGCAGCGCGGCGTAGGCGTGGGCGATGGGTCCTTTATTGGCCGTCACCACGTGCATGCCCCGCGCGAAGGCGGCGCGGATATGGGAGACGGCCGGCTCGCCGGTCGAGGGGTTGAGGGTGGTCAACTCGACCGCGACTTGGGCGCCGGCCGCATCTAGAAACTCTTCTACCGAGGCCGCACGCGGGCCCATGGGCGGGTCGGCCGGCAGCCCTTGCGGAGCCACCGCCGTGCCGTGCCGCAGAGTGTGGATGCCGGTAATGGTAAATGGAAACTGGCGGCGTTTCCGGCGAAGAAGCAGCGCCAGCGCGCGTCCCACATGGCCGTATCCGATCAGGGCGAGCTTCATCAGAAGGTCAGGGCGTCGATCAGTTTGTCGAGATCCGCCTGTAGCGTGGCCTTTTTCTTGTTCAGATCCGCCTGGCTATCGCGCAGGGTGGCCAGTTGCTGTTCGTGCGCGTCGAGCTGTTTGGCGTAGTTCTGCACCAGTTGCTGCTGGCTGCTGACGTTGTTCAGGCTGTTGATGTTCTGGCGGATGCGATCTTCGTCGCTGGAGAGGTCGCGGATCTGGTTTTGCGCGTCCTGCAAAGCGCGGTCATTGGCGGCGATCTGCGCCTTCTGGTCGGCGATGCGCTGCAACTGGCGGCGGCCGGCGTCGCTCACGGCGCGGTTCTGGATGTAAGTACCCAGGAAATCCGGCGTAACGCCGCTCACCTGGTACGACTGATCGAAGATGCGCTCTTCGTTGACCGCGAACTCCTGCGAACCGCCGGCCGTCAGCGGAATCTCGAAGCGATAGGCGCTGACCGTTTTCTCGGAGGGCTTCTGCGGACTGAGCAAGGTGTAACCCTGGCGCAGCGGATGCTCGAGGATCAGGGTCTTGGCCTTCTGGTCCACGTTGCGGATGGTGTAGGTGCGGGTCTCTTCCGCCGCCAGTTTCACGGTCAGCATGCCGCGCGTGGCGTGGACTTCGCGGACCACCGCGGACTTGCTGCCGAAAGCGTCGGTAATGCGCGTGCCCAGGTCGACGGCGTAGCTGATGAGCCGCTTATCGCCGGCCTTGAGGGTTTCCATGAGCGCTTCGCCGCCATAGGCGCCGCCATCGTAGACCGTAATGGGACCGCCGTCGAGGGTCTTGCCGCTGGAGTTGGTCAGTTCGGCGGCGTTCGTGGGGTGCTGTGAGCTGTGGTCGGAGTAGATGAGCAGCTTGCGCCCTTCGATGGCTTGTTGCAGGAAGGGCAGCATGGCCGATTCGTCTTTACGGATGGTGACGGGCTGGGCGATGCGGTATTCGAAGAGCTCGCCCAGTTCGCCGGCGGAAGCGCTGGCCACGATGGTGCTGGGGGCGACCTGGTCGACGGTAACTTGACCCATGCTCTGAAGGCCGGCGTTGCCCTGGGCCATCATCTGCCTGGGCATCATCCGGGCTGCCATTTGCGGAGGCGGCGCCGGCGCGGGCATGGCTCCGGCTACACCGCCTGGCCTGCCATCCACGGTGTACGATTCGCCGTGTACCACCGGCCGCGCGGCGGCATCGTCGGCCAGTTCCGCTTCCGGGCGCTGCACATATTTCGGCGCGTACAACTGGCTGACGAACGAAATCGGCCGTCCCGAAACCAGCGAGAGCTGCACCTTGGTCCAATCCTCGCCGGTGGTGTTGTCCACAATGGCCCAACCCTCCAGCACCGGTTGGCCTTTATCGCCGAAAATCAGCCGGTAGCTGGACTTCCACACGGCTGCGGGGATCATGTAGCTGGCGACCACGGTGCGCTCCTTGGCGTCGGAGGAATCGATGTACACGCTGCGCTTGTCCTTGGACCGCGCCGCGGCCAGCGCGCCCAGGTAATCCTTGAACTGCCCTTGCAGCTTGGCGTCGGGGAAGCGGATGCCGGTGGCGGCGTCCAGGTCGATGGTGCGCATCTCGCCGGAGTCGAGCATCAGGGTGAGGTACTGGCGCTCGGACTGCTTGTCGGTGCCCGCCACTACGCGGCCGCTGACGATGGCGCCGGCCACGGTATCGCTGCCCAGTTTCAATTCCACGCGCGATCCCTTGAGCTGGTCGAACATAGCGGCCAGCGAGGCGCCCCCTTCGATCTGGAAGGGAAACTCGGCCAGCTTGTGGCTCAGCGGGTCCATGGAATCGTAGCGCAGACCGGAAATCTTGCCGCCGCCGCTATCGGTGAGGGTCAGCGATTTGAGCACGTCGTTCATGTCGGACGCGTTGAAGTCCAACCGCGCCGATTCGCCGGGCCCCAGCGTGCCGGAGCGTTCGAAAAATCCCACGCCGTGCTTGTACAGCACCACCTGCTTCACGGGAAGATCGGCCGTCTGCGCCACCGCGGCGCTCAACACTAAGGCGAGGAGTACGTGTTTCATGAGGTCTCCAAACGGGAATGCCGCCGGCCGGCTTTCCCTTTCATTCACCCATCACCTTAATGATGACGCGTTTGGACCGCTGCCCGTCGAATTCGGCGTAATAAACCTGCTGCCAGGGCCCGAAATCCAGCTTCCCCTTGGTCACCGGCACGATCGCTTCATGGTGTACCAGCAGGCTTTTGAGATGGGAATCGCCATTGGTCTCTCCGGTGCGGTGATGGCGGTAGTCCTGGCGGAACGGCGCCAGCTTTTCGAGCCATTCGTCGATGTCGGCGATCAAGCCGTCTTCGGCGTCGTTGACCCATATGCCGGCGGTGATGTGCATGGCCGATACCAGGATCATGCCTTCCTGGATACCGCCTTTGCGCAGCGCCGACTCCACTTGCGGCGTAATATTTAGATACTCTCTATGCTTTGTAGTCTTAAATGTGAGATATTCCGTATAGAATCTCATAGAAAGATCATACAATTCTTATTTATGGATCGTACCGCCGGACATATCCTGATTGTCGATGACGAACCGCCATTGCTCCGCATGATGAGCCTGTATCTGGGCCGCCTGGGGTATGCGGTGACCACCGCGGACGGCACCGACAGGGCCTGGGCGCTGGTAGAAGCCGATCCGTCGGGGTTTGCGGCGGCCGTTCTGGATGGCAGTATGCCGGGGATGAGCATGGAAGAGTTAGCGACGCGAATGCTGCGCGCGAACCCGGCGCTGTGCGTGCTGGCGGCCAGCGGGTATCCTGTAGATGTGACCGCGATGTCAGCCGCAGCACCGGGCCGGGTGGCTTTTCTGCAGAAGCCTTTCGCTCCGGAGATGCTGGCGGCGGCGGTGCGGAGGTTGCTTGCCGCGCAAGAAGAAAACCTTTGATCTGGGGAAAGAAGTGAAAGCCATCGCGCGCGAGCGCGTGGGCCGCATTCCGTCCGCCAAGACGATGGTCCCGAAGTCGCAGCGCAAGAAGCCCAAGCACAAGCAGGCGCCCGGCGATGAATAGTTGTGAACTGCCCGGGCATCAGGTACAGTAGAAGTGTTCACCTTTCTCCGGCCCAGCAAGTCCCCATCGTCTAGCCTGGCCTAGGACACCGCCCTTTCACGGCGATAACGGGGGTTCGAATCCCCCTGGGGACGCCAGCACTCGATCTATCCTAAAGGAAGAGGGAATATGCGCACCCTGCCTGAAATCCAAGCGGCGATTACGGAGCTTTCGCCCGATGATTGGCACACCCTTCTCTCCTGGCTCCTCGCAGCCGACCGCTCGGCCTGGGACGAGCAACTCTCTGATGACTTTTCGCAGGGCGGCGCTGGCATGAAGCTTCTCGCGAAGATCGACGAACAAATCGACCGTGGCGACTTCACGCCACTGGAGTAGCCGCCATCCGCTCCTTTGCTCTGCCGGGCTTTTGGGACTGCTATCGTCAGTTCCCTGCCGAGACCCAGTCGCGCGCCGACAAGCAGTTCGCGCTGTTTAGGGAAAACCCGTTCCATCCCTCGGTGGGCTTCGCTCGCAAAGGGCACGTCTGGACCGCCGAAGTCGGGAATCACTATCGCGCAATGGCGCGCCGAAGAGATGACGATCTGTACTGGTTCTGGATTGGCACTCCCGAGGCGTACAATCACCTGTTAACGCGCTGGCGTTAACATGCAACGTCGGTATCGCGAGTCTCTTCCGACAAGTACTCCCGAACGGCTGCCACGCGCTTTAACCATTCCATCAGGGGGTTCCAACT
>Ga0302319_10025741_pt1 | contig 10401 bp, 5 predicted proteins | sample Bog_T0_2_FD_203319 | JGI IMG/M metagenome (GOLD analysis project Ga0302319, IMG submission 203319) | Peat permafrost microbial communities from Stordalen Mire near Abisko, Sweden - Bog_T0_2 | ecosystem: Environmental > Terrestrial > Soil > Wetlands > Peat | place: Sweden: Abisko, Stordalen Mire...
GCAGGGTTTTCTGCTCTGGACCGGCATCGCCGTCACGCTCGTCCTGTTGCTGTTTTCGCCGCAGGTTCATCCCAGCGCAATGATTCACCTCATTGCCGTGAATCACAAAACGAGCCTGGGCAGCTTCGACTTCGACCTCGCCCGCCCCACCTTCTGGACCATGGTGCTCTACGGTTTCTTCTACTATCTGCAGAAATACACCGCCGACCAGACCGTAGTGCAGCGCTACCTGGCCGCTAAATCCGACCGCTCCGCCTTGCGCGGCATTGCGCTGGGCGCATCGCTCTGCCTTCCCGTGTGGACGGCCTTCATGCTTATCGGCTCCCTTCTCTGGGCCTTCTACCGTCTCTCCGGCCAATCGCTCCCCGCCACCATCACACGCGCCGATCAGGTCTTTCCTTACTACATGGTCACGCAGATGCCGGTCGGTGTCGCCGGCCTTTTCCTCGCGGCGCTCTTCGGCGCGGCCATGTCGATGCTTGCCTCCGATCTCAATTGCCTCGGCCTCATTCTGGTCGAGGATTTCTATGCACACTTCTTTCCGCGCCACAACGATGCTGAGCGCCTGCGTTTCGGAAAACTCTCCGTCGTCCTCTGCGGTTTTCTCGCCATCGCGGTCGCCCTTCGCCTCAGTTCCACGCACGGCTCCGCATTGGCGCTCTATTACGCCGCCACCGCCATCGTCGCTGGCGGCCTGGCCGGACTCTTTCTCCTGGCCTTTCTCTCGCCGCGCGCAGGCCGATCGGCTGCCGTGGCTGGGATCGTTGTCAACCTGCTCTTCACTGCCTACGCCACGCTCACTCTCGACGGCGGCAAGATGCTCAACCTCCATCGCTACAACTACCCGTGGAGCGAATACACCATCGGCGTCTTCGGCAATCTTCTGCTGCTGGCCACCGGACTGCTCTGCGCGGCGCTTTCCCCCGCGCCTCATAGTCTTTCAACTCAAACTCTCTGGACCTGGCTTGCCGCTCGCAAGCAGTCCAGCCCTCAATCCATTCCACTGGGAGATACTCCATGAATCGTTTGCAGCAAGCTGTTCAAGCGAACGGCGGCAAAACTCTTTTGGGCGCAGCCGTTTACTTTTACGATCCCATCTTTCTTGAAATCTGTGCGCACCTCGGCTACCAGGTCATCTGGATCGAAATGGAACACGGCCACATCACATTTGCTGAAGCTGCGGACCTTTGCCGCATGGCCGCCGGCACTGGCATGTTGACCATGCTTCGCATCTCCGACGTGCGCCGTGAAAACGTACTCAAAGGCGCCGAATGCGGGCCCGACATTCTCGACGTTCCCATGATTGAAACCCCCGAGGAAATGCAAAGCCTGCGCGAATACGCGCGCTTTGCTCCCGCAGGCAGCCGCGGCTTCTTTTCCGTCTCGCGCGCCGTCAACTACAGCATTCCCAGCTCCGCCGTCGTCCAGCAGCAAAGCCTCAACAACGACCTTTGCCTCATGGCGCAGATCGAGACCAGGAAAGCGCTCGACCGCGTCGACGAGCTGGCCGCCATTCCCGATGTCGACCTCTTTATCGGCCCGGCCGATCTCGCCGCCAGCCTCGGCCTGCCTTCGCAAACATCGCACCCAACAGTGCAGGCAGCCGCCGCAAAAATCGTAAAGGCCGCCCGCAATCACAACAAATGTGTCGCCACGGCTTGCGCACCTGACGAATTTTCTTTCTGGCTCGGGCTTGGGGTCGACCTCCTGTTCTGCGCCAACGATATCTCGTGCCTCAAGCAGGCAGCCGGAGATTGGCTTGGTGATGCGCGCAAACTTCTCGAAAATCTCAACCCCCACAAAGCAGCGGTCGGCGGCATGCGCCGCGTTTAGATGGACTCGTATGTTACTGCGCCCAAAACCCAACTATTGTGCTGTCATCCTGAGCGACGGAGCGTCCGCCGAGGCGGATGCGAGGGAGTCGAAGGATCTGCGGTTGCTTTTCCTATCCTGGTTGACCGCACTATGGCTGGAAATCCTCCCAGAGCAAGCTGTCACTGTGCTTCCCATGGTTCGCCGATGAGAATGTCTTTTTCAATTGCCCTTGTCGGCCCGTTTCTCGTTTCCTCCGCGTTGGCGCAGACGAAATCCTTGAACGAAACCTTCACCGTCCTCCATGCCGACGACTATCACCACTACATTGACCAATTCGCCGCCGACGAGCGCGATGCCACAGGCCAGCAACCCGCCGACGAATGGCCGTGGATCGCCGCCAACATCCCCCTCTTCGATTCCTCGAACAAGCAATTCGAGGAGATGTATTACTTCCGCTGGTACTCATTCCAAAAGCACGTTGAGGAAACACCCGACTACGGCTTCCTCATCACCGAATGGGTGCACCGCCCCGACATTCCCCACAACGGCGTGCTGCCCGACGCCGCGCCCTTTCATCTCGGCGAAGCGCGCTGGCTGCGCAATCCAAAAATCGCCGAAGATTATGCGCGGTTCTGGGGCAGTCCCGGCGCCAATCCGCGCGCCTACAGCTTTCCGTTCGCATGGAGCGTGGATCAAGTGACGGAGGCCACGGGCAATCGGAAACTCGGAATCGATCTTCTGCCTGCATTCGAAGCCAACTACAAAGCATGGGATGATCATTTCGATTCTGCTGTCGGCCTCTACTGGCAGATCGACACCCGCGACGCCATGGAGAAATCCATCGGCGGCGACGGCTATCGCGCGCCTCTGAACAGCTACATGTTCGCCGACGCACAAGCAATTGCGGATTTTGCGTGGAAGCCGGATGACCGCGCCCTTTCTGCCCTTTGGGAGACAAAAGCTATTTCACTTAGAGATCTCATCGAGACAAAACTCTGGAGTCCTAAAGATCAGTCCTACGAAGATCTCTCTCCCACTGCCGACTCCGGCATTCGCAAAGAGAAAAGATTCAAGGACCCCGGAACGCAACTCCAGCTCGCCGGCGTGCGCGAGCTCATCGGCTACATTCCCTGGCAGTTCTACGCGCCCACGCCTGGTCACGCCATCGCATGGAAGCAACTTTTCGACTCCAGTGGCTTTGCCGGCAAATACGGGCCCACAACCGCCGAGCGGCGCAGCCCGCGTTTTCGCTTCACTTCCGACGATCAATGCACGTGGAACGGCCCATCCTGGCCGTACGCCACCACGCAAACGCTACTCGCGTTGGCCAATCTGCTCAACGGCCCTGCGCAACCATTCATCGGCAATCGGCAGTACTACCAACTCTTCGCAAACTACGTTTTGTCGCAGCACATCAAGCTGCCCAGCGGCCGCGTCATCGAATGGATCGACGAGGATCTTGACGCCGACACCGATGAGTGGATCGCGAAAGACATGTTGCTTGCAAAACACAAGCAAGTCGGCCGCGGAAACTACTACAATCATTCCGGATTCGCCGATCCGCTGATCACGGGCCTCATCGGACTGCGGCCGCGCGCGGATGCCAAGATCGAAATTCACCCGCTCTTGCCTGCTGGCACGTGGACGTATTTTGCCGTAGACGGCCTTCCCTATCACGGTCATCTGCTCGCGATCGTGTACGACGAAACCGGCAAGCACTATCGCCAGGGCCGCGGACTTATGCTGTTTGTCGACGGGAAGAAGCTCGCAAGCCGCACCACGCTCGGCCCGCTCGAAGCCGAACTGCCGCATTGAATCCATCGAACTCGCAATCCTTGCTCATCCAGAGAGGTCTTGAACGCATGGCAACACGGTTAAATGCGATCTTCGTGCTCGCCGCACTCTTCGCGGCACCTCCTTTCGCGACATTTGTGACGGCGCAGTCCGCGCCGAGCATCCCGATGGCGCAGATTCCCGCCGGATCCTTCACCATGGGCGCCGACGACACCACGCTCTCGCCCGCGATCGTCAACGGCTTCGGCGTAATGTCCTCGCGTCCCGTGCGCGGCGACTTCGATGAGATCCCGGCGCATCGCGTTACCATTACGCGCGCGTTCTCCATCGCCACGCATCTCATCACCGTCAAGGAGTTCCAGCAGTTCGATCCTTCCTACAAACCCATCGGCGCGTATCCCGATTACGCGGCCGGAATCAGCTACAACCAGGCTGTCGCCTTCTGCGCGTGGCTCTCGAAGAAGACCGGCAAGCAGTATCGTTTGCCTACTGAAGCGGAGTGGGAATACGCAGAACGCGCAGGCATGCAAACTCCGTTCTTTACTGGCGACGCGCCGCCGAAATCGGGACTGGCGAACTCATGGGGCGTCGTGATGGGCGAAGGCACACCAGAATGGGTCGCGGATTGGTACGGTCCGTATTCCTCGTTGGCGCAGATCGATCCCACTGGGCCGCTGCAAGGATACTTTCGTGTTGTGCGCGGAGGCGGACTCGACTTTCGCAAATCCAAACCCGGCGAAATCTACCCAGCATCCGCTCCTTACTTCATACGTTCCGCCAATCGCGCCAGCATTGCTCCGAGCTACGCATCGACTGAAGGCAACATCGGATTCCGCGTTGTGCAAGCGCCGAACCTCGCGCCGCATCCTTCGCCAGCCGGGCAATTCCTCTTCTTCACTGACGTGAAGCAAACGCCGGTTGATGTCGCCAAAGGCCCCGATCCTGCGAAGCCCTTCTACCACGTGCATGAACTGTTCCCGAATCTCAACGGCAAATCGATGCCGGAAGTTGGCTGGCGCGCGGGACTAGCGCATGGACTTGGCATCAACTATCACAACTCCGCAGTGCAGGTGCTCGCGAACGGCGATGTCGTTGCCGCGTATTACAACACGCCGCGCAGCGAAGACGATCCCGATCAGACCGTCATGGTGATGCGTCGGCGCGCCGGCGCGGAAAATTGGGACATGCCTGAACCTTGGCCTTACTTTGCCGATGCTGCTTGCGCTGCGCCTGTCTTCTGGAACGATCATGGACATCTCTGGCTCTTCTTCGGCTTCCCGCGCTTGATCGGCGCTCCGCCTTTCGCCTTCACCACTTCCGACGACAACGGCGCTTCGTGGTCCGCGATCGAGTTCCCCCACTTCACTGCGCCGATCGGCCGTTACGTCTCGCAGCCAATCAACTCCATCGTGCGTGCCAGGAACGGAACCATCTACATTCCTACCGATTCCACGGGACGCGATGCGGATGGCAACGGCTCGATCTCTGCTGTTTGGGCAACGCGCGACAACGGCAAAACATGGTTCGACACGGGAGGAAGAACTGCTGGCCGTCACACCACGATCGTGATGGCGAAGAACGGCGACATTCTCGGCTTCGGTGGAAAGAACTCCAACATCGATGGCCGCATGCCGCTCGCGACGAGTTCCGATGGCGGCAAAACATGGGTCAAGTCGAAGACCAGCTTCGATCCGCTTGCGAGCGGCGAGCGACCTAGCGTGATTCGACTGGCTTCAGGCCGTCTCTTCTTCGTCGCTGACTTCAATCCACACGACGAGAAACACCTGCACAAAGATGGAGCTTACGTCGCGCTCTCCGATGATGATGGCAAGACGTGGAAGCAGAAGCATCTGCCTGCTGACATTCTCACCGTCGGTTACGTGACTGCTACGCAAGGTCCTGACAGCGTGATTCACATCGTTACGTCGAAGAACACCGTGAACTACGAGATTGAGCTGAATGAAGCATGGATTCTTGTTCCGGATGCGACGAAATCGCCCGAAGCGGAATCGATTGGCGCGATCACTAAGCACATTGAGAAGTGGATGAACGGAAAGCTCAAGGCAGAATGGAGCACTGCGCGCGCGAACGATGGTCGGATTCTGCTTGAGGGCTCGCAGACGTTCTACTTCGAAGACGGAAAGCGGCAATGGACTGCGGAGTTTCATCTTGGCCGTAAGATTGGTGATGAGAGCTTCTATCGCGATGATGGCTCGAAGGTCTGGCAGAAGACTTACGGCGCACACGATGCGTGGAGTTGGCAACTCTTCGATGCGGCTGGAAAGCAAACAGCCGAATCGCACTGGAACGGCAAGACCCTCGTTGATGCGTCCTTTACGGAGGCGCAATGAACGCGACGCGCAATTCCATCCGACTTGCTATTGCATCTTTGCTCCTGATCGTTTCCTCCGTTGCTTTCTGTGCGCAGACGCCGCAAAGCGCCAATGCTAAGACCACACAAGCGACCAGCACCGCGAGCGGCGCTTGGCTTTTCATCTATTTCAAAGAGCCGGCAAATCAGGGAATTTATTTCGCGCTCAGTCGCGATGGTTATCACTACACTCCGCTCAACGATGGACAACCTTGGCTCGCGCCTGCCGAAGCTGGCGAACTGATGCGCGATGTTTTTCTCACGCGCGGAGCTGATGGATTTTTTCATATGGTCTGGACGTGGAACTGGCGCGGCAACTCGCTTGGTTACGCTTCATCTCCCGATCTGCTTACCTGGTCCGCGCAGAAGAATGTTCCTATCATGGCGGATTTTCCTGCAACCAACAACGTTTGGGCTCCGGAAACTTATTGGGATGCGACGAAGAACGAATGGCTTCTCATCTGGTCGAGTTCGATGAAAGATGCGCAGGATGGCAATCGCATCTGGTTTTCGATGACGCCTGACTTCGAAACTTTTTCGAAGCCCGCGATTTTTTTCGATCCGGGTTACGTGACGATCGACGCTACGATTTTCCATGGCGCAACTGGTCCTTATCGATTCATCTTCAAACAGCAGACTTACGATCCCCTCACGTTTCAGGAGCGCGTTGCAACTGGTCCGACGCTTGAAGGACCGTGGAGCAATATTTCCGGTCCGATCAACGAGAGCTGGTCCGAAGGTCCGTCCGCAATTCAGGTCGGCGATCGGTACATCGTTTTCTACGATCACTATCGCGCGCCGCGCGCTCGCTACGAAGCGGTTGCGACGACTGACTGGAAGCACTGGCAAGACATCACCGCGCAAACTTCGCTGCCGCCTTACGCGAAGCACGGAAGCTTTCTGCACATCGGCGATGAAGAAGCAGCGCGATTGCTCGCGCGCCACGATGCGCCTGACGGCGCGCCGGCGTATTCAAGGCAAGAGCCGCAATAGCCGTAGCCATTGCGCGTTCTCCTTCAACCTGGCTGACAGCTGAGCGGCTGTCCCTATTCAAACAACCAGTCAAGATTAGGCGGGCCTCCGCCGCTGCCGGTTTGCGCGAAGTTTACGTGTGGAGCTACGTGGAGGTCGGCGGGAATGAAGCCGAGGATTACGTATTGCCCTTTGCCAAGGTCAAGCTCGTTTTGGCCGGCGGGAAGCGGCTTGGCCCAGACTGCCATGGCCGAAAGCTTCGGCGCCGCAATCGCATTCAAGAGCACAAGATTCCACTGCTCGGTTTCCGGATCGAGCACCGTGTTCTTGCGCGATGAATTGCTGACAAAACCGACCAGGATCTGCGCCGGCTCCGTGAGATTGAAGCGCAGCGTTCCGCCCTCGCTGGGCGCAATGCGGATGCCTTTCATGCCGGAGAGTTCAGGCGCGAGATCGATGATGGCTGCGCTCGCGCCCACAAACAGATTCGCGCCCTTTTCGACGGTGAAGGCTTCGCCCGCGCCGGGCTGAAGGGTAAAGCCGATTTGCGGCAGGGTTTCAACCGGCTTGTTCTCTTCGGGCTTGTTTTCGCCGGTGGGTGCGCCGGAGCTCAACTGGGTTAGCCGTTTGCGGAATGTTGCCAGCTCTTTCTCGTACATGGGCAGGCACTGCTGCCAGTTGGGGAACTGATTCATGCCGCCGCGAAACGGGATTTGGCGCTGCGTGGTTTCCATGCTGGTGGCGGTGCGATACGCAGGACCCGCAATGTTGGTCAGCTCGCGGAAGCGGTCGACACTTTCACTCAACAGCGGGTCAGCCTTGGTGAGACGCGATGCATTGTGATCGTATCCGTAAAGTAAAATCTGCTCGGCCGCTTTCGTCCTGGCGTTGTAAAACTCCATCAGCAGCGCGATGGCGTGCATGTCGTTGACGACGCGGTCGTACTCGGCTTTGTTTTTGGTAACAAATGGTTCGGCCGCTCTCGCCGCATCCAGAGCCTTCCCGGATGCGTCCACGGTTTCGTCGCTGACGCCGAGCGGCGTTTCGCCGTGGTGTGGTTGATTCTTGACCTCCTCGGCAACATAGTCGTCGAGCCGCTCGCCGGGCGGGCCGTCACCGGTCCACAGCGGCACCGCGGGATTGAAGCGCGCGGGATCGATCAACTGCGGCATGGTCATGCCGAGCGTGAGCGCCTGGCGGTTGCCTTCGGTAATGCCGATGCGCGGCAGGAGCTTTGGCTGGCAGGGGCCGGCCAGCGTGTAAGCGGCGAGAATTCTTTCGCCGGCTTCGGTTGAGCCGTATTTCTCTGCAAAGCGAGACACCCAGTATGCGTGCTCTTTCTCGGGATCGCGATTGGGATTCCATGCATAGCGGCCCCATGCTTCAAACCAGATCCAGTCGCGATCGGTTTCGAGCAGCGGGGGATCGGTGTTGTCGCCGTCGTAGGGCCAGTCCCAGTAGCGCAGCGGGTAAAGATGGAGCCCTTCGATGCCGATGCGCTGAAAGTTCGCCTCTGTTTGTCGGATGAAATCGGGGTCGCCCCAGCGGAACGGCTCGAGGTTGGAGAGCAGGTGAATGTTGGCGATGGTGACGTTGGAGCCTTCGACGAGCTTTTTGAACGTGTCGAGGACGGGGCCGCGCACATTGGTCCAGGTAAGCGACTCGCCGTTCCACTTGGAGAGGGTGTCGATGTTGGAGTAGAGCGGGAAGGCTTGCTTCATGACGGCATCGATGTCCGTGGCGTGATCGCGCACGACGATGGGAGGCTGCTCGGTGATGCCGAGTTGCTGTAGGCCGTCTTTGACGCCGGGAATGATGGTATTGGCGAGCCAGTCCGCTCCATAGCGCGGGCTGAGGGCTTCGCCCAGCGTCATCATCAGGCCGGCGTGCGGATATTCGCGGACAAATTCCGAGATGACGTAGCGCGTGTAGGCGCTCGCCTCGGCGTTGGGCGCCGACAAATGATACGGAAGATGATGCGCGCGGGCGAAGGTGTGCGAGAGATGGATGTTGTAAAAACCTTGCAGCACCCAGATGCCGCGCTTGTCGGCCTCGGCGGTGAGCCACTTGAAGAGGGCGATGTTCTGCTCGAGCTGGGCGGTGGAGAGTTCCTGGGCTTCAGGATACTTGGGCAGCTTGAGCAGGCTGGTGAAGGGATGGCCGCTCCAAAGGTAGAGCGTGTTGTAGCGCTCGCGGGCCAGCATGTCGAGATACCTGGTCCAGGCGGCTTTGTCGTAGAAGAAGGGAAAATTCTGCGGCGTGTAGAGGTAGTCGTACTCCGCGCCGTCGTAGGTGATCTCCTGCTTCTGCATGCCGATGCATGCGCCGCGCAGCTTGAGCGCGGGATGCTCCATGTCGTCGATGCCGTCGGGCAGCGCGTGCGCGGCGCGAATACGATCGGCGAGTTCCAGTTCTCCATACAACACGCCGGAGGCATCGGAGCCGGTGACGATCCATGTCTTGCCGATTTGCCGGATGAGGAAAGCTTCCTGGGCTTGCGGCCAGAATTCGGGGAGGTCGAAATGCGCGAGCTCCGGCGCGCTGCGCACGGCGGCGAGGATGCGTGCGCCTGCTGGGGCGGATTTTATTTCGGCGAGCGCGGTGCGAAGTTGTTGCGCGCCGTAGAGCTCGCGGGGCGAGGCGGACTTGGAGGTGAGGACGGGAACCTGGGCGGCGTGGGCGGTGATTGCGAAAAACGCGGCGCAAAGAGCGGCGGCGAGATGCATTTTCATGGATCGTATTCGATTCATTGTGATCGAGAGCGGTGGGTGATTCGAGCGAGTGAAGGCTTCTGCTCCATCCGAAGTTAAAGGAAAGGCAACCGCAGATCCTTCGCTGCGCTCAGGATGACAGTTCCCTCTGTGCTGCAAATTCTTCATGATGGAAAAATCAGCTCTTTTCAAACAGCACGGCCATGTAGGGTTTGCCGGTTAGCGTGATTTTGCTTTTGCCGCCAAAGACACCGGGAAGCGGCGATTCGGTCATCGCCCACGGATCGATCAGGGTGGCTTTGAAATTTACCTTCTCAGGCAGTGGGAATTCGTATTCGCCCACACAGTGATAGTCGAAGTAGTAGAGAATGACCGCGCCGGGATTGCCGGCATTGAGGTAGTAGGGATTCTCGGCAGCCATGAGGCCGGTGGTTCCGGATCTCTCCAGCAGCTTGCGCAGAAACGCGATGCGCGCGGGGCTGGTTCCGTACAGTGTGCCCGCATCGGACCAGACGGGGCTGCCATCCGTAACGATGTAGGTCTCGCCATGCGTCGCGTAGACGCCGTAAACCGTGGCGCGCCAGAAGCGATGCGTCATTTCTTCTGGTGACAGGTTGCCCCAGCGGCGCGCGATGTTGCCTTCGTACTGAATCTCGTCGTAGACGATGGGCTTGTTCCATGCGGCGAGACGCTCGGCGGATTTTTCAAAGTCGTACTCCTGCAGGCTGGCGTGCGTGC
>Ga0302319_10025744_pt1 | contig 10400 bp, 8 predicted proteins | sample Bog_T0_2_FD_203319 | JGI IMG/M metagenome (GOLD analysis project Ga0302319, IMG submission 203319) | Peat permafrost microbial communities from Stordalen Mire near Abisko, Sweden - Bog_T0_2 | ecosystem: Environmental > Terrestrial > Soil > Wetlands > Peat | place: Sweden: Abisko, Stordalen Mire...
GGCTAACCACCCCGCAAGCATACCAGCCGCCGGTGGAGATCACGGCGGTGGCCAAGACCGACTCGACCAATCTTCGCCTGGCCTACGCCGCCGACCAGATCATCTTCAATTGGGAGCTGGATAAATCGCAGTTGCGCGTGGATGGCGGCCCGGCGGATGGCCTGCACAAGGAGGGCGCGGGTCAAATCCCCGCGAATCAATTTGTGACCGTGCGCTGGGTGGTCACCAAGACCCAGCAGGCGGTTTTCGTGGATGGCCGGCTTCGCTTTGTGCACGAAGGCGACTATTCCGAGATCCACCGCCCCGTATCCATCTTCCCGGCCAATGGATCCACCGTCACCGTGAAATCCCTCACGGTGAAGCGCCTCCCCAATTCCTAGCCTCGCAACCCTTCACCGCAGCGCCTCTGCGTCTCGGCGGTGAATCCGCCGCCGGCTCAGCTCACGCCCATGTTGAGCAGGAATTCGATGTTGCTCCGGGTTTTCTTGAGTTTGCCCAGCATCAAATCCATGGCTTCAACCGGCGGCACGCCGGTCAGCGCCCGGCGCAGGATGACCACCCGCGAGCCCTCGTCCGGATGATACAGGAGTTCCTCCTTGCGGGTGCCGGAGCGTTCAATGTTGATGGAGGGGAAGATGCGGCGATCCACGAGCGCGCGGTCGAGGTGGACTTCCATGTTGCCGGTGCCTTTGAACTCTTCAAAGATGACTTCATCCATGCGCGACCCGGTGTCCACCAAGGCCGTGGCCATGATGGTGAGCGAGCCGCCTTCCTCAATGTTGCGGGCGGCGCCGAAAAAGCGCTTGGGTTTGTGCAGGGCATTGGCATCCACGCCGCCGGAAAGGATTTTGCCGGAGTGCGGCTGCACGGTGTTGTAGGCGCGGGCCAGGCGGGTGATGGAGTCGAGCAGAATCACGACGTCGCGCTTGTGTTCGACCATGCGGCGGGCTTTTTCGATCACCATTTCGGCGACCTGCACATGCCGCTCCGGCGGTTCGTCGAAGGTGGAGGAGATGACTTCGGCCCCTTTGCAGGAGCGCTCCATGTCGGTGACTTCCTCGGGGCGTTCGTCAATGAGCAGGATGAACAAGTAGGATTCGGGGTTGTTCTTCAAAATCGCGTTGGCGATTTTTTGCATCATGACGGTCTTGCCGGTGCGGGGCGGGGCCACGATCAGACCGCGGGTGCCTTTGCCGATGGGGCAGACGAGGTCCAGCACGCGCGTGCTGAGTTCATCCGCCGCGGTTTCGAGGATGAAACGCCGGTTGGGGAAGAGGGGCGTCAGGTTGTCGAAATGGGTCTTGTCCTTGGCCTTGTCGGGCTCCTCGCCATCGACGGCTTCAACTTTGAGGAGGGCGAAGAACTTCTCCTTTTCCTTGGGCGGACGGATCTGGCCGGCAATGAGGTTGCCGGTTTGCAGGTCAAACCGGCGGATTTGCGAGGGCGAAACGTAGATGTCCTCGGGGCAGGGAAGGTAATTGAAACTTTGCGAGCGCAGAAAGCCGAAGCCTTCGGGGAGCACTTCAATGACGCCTTCAGAGAAGAGCACACCGGCGCGCTGGGCGTTTTTCTCAAGGATGTGGAAGATGACCTCATGCTTGCGCATGGTGCCGAAGTTTTCCACGTTGTACTCCTTGGCCATGTTGTTGAGCTCGGTCATGCTCATGGCCTGGAGTTTGGCGATGTTGATGGAGGTGGCGATCCGGTCGCGCTGGTAGCCGCGGCGTTCAAAGCGCGAGTCATCGCCGGATTCCGGGGTCGGTTCGACGGGCACGGACGGCGGACGCAACTCGGCGGAGGTGGAGGGGGCGCTAAAATTGGCATCGGCCTGGGCGACGGCCTGGGCGGCGGCTTTCACGCTGTCCACCGTGCGCTCGGAGGTGTCTTCCTCCTCGGGGGCGGGGGCGGGCACCGGGGCGGGTTTGGGCTCTGTGCGGGGAGCGGGCTGGGGAGCGGGCTGAGCGGCGGCGGCGGGAGCGGCGTCTTCCGGGGGGGCCACCGGGGCCTCGGGTGCTGGAGCGGAGGAGGGGGCTTTGGAACTCGCGGGCGGGACGCCCGCGCCACCAAGCGATGGAGCCTCGGCCACCGGAGCGGGAGCGGGAGCGGCCGCCGGTTTGCGACCGCGGGTGGCTTTGGGCTTGGCAGGGGCGGGGGTGGCTTGCGCTGCCGTTTCGGTGGCAGCTTCAAAAAGGGGCGGGGTCTCGGCGGCGGCGGCGGCTTTGGCCGGCTTTTTGATGGCGGGCTTCTTGGTGGAAACTCTGGGCATAAATTGTGTTTGGTTGTGACTGAATTCCCACTGCCAGCAGGCAATGCGTGGAGCAAAGTCTTCCCGCATTGGACGGGCTGCGTCAGGAAAAGTTCAAATTGAATTTACTGACCGATCGGGACTTACCTAATCGGCAAGGGGATAATCGCAGTCAACGCCGTTATTGTGGTGCAAAAAACCCCGGCTGTCAAATTTCAATTTCTCCACATTTCTATCGGCGGCGGAAGCGGTGGGCATTAGCCTGAATCGTCCGTTTTTTCAACCGGCGGCTCATTTCCAAACGTCATGAGTCATTGGGGCCGGCTTCGCGGCTTGTTTCTCCCGGGCCCCCGGTTTATGTTCCCGCCCATGAGTAATGGCAATGACTTCATCCGGGAGGATCCCTGGCGCATTTTCCGCATCATGGCGGAATTCGTGGACTCGTTTCAAACGATGTCACAAGTGGGACCGGCGGTGACCATCTTTGGCTCCGCGCGCACCCTCCCCGAGGATCCGTATTATGTGGCGGCGCAGAAGATTGCCGAAGGCCTGGCCAAACACAACCTGGCGGTGATCACCGGCGGCGGGCCGGGCATCATGGCGGCGGCCAATCAGGGCGCGGCCCAGGCCGGCGGCAAGTCCGTGGGCCTGAACATTGAGCTGCCGCACGAGCAGAATGGCAACCGTTTTGCCAACGTGCCCATTCATTTCCACTACTTCTTTGCGCGCAAGGTTTGCTTCGTAAAGTACAGCCTGGGATTCGTTTACATGCCCGGCGGATTCGGCACCCTGGACGAGCTGTTTGAAGTGCTGACGCTGGTGCAGACGCAGCGGATTCCGCAGTTTCCGCTCATCCTTTTTGGTTCGGAACACTGGCAGGGGTTGCTCTCCTGGATGCAGGCGCGCCTGGACGCTTCGCAGCTCATCAGCCCGGGTGACCTGAAGCTCCTCAGCGTGACCGACGACGTGGATGAGGTCGTGCAAATGATCCGGGATTATGAACGGCGCGTCGGGCCGGCGCGATCCATGCCCGCGTTTGCCTGAACCCGGCCGTTCCATGCGCCCGCTCATCGAGGAAGTCGCCAGCCTGCACACGCCCGAATCCTTGCTCGCAGGGCTGCGGGCCGAGCCGGGGCGGGTGTTGTTGCGCACGGGGCAGTTTGATCTGCCCTCCGCCCGCTACTCCCTGGTGACGGTCCGTCCGCTGCTGACGTTTCGCTCCCTGGGTGCGTATTGTGAAATCCGCCCGGCCGCCGGCTCCCGCATGCCTTCCCAAATCCAATTCGGCAACCCGTGGCGGGTGCTGGATGCGCTGATGTCGCGCTATGAGTTGCTGGAGGAAATGGACTGGCCGTTTCCCTTGGGCGGCGCCTTCGGGTGCTGGGGTTACGACCTCAAGAATTTCACGGAGCCCAAGCTGTCGCGCCGGTCAGGCAATGATCTGGAACTCCCGGACTGCCATGTGGGCTTTTATGACAGCCTGGTGGTCTTTGACCATCGCCTCGGCAAAGTCCTGGTCGTTTCCGCCGGGATGAATGCGGATGGTTCCCGGAGCGAGGCGAGGGCCGGGGAGCAGTTGCGGTTTTGGAAGCGGTGGTTGCAGACGCCGCCGCTGGCGGGGGAATCAAGGGCGGAGGCGGGGGTTCCGGAATTCAGCGGGTTGACGTCAACTTTCACCCGCGCCGGGTTTGTTTCCGCCGTGAAACGGGCGCAAGAATACATCCGGGCCGGGGACATTTATCAGGTCAATCTTTCCCAGCGGCTGACCGCAACCGGCGATGCGGCCGGCTGGGAGCTGTTCCAGAAACTGGCGGCGGTTTCACCCGCCCCGTTTGCCGCCTATCTGGATTGCCGCGAGGGCATTGGTTCCGGGTTTGAAATCGCCTCCTCCTCGCCGGAACAGTTTTTGCGCCTGAGCGGCAGCCAGGTGGTGACCCGGCCCATCAAAGGCACGCGTCCGCGCGATGCCGACCCCACCCGCGACGCGCAACTGGCTTATGAATTACAGACCAGCCCCAAGGAACTGGCGGAACTGGTGATGATCACCGACCTCCTGCGCAATGACTTGGGGCGCGTGTGTGAATATGGCTCGATCCAGACGCCGGAACTGGCCCGGCTGGAGAAATTCGCGCAGGTGCAGCACCTGGTTTCCACCGTGGAAGGGCGGTTGCGCCCGGACGTGACGCACTTTGCGGCATTCGCCGCCTGTTTTCCCGGCGGCAGCATCACCGGCGCGCCGAAGTTTCGCGCGATGGAGATCATCGACGAACTGGAGCCGGTGGCGCGGGGGCCGTATTGCGGTGCGATCGGCTATCTCGGTTTCAACCGCGAAAGCCAGTTGAGCATGGCCATCCGCACGGCCATCTGCCAGCCGGGCCGGGTGCATTTCCCGGTGGGCGCGGGCATTGTGGCGGATTCGGACGCGGCGGCGGAATACGAGGAAACGCTGGCCAAGGCGCGCGGATTCCTCCAGGCGCTGCCAGTCCCGCCTCAAAGGCGCTTCTCGTCGGCGTCAATGTAATCCACGAAGGTGCGGAGGTCGTCGCGATGGGCCAGCCCGGCCTGTTCCTTGCGCATTTTGAAGCGTGCCAGCCCGGCTTCGTCATGGGCCAGCGGACGGCTCAGCACGTCGTTCCAATGCGCGGCCTTTTCGGCGTCGGAACGCTGGACGTTTTGGCGCACCCAGTCGCAGACCTGGCCGTCGGTGAGGGAATTTTTCACGACGGCCACGAATTGGTCGTGGGTCACGCCGGCGGCCTTGAGCCAGACCCCGTCAAAGCCCTTGCCCAGGTTGTCAATATAGTCCGCGTGCAGCTGGCCGGCGAGGTGCAGGCGGATCTTGTCCACGTACCGGGGCAGGTAATGCCATCCGGCCATGACTTCGCGCGGGCTTCTTGGAAAAATGATGTCACTCATGCGTCAAAGATGAAACGCCGGGGCGTTTCCCGCAACGCAAAAATAACGGGGCAAAAATGACGGGCAATAACCGCAAAGAACGCAAAGAGCACAAAGCAAGAACCTTTGTTTCTTAAAAGTTTCGAGTTTCAAGTTTCAAGTGTGCAGCAAGAGTTTGGATGGCGACGACTGTGGAAAGCTCCGGTGGTTGGATGCCAATAGCGGCGCGCACGGAGTGACGCGCCCTACCACCCGTGGGTTGGCGGCGATGCGTTGGGTGATTGTGGGGTGCGGTTTCAAAATGTAAAAAGTGATATTTCGGGGGTTTGGGGGCAGTTTTCAGTGTTCAGTGTCAAGTGTTCAGCAAGAGTTTGGATGGCGACGACTGTGGAAAGCTCCGGTGGTTGGATGCCAATAGCGGCGCGCACGGAGTGACGCGCCCTACCACCCGTGGGTCGGCGGCGATGCGTTGGGTGATTGTGGGGTGCGGTTTCAAGGCGTAAAAAAGTGATATTACGGGGGTTTCAAGAAGGTTTCAGGTTGAAGGTTTCAGGTTTCAGGATCAGCAAAGCGATGCTGGATGCGAGATGCCGGACACTGACGGACGGGCATTTTGGGGAGCGCGTTCATAACTGATTCAAGGGTTTCAAGGTGTAAAAAGTGATATTACGGGGGTTTGGGGGCAGTTTTCAGTGTTCAGTGTCAAGTGTTCAGCAAGAGTTTGGATGGCGACGACTGTGGAAAGCTCCGGTGGATGAAGGATGACAGGGCTCAAGGTGGTTTCAGACGAAACGCAAAGCCGGTGTTTCATGATGTAAAAAGTGATATTCCGCGGGTTTTTGATGTTTTTTGGGTTCGGGCACTGGCTGTGGTCGAAAGGGTTGCGCGAGCCCCGGGCGATGCCATGCCACAAAGTGCCTGCTCCGCAGGCAGACGGAGTCGCAGCGCGACTCCGTCCACCAGATGACGATGATTTTTAAGCGCGAGGGGATGGTCGCGGGTGGCGCGGGGCCGGGCCGACGTTGCGAGGGCGGAGTATTGGGTCCGGCCCAGGCTTTGATTTTTTGGGTGGCAGCCCATAAAACAGAACGACTATGGCAGGTTTCGGGAAAACCGGGTTGTTAGCGGCTAACGGATCCGTCACTTTTCCGGCATTTATTTTCAAAAATGCGTTAGCCGCTTACAATGGGAAAAGCCGAGAAGATAGAATTTAGAAGCTGGAACTTAGAATTGCACGCAACCTGCCGACAGTCAATGAGTTGCGCTTTGGCTAACCGCGAAAGAACAGGAGCTTTAACTTGAAACAAAGGGTTTTTGAGGCGGAAATTTTGTCCGCCGGGCGGCGGGGACCGATTGGAACCGGTTTTGACGTGAATGACGCGATCTTGGAATTCTTCGGAAATTGGTTTGGCAGTTGCCTGACCGAACCGTTAACCTAGAGCCATGCGTTTTATCGGCAATGTCATTGAAAAAATGCAGCGGCACCCCAAACGCGTGGTCTTCCCCGAGGGCGAGGAGCCGCGTATTTTGCAGGCGGCCCGGCAGTTTCAAGCGCTGCGGCTCGGCGCGCCCATTGTCCTGGGCGAACCCGCCCGCATCCGGGCGGTGGCGGAAGATTTGAAAATTTCGCTGGAAGGCGTGCGGATCATCAATCCCGCCATGAGTGAAGACTTTGAGAATTTTGCCGCCCGCCTCTATCGCGTGCGCCGGGAAAAGGGTCTGCGCCAGACTGAGGCCCGGGAAGCCATGCTCCAGCCCAATTTCTACGGCACGATGATGCTGGCCATGCACCAGGCGGATGGCCTTATTTCGGGGGCCTCGCACATCACCGGCAGTGTGCTGCGGCCGCTGTTCCAAATCGTCCGCGCCGCGCCGGACATCGGGGCCATTTCGGGTTGCATGGTGATGGAGGTGGAGGACATGCGCATCGGCGAAAATGGCGTGCTGTTCATGGCCGACTGCGGCGTCATTCCCGAGCCCACCGTGGATCAGCTGGCGGACATCGCCGTTTCCACGGCCCGGCTGGCCCGGCACATGCTCGGCGTGCGGCCCCGCGTGGCCTTGCTCTCCTTTTCCACCAAAGGCAGCGCCGCGCATTCTTCCATCGGCAAAATGCAGGCCGCGACCGCCCAGGCCCGGAACAAGGCGTCCCAACTCAATGTGGAGGCGGATTTCGACGGGGAATTGCAGGTGGATGCCGCGATGGTGCCCGAAATCGCCGTCCGCAAGCTGGCGGACAGCAAGGTGGCGGGCCGCGCCAACGTCCTGATTTTCCCGGACCTCAATTCCGGCAACATCGCCAGCAAACTGCTGGGCGTCATCGGTCATGCCAGTTGCTACGGACAGATCCTGCTGGGTCTGAACCGCCCGGCGGCTGATGTTTCGCGCGGCTCCAGCGCGCACGATATTCTGGGAGTGGCCGCCATCGTCGGGGTCCAGGCCACGGATTACCAGAAACTTTACCCCGGGGCCGACGGACCGCTGCCCGGCGACTAGGCTTTTTCCATGCAACTCAACCCGTTTCTCAAAACCCTGCCCGTCTATCAGCCGGGCCGTCCCATTGAGGAGGTCGCCCGTGAATTGGGCCTCGCCGCCGACACCATCATCAAAGTGGCGTCCAACGAAAACCCGTTTGGCCCCTCGCCCAAGGCCGTGGCCGCCATGCAAAAGGCCTTGCCCGGCGTCAACCTTTATCCCGACGGCAACGCGTTTTACCTCAAACAAAAACTGGCCGCCAAGCTCGGGGTGGAACCCGCCAACCTGGTGCTCGGCAACGGCTCCAACGAGATCATCGAATTCGTGGGCCATGCCTTGCTGGGGCCGGACACCAACGTGGTGGTATCCCAATACTGTTTCGCCATCTACCCGATCGTGGCCAAAATGTTTGGGGCCGAGGTCATCACCGTGCCGGCGAAAGAATACGGCCACGACCTGCCGGCCATGCTGCGCGCCATCACGCCCGGGACGCGGATCGTGTTTGTGGCCAACCCGAATAATCCCACGGGCACGCTGGTGGAGCGCGGCGACCTGATCCGGTTCGTCAACGACGTGCCCGATGATGTGCTGCTGGTGCTGGACGAAGCCTACCTGGAATTCCTCGCCGACCCGGTGGATTTGGTCCCGCTCATCCGGCTGGGCGCGCGGAAGAACCTCATTTTGATGCGGACGTTCTCGAAAATTTACGGCCTGGCCGGCCTGCGGATCGGGTACGGCATCGGGGAAGCGGGTCTGATGGCCGCGCTGGAAAAAATCCGCCAGCCGTTCAACGCCAATCTGCTCGCGCAAACCGCCGCCCTGGCCGCGCTCGACGATGACGAGCACGTGCGCCAGACGCGGGCCAACAACTTTGCGGGGCTGGAATTATTCGCCGAGGCGTTCCGCCAGATGGGGCTGGAACATGTGCCGTCCCACGCCAATTTCATCCTGGTGCGCGTGGGGGCGGGGCAGCAAGTGTTTGCCGCGATGCAGCAGCTCGGCGTGATCACGCGTCCCATGGGCGGTTATCAACTGGGCGAATGGGTGCGTATTTCGATCGGCACGCCGGCGGAAAACCAGCGCACCCTGGCGGCGCTGAAACAAAGTCTGGCTGCGGGGCTGAAGGCTTGATGGCGGACCCGTCCGAAGTTGCGATGGGCAACTTGAGAATGGTCTTGGGCGGCAGCGGTTGGGAAGAGGAGGTCGGGGGAAATTTGCACCTGCTGGTTGCAGGCGCGGCGCGCACGGAGTGATGTGCCCTCGCCTGGATATTTCATAGCCATTTGGGAAAGAGTCGCGAAAAACGCTATGAAAAGAGGGGCGCAAGCACGTTCGAATGCGTGGTTGAAAAGACACGGCCCGCAGGCTGGGAAGCCTGCGCTACGACGTTGGAATGCCGCCGTGTCAGCAAAAGAATTGTTGCGCGCTTTCAGCGCTTGATTGCAATCATGGCATCAAACCCAGGGCGTTGCCCTGGGCTGTCCTGTGGCGGCCTTTCAGGCCTTGTATTTGCACCGCCATGGGCGCACGGTGGGAAACGGTCTCCGCAGGTAAAAAGAGCGCCTCACCCGTTCCGTCCGGCGGGTCGCCGGACGGTACGGGCCAGTGGCCCGTGCCACCCTGGTTTGCAACCACTCGATAATGCCGGACTTAGCCCGGATATTTCATAGCCATTTGGGAAAGAGTCGCGAAAAACGCTATGAAAAGAGGGGCGCAAGCACGTTCGAATGCGTGGTTGAAACGACACGGCACGCAGGTTTGGAAACCTGCGATACAGCAGGCTGGGAAGCCTGCGCTACGACGTTGGAATGCCGCCGTGTCAGCAAAAGAATTGTTGCGCGCTTTCAGCGCTTGATTGCAATCATGGCATCAAAACCAGGGCGTTGCCCTGGGCTGTCCTGTGGCGGCCTTTCAGGCCTTGTATTCGCACCGCCATGGGCGCACGGTGGGAAACGGTCTCCGCAGGTAAAAAGAGCGCCTCACCCGTTCCGTCCGGCGGGTCGCCGGAGGGTACGGGCCAGTGGCCGGTGCCACCCTGGTTTGCAACCACTCGATAATGCCGGACTTAGCCCGGATATTTCATAGCCATTTGGGAAGAGTCGCGAAAAACGCTATGAAAAGAGGGGCGCAAGCACGTTCGAATGCGTGGTTGAAACGACACGGCGCGCAGGTTTGGAAACCTGTTGCGATACAGCAGGCTGGGAAGCCTGCGCTACGACGTGGGAATGCCGCCGTGTTAGCAAAAGAATTGTTGCGCGCTTTCAGCGCTTGATTGCAATCATGGCATCAAACCCAGGGCGTTGCCCTGGGCTGTCCTGTGGCGGCCTTTCAGGCCTTGTATTCGCACCGCCATGGGCGCACGGTGGGAAACGGTCTCCGCAGGTAAAAAGAGCGCCTCACCCGTACCGTCCGGCGGGTCGCCGGACGGTACGGGCCAGTGGCCCGTGCCACCCTGGTTTGCAACCACTCGATAATGCCGGACTTAGCCTGGATATTTCATAGCCATTTGGGAAAGAGTCGCGAAAAACGCTATGAAAAGAGGGGCGCAAGCACGTTCGAATGCGTGGTTGAAAAGACACGGCACGCAGGTTTGGAAACCTGCGATACGGCAGGCTGGGAAGCCTGCGCTACGACGTTGGAATGCCGCCGTGTCAGCAGAAGAATTGTTGCGCGCTTTCAGCGCTTGATTGCAATCATGGCATCAAACCCAGGGCGTTGCCCTGGGCTGTCCTGTGGCGGCCTTTCAGGCCTTGTATTCGCACCGCCATGGGCGCACGGTGGGAAA
>Ga0302319_10025745_pt1 | contig 10400 bp, 6 predicted proteins | sample Bog_T0_2_FD_203319 | JGI IMG/M metagenome (GOLD analysis project Ga0302319, IMG submission 203319) | Peat permafrost microbial communities from Stordalen Mire near Abisko, Sweden - Bog_T0_2 | ecosystem: Environmental > Terrestrial > Soil > Wetlands > Peat | place: Sweden: Abisko, Stordalen Mire...
TGAGCCATGACGTGGCGCAGACACTCGTGTCTGCGGCGCCGAGACTCATCTCGGCGCTCCGGGACGGTGGATGCCGCTCGCGAAGAGGGTCGAGATGAGTCTCTGGACTCCTGATGTCGCCCGCAATTTCGGTTGGCCCGGGGAAACAAGGTGAGCCACTTCGGGCCGCTACTCGCTGGCGAGCGTTTCGAAGGTGGGGCAGACTTCAGTCTGCGGCGGGCTTCAGCCCGCTCTCCTGCGAACCATGTGAGACCTGCGGCGGGCGGACTGAAGTCCGCCGCAGACTAAAGAGGTACTTGCAAAAATGGCGGGTTCTCGATTTACGAGCCAAAACAAAAAGCTCTGAAATTGTTTGGGAGAGGGCTGTCTTCCCGGTAGAATATTGTTTTCTAAGACAAGATTCGTTCGGAAAAGACAACCCTATGCCTAGCTTACTTCAACTTCTCAGCCAGTTTGCAAATGTTTTCCAGAGTCAGTTGTTTCCTGCCATGGAGGAAGCCCTAGGACCTTTGAGTGGGACCCACCAGAAGTTCGCTAAGACTTTAGGCATGCTGGAGTTGGATGGATTCGTGATGATTCAGCACGGTCGCGGGCGCCCAGCCCATGATCGCGGGGCGATAGCCCGCGCCTTTGTTGCCAAGGCCATTTGGAATTTGCCCACGACTCGGGCCATTTTGGATCGGCTGCAGAGCGATGCGGTAATGCGACGAATGTGCGGGTGGGAGTCCGCAGCGGTGATACCGGATGAGACGGTCTTTTCGCGAGCCTTCGCAGAGTTCGCCCACAATGAGTTTGGCCAAAGAGTCCATGCGGCGTTGATCGAGAAGACTCAAGGAGAAAGGCTGATCGGCCATATCAGCCGCGATGCTTCGGCGATTGAGGGACGGGAGAAGCCCACGCCAAAACCAAAGCCTGAGCCCACTGTCGACGTCTCGCCGGCCAAGCCCAAACAGCGGCGGAAAGCTGGAGAACTGAAACCGTTAGAGCAGATGAAACGGACGGAACGACAGGCCTCGGGAAGGATGACGCTGCCGGAGATGATCGCTGAGTTGCCACGGGCTTGCGATGTGGGATGCAAGACGAATAGCGCTGGGCACAAGTCGTCGTGGGTCGGCTATAAGCTGCATTTGGATGTGGCGGATGGCCAAATTCCGATCACCTGCCTGCTCCCATCGGCCTCCCTGCATGACAGCCAAGCGGCAATCCCTTTGGCGGAAATGACGGCCCAACGGGTAACCAACCTATACGATCTGATGGATAAAGGCTACGAAAGCATTCACATCGAGCAGCACAGCGAAAAGCTAGGCCACGTGCCGATCATCGATCGGCAGAAACGGAACGCGGACTCGGTGGAGATGGCACCCCATCAAGCGGCGAGGTTCCGAGAGCGGATGTCGGTGGAACGGGTGTACGCACGGCTGAAGGACGAATTCGGCGGGCAAACCGTGCGGGTGCGAGGAGCAGCCAAAGTGATGGCGCATCTGATGTTTGGGATTCTGGCCCTCACCGTAGATCAACTTCTGCGGTTGAGTCCAGCAACCTAAGAGGGCAGAGATTGTCGACAATACGAAGGCGGGAAAATCAAGAAGGGGAGGTGCGAACGCGCAGTCGATCTGCGTTAATTGCGTTGCATTGTGCCGGTCGATTTACCTTCACCAGGCACATCCGCCGGTCCCCGGCTGTCAAGCGAGCGTTATTTTTGCAAGTACCTCTAAAGTCTGCCCCACCCTCCGGCTCAGCCTAATTCCATGAGATCAGGAGTCCAGAGTCTCGACCCTGCAGGCAGGATTGCCTGCGCCACGAAAACGGGCTCACTGCAAATTCCACGACATCAGGAGTTCTGACGTTAGCTGGTTTCTGTCATGAAACTCCGGCTCGTAACGGCAAGACCGCTCCCTGGCGGTCGCGGCTCAGTAACAAGTCCCGTGGAATCATCGCTTCGTTACCGAGCCGCGACCGCAAGGGAGCGGTTTCTTGAGTTTCGCGACAGAAAATAGCTACTCCTGAAATGCCAGGCGCAGAAACTGTAGGTTTTCCCTGCATGGAAGCGGAAAACTCCGAATACCCCCAAAGTGGCTTTCAGTACTCCCCCCAAAAGACCGCTGAAATAATCCACGCATCTCAGGTGGTTTCAGATAAAATCAACTTTCAGGATGAAAAAACCTGAAATAAAGTTGATCCTACTTCTTGGATCCTACTTCTTGTGAGGCTTACATGAGAGCGCAAACGGTTGAAGTGAAATCCTCAACTGGACGGGTCCTCTGTTGCACCGTCTTCCGTCCAGGTGGGAAAAAGCTGCTGGCAAAAGGGCACGTCATCAGCGACGAAGATGTTCGGGTTTTGGAATCCGAAGGCATGGAATCCATTTGGGTTACCGAGCTGGAGGAAGGCGAAGTCGGCGAAGACGAAGCAGTCTGCCAGGTAGCCAGTGAAATGGGTTGCGGAAGTTTCGAGATCCGCTTGGCTGCCGGTGGACGGGCCAATCTGCTGGCCACCGAGAATTGTTGCGTACTGGTGGACGATGAACTGCTCAAGCAGATCAACTGCACGGCGAGCGTCGTAATTGCCACATCGCTCAATTTCAGCTATGCCGTGGCGGGCCAGCGCATTGCAACGGTCAAGAGTGCACCGTTTGCAGTCGCCAAAGAGCAATTGGAAGCCGTCATCGGTATTCTGAAAGAGCGCGGTCCCATTCTACAGGCGAGGCCGGTTCGCACTCCGAGTGTAGGCATTCTCTACACCGACCCGATCAGCGGGGAGCGGGCCCGGCAACTTTTCGAGAACATCATGCGCCAGCGCCTGGAGCGCTTTGGCGTCAGTGCCAATTTTGTACTGTCGTGTACCGAGGATGAGAATTCCGTAGCGCGTTGCATGCAACATCTGCTGCGCTCCAAGCCTTGCGTGATCCTGGTGGCCTCCACCACCGCGCCGGCCGGGCCCGAGGATGTCATCGGTCAGGCCATGCTGAAAGTGGGCTGCCAGGTGGAGCGGTTCCTGGCGCCGGTAGAACCCGGCAACCTGCTACTAATGTCGTACAAGGACGAAGTACCGATCATTTCGGCTCCGGGCTGCTTCCGGTCGGCCAAACCCAACGTTGTCGACCTCGTAATGCCGCCCCTGCTGGCGCGGTATCATGTGACCGGTTGGGAAGTGGCTTGCCTGGGACATGGCGGCCTGCTAGCGTAAAAGCTCCTCCGACCCTGCATTCCGAATCCTCCGAGCGGAATACAGGGGTTCCTTAGCCGGGAGTTCTCTCACGAGGACGCCCGGCATTTTTTCTTTTGTCTACCCCTTGCCGTCGTTCCACCGAATTCCGCGCGCCGCGAATTCCCGCTCCAATTGCGCCGCCGATTCGAATTGCACCGCGTCGATCCCCAAATTTCGGGCCGCCGTCACGAAGGCCGCAACATCGTCCGTGTAGAAGCATTCTTCCGCGCGGCATCCGGCCCGGGCGATGGCCGCCTGGAAGATCTCCGGCCGCGGCTTCATGGCCTTCACCTCATACGACAACACCAGATCGTGAAAATGGCGCAGCATCGGATGGCTGGCGCGCAATCCCTCGAAGTGGATGGCGTTGGTGTTGGAGAGCAGCATTAGCCGGTAGCGCGCGGCCAAGCCGGCGAGCAGGTTTTCGGGCACCAGCGTCCCGGTAAAGATCGAACTCCAGATGCGGCAAAAGCGGTCGTAATCGATCTTCAGATCCAGCACCGCGGACATCTCGGCCACAAAATCCCGCGGCTCGATCAGGCCGGTTTCGAAGCGCTCCACCAGGTCGCAGGTTGCCAGGCGTCCGGGAATCTCCGCTGCCCGGTATGGGCACATCCCTTCGAGCGCCTGGTAGCCGCGTTTGAAGTCGAAATCGATCAGCACCCGGCCAAGATCGAAGATGATCGCTTTGTGCACCCCTCTATTGTCCGTCCTTCGGCAGGGCGCCCGATACGAACTCGCTGAAGTCGTGCTTCAGCTTGGTATGCGAATCGCTGTCGATGTACAGCATGTGGCCGGCCTGGTAGAAATCCCAGGCGATGTTCTTGTGCATCGCGGGGTCGAGCCCCATGTGGTTGAAAGTGTACTCCACCGCGTAGTAGGGCGTGGCCAGGTCGAAATAGCCCGCGGCGATCATCACCTTCAGGTATGGGTTCTTCACCATGGCGTTGCGCAGCATGCTGGTGGTGTCGCCGAAACCGTTCTGCACGCCATAATCCCAGGGCTGAATCCCGCCGGTCGGATAGTAGTACATGTCGGTCTTGTAGCCCAGTTCGTTGCGTATGTAGTTCGTGAACATCGCCGTGAACGGCGGCATGATGAGCGTGCTGGACGGGTCGAACTCCGCGGTCTCCCCCGTGTTCAGGCCCGACGGTCCGGTGAGACGGCCGTCATAGCGGCCGATAGTGAGCTCTTTATCGCGCAGCAGTTGTCGCGCAAAGTGCGAGACGTCCCACCGCAGGTTGGTCTCGTCCAGGTAGTGGGCGTCCAGGCCGGTATAGCGCACCAGCTTGTCGATTACCGCCTTACGCTCGGCCGCCGGCAGTTCGTCGCCCTTCGCCATCGCAGCGGAGTATTCGCCCATGGCGAACCCTTCCGCTTCCTTGAGGAACGTCTTCAGGTCTTTCTTCTGCAGATCGGCCGCCACCTTCTTGTGGTAATACGCGTCGGCGCAATACGTGGGCAGTTCCAACTCGTACACCAGGTCGTCGCTGCGACTCCAGATGGTCTCCAGATTGAGCGTGGTCCCAATCAGTACGATGCCGTTGAAGGCGATCCCGCGGTCGATCAGGTAGCCCGCCAGTCCCGCCGCCCGGAAGGTGCCGTAGCTCTCCCCGGCGATGAATAGCGGCGACACCTCGCGGCTCGTGCGCGTGAGGTACATCCGCATGAATTCGCCCACCGATTGGATGTCGCCCTGCACCCCGTTCATGCGCCGCGCCGTTTCCACGGTCTTGGCCCGGCTGTATCCCGTGCCCACCGGGTCGATGAAAACCAGGTCGGTCTTATCCAGCCACGTGTCGGCATTGTCTTTCAGTTGATACGGCGGCGGCGGCATGCTGCCGGTGGGCAGCAGTTTGGGACTGCGCGGCCCCATCCCGCCCATATGCACCCACATCGATGCCGATCCCGGCCCGCCATTGAAGCAGAAGGTCAACGGACGCTTGCTCGCATCGCTCACGCCGTCCAGCGTGTACGCCATATAAAAGATGTGCGCTTCGGTTTCGCCGGACGCGTTTTTGAGCGGCATCTGCGCCACCGTCGCCGTATAGTTGAGGGCCTTGCCGTCCACCGTGACGGAATGGTGCGTCACTACTGGCGTTTCGTCGATATCGCCGCCCACCGCCGGTCCTGGACCTGCAATGCCTCCTCGTCCGCGGCCCGCCGGTGTCGCCGGTGTCGCCGGGGTCACCGGTGTCACCGGTGTCTGTGCCGGGGCCGCGGGGACCGGCACGGTTTGCGCCGCCCGCCCCTGCGCGCGTACCGGCGTGGGAGCGGACGAAAACAGTGCGGCTATGACTAATGGAATTGAGCTTGCCTGTCGATAGATATTCATGGGAACTCCAGTTGGAGATGGCTTCAGTCCATCCTAACTGAAGCCCGCCCCTGTGTGCCATATGGAGTCGAAGCTCAGGGGAAAATGGGCTGAGCCATTCCTTTCGATGGCCAGAGCTTCGCAGGTGGGGCAGGCGGTGCTCGCCTGCCCGCCCGCACTGAATTAAGCCCGCTGTTCGAATAGCATCGAGCGAAGGCGAGCACCGCCTGCCCCACCTGCAGGCTCACTGCAAATTCCACGACCTCAGGAGTTCAGAAGAGAGCCGACGACATCATGGCCGGGCATGGGACCGCCGGCGGCGATACCGTTAACGTCGCTGCCTTGCGCTGACGGCATCACGCCCTTTCCCGTCCGTTTCCGCAAACCGCTGTCCGCGAACGAACACTACAAGCTTCGCGGGGAGTTAAGGCTGCTCCGGCAACTATAATCATATCAATGGCTTCCACGGCATTCGCAGGGTGGCAGTGCAGTTGCGATGAAGTGCCCGGACTCCAAACATGAATGCTCTGTCATTTCGCTGCCCGCCGGTTCTGCCGATGAGGCTTGTGGCCGTGATGGTGCTGGCCTCCGGCTCCGCCGCCTTGGCGCAACAATCGGAAGTCTCCATCGACACACCCAAACCGCCCCGGTATATTGGACGATTCCTGAAGCCCTTCCACCTCGAAAAGCGGACCGTTCCTCCCGTGAAGCTGGTCAACACCCCGCGCCTGCAGCAACTGGTGCGCAGCGGCAACCTCTATCTTTCGGCCCAGGACGTGATCGCCCTGGCGCTCGAAAACAACCTCGATATCGCCGTCCAGCGCTACGGTCCATTTCTCTCGCGCGAGGTGCTGCGCCGCGCCGAGGCCGGCGGGCTCTTGCGCGGCACCGACACGCCGGTGGCGCCGGGGCCAACCAGCGTCAGCACGGCGGGCGTCAGTAACGCATCCAGCGGGCTCGCCGGCGGCGCCGGAATCGGTTCGAGCGGCGGCGTCATCACCGGAATCGGTCCCAATCCTCCCAATCTCGATCCCGCCCTCTTTTTCCAGGTAAACCTGGCCCACACCACTACGCCCGAAACCAACACCCAGTTGAATGCCACCACCACCCTGGTGGACTCCAGCCGGTACGCGTATGTCGGCTATCAGCAGAGCTGGATTACCGGCACGTTCGCCCAGCTCGTGTTATACGAAGCGCGCAACGACTATAACAGCTCCACGCCTCTTTTCAATCCCTACATTAACGGGTATCTGGATTTCTATGTGACCCAGCCGCTCTTGCAAGGTTTCAGCCTGCCGGTCAACAACCGCTACATCAAGGTAGCCAGGAACAACCTCAAGGTGAGCGACCTGCTGATGAAGCAGCAGGTGAGCACAACTGTGGCCGCCGTGCTCAATCTCTACTGGGACCTGGTGAGCTTCGACGAAGCCGTGCGCATCAAACAACAGGCTCTGGACGCGGCTCAGAAGCTCTACGACGGCAACAAGAAACAGGTCGAGATCGGCGCCATGGCGGGCATCGAAGTCACTCGCGCGGCCGCCGCGCTATCGGCCGCTAAAGAAGCCCTTCTCATCGCCCAGACCAACGTGGCGCAGCAGGAGATCGTGCTCAAAAACGCACTCAATCGCGACGCCATGCAGAACGCCTGGCTGGACGATATTCACGTGATTCCGCTCGACCACATCGAAGTTCCGAACAGCGGCGAGGTCAGACCGATACAGGATCTGGTGGACGAAGCGCTGCATAAGCGCGACGAGATCGTGCAGGCCAACATCAATCTCGATAGCAAGAAAGTCCTGCTCAAAGGCACCAGGAACAATCTGCTGCCCAGTCTGCAGGCCTTCGCGGAACTGACCAACAACGGTTTGGCCGGCCCCGTGAATCCGATATACAACGGCCAAAGCGGCGCTCCCAACCCTTACTTCGTTGGCGGAACAGGTAACGTTCTGAACCAGATTTTCAGCCGGAATTTCCCCAATTATTCCGCCGGTATCACCCTCAACATCCCCTTCCGCAACCGCCAGGCCCAGGCCGACTACGTCACCGACGAATTGCAGTTGCGCCAGGCCGAACTGCAATTGCAGCGCGCCGTCAACCAGGTGCGCGTCGACGTCAAGACCAACCTGATCAACCTGCAGCAGGCCCGCGCCCGCTACGAAACCGCCGTGGCCACGCGAGCGCTCTCCGAACAGAGCCTCGACGCCGAGCAGAAACGCTTCAACTACGGTGTGGGCAGCGTGGCGCTGGTGATTCAAGCGCAGCAGCAACTGGCCTCGGACCAGGACTCCGAAGTGCAAGCCATGGCCAACTACACGCACGCCAAAATCGCTTTCGACGATGCCATGGGCCGCACCCTCGAAGTGAACCACGTCGACATGGAGGAGGCCGCCAGCGGCCACGTGCAACGCGAATCCTTCATCCCACCCAACGCTCCGGGAGGTGCAAAATGAGACGCGTCCTCCTCATGGCAGCCTGCCTCGGCTCTCTTTTGCAGGCGCAGAATCAGCCGCCGGCCATCCAGGTGGCCCGCGTGCCGGCGGCCATTCGTCCCTACATGGCGCCTACCATTGTGCCCATCCATCTGCAAAACTCCTTCCGCCTGGATGGCCTGATGCGCGCCGGCAATCTGTATCTCACCGTTGCCGATGCGCTGGCCCTGGCCATCGAGAACAACTTGAACCTGGAAATCGACCGCTACGGACCCCTGCTGGCCGATTCCGCCCTGGAGCGCGCCAAAGCCGGAGGTCCGCTGCGCGGCGTGCAAGCCGGAAATTCGCAGATCGCCGCCGTTGACGCCGGTGTCGGTGTCAACGGAACCATCGTCAGCGCCGGATTGGGTGGCAGCGGTGGCGGCGGTGGCGGTGGCGGCGGAAACGGCGGAGCCACCATTCAACAGATCGGCGCGGTGGTGCCCAACTACGACGCTTCGCTGCAAAACGCCACCAGCTTCTCGCACATCAGTACGCCCGAAGCGAACACGATTCTGGCTCAGACGGATGTGCTGGTCCAGTCCGCCCACACCTACAACACCCAATTAACCCAGGGCCTGAGTACCGGCGGTTCGATTGCATACCGCGAATACCAACAGACCTTCGGAGAAAACGCGCCCGGCGATTTCGTCAATCCCTCGTCGGAAGCGCGCATGGACCTGCTTTTTCGCCAGCCCCTGCTGCAAGGCTTCGGCACGAAGCTCAACGATCGCACCATTCGCGTCGGCCGTATCAACACCACCGCGGCGCGAGAGCAATTCCGCGCCCAATTGCTCGACCTGGCGGCCAGTGTCCTCAACCTTTACTACAATCTGGTGGCCGCCAACGACGAGTTGAAAGCCCGCCAGCGCGCCGTCGAGATCGCGCAGAAATTCTTCGACGACACCAACCGCGAGATCGCCGCGCAAGCCATACCGGCGATCCAATTGCCCCGCGCCCAGGCCGAAGTCTCCACCCGCCGCCAGGAACTCCTCATTGCACAGGCCAACGTTCGCCAGCAGGAGGTCCTCATAAAAGAAGCCATTAGCCATACCGAAAATCCCCTGCTCGAATCCGCCGGCATCGTCCTGGTGGATCGCCTTCAGATTCCCGATGCCGACAATCTGCCTCCCTTGCGCGAGCTGGTGGCCACCGCCATGAAAAAGAGGCCAGACGTCGCCGTTTCCAACTATCGCGACCAGACCACGGACATCAACCTCGCCGCCACCACCAACCCGCTGCTGCCCTCGTTGACCCTGAATCTCCAGACGTACGATCGCGGTGTCGCCGGCGCAGGTCACGTAGTTAGCGGCGCTCCCCCGAATGCCGATTTTGTCGGCGGCTATGCCCGAGCTTTCTCGCAGTTGGTGGATCACGATTTTCCCAACTACTCGGGCTCGCTTAGTTTGTCGATCCCGTTCGGCAACCGCGGCTCCCAGGCCGACTATGGCATCGACCAGCTTCAGTATCGCCAGTCGCAAGTCTCCAGCCTGAAAGACATCAACACCATCGTGGTCGATGTTTCGGCGCGCGTGACGGCCCTCCGCCAGGCGCATACCCGCTATGACGCCGCCCGGGACACGGCGACGCTGCAGGAGCAGTTGCTCGATGCCGACCAGCATCGGTTCGAAACCGGCGGCAAGAGCACTACTTTCGACACCTTGATGGCCGACCAGCGGGCGCTGGTCAATGCACAGATCTCCGAGGTGAATGCGCTGGCCACGTATGCGCGCGCCCGCATCTCGCTCGATCAAACGTTGGGTGAAACGTTGGAGAAGAACAACATCACCCTCGACGAGGGATTAAACGGCCGCGTCGAGCGCCCGTCGCAGAAGTAATTTCGGGGACAGGCTACATAACCTCGAAATTCAAATCGGTGAACGGAACGGAGTTTCGAGGTTATGTAGCCTGTCCCCGAAATAGCGCTTATCCTGAAGGTTCATGCCAGAGGGATCGTACCAGTATTGCGACGTCAGTCTACCCGTGCCCCTCGATCGCCTTTTTACCTATGCGCTGCCGGAGACCCTGCGCCATCGCGTGCAGCCCGGCAGCCGTCTGGTAGTGCCCTTCGGACCGCGCAAACTCACCGGCGTGATCCTGCGCTGCCATGACGATCCGCCGGAAATGGGCGCCCGCGATGCGCTCCGGCTGATCGATTCCTCGCCGGTGCTGGATGCCGAACTGCTGGCGCTAGGACGCTGGATCGCGGCCTACTACTGCGCTCCCCTGGGCGACGTGCTGCGCGGCATGCTGCCCCTGGCGTCTGAAATTCGCCAGGGCAAGATTTGGTCGCTCACCGATTCGGGCCGCGATGCGGCACGGCAACTGCTGCTCGATTCCGCGCCCGACGATCCCGTCGTCCGGATCCTGCGCATGCTGGAGAAACGGCCGCTCTCCGCGGCGTACCTCGC
>Ga0302319_10025746_pt1 | contig 10400 bp, 7 predicted proteins | sample Bog_T0_2_FD_203319 | JGI IMG/M metagenome (GOLD analysis project Ga0302319, IMG submission 203319) | Peat permafrost microbial communities from Stordalen Mire near Abisko, Sweden - Bog_T0_2 | ecosystem: Environmental > Terrestrial > Soil > Wetlands > Peat | place: Sweden: Abisko, Stordalen Mire...
AACCCGCGTCCCATCCCGCCTGAGCGTCGGCCTTAGGATCTCGCCGCACTTTCCCTTCGGCTCCGTGATGAACTCGGCCCCTCGACTTTTCCAGAATTCATAGCACGCTGCCGACCTGATCCGGGTCGGCGGGGACGCTGAAACACCAGCCGATCGGTCGATGTCGGCGACGGTGATGAAATGTGTGACGGTGAACCCGTCGCGCGGGGCGCTTGATGTAGGTTATCCCTGCGGGAATCCGAACATCAACCACGACTGATTGGCGACCCAATGCGGGTACAGCTCCGTCATCTGATCGAACAGCTCCTGGTCGGATGTCGCGGTTTGACGCTCCTCTTCGCGGTCTCGCCGCGCAGGAGCCCCAGTACTTCGCCGATCACTTCGTTCAAGTCGAGCGAAACCTCCTCATGGGCGGCCCTTTTGAAAAGCGCACGGATGCGGCGCACCACTTCGCCGGCGTCTTTCCCATCGCGGACAATTCGTTGGGCGGCTTCCACAGCCTTGGCAAGGTTCGGCGGCTGGGCGGCAAGCCAGCGCAGGCAGGCATTGCCGTTGGAGACCACGGCGGTGAGCGGCTGGTTCACTTCGTGCGCGATGGAAGCCGATAAGAACAGTATTCCTTTTCCATATAGTGCCAGATTCTGCTCCAATTCGCGCCTAAAGGTTTATTCAGATGACGGATCATCCACGCTGAGAGTTCTTCGCTGGACGATTCGCGTTGCGCCGCGTTCGGGAAGACATGGGAAGCGCTTTGCACCAAAGTACAGATACCAAGCATCCCGAGAGGGTTGTATTCTGGCTTCACCGATGGATGTGGCATGCGAAAGAATCCAGTCCGGACCAGGCGGAGGGGTGGTCGTGAGTGAAGAATCCGGCGTCCCCGTTATCGCCGTCGTCGACGACGACAAATCGGTACGGGAGTCGCTCGCGGGGTTCATTGAGTCGGTTGGTTATGAGGCCGCTCTATTCTCATCCGCCGAAGAATTCGCGAGATCCGGCTGTCACCGCGACGATCTGCGGTGCCTGATTCTCGACGTGCGTTTGCCGGGCATGTCGGGCTTGGAGTTGTATTCGCAGCTCACCCTGAGCGGCCGGTCCATTCCGGCGATTTTCATCACGGCGCACAAAGACCCATCCGTCGCCGCCTGGGCCACGAAGCCCGGCGTTGTGAAGTTGTTGTACAAACCGTTTCAGCCCGAAATCCTGTTGGAAGCCGTCCGAAGCGCGCTAGCGTTGCATCATTGAGATCCGCGGTTGGGAAATCGCGGTTGGGAAATCAAGGTTCGAATTGGAGGTCATATATGTCTACTGCCGTTCTCGTGCCCATTCATTCCGAAGCTGCGCGGAGCCAGACGATGTCCAACCCGATGCGGCTCGGTTCCCATCTTGATCGCGCGGAGCGCCAGGATAGGATCGTAGGATCATGCCCGGCGCTGCAATATACATTGCAGCAGGCGCGGATGGTGGCGCCCACCGATTCGACCGCCGTTATCTATGGGGAAACGGGAACGGGAAAGGAGCTTTTTGCCGGTCTCATTCACGAACTCAGCCGCCGGTCCGGAGGACCGTTCATCCGCTTGAACTGCGCCGCGATTCCCGAAGGTTTGCTGGAGAGCGAACTCTTCGGTCACGAAAAGGGCGCCTTCACCAGCGCCATCGCGCAACGCGTGGGCCGCTTTGAGGCCGCCAACCACGGAACGCTTTTCCTCGACGAAGTTGGCGATATCCCGTTTAACCTGCAGGCAAAACTTCTGCGCGTCTTACAGGAACAGGAATTCGAACGGCTGGGAAGCTCTCGCACCATCCGCGTCGACGTCCGGGTGATCGCCGCGACCAACCGAGACCTGGCCAGACTGGTGGAGGAAAAGACGTTCCGCATGGATCTCTTCTATCGGCTCAACGTCTTCCCCATCACCTTGCCGCCATTGCGTGGACGGCGTGAAGATATCCCCCGCCTGGCGCAGCATTTTATCGCCGACGCGGCACAACGAATCGAGAGGCCGATTCGAACGATTCCTCCCGAGGCGATGCAAGCTCTGATGGACCACTCCTGGCCCGGCAATGTGCGCGAACTGCAAAACTGCATCGAGCGCGCGGTGATTCTCTCCCGAGACGGCGTCCTTCGTATTCCGCCGTTCGAGCCGAGGCGCAATGTCTTTGGAGTGCCGTGCGGAGGCACGCTCGAGGATGTGGAACGCGATCACATTCTACAAGTCCTGGGCGAAACGGGGTGGGTGGTAGGCGGATCGGCCGGCGCCGCCCGGCGCCTGGGTCTGCCACGCACGACGCTGATCTCCAAGATGAAAAAGCTGGGCCTTAGCGGCCGACTCAGCGGAGAGACCCGAGTTTCTCCGCCTGTTTCACCAAATCGGCCAGCGATGGCGCTCCCATCTTACGCATGACTTGTCCGCGGTACAGCTTGATGGTTCGCTCGCTGATGCCCAGTTCAAATGCGATTTGCTTGTTCAGACGTCCCGAGACCACCAGGCCCATGACCTGGCGCTCGCGCGGCGCCAGCGAAGCGAAGCGCCGACGAAGTTGCTCCATCTCCGCGCGCTCCGGGCGCGATTTGCGATCCACCTCTAACGCTTGCCGGATCGCATCCATCAGATCGGCTTCCCGCACCGGCTTGGTAAGGAAGTGAACGGCGCCGGCCTTGAGAGCCTGTACCGTCATGGGTATGTCGCCGCAGCCGGTGAGGAAGATCACCGGCATACCAATGCCGCAGGCGTTCATTTCCCGCTGCAACTCGAGGCCATTCATGCCCGGCATGTTGACGTCTAGAACCACACACCCGGCCACCGCGGCCGGGTTGCTGTGCAGGAACTCGGCGGCGGAGGTAAAGGCCTGCACAGACAGACCGATCGATTCAATCAGCGCGCCAAGCCCCTCGCGGACCGAAACATCGTCGTCGATCAAAAAGATGGTCTCGTTCGTGTGCCCTCCGTTCGTCGCCCGAACGTCACGCTGTCGCTATTTCGACACGGCCGGGCTCCCCCACCGCCACCGGCAGCTTGAACTGAAATGTTGCGCCGCTCCCGGGGTTGTTCGCGCCTGACAACTCGCCCCCGTGCGCCGAAATGATGTTCCGGCAGATCGAGAGTCCCATGCCCATCCCCTGCGGCTTAGTGGTAAAGAATGGGTCGAACAGACGCTTCGCCCCTTGGGGATCGAGTCCGCCACCGGAGTCCCGCACGGCGATTGCTACTCTTTCCGGCGCGTGGAGACGTTCGGAGCGAATCGCCAGCACTCGCGGTTTGCCGGCAACAGCACTCATGGCCTCGATTGCGTTCATGATCAGATTCAAAAGCAGTTGCTGGAGCTGTACGCGATCGCCCACCACGTCGGGAAGGTCCTCCGCCAGCTCGGTTTGCGCCTCGACTTGATTCCGCGCCATCTCATGACCGGCCAATATGAGCGTCCTGCCGATCAAATCGTTGAGATCGATTGGCTCCTGGCGGGCCGGCGCCTTCTTTACCAGAGCGCGGATGTCATCAATCACTTCGGTCGCCCGGTCGCTGTCGCGTATGATCCGCTCGACCGCCTCGCGCGCCTTCTCAATCTTCGGTGAAGTGCCTGCCAGCCAATGCAAACACGCGTTTCCGTTGGTCACGATGCCGGTCAGCGGTTGCGTGACTTCATGGGCGATGGAAGCCGCCAGTTCACCCATGGCTGTCACCCGGGTGACGTGGAACAGTTCGGCCTGGGACGCCCGAAGCGCCTCCTCAGCGCGCTGCCGTTCGCTCATTTGGCGCCGCAGCTCTGCGTTAACGCCTCTTAACTCGCTGGTCCGTTGGAGGACGCGGCGCTCCAGATCGTTGTTGAGCCTCTGGATTTCCGCCTTCGCCTGCTTGAGTTCGGCAGTCTCCATGACCTCCCATTCTTTATTCCGGCGCGCGAGGGCAAATTGGTGCGTGTGCATCACGTCGAGGATTTCCGCCGCGCCGGTTCCCGGAAGCGGATAGGTGCAAAGGGCAAGCATCGGAGTATCGCCGATGGACTCGTTCACCTCCTTTTCATACTCGCAGAACTCCTTCCAGTCACGCCTCTCCAGCCACGCCGTATCGGCGCTGAGTCTGAAGCCGGCGTATCCGCCATTGAGGGCGCAATCCCTCTTCTGCTTCCATCCCCTGGTAACTTTTTCCAGGTCCAGGTCATCGCCGTTCATGTACCATTCCCGGCCGCGCACGATTTCCAGGCTCCGGCTCTCAAAATAGTCGTCGAACCCGGGAATCGAATGCTTCAGACAATAGCGGACTTCCTCTTCCGTGAGCGGATCGGCGATCACCCACATGCACAGCTCCCGGTTTTCCAGGCCCGCCCGAAAATAGGGCAGGCAGGCGTCGATGAGGTCTTCTTTCGTCTCATGGAAAAGGAAGAAATGAGTTCCCCACGGGACATCGCCAACCACACCGATCCCGGTTTGCCGCAATTGTTCGTCTTTCACGGTGGCCTCCCTCTTGAGTCGTTCTGGTGGAACGAACCCAGCAATCCAAATGCCACCTGACTCTGCCGATTTTGAGTGCAAAACCGGGCAGTCAGATTAAGCTGAGTATACTGCAAGAGGTAGCGGATGCTGCAACGCCGTTTCCTCATCCGTGTTCATCGGTGGCCAATAATAATCCTGAGAAGTATTGGCCTAAAACGACACAGAACAATTTAGCCACCGATGAACACGGATATCTGGATTCCTTGACGGAGCGTGTACTGGGAGCCGTCTTTGAGGTTTCTAATACTCTGGGCGCCGGATTCCTAGAGAAGGTCTACGGGCATGCCCTGATGCGGGAACTCGCCCTTCGCAGCATCCGAGCTAGCGGATCGTCTCGCCAACGAGCACACGTCCGGCCTGGTCGTCGACCCGTTGCCGTCACAACTTCGGCAGATTTGCCACATTCCACCCCCCGCCAAGCGCTTTGATGAGGAGCACGCTGGCATCCATCCTGCGCCGCAAGATGTCGACATCGTTTCGCTCGTTGCTTAAGGCGATGGTCTGCGCCGTAATCACTTGCAGGTAGGTATCGACGCCCCCGGTGTAGCGGTTGGTGAAAAGCTGAAGCGATTCTTGCGCCGAGTCCACCGCCTCCTTCTGCTGCTTCGCTTCCTGTTCCAGGATGCGCGCGGCGGCGAGGTTATCCTCTACCTGTTGGAATGCCGCCAGAATTCCCTCGCGGTAGTCCGCTACCATCGCATCGTAGCCGGCGATTGCCGCGTCGGATGTGGCGCGCCGCCGCCCGGCGTCGAATAGAGTTTGCGTAAGCGTCGGTCCTATCGCCCAGAGGCGGCTCGGCCAGTTGAGCCAACTGAGAATGGAGGAACCTTCGAATCCGGCCGCGGCACCCAGGGTCACCGTCGGGTAAAAGGCCGCCTTTGCGATGCCGATCTGCTCATTGGCCTCGGCCATCCGCCGTTCCACCGCCGCAATGTCCGGCCGCCGTTCCAGAAGTTGCGCCGGTACGCCTACGGGGATCACTGGCGGCTGCAGGTTCAGTGGATCAGGCCCCAGGTTGAACTCCGCCGGAGGCTTCCCCAGGAGGATGGCGATGGCGTGTTCGTACTGCGCGCGCTGGACAGCGATGTCCGTATAGGCCACGCGGGTGGTATCGAGCTGGGTTTGCGCCTGGGCGACGTCGGATTTTGGCGCCGCGCCGCCTTCGAAACGGGTGGTAGTGAGCCGCAGCGTTTCGGTATAGGCTTTGACCGTATCGTCGAGCAGGCGTTGTTGCGAATCCGCGGCGCGCAGTTCGAAGTAGTCGTAAGCCAGTTCGGCGTGGAGGCTGAGACCGGCGGTTTCCAGGTCGGCCGCGGTAGCTTGCGCTTCTTCGCGCGCGGCGTTCACGGTGCGGCGCACGCGGCCCCAGAGATCCACCTCGTAGGAGAGGTCGAAAGGCAGCAGGAAATCGCCGGAAGGCGCCGGCGAGGTGGTGAAGAACGGGCGATTGCTCGACACCCGCTCCGTGCCGACGGACGGCGCCGTGGAAATGGTCGGGAACTGGGCGGCGCGATTGAAACGGATCATGGCGCGGGCCTGGCGAAATCGCGCTTCGGCAGCCTTCAGATCCTGATTGCCGAGGGTCAGTTGCTGTTCCAGTGTGTTCAGTTGGGAATCGCCGAAAAGCTCCCACCAGTTGCCGCGAATAGTCTCGTCGCCGGGTTGCGCGGTCTTCCATCCATCGCCTTCCTTGAAGGAGGCCGGTGGCGCTTCTTTGTAGGCCGAAGGGACGGGCGCCGTCGGCGTTTTGTACTTCGGCCCCACCATGCACCCTCCGAGCATCAGCGCCAGGGCCGCGGTTGCCAAGAGAAGAATCTTCGCCCTTTTGGGCAAGCTAAAGCATGCCCCACTAAGCTCACCGATTCCAGTGGGGCATGCTTCATCAGCTTGCCCAAAAGAGCCGATGCCGATCTTCCTGAAACTTATCTTCTTCATTGTGTTTTAGCCTGGTTTACGCGAACCGGCGTGCCGGTGATCAGTGAATCCGTGGGATTCAAAATCACCGACTCCGCACGAGTCAGACCGGAAACCACCTCCACAGTGCTGCCGAAATCCCGCCCGATGGCGATCGGCACAAGAACGGCCTGCCCATTTCGAACCACGCCCACGCGCAATCCTTCGGAGCGGAAGAGGAGCGCGTTGGCGGGAATCGTCACCGAGCGAACGACCTCCGGCAGCTTTAAATGCACCGAGACGTACGCTCCCGGCAACAGGCGCCCGGTGGGATTATCCACGTCGACTTCGGTGTTCAGAGTGCGCGACGCCGGATCGATCGAATTGGAATTGCGGACGAGCGTGCCGGTGAACTTCTCGCCGGGAAATTCGTCGAGCGTCAACGACGCCCTCGCGCCATTCCGCGCTGCTCGCGAATAGACTTCAGGCACCGCGACGAAAAGGCGCAACTTGGCGATCGACGCCAGGTGAAACAGTTCCTGGGCCGGCGTGCCCGCACCGGCGTTGATCAGGGCGCCGATATCGGTACTGCGCACCGTAATCACGCCGTCGAACGGCGCATACACTTTCTCAAACGACTGGAGATCCTCCAGCCGACGGACGTTGGCGCTATTGGCTTCCACGGCGGCCTTCTGAGCGCGCAGATTGCTGACCGCCTGGTCGGTTTCCTGTTTCGAGACAGAGCCGCTGGTCAATAGAAACTGCCAGCGGTCGGCGGTGGTCTGCGCCAGGTCCTGATTAGCCTTCGCCGTGTCGAGATCGGCGCGCGCCTGGCGCAGTTGCTGGTCAATCTCGGGGGTGTCGATCTCCGCCAGCAGGTCGCCTTGTTTGACGCGCGCGCCAATGTCGAAATACCAGCGCTTCAGGTACCCGCTGGTGCGCGCATAGATCGGCGAATCTACGAAGGCCTGCGTGCTCCCCGGCAAGACCACTTCCTGAGTAGGAGCGCCGCTCTGTGGATGGGTGATATCCACCGCCAGGATGGCCGACTGCTCGGTAGTCTGCTGCAACTTGGTCCCAGCCTCCACGCGCGTCCGGATACCGGAGTAGATTTGCGAGGCCAGCGCGCACACTGCCGCGGCGGCCAGCACTACGGTGAGGCCCCGACGGAATATTCGCCCTGTTCGCGATGGTGCGGAGGTTGGCTCGGTGTTGATAATCATTTGCCTTCTTGCTCCTCTGGTTGATCGGAATGCCGTTTTCGATGAAGCAGACTGAAGACTGCGGGAACGAAAAAGAGAGTGGCGAGAGTGGCGCACATCAGCCCGCCGATCACGGCGCGGCCCAGCGGCGCATTTTCCTCGCCGCCATCGCCCAGGCCGAGCGCCATCGGAACCATGCCGATGATCATGGCCAGCGCCGTCATCAGCACGGGCCGGAAACGAGTGAATCCGGATTCGACGGCGGCCAGCGCGGGGTCGCCGTGATGCGTGAGGCGCTCCTTGGCGAAAGAAATCACCAGAATGCTGTTGGCGGTCGCCACACCAACGCACATGATGGATCCGGTCAGAGCCGGAACACTCAACGTAGTATGAGTGATAAACAGAAAAAGGATAATGCCGCAGAGCGCGGCGGGAAGCGCCGTGATGATGATGAACGGATCGAGCCAGGACTGGAAGTTCACTACGATCAGCATGTACACCAGAACAATGGAGAAGCCCAGGCCGGCAAAGAGGCCGAGGTAAGACGTATGCATGGTGTCGAGCTGCCCGCGAATGCGAAAGAAACTGCCCCTGGGAAGAAGATGCTCATTGGCCTTGACGATCCGCGAGATGTCGCGCCCAACGCCGGCGAGATCGCGGCCCTGCACCGAGCCGTAAAGGTCCACCACGCGCCGGATGTTGTAGTGCGAGAGGGCTTCCATTTCATTGCCGCGGTTGATCGAGGCCACGTCGGCGAGTATCTCCGGACGAATCATCCCCGGTCCACTGACGGGAACGTTCTGCAGATCCGTCAGCGATTGAATGGCGTACTGCGGCGTCTGCGTCACCAGGTTGTAGTTCACGCCGTTCTGCTCGTTGAGAAAGAAGATGGGCGCCGTTTGGAAACTGCCGCTCAGCGAAATCAGCAAGCCGGTCGCGATATCGCGCTGGCTGAAGCCGCCCTGTTGGGCCTTGGTTCGGTCCACCGTAATATGAAACTTCGGGTAGTCGAAAGTCTGCTGGACGCGCAGGTCGGTTAGCCCGGGCACATGCCGGAACTGCTCCAGAACCTGGTCCGCGACGTTGCGATTGGCGGCTAGGTCGGCGCCTTCGATCTGCACATCGATAGGCGCCGGCAGTCCGAAGTTCAGAATTTGAGTGACCATGTCCGCCGGCAGGAAATAAAAAGTTGTGCCGGGGAACTCCACCGGCAGCTTATTCCGGAGGTAGGCCACGTAATCGGCGGTCGGATGGTGTTTTTCGCGGAGCGAAACCAGCACGTCCGCCTCCGACGCGCCCAGCACGCCGGAAGACCCGTGCAGATAGTTGATGCTGCTGTAGGGCAGCCCAATGTTGTCGAGAATATTGTCCAGCTCGTCCGCCGGGACCTCGCTGCGGATGCTGTTTTCCACCAGGTCGCAAAGTCGCGCGGTCTCTTCGATGCGCGTGCCGGTCTTGGCGCGCACGTGGAGCATGAACTGGCCATTATCGGTCGCGGGGAAAAAGTCCTGGCCGAGCCATGGAATCAGCAGGGCGCCCGAGAGGCACAAAACTAGAAAGCAGGGAATGAAGAGGAGGCGCCATTGAACCAGCGTTTCGAGCAGGGTGCGGTAACCGCCGCGGAGCCGTTCGAATCCATGCTCAAAGCCGCGCTGAAAAACAACCAGAGGATTCCACGAACGACTTTCTCCAGGAACCGGCGGTTTCAGCAGATACAGCGCGAGAGTGGGAACCAGCGTCCTGGAGAGAAGATACGAAGCGATCATGGCGAAGACCACTGCTTCGGCCAGAGGCACAAACAAGAACTTCGGCACTCCAGTCAGAAAGAACATTGGCAGGAAGACAATACAGATACTGAGCGTCGAGACCAATGCGGGGACTGCGATCTGCGAAGCGCCGTCAAGAATGGCTTGCCTGATTTGCTTCCCTTCCTCCAGATTTCGATTGGTATTTTCGATTTCCACGGTGGCATCGTCCACCAGGATTCCGACGGCTAGCGCCAGGCCACCGAGAGTCATGATGTTGATGGTCTGTCCGAGAGCGCTCAGCACCAGGATGGAAGTCAGAATCGCCAGCGGAATGGAGACCGCGATGATCACCGTGCTGCGCCAGCTTCCCAGGAACAATAGGATCATGGCGCCCGTCAGGCAGGCCGCAATCATCGCTTCGCGGACCACGCCGCTAATTGCGCCGCGCACGAAGATGGACTGGTCTGCCAGCGGTCGAATCTTCAATTGTGTTGGCAACGTCTGCTGAACCCGCGGCAACAACGCCTTAATGCCCGACACGACGTCGAGCGTGGAGGCGCTTCCGCCCTTCAGCACGGTAACCAGCACAGCGCGACGGCCGTCCTGCCGCACGATGTTGGTTTGCGGCGCGAAACCGTCGCGGACATGGGCTACGTCACGCAGATAAAAGGTGGAATTGCCGACCACCTTGATCGGCAGGTCGTTCAGCTTGTCTACCTCGGTGGGGCTGGCGTTCAAATCGACGTCGTACTCGAATTGGTCGATCTTAACGGTTCCGGAAGGCAATACCAGGTCCTGTAATGCCAGGGTGTTTGTGACGTCGGTGGCCGACAGCCCTTTCGATTGCAGCAGCGCGGGACTCAGATCGACCATGATCTGGCGCTGCTTGCCGCCGTACGGGTATGGAATGGATGCGCCAGGCACGGTGACGAGCTGGGTTCTCAGGAAGTTGAGGCCGATGTCGTTGAGGTCTTGTTCCGCAAGACCGGAAAGCGCCAATTGCAGGATGGGAACCGACGAAGCGCTGAAATTGAAGACCAACGGCGGTTGGGTGCCTTCTGGAAGTTG
>Ga0302319_10025748_pt1 | contig 10399 bp, 7 predicted proteins | sample Bog_T0_2_FD_203319 | JGI IMG/M metagenome (GOLD analysis project Ga0302319, IMG submission 203319) | Peat permafrost microbial communities from Stordalen Mire near Abisko, Sweden - Bog_T0_2 | ecosystem: Environmental > Terrestrial > Soil > Wetlands > Peat | place: Sweden: Abisko, Stordalen Mire...
GAGCGAGTAGAGATAGCTGAGACTTATGCGGATGCTGCGGTATGGACCGAGTTTGCGGAGAGTGTCGAGGCTGAGAGTGATCGGATATGAGAAAAATTGACGACCGAAGTATATGCGCGATTTGCGTTTACGAAGAAGCATGACGCGATCGGAGTCGTTCTGCGCACGGGCACTGTTCTGTTGAAGGGGGACGGTGGTGGTTTTGCCTTGGTAATTGATTTGCGGATTGGCGGAGGCGGCAGTCTCCAATGGCAGGATGTTGAGCCACCAATTCATGACGCGGTCGGATTTCGAGAAGAAACGGTGACCTCCGATGTCGATACGATTGCTGCGGTAGTTTACGGTTCGGGACAAACCTCCCAGATACGTGCTCTGTTCGAGGATGAGAGGTTGGATATCGGTGCGTGTGAGAAGTTCGTAAGCGGCCGTCAACCCGGCAGGCCCAGCACCAATGATGATGGCTCGTTTTCGCTGGGCCGTCAAAACACAAGGTCCATGAATGCTTCTATTAAGAACGACGGCGTAAGAACCAGCCGGCGGGCAGAAGCAGCGGAATTGCCAGAAAGAGCGAACTGGGCTCGGGCACGGAGGTTGTCACAACTGAGTTGGTGACATCGACCGTATCGCAAGTGTTGGGATTGCTGCTGGAGGCTGTGCCGTAGTAAAAACAAGTGTCGATCGCATAACTTCCCAGGGTTGTAGCGAAGGCATTATCGATTTGCTGGAGCTTTTGGGCGTCGGTTCCGGAGTTGGCTATGCCATAACCGTCTTGTGCGGCCGCGAAGCCGCTAATGATGATCTCGTTCACTTGCTGGGTACTGGCACCACTGGTGATTTGTGCCCCGCCGGAAGTTATGCCGACAAGAGACGAAGAGTAACTGCTGAATGTCTGGGTAAAGAGTCCACCCGGTTGGCCGGGGCTGCCGAAGTAATCGAGCGAATCTGTGCTCAGCTGAGTTACATTAACCTGACTGAGGCTTATATTGGTACCCGTGAAAACGATGTTCCAATAGATCATGTTGCCAAGTTGGCCAGTGAGAGCGCCACCGGGATCGGCCACTCCGAGCCAAGAAGGAAATGGCGAGTTGGTAATGGAGGCGCCGTTAGCGGCGACAGTGGACCCGCTGCCGATGGCATTGTAGGCGGAGGGAGTGGTGGCGATGCTACCACCCAGCGAGCTTTGACCCGCGGCTAACGCAGCTTGCGCATTTGTCGTGTAGGCAGAATAGCTGGGCGAGGTATTTTGGTCAGGACCAATGGACACGTAGATGGGAGATAACGTGACTGAGGCTGCTTGCATCAGAGAAGACGCAAAAAACAAAGAAAGGGCGATACCGAAAACTTTCAAAACTCACTCCTTCACAGCGCGCCCTCGAGCAACACGGGACGCGGCATTAGTAGTGGAGATGGCCAACTTCCGGAACACGCGCGATGGATGTATCAGAAGCAACCACTCTGCCACCAGCAGAAATAATAAAACCTGGACCGGTGCGTGAGGAGGCGGCGCTCCTGCGGGAACCATCCGTTGGCACGTTCGATTCCGCGTCCGCAGAAGTGCGTTTGCGAACGGTATCCAGGCTCATAACTTTAACATTCGAACCAGCAACTAATCTGTAATCAAGCCCTCCCAAAAGCAACGTGACTGTCGGGTTAAAGCCTACAGTCTCCAGCTTAACAATAGAGTTTTGATCGAGCTTGATGCTGCTGCCGTCGCGAAATAGAAGAACCGCGAGGCCGTTGGTGGTAGCGATAGTGTCGCCGGAAACGAGAGGATACGACGTGACGCCCGGAGAAAGAATCTTGTGTCCGTCTAAAGAGAATGGTTCGGCACTGGTAACGGTGGCAATGGAAGGCAAAGCAAAAAGTGAGCAGGGAACAAAAATGGCGCACAGGAGCGCCCCCCGGAACGAAATCATGCCCCGATTATTACGTGGAGTTACCGGTATAGCCAAGTACTGGCCGATAGTTTAAGGAGGAGGAAACTGGAGCCGTTGGTCGGGATTGAACCGACTACCTCGTCCTTACCAAGGACGCGCTCTACCATTTGAGCTACAACGGCCCGATTCGGGCGGGAAGGTCACACCGTTTGCATGGTGGACAGGGAAGGATTCGAACCTTCGTACCTCGTAAGAGGGACAGATTTACAGTCTGTTGGCTTTAACCACTCACCCACCTGTCCGCAAAAGGCCTGACAAATTCGAGGATAACATAGGCAGCGATGATGAGGCACGAAAAGCCACGAGTATGCTTACGCTGGGAACCTGTAGCGGTTGGAAGTACCACGGGTACGGCTGGTACGGCGTACCTTACCAGGGAGGCCCTTGTTCTTTGCTGGTGACTGGGGCGAGACCTTTGTAGAAAAAGCGCTGCACGCGTTGGCCCCGATATGTTTCGGTGGTGTAGATGTTGCCTTTGGAATCGGTAGCGATGCTGTGGACGCCGTAGAACTCACCGGGTTGGCGGCCACCTTGGCCAATGCTGGTGAGGACTTCTAAAGATGCGCGCTCTACAATGTGGACCTTGTTGTTTTCGCCATCGGCCACGTAGAGAAACTGCTGTTGGGGATCTTTCGAGAAGGCAATATCCCACACCGAACCCGAACCGAGAGTTTGCTTTTCGATAAAAGCTTCTTTCACGAAGGTGCCATCGGGGCGAAAGACTTGAATGCGATCATTGGCGCGGTCACATACATAAAGCAGATCGTCATGAGAGAGCACGGCACAGTGAACGGGATTGCGAAATTGTTTGGCATCAGCTGCGGTGTCGGGGTTGTAACTGCCCGGGTCCGCATCGCTGGGTTTGACGCCATAGGCACCCCAGTGGCGCTTGTATTTGCCGGTATCGCGATCAAAGACGATGACGCGATGGTTGCCATAGCCGTCGGCCACATAGATCTCGGCGCGCTTGGGGTCTTCGAAGATTTTGGCGGGTAAACGAAGATTGGCGACGTCGTTGCTGCCTTTGCTGGTATTAGGCTTGCCGATTTGGAAAAGAAATTTGCCGTGTTGGTCGAACTTCAGAATCATGTTGTCGTGATAGCTTTCGACGCCGCCGACTTCGATGTCTTGGCCGTTCGCGACAGGACCCGTGCCACGGCCTTTGCCAGCACCGCCGAGCCAGACGTTGCCTTGAGAATCGACCGTGATTCCATGATTAGCGTCGGGCCAATCATAGCCTTCGCCAGGACCTCCCCAGTGTGCGATGAGATTGCCGGATTGGTCGAAGGCCAGTACGTCAGGAGCGGGAGCGCAACACGCGGCAATTTTGGGAGTTGTGGTGGCATGCATCTCGCCGATTTCTAAAGAGCCCGGGCGATGGACGATCCAAACGTTGTCTTTCGAATCGACTGAGACGCCGACACTTTGTCCTAACAGCCAACCATTTGGGAGGGGCTTGGGCCAGAAGGGATCCACGACGAACTTCGGAGCTTTTACATTCGCGGCTTGGACGGTAGCAAAGTGCAGCAAGGAGAATGCTGCCAAAGAGGCAACGCCCACGGCCTTGACAAGGATGGGAGGTTTCACGCGAGTCAGTATATATGAGGGGTGACTTCGATGTAGTCAATAGCGGCCGGGTCGGTGCCGTCGGGCATGCCCTCCACCTCGATTACGGAGTTGGGTTGCAACTTGGCGTTTGTGATGGTGTGACGGGTAGATGAATCGCCATTGAGCGCTTTTGTTGGGAAATGGTCATCGGCTTGCCAAGAACTGAGAAGCCTATCTCCGATCTTCAGCTGGAACTTTGCGACGCCGGTGTTTATGTCGAAGTATTGAACTGCGATGTCGTAGGTGCCTGGAGAGCCTTGAAATACGAAGGAGGCCGTACATTTTTGACTCTGGCAGGAGACAGCCTTACCTCCCGATGCGTCCTCCCAAGGAGTGACATCTTGCACGACGTAGCCATCGAGTTTAGCGGCTTCGGCCTCCAGGCGGCCGGGGAAATGGCCGGCGCGGCCGTGCGTATCCGCAATTCCCGACTCATGCAGGAACCAGCTACAAATCGCGTCGCGCCAGACGATGGCATGGCCCGCTTGGTAGGCGAGTCGATCTAAGACTGAGGCATATCTTTCCGGATCGATGAGGCCTTGTAATGATTGCCAGCGGACCGGGAAGCGTTGCGCCTCTGCTGCGGCGGTGTAGTGCGAATCGTAAACATGTTGGATGATCGTCTTGCCGGAGTGCAAGGTATAGGTGTATGGGAGGTGGTGCATGAATAACACCAATTCATCTGGACAGTCTTCGAGCGATTCGTACCTGCGGGCGACCTCGGGCGGATATTGGCCAATAAAACCAGTGCCTGTGGCCACGGTACGATCCATGCCGATCCCGTCGTGATCAGCCCGAATCCACTGACCCCAGCCGTTTCTTTCAGCTGACTCGATACCCGGACCAAAGTGGCCGCGCAGGATATCAGTCAGTGTGCCGAGGCCGAGAGGGCCGGTATAACCTTCGTACACGCGCCAGGAATCCATTTCGAGTGAGCTGATCACGGAGACTACCCGTGGATCATTGCCAAAAGTTTGGCGAGTCCACTCTTGGGAGATCTGCTCGGCGCTCAGACTCGAATTCCAGGCGAGACGCCCGAAGGCATATAGGTTGGCCATAGCAAGGTCTGCACCGAGCCAGTTGGCATCTCGTCCAACATTGGCGACTCCCACAAGACCTCCCAAGGGCCGATGGGAGGTTTTTCCAGAGACAATCTCACTGACGGGAGTGTGGGCACCTCCCACGCGCATGTCGAAGTCTAGAACCTGTTTCCACATAGGCGCAAGAAAACACAGATGACGCTGCTGGCCGGTGTATTCCTGAGTGATTTGAAGTTCAAGAGTTTGATTTGTTTGAGTCAGTCCGCCGATCAAGGGCGAGACGGGCTCACGCGCTTGGAAATCGATAGGTCCGTACTTGACTTGAACCAGGGCGTTGTCGGCAAATTGGCCATTGAGCGGTTGGAAGTTGTCGTAAGCGGCGCGGGCGCGGTCGTTCTTTAGGTTGCGCCAATCGGCGTGGTGATCGTAAACGAAGCCGCGGTAGATCACGATGCCGCCATGCGGTTTAACGGCGTTTGCCAGGAGGTTAGCGGCCTGAGCGTGTGTCCTCCCATAGGTGGAGGGTCCCACTCGCCCTTCGCTATCGGCTTTTAGTACAAAGCCGGCGAAATCGGGGATCAATTTATAAATCTCATCCGCCTTCGCTTGCCACCAGGAAATGACGCGCGGGTCGAGAGGATCGAAGGTATCGAGATTTCCGATTGCCTTTGGGCTGGCGAAATCGACTGACAACGAGAGTTTCACGCCCCAGGGACGAAAGACATCAGCAATGCGGGCTATTTGCGGCAGAAATTCACTGGTGAGTGCGCGGGGATTGGCATTCACGTTGTTTATAGTGCAACCGTTAATGCCGACAGAGGCGAGCAGCCGCGCATATTCACCAGCGCGCGTGAGATCGGGTAGAACGTTGCTGCCTTCGAAAAAGATGGAGCGGCCTCCATAGCCGCGCTCGATGGTGCCATCGAGGTTGTCCCATTGATTAACCCAACGTACGGGGGCAGCCGGGTTGCTTGATTCGTTTAAGTCGACTAGTTTATTTCCTTGCGCGGCGCTTCGGATCAGGGCGAACGCGCCATAGAGGACGCCACGACTGGTGAGTGAAGAAATCGCGATGACTGACTTGCCTTTGATTTGCTCGATTTTCAGACAGTAGCCGTCAGCTTGAAGATCGGCGGGAAGAGGGATCTCTGGGTAGGATTGCTTGAATTCGGCGACGGTACCTAGAACAACGGAACCGTTGAAGCGGATTGACCGTGAAATTTCTTGGCGCGCAGAGTCGCCTTCAAGTGATTTGTCGAGTTGGATCACTGTCGCGGGAGTTTGCACGCGATTTCGCAACCACGCGTCTTCGCCAGTTTCGGCACCAACGGACAACGCAATCAACAAGAGTGTGCACAGAGCTCTCATGAATTCACACCGGAGGCAAGATAGCCACCATCAACAACCAAGCACTCGCCGGTCATAAAACTCGCGCCATCGGAGGCGAGCAGAACGGCTGCACCAATCAACTCTTTCGGGTCGCCAAACCGTCGCATAGGGGTACGCTGCAAAATCTCCTTGCCACGATCGGTTCCTGTCAAAAGATGCTGATTGAGTTCAGTAGGAAACACGCCCGGGCCAATGGCATTCACACAAATACCGTCGCGGGCCCACTCACAAGCCAAACTACGTGTGAGCGAGAGGACGGCGGCCTTCGATGCACAATAAGCGGTTACTTCATGAAACGCCACGAATGAACCGAGAGAAGCAATGTTGATAACGCGACCAGCGCCACTAGCCTTCAGCGGAGCATAAAACTCCTGGCAGGTGTGCAAAACGCCGGTGAGGTTCGTGTCAAATAATGTCGACCAATCGGCATCTTCAACGGCGATGGTTGGCTTGCGAAATGTCTGACCCGCGGCGTTGACTAAGATATCGATGCGTCCAAATTCTGTCAAAACTGCATCGCGCAACTTACGAATGGAGGCACGATCTCGCACGTCGGAGGTCTGCAACAGCGTCTTCCGACCCAGGGCTTTAACTTGCACACAGATGTCCGAAAGCAGTTCTGGGCGCCGCGCCGTTGGTATCACGTCAGCACCGTGCTCGGCGAGCCCAAGGCCGATCGCCTTGCCTAAGCCAGAGGACGCACCGAAAATAACGGCAACCTTTCCACTGAGGTCAAGACAACTCTTGCCCATGGCTAACCCAGAGCCGCCGGATAACTGTCGTCGTTCGGGTCTGCCCAGCGGTCGTTCGGCAATACGGGCGCCCAACCGGGGCGGGCTGGATCTTGATCGTAGGGATAGCCTCCCAACTTTTTGTAAAGCTCTTGATACTCGCGTAATTTGTCGCGGTTCAATTTCACCCCCAAGCCCGGTCCATCAGGAACTTTGATGGCGCCGTTTTCATAGCGCATCAAGCCACCTTCGATAATGTCGTCGGTCAGATGATGATAATGCGCGTCGGCCGCGAAAGAGAGATTTGGAATCACAGCGCCTAAGTGCAGCATGGTGGCCAGTTGGATGCCGAGTTCGCCGGAAGAATGCACAGCCACGCCGATCTGAAATGTTTCGCATACGCTGGCGGCTTTCACGCAAGGACGAATGCCGCCCCAGAAAGTGGTATCGAGCAGAATGACATCCACCGCGGTGTCAAGAATGTTCGCTGCCAGCTGTTCGAAATTGACGACTACAGTATTAGTCGCCAAAGGCATGCGCACTTTGCCGCGTGTGCGCCGCATCCCATTCAGCCCGTACACCGGGTCTTCCAAGTAATCGTTATTCAGTCCTTCAATGCCCTGCCCGAAGCGGATGGCTTGCTCAGTGGACCAGACGCCATTGGGATCAAAGCGCACTTTGTCCTGCGGAAAGGCTCGCGCCAACGCGCGATAAAGCTCCAACTCATGATCTGGAGGGAACACGCCCGCCTTCATCTTGTGTGTGGTGAACCCATACTTCTCTTTGGCCGCGCGCGCAAACGCGACAACTTGCTCGGCAGTGCGAACTTCGGTGGCGCCGGTGTGTGGATTCGCGTAGCGGAAGAAACAATACGAGGCAAACGGTACGCGATCTCGCAGCTTACCGCCGAGAATTTGATACACAGGCACATTCCATGCTTGCCCGGCGATATCGAGACAAGCGAATTCAAGAGCTGCCAGCACTTGCGTCCGGTTGTTGTAGAGCGAGGCTGTGGGATTCGCGATGATGAAGCGCATTTCTTCCATTCGCAAGGGATCGTGCCCCACCAGATAGCTCTTGAGCGCACGGAATACGGCTTCGGCCGATTCCCCGCCCCCACCCATCTCGCCCAAGCCGATGAGGCCTGTATCCGTCTCAACTTCGACAATGGTTCGCACGAAACGACCCCAATGGCAACCGTTCGCGTGGCGCAACGCCGCTTCCAACGGCACCGTGACCGTGGTAGCGCGAATATCAACTATTTTCATTTAACGTTCACTTTGCCGCAGGCGAAAGAGGCGGCGTTCTCCGGGTTTCCCCAGCCATTGTAAATCGGCGTTAGGGGATAGGGGCACATGGGCCGCGTCCTGCCAGGAAACGCGCTGCCCTTGGCGATCATGTGCGCGGGCGCGTCGTCATCTTCTACCCACTTTTCAATCGCGGTAAGTGAATCGAAACTGTCCAGGCCCGGACCGCCACCGCAGTGATTTACGCCGGGGAGTAGAAACAGGCGGGCGAATTCAAAAGTGGGCTTTTCGCCGCCGCTGGTTTGCATCACATCCCGGTAGTAGTGGATCAAATCATTCGCGGAAAACACAGGATCACTCATGCCCGTGTACAAAATCAATTTGCCGCCGCGTTTACGGAATGCGTCCAAATTAGTGGCGTCCGCATTTAGTGATGCCGCAGCGGCTTTTTCAAGGCGTGTGGCATCACGGTCAAAATCAAAATGAAAAATGTCGATCGGCGGCTGTTTGCCCGCTAGGGCCATCTGGTTAATCGCCGGAGGAAAAATCAGCGTGTTGATAGCGGGCATCTTCTCACTGCCCAAAATCCAAGCTCGCCAACCTTCGCCCGATATGCCGCTGTCGTAGGGCCAAGTAGAATATAAAGCTTTGCCTTGAGAATCTAAAGGACCAGCCATAGCTTTTTTCAGAGCTGTTACTTGGGCGGCACTCAAGCAAGCGTCGGTCTTCTCTCCAGTGCACTGCAGTTCCGCGGGATCAAAATGACACGCCTCGGGATTCGAAATCAGATCGTCTTTGACGCCATCCAAGGCGTCACACTTGGCAAGCACAGCGTGCGACACCAATTGCAGATCACTGTCTGAATAGGCTTTGCGCAGTTCTGGCTTGCCCTGTGCGTCGTGCGGAGCGGCAGCCGAATACTGCATGGTGTTCCACGCTTCGGCAATCATGGCACGCGTCAGGCGGAAGGCGGGAGCACCTGCAATCACGCCGTCGAAATATTCCGGATAACGCTGCACCGCCATCAATCCCTCACGGCCGCCATTAGAACAGCCGCGAAAATACGAGTGTTTTGGTTGCTCGCCATAGTGCTTCACCAGCAGCGCTTTGGCAGCGTCAGTTACTGTTTTGGTTGAAAGATACTGATAGTCGGCGAGTGCTTGGGGATCTGCTCCAAACGAACCCATATCTTGCGGCGCTTTAGGATCGGCTTCGTGTCCGCCATCGGTTGACACGACAGCATAGCCGCGTGAAAGAGCTGGCCTTTCAAAAGAACCGCTCGCTCCAATGGCTGGCTGAACGATACCGTCGAGCCCACCGCCGCCTTGAAACAAGAGGCGGCCATTCCAATCGTCTGGCATGCGCAGTTCAAAGATGTCTCCATACGATTTGCCGTCGGCACCGGTATGCTTATTCGCTTCGCCGCGCAGCACGCAGTGTGCCGGCAAGACTGGTCCGCTTCCACCTAAACGCGTCCCGCCAGCTACTTCCTCGGCACTCGAGACAATCAAGCCTGGAACTACAGACCTCTTCAATTCTTCGCAACTTCTACGCTCTGCGGGCTGCTGGCCGAACAAAAGACCTGAGAAAAGGTAAACTCCACCCAAAACAAAAATCAACTTTTTTTGCATATTGACGTATCTGCTCGATGATACGTCAAGACTATGGGAAATCTGCCTGTTCACACGTAGTACTAAGGGTCCTCTACGAGGTAACGATTGTGGAATCGGACTGATCTAATCGGTATGTTGATCTTACTAATACTGCTGATCCTCTTAATAGGAGGCGGCGGCGGTTACTATGGATACGGACGCTGGGGATATGGCGGAGGCGCTGGGATTAGCCTGGGCACCATTCTCGTAATAGTTCTGATTTTTTATCTGTTGGGCGGACTTAGGTTTTAGCATTGATTGTTGCGCCCGTCAGGGCTGGAATTCAAAACCCGGCTTAAGAGTGCAACGAAAAACCCTGTTCTGCTGGGACATTTCGACACTGCATGTCGCCCAAGACAGGTTCAAATTTGGCCCAAGCGGAAAAACGATGGCTTGGCCATTTTCGTGCGCTTCAATGCTGGGACCTTCCGCCGAGGTTGGAAGAGCAAACGTCATGGCCGTGCCAACGATAAAGGGATAGGTGTGCCGAACGCTATCGGTGACCATAGGCCGCACCACTTCGGCCTCGACAACGAACGTGGCGGTGTCGGACCAATTGACGATAGAGATGATCTTTTTACGTGACTGGGTAGCGAGATCGGCGGTGTCAATCCGGGTAAATGGGCAAGGCCCTCCCACACATGTTACTCGTACGTTACGAAATTCGTTGCCGGTTCCGGCGTCGATGGTGAGATTGTAACTGGCAGCTTTCCATTTGCCATCGGGCGAGCAAGGGGAGCGGCCGCCACACGGCACATCGCCCACATTTCGCACCTCAAATTGCTTGGCGGTTTT
>Ga0302319_10025750_pt1 | contig 10398 bp, 7 predicted proteins | sample Bog_T0_2_FD_203319 | JGI IMG/M metagenome (GOLD analysis project Ga0302319, IMG submission 203319) | Peat permafrost microbial communities from Stordalen Mire near Abisko, Sweden - Bog_T0_2 | ecosystem: Environmental > Terrestrial > Soil > Wetlands > Peat | place: Sweden: Abisko, Stordalen Mire...
AAAACCGCGTATTTCCGCCTCCTGAGGAGTTCAGCGCCAAGGCCCACATCAAGAGCCTTGAGGAGTACGAGGCGCTTTACAAGCGGTCGATTGAAGATCCCGAAGGCTTCTGGGCCGAGGCGGCCGAAGACCTGCACTGGTTCAAGAAATGGGACAAGGTGCTGGAGTGGAATCTGCCGTTGGCGAAGTGGTTTGTGGGCGGCAAGCTTAACCTCAGCTACAACTGCGTTGACCGCCACGCGCTTGGTGAACGGCGCGACAAGACGGCGATTATCTGGGAGGGCGAGCCGGGCGAGGTCCGCCGGCTGACCTATGCAGAGCTGCACGTCGAGGTGCAGAAGTTCGCCAATGCGATGAAGGAGCTGGGGATCAAGAAGGGCGACCGCGTGGCCGTCTACATGGGCATGACGCCGGAACTGGCCATTGCGCTGCTGGCCTGCGCGCGCATTGGCGCCGTGCATTCGGTGATCTTTGGAGGGTTTGCCGCAAACGCCATCGCCGATCGCGTGAATGACTCGGGCTGCGTCGCCGTGATCACCCAGGATTCGAGTTACCGGCGCGGTGGCGAGATCAAGCTCAAGCAGACGGTGGACGAGGCAATGAATGCCTGTCCAACGGTGCAGCACGTGATTGTCTACCGCAGAACTGGTTCTCCCGTCCAGATGATCGACGGCCGCGATTGGTGGTGGCATGACCTGATTGCGAACGCTCCGACCGAGTGCCGTGCCGAACCCATGGATTCAGAGGATCCGCTGTACATCCTTTACACCTCGGGGACGACGGGCAAGCCGAAGGGCCTGGTACACACCACGGGTGGCTACTCTGTGCAGACCTACCTCACGTCGAAATACGTGTTCGACCTGAAGGACGAGGACATCTACTGGTGTACAGCCGACATTGGCTGGGTGACCGGGCACTCGTACGTGGTTTATGGCCCGCTGCAAAACGGGGCGACCGTGTTGATGTATGAGGGCGCGCCCAACTGGCCGGATTTTTCGCGCTTCTGGAAGATTATCGACGACCACCAGGTGACCATCTTCTACACTGCGCCGACTGCGATTCGCGCGTTTATCAAGTGGGGCGACCAGCATGTGGAGAAGTACAAGCTGGATTCGCTGCGGCTGCTGGGGACGGTGGGCGAACCAATCAACCCGGAGGCCTGGATGTGGTACCGCGCGAAGATTGGCCACAACCGCTGCCCGATTGTGGATACGTGGTGGCAGACGGAGACGGGGGCGATCATGATTGCGCCGATTCCGGGAGCTGTGCCCACCAAGCCGGGCTCGGCGACGCGGCCGTTTTTCGGCATCGAGCCCGCAGTGGTGACCAAAGAAGGCGAGCCGGTTCCCGCGGGACACGGTGGCCTGCTGGTGGTGCGCAAACCGTGGCCCTCGATGGCGCGGACGGTTTATGGCGATCCGGAGCGCTACCAGAAGACCTATTTCAGCGATGTGCCGGGATGCTACTTCACCGGCGATGGCGCGCGCATGGACGCCGATGGCTACGTCTGGCTGATGGGCCGCGTGGACGACGTGATCAACGTGAGCGGACACCGGCTGGGAACCATGGAAGTGGAATCCGCGCTTGTGGCGCACCCCAAAGTGGCGGAGGCGGCTGTCGTTGGCAGGCCGGATGAGTTGAAGGGCCAGGCTATTTCAGCATTTGTATCGCTCGAAAGCGGCAACTACCCCAGCGAGGAGTTGAAAGACGAGTTGCGCAAGTGGGTCTCAAAGGAGATTGGCTCGCTGGCGCGGCCGGACGATATTCGCTTTACTGAAGCGCTGCCCAAGACGCGGTCGGGCAAGATCATGCGGCGGCTGCTGAGGGAACTGGCTACGCATGGAGAGATCAAGGGCGATACCACGACGCTGGAAGATTTCACCGTGATCTCCAAGCTGCGGGAGGCGGAAGAGGGATAGGGAGCTAGTCAGCAAGCCAGCGCGGCATCCCAGGTCTCAAAAGCGAGACCTGATTACATGGGGCACCCGGCGGGTTCCAAGGGGAGGCAAGCTTGCGGCGTTTGCGTTATGGGGTGGGGATGAGCCTGGATGGATTCATCGCCGGACCGAACGGCGAATACGACTGGATCGCGCACGATCCGTCGATAGACTTCGTCGCCATGTTCGCGCAGTACGACACGCTGCTGATGGGCCGGAAGACGTACGAATTTGCCAGTGAGATGGCCAAGTCGTGGGATAGCCTTGGCCAGCGCTGGATCGTCGTTTCGACTACGCTCAAGCCTGAGGAGCATCCCGGCGTCACCATCCTCAGCAGCGGCGTCGCGGAGGCTGTGGCCGCGATGAAGACCGAACCGGGTAAGGATATATGGCTCATGGGCGGCGGCGTGCTGTTTCGGGCAATGCTCGACGCCGGACTCGTGGACACTGTCGAGGTCGAGGTGATGCCTGTGATGCTGGGGAGCGGGGTGCCGCTACTGCCGGATGGAAAGCGCCGCAGCCTTCGTCTGGATGAGAGCGAGACCTTGCCAAGCGGCATTCTGATGCTGAAGTATTCGGTTGTGCCGGAAGCTGAAGGCGCCTGAGATTGGGGCTTAAAGTCGCTTCGGGCGTACAATCGCTTACACGGAGGCCCATCGATATGGCTGCGACCGTTTCCCCAATCTCCGTTCAGGAGTATCTGAAGACCACCACCGATCCCGACTGCGAGTATGTGGCAGGCGTGATTGAGGAGCGTGCTGTGGGCGAATACGACCATGCAACTTGGCAGGCAATTCTCATAGGATTTTTTCTTTCACGCGAAAAGGAATTGGGGATTCTGTCGCGGGCTGAACTTAGGGTGCAAACGGGTCCTGAGAATTTTCGCGTGCCCGATGTCACCTTGCTCAGCCGAAGCGCGCCGCGTGAACAGATCATCACGCATGCTCCACTGACGGTGTTTGAGATTCTGTCACCCGCAGACACCATGACTCGGACCTTGGAGAAGCTGGCGGACTATGAGCGAATGGGAATTGGTGCAATCTGGGTAATCGAGCCGAAGAATCAACGCTATTTCAACTATCGGGATGGGCAGCTTACACCGGGGAGTGTATTCGAGTTGCCGGGCAGCCGGTTCAGCGTCCCGTTCTCCGAGCTTGCCGCGCTGGTGGAGTAATTCTCGGGTGCATAGAAACAAGAGGCGTCCGCGATCGCGGACGCCTCTCGTTCGTTGGGACAATTCCTCATCGGGCTGGGCTTGACGGGATGCGGAGAAGGCTTGGCTTCAATCGGAATCTCCGAGAAGACATCCTTCAGGGGCTGAAGCCCAAGTTTGTTATGTGGCGGTTCCGGCACGACTGAAGTCGTGCCCTGACCCTTCTTGCGACCCGGTTGGGATTTTTCCCATGCTGTTGAACATTCCGTCCTGTCGCGGTTAGAAGCGGTAGACAGCGCCAATCGAAGCGCGGGAATTCCAACTGCGGTGGGGCGAGTTCCCCAGTTCGGCGGAGTTGCCCGTGAGCGAAAACGATGCGCCGATATAGTCGCCTGAAGCGCGCAGGGCAAGCCGCGGGCTGAGGTTGTACTCAAGGCCGCCGCCGGGCCCTCCGGCAAAGGAGATGTTGGGGGTTTCGCTCTCACCCGCGGTGTGTTCGCCGCCCAGCAGCACATGAAAGAACCCATTGAACTTGCCATAGAGATTGGCATGAAGCTCAGGCCCCCCGAACACGGATTCGATGGACGGTTTGCCCGGATTGCCCGGACTGCCCGAGCCGAGCGCGTATTTGAAGTAGTCGCCCTCAGCGGTAACTCCGAAGTATTTGCCGAAATCGCGCGTAACGGAGACGTTCACGCCGCCTAATGCGTAGCGCGACTCGTTAACCTGGTTAAGGCTGGAGTAGGCGAAACCGCCGTAGACCACGTATTTGTAGGTCTTGTCCGCCTCATCGGTGGAGTGGGTACGGGAAGTGGGCGAAACCTGGCAGGTGGCTGCCAGGGGCAGGAGCGCGGCCGAAACCCCGGCCAGAATAGAAAGCAAGAACGTCCTCTTCAACTTGAAACTCTCCTCGACATCGTGCTGTGGCTGGCTTTTCGCAGGGCTTTCTTCCTGATGTCCCCGCAGCAGCGCCGTGACTGAAATCCTGTACCTACATAGACTACCCTCTACCCCCTGCTTCGAAGAAGTCCGGGCTCTTGCCAAGCGTTCCGGCGGGGGCTCGGCTCAACGGATTTGAACCGGCACTGGATCGGAGAGCGTGACGAGTTTGCCCGGTTTGTCTGATACTGTGACGGCTATCCCGGCGGGAAGGTAGCGGGCGATCACTTGAGGCTCGGCCCAATCCAGTGTCCAGCCGTCCTCGATGGCAACCAGGATGTACTGTCCGGGAACCACGTCGCGCAGGGAGAAGCTGCCGTCGGAGTCAGACTGATCGCGGCGAAACAGCCCATCGAGAGCGTCCAGATCGCTGGTGGTCCGTGCCGCCGGGACCAGCACCACCATGACGCCGGCCACTCCTTTGCCGTCCCGGCGCGCGAATCCCTCCAAACGTGTTGTCCCTTGGCTGACCGAGACAGTGATGGAAAGCGGTCGATCCTGAACCGCGATCAGGTTGCCGGCGCGCGCGCGGCTGCCCACGGTCACAGAGACGATCGGCAACTGCCTGCCTGCGCTTTCGGCCGAAAGCCGCCACTGGCCAGGCGGGACGCTTTGAAAGTCGAATGTACCGTGGATGCAGGGGGCTGAAACCTGGTTCTGGCGGTGCGCTCCATCCAGGGAATCCAGAAGGAGAATTCCCTCGCCGGTCCAAGGCGTGCCCGCTGTGGTCCGCAGGGCGCCGTGGACGGAAACGGTCGCTGTTCCGAGCGAAGGGTCCACCTGCTGGCTGGCAGCGGCGTCGATTTCGAGAATGCGTGGCGGATCGCCCTGCGCCAATTCATAGTGGCCCGGAGCAACGCCGTTGAACTCGGTGGTTCCTGTTTGCATGGCGTCAAGAAAGCCGGCGCTCTCTGAACCGACAACGACACCAAAGACGGTCTGGCGCAGCTCGGCGCGGGCAATTGAGCCGTCCTGCTTGCGGGGCGTATCGACCGCGATATGCAACGCCGCGGTTGGGTGCAGGGTGATATTTGCCTCTTCGCGGCCGCCCGCTGCCATCACAATGCGGGATGCCGAGGCTTCATCGGTGGTTGAGTCGTAGTAGGTGACCGGATAAACGACGTCCAGCGCAGTGCTGGGGTCGCTGACGCCTTCACTCTCAGCGGCACGGGCGGCATTGGGGCTGAGGCGTCTGGAGTGGTGGAGCGCGTACCAGGGCTCGGCTGTAACGGCGAGCAGATATTCACCCGCCGCGAGGTTGTCGAACTCATAGGCGCCGGTGTCGTCGGTGGAGACGGAGTTCTCTTGTCCGATGCGGCCTTCAGGTTTGCCCAGGCGCCACTTCATAAAGAGCATCACCCTGGCGTTCTCAACCGGCTCGCCCCCCTCGGAGGTGACCAACCCATGCAGAACGCCGCCGGGGACCAGGCGAAAGGTGAAATTGCCGGTTTCGAGGCCCGGGCCGGTGACGATGGCGGAGTTGTATAGGTCATGCTCGTCGTAAAATGCGGTTCGATATCCACGCTTGGATGCAGTGAGCTGGTACTTGGCGGCAGGCAGGCGTTCGAGCGCGAAATGCCCTTCACTGTCCGACTCCACCGCAGCCACAGTGTGGCTGTCTTCCTCAGAGAGAGCGGCCACGGTGGCATGTCGCAATGGTTCGCCTGAGCCAGAGTTCACCACCGTTCCGGCGATGGTGTAGAGGCCGGCGGGAGATGTGGCATGAGCTGGAGCCTTCGCGGCCGGTTGAGCCATGGCCGGCAAGGACAGCAGCAATGCGCCGGCAATGAAGATCACAGAAAGGATCGAGTGAACGAATGGCCCGTATGGATTGAAAAGGCATGGCTTCAGACGTGTGTCCAATTCGACTGCTTTGAAAGGGCATGCCTTTAGCCATGTGTTCAATTCGACCGCTTTGAAAGGGCATGCCTTTAGCCATGTGTTCAATTCGACCGCTTTGAAAGGGCATGGCTTTAGCCGTGCCGCTACGAGGCCAATAGAATCTGTGGGCTTTAGCCCCTGAGGGAATTTATTCGAGACAGAATTCTCCGTGGCGCATCCCTCAGGGGCTAAACAGGCTGCGGAAAAACTCGATATGAGCAGGACTTTCGACGGCTTTGTAACAGGGCATGACTTCAGTCGTGCCGCAAATAGCTGAAAATAAAGGCGGGCTTTAGCCCCTGCGGGACCCCCTCCTTCAATTTCACCCGAGATCCAGAGTTTTTCCGCAGCCTGTAAAGCCCGTCTCATTCTATTGCACTTATTGGCACGACTGAAGTCGTGCCCTTTCAAGACAAATTGTCTTCCCACATTCGGCAGAGTGAGCATCAATGTTCCGGCGCCTCCAGAACAAGATTGGAAGCCGTTCCGGCAGCCAGGGTGACTTGTTGGCCAGCCACCGGCAGCGCTGACATTACCGCCGGGTTGCGATATTCCAGATGCACCGGCGAGTCGAACATGTAGACGCGATAGCTGCCAGGTGTAAGCCCGTCCAACGTGAGGGTTGTACCGGAGGACGGATGAACCGTCATGGGCGGCAGGTTTTGTACAGTGTCGAAGTCCGGAACCACGTAGACGGTGTAGAAAGACTCTTCGCCGGGGAGGAAGCTGGCCAGCGCGGGCGGAAGCGAGAGTGCAAGCGTGCCGCAGTCGTCGCTCAGGGCGAACTCCATGGGCGGCGGAGACGCGGCGAGACTCATCGGGAGCGGTTCACGGGCCAGGTTGAAGCTGCCGGCGTTGAAAGAGCCGGCGCAGAGGCCCTTGCGGGGCAGGTAGGCGCTGAGCCAGTATGCGCCGGGCTGGGCCGTAAAGGTGATGGTGTCCGGCGCGTTCTCCATGGACCAGAGGCTGTCACCGCCGTTCAGGGGAATGCCGTCGGATGGGTCCAGAGACAGGTTGACGAAGTCCGCCGCATTATTGCCGGATAGAGCTGCGCTGGGCGGACCATCTCTGTTGTGCACAAGGCGCAGATGCACGCTGGCGGTCAGCGACGGGCCGAGTGGAACGTGCAGCCCGATGACCGCGTGACCGGCTACGGTAAATTCGACCGAACCGGCGAGAGAGTTAGGGCGGTTCTGCCCCCGGGGAAACGAGATCCTGTCAACGATGAAATCACCCTGAGACGGAGGGCGAACAGAGCCGCGAACCACCAGGACATACGTTCCGTCAGGCAGATTGGCTTGCAGGCTATGCGTGGTTTCGTCGTACTGCGCGAAGTAGGGCAGCAGGTGGCCCGAGGCGTCCAAGACAGCCGCTGTGTATCCGCCTTGCTGCCCGGCTTTTCCGGTGCCGGTTGGATCGGTCTGCGTAGTGGCAAGGGCGGTGACCGGGTAAAAAGGCTCCAGCATGAGCGAGAAGTTGGCCTCAAACTGCGAGCCGCCGGAGACGCGGATTCGCGATGCCCCGGCGAGTTCGCGCGCATCCGGGTAAAACACGCTGGCATAGCCGCTGCGGGCAACCTTGGCCGCGCTACCGGCCGCGACTAAGCTCACTGCCGGCTCGCTCTCGAGCGCAGGTTGGGTGTAAACGGCGTAGACGCCATCGGGAAGGCCGCCGAAGCGATAGGCTCCATCGCCATTGGTCCTTGCGGTGGCTTCCTGCGTCCAGACGGAGCGGCCCGAGCGCACTACCTGCTTGACCAGCATGACGGCGATGCCATCGGCCGGGTCGCCGGTCGAGAGTTCGATATGGCCGCGAATGGCGCAGTTGGGCGAGAGCGAGAAGACCAGTTCCGGCATTTGCGCGGCCACCAGCACGCTGTGCGCTGGACCTTCAGCTTGCAGGCCGGTCTCCTCCGTGGCGTAGGGTCGATCGCGATAGCCGGGCTTGACGATGCGAATGGTCTGCGGACCAACGGGGACGTTGGGAATCCCGAAGCGGCCCTCGCCGTTGGTCAGGGTGCCGGTGTCGGCATCGCCTTCAATCTGCACCATGGCGCGGGCGAGCGGCTCTCCGCTAGCCGCGTTGCGGACGACGCCCTCGACGGTGACACGCGTTGGCTGGGAGGGGGTCGTGGGCTGGTCCGATTGCTGAACGGGGAATGACTGGTCCTGAGCTGCGAGTTGAGTTGCGAATTGGCAGGGACCGAGAAGGAAGAGGGCAGACCACAAGGCTGCGGAGCAATAAGCCCGCGTCGCTCGCCGGGTAAGGAATTCCGGAGAGCTGTTCTTCGCGCTCATGCGTTTATCGGTTTGCCGAGAGTCCACTCACCATTTTGACCGTTCAGGGGGCGGAAAGGGAATCGAACGGAAGAAATGGTAGCGGTGCCGTTCGATTTCCACAAGTGAAGCATTCAGCGAGCAGACAGCTAATAATCGGTCTGTGGCCGTATTTGGGCTTCGTCTCATGTCTTAGCTTTGCCTCGCCTTGGGCTCCTTCCCGGCGTGGACGAATGTTAACTCTGATTGCTTCGGGATTCGGTAAAGGTGGAGAGTGATATTTTCCCCAATCGCAGTTTTCTTGGACAATCGTGTCGAATCCTAGAGCGATAAGTCCGTTGCGCAGTTCGCTGCCTGTTTTACGACTTATGGCATTTGGGCAGGTTTCGATTATCACTCCATCCACATGTGAGGGGACGTGGCCAAACGCGAAAGGTCCAAGCCCCATTTCCATTACGTCGTGCGGTTCAGATGGACGCCAGTATGCCAGTTCTACCGCCTTGGCGATATCGACCCCAAACTCATACGCCTCTGTATCGCCCGTTCCGTATTCAACGATTGCACCCACTCTCGCTCCACCCGAAAGTTGCTCAGAGATCTTTTTGCGCTCGGCAAGTGATAATCTTCTGGGCGCAATATCCTCTTGGAGTTGCACGCGCTCTAGCCGTTCAGACTCAGATGTTTTGTTAGCTTCTGCTGCTTTTTCCTGTGCGTCTGCTATCCGCGCATCTGCTGTGGCTACTTTGATCGCGGCGTCCCTTGCTTCAGCCTCGGCAGATGCAATCTTAGATTCGGCCTCTTTTGTCCGAGCGGCAGAGTCAGCTATTTGGCTTTGGAACGAATCTGCTTCCTTGCGCGCCTCGGCTGCATCGCGCTCGTCTTGTGCTGCGCGTTCCCCCGCCTGTTGGGCCTGGAGGTTTAGTAAGGCTATTGTTCGGTTGAAATATCCGTTTGTCCCGATCAGCGCGGCCAAGGAGATGGCGAGCCCAGCAACGAGAATCCAACTTGCAATACCTTCCACGGCACCTCGCGTTCCCTCGTCATCTTTGAGAATTGACTTACGTTCGGTTACTACCTCTCCCATTACGCCGATGAACACTCGTATTTCGCCAAGATATTCCAATGTCTCCCATAACCACTCCATGAGTCTGTCCTCCAAAATCCAGATCATCGGTTGGTTCCTGATTGCAGCGATTGCGGCAGTTATGGCCCTTTTGCGGATGATCTAATTTCTAAAAGAATTTTGGTGCAACATGATTCCCGAGAAGAATTCAATTCAACGAACCGACAAGGAACTGATTTTGAAGACTCTCAGAAAGAGCGCCTAGCTAGGAGGATTTATGGGGAAGGTAAGCCAACTCTCGATACGTATTTGGACCCAACAGTGCAGCACGTCGGCATCAGTAAATTGCGGGCGCTGAACGTCACACGACTGCGCGATCTCAACAAGACCCTTGTGATTCGGGACAACGATAAGCCGATGGCCGTACCACTCAAGTACGAGCATTTCATGGCCATGCAGGAACAGATACGCTAAATAGCGTAAGCCGTTTTTTTCAGTTGCTTCCCGAACTACTCGCAGAGCGTTTTGGCTGCTGTCCAGAGGGACGCATTTATGAGCATCGAAAGCGATAACCATCTCAGCCTCGGCTCTGGGTTGGTCCGGCAAGGTGGATCGGAATGGGGAAATGCACCGCTCACACACGCCCAGGTATGTCGGGTTGGTGACAACGATACGGAGATTTCGCTTCGGGATACCCCAAGTCTACCGCTCTAGCCGGAAAAGCAGGAACCGATTCGATTTCAAACGGCACCACTACCGAAAAAATTGATTTCTGTGGCGCCCGGCTTTCCGGTCTCCGCCCTTCCGCGATGAATTGCAAGAAGCAGGTCCCCTTCGACTACGCTCAGGGCAGGCTTTCGACTCCGCTGAAGTACGCTTTGCTCCTGATGAACGGGGCTGGATTAGGGTTGAGGTTTCCCACCCTTGCGACAGAAAGAAATCGCAAGGACGGGGCACGGAGCCTTTGTGGCGGAACCGGTACGAAGTTCATTGCAGAAGTAACTCGAAGTGCGAGTCAAGTTGCTAGGAGTATGTCGGGAATTGCGAGTCTCCCGGCACCGGTTTGAGCGAGGTTGCAGGTGGAAACGGGCTATACGCTCCAGTGGCCGCCGTCTATTGGAGCCTTGCCCGATTAGATAGAGAAGGGCT
>Ga0302319_10025751_pt1 | contig 10398 bp, 9 predicted proteins | sample Bog_T0_2_FD_203319 | JGI IMG/M metagenome (GOLD analysis project Ga0302319, IMG submission 203319) | Peat permafrost microbial communities from Stordalen Mire near Abisko, Sweden - Bog_T0_2 | ecosystem: Environmental > Terrestrial > Soil > Wetlands > Peat | place: Sweden: Abisko, Stordalen Mire...
GCAGCGCATATCCACTGCAGAGGGACTAAATCGCCCATCTGACAGTTATGGCGTCCGACAGGACGTTACCCAGAACATCTATCCGCCCACTACTTTTTCCTTTACGGTTCCCTTCGCGTTGCTGCCATGGGAACCGGCAAGGATTTTGTGGATCATCCTCACAATGGCGAGCTTTATTTTTGCCTCGTCCCTGCTTTGGACGCTTGGGGCGGATCATGCTCCCGTTCTCGCTGGGGTCCTCATAGGCTTTTTGCTGGCCAACAGTGAGATGCTTGTCATGACTGGCAACATGGCTGGAATTGCCATTAGCCTGTGTATAGTGGCCGTTTGGTGTTTTCTTCGCGATCGGTATGTTGCGTTCGGAGTCCTATGTCTTGCCGTGAGTCTTGCAACCAAACCGCACGATACGGGTTGGGTCTGGCTCTATTTTCTGTTGGCAGGCGGCGTCTACCGGAAGCGTGCATTGCAATCCCTTCTGGTTATGGTTGTCTTTAGTCTTCCTGCCGTTTTGTGGGTCTGGCATGTGGCCCCAGGCTGGTTGCAGGAAATGCACGCGCACCTGCTGGCAGGTTCGGTGCACGGTGGTTTGAATGATCCGGGGATGGATTCAACGGGTGCCCATGGGCTGGGCAAGTTAGTCAGCCTTCAGGCCATTTTCGGCGTCTTCTGGGACGATCCCCGCTTCTACGATCCTGCCAGCTATCTCACCTTTGCTCCACTGCTGCTGGTCTGGGCGATCTACACATTCAAGTCTCTGCGATCTTCGGCCAAAACCTGGCTCGCAATTGCAGCCATTTCGGCTTTTTCCATGCTGCCGGTCTATCACCGGCAGCAGGATACCAGGCTCTTGTTGCTCACTGTTCCCGCATGCGCCATGCTCTGGGCCGAGGGAGGCCTGACTGGTTGGCTTGCTGTCCTGGTAACTTCCACCGGACTGTTCTTTACAGGAGATCTTCCCTGGGCAGTCTTTTTCACCGTCATCCACAAGGTGCATCTTACCGCCGGAGGAATTGCCGCGAAGCTCATGCTTGGAATCGAGCTTTTCTCACTCCCACTTATGCTGCTTATCGTTGGAGTTTTTTATCTGGGCGTTTACATACAACGGTGTTCCGCACACTCCGAGCCCGCCGGACAGTAATCGAACCCGGTGGACAGTTCGCCCCGTGATCCTCTACGGGTTCGCGGCTTGACCAGCCGCTAATCTGCGACCACCCCAGCTTGCAATCAGATACCAGATCAGCCATGCGGGCTGTGTCCAAAGAAACAGAAAAGAAGCCGCCTTGACTCCTCCAACGAGCTCAGCGTCTAGAAGAATACTGGTGAAGGCCAACACCGTCAGCAGAACCCGCCGCCGAGTAATATACGCACCATGTAACAGCGCCGGCACTGCCAATGACTGGTCGAACATCCAGCAGTATGGTGCCACCAGAATCGACACAAGCATCAGTAGGCTGCCATCCTTAATCCAATCCCACTCGTGCCGCCTCACAAGGAAGTATCCCAGCGCCCATGTACAGCCCACTGCCGCGGGCACATAGGCAATCCAGATAAAGTGCGGGTTGATCCAAAGTCGCAGAGCCACGCTCAGGCAGGGAATATACTCCTGAATCACGCCGGATGTGCGGATCATTGTCAGATACTCGGCCCATGCCTTCGGGTCAATGCAATATACAAGTCCGCAACTCGCGGCGAACGCAGTTGCAACGCCCGCCACCATCTTGTAACTCCGTGTAACGGCTATCCAGGCAAGCAATGCTATTCCGAAAGGAAGAAACAGGTGCGGCTTCAGAGCGCATAACCAAAGAGATAGCCCGGCTACGAAGGGACGCGCAGCATGGTAGCGAAGAAAAAGAACCAGCCCGAGCAGCGCGATCAGGGAAGTCTGCCCCGCGAACACGCAAACCATGGCCGGCGCGAACGAATATCCCAACCAGTGCAGCCGATTCTTCTGGGATCCATGGATCGCCCATACCATACGCACTGAAACCACAAATAAGCCCGCCATGATGAGCGCCCAGATCAGTGCACCCATTCGCAGCCCGATAAACCCCAGCGGATAGGCAAGTAGCAGGTAGAGCGGCGGGTTTCGCATATAGAGGGTTCCGTACTGTGCCGGAAGTCCCGCCGTGCGCTCAATACGCATCATCGCTTCGGCGTCATACGGGTTCGCATGGTGTGTGAGCTGTTGCCCGGTGGCCCAGTAAACCACAAAGTCCCGTCCGCTGGCCACCTCTCCTGTCAGCGGCACTACGCACAGAAAAAGGGCAATAAGTGCAAGCGCTAGCCCCCCCACAACTGCGATGGAGAGCTCTGCAAAATCCGGTTTTGGTTTGGAGGCGGAAGGATCTGTCTTGCTCGGCATAAAGGTCATCCTATCTTTCCGCCTTACGTCGCGGCCAGCGCCGCGTCCTCACCCGCTTTGCCTCGTGCCGTGACTCGAAAAAGCAGAAGCAGCTGCGCCAGTCCGAGAACCGCAAAAACCAAAGACAGAAGCTGGATTCGATGCGCTCGGGCAAAGTCGTAAGAAACCCATGAAACTATGAAAACCAACACGCACAAAGCGAGGACCCAGCGCACGGCCGCGCCCCATTTCAGCTCAATCACCGCGCCAAGGGTAAGCATCGCCCCAATCACCACCAGCACCGAGTCGTACATTGGGACGTAAACGTTCAGCAGGAGTGTCCATGTAATGGTGGCTGCCCAGGCAAGCGATTGCGCGGCTTTGCCGCCCTCTGCGGATCTCCATAACAACACCGCGGCAGTAGCCGTCACAACACCCGTGATCGCAATCAGAATCCCCGATACAGCTGACGTGCGTCCACCCAAAACAGCCTGCAGGAAGGAATTCAAGTCAACGAACTTGTATTGCAGCAGCGCCGATTGCCCATTCATCCCAGTAAGTTCTCCAAACAGGCGCAGGAATTTTGCGTACTCAGGCCAGATCTGAATTCCTCCCACACCGGTGCCCACCACCATCAGTGCCGCCAAGCCGGTTGCAAATCCAGCCAGTGTCCTGAACCGACGTGTCACAAAAAGCATCGGAACCAATAGCACCAGCAAAGTCGGCTTGTACGCCAGAATCGAAAGAGCCAGCCCGCTTTCAAATAGTCGCGATCGCCTTTCCAGATACACCGCAAGCCCCACTGCAAATACGGCCACCGAGGTCAGCTGCCCGTTGACAAAAATTCCCCAGAAGAATGGATAAAATGCCACGGCAAAGCAGAGAGTCAAGGAGATCTTGATGCGCTCGCCGGGAAAGAAATCCTTCACGGCTGCAACAATTCCCACCCCATAAAGAATCAGCGAGCATGCCACCCAAAGAAAGAACGCAATGCGGAACCCGACCCGCGCAAACATACTGAAAAACAAAGCCACGAACGGGGGATAGGGGCTTGGCCCGTAAGCGCGTGTGGGTGGCTTATATATTTCGTTGAATACCTGCAACTGCAGGCCATAGTCATACAAACGCGCAGCCGGATAGTCATTCACAATATGGCCGATGCCGTAGAAATAAACAAAATCGTTGGGAAACAGGGGAATCGAACCTTTTCCCGCTTTAAATTGGATCCAGACCGGGATGCAAAACCGCAGAATGAAAAACACGATCGCCACTGTCCAACAAGCCAAGTGCAGTTCATTCAGGCCGGGCATGGGACCTAGGAATTTGGATGGCCAACTCAAGAGCCTCTTGGCTCGAACCGAGGGGGCAGCAGGCTGCTTCTCGCCATCCATGCAATTTCCTCCATCAATGGGATTTCTCCCCTTCGCTCCTCAAGGAACAAGAGGAGCTCTCACCCTGCAGGTCACCGGGTTGGACTCATCCGCAAGTCGCGGAGTCCCACCCGCGCTCCGTTTGCAATACGCACCAAACGATTGTCTTCTCGGTATACGATACACCACGTATGGCATGCATCACGATTGCTTTGAGCGGGTTTCATCGCGAATCACCAAGTTCGCAGGCTCACCTGCAGGGCCCTGCATCGTCAAACAACCTGCGCAATTCTTTCGCTCAACGCATGCAACGTATCAGCCGTCAAGAGCTAATCAGGTGAAAGGTAATACACTTTCAGGTCATACATAAATACACTTTTCGGTCATGTATACGTTGACCGGGCAAGCCAGCGCGCACTGTATACAGTCGTTTACATGTCCGCTGCGGATACGTGAAGATCGATTTCTCTAAGTGACTGATTTATATAGATAAAACATCATGTTTGAGAATGGCACAGCAGTTGCTATATAGAGGTTGCCTGGCCTGAGGCTGGGGAAACCAATCTACGGAGAGAAAACACATGAACACCATGCTTTTGAAGCTTTACGTGAAGTTCCAGGACCTGAAGAGCAACCAAGAAGGTCAGGATCTGGTCGAGTACGCCCTCGTTGTTGCCCTGATCGCTCTTGGCGCAACGGCCGGCATGAAGGTCCTTGCTAGCGGCATCAACAACGCCTTCACTTCCGTTAGCTCCGTCCTCGCAACCGACATCTAGTTCTAACAAAGCACTACACGCACCCTCAACCCCAGCCCCTTTGCTCTCTGCGGGAGAGCTACGTTCACCGATTTCGGTGACACTACCGTACTCTCCCGGCAAAGGCTCCAAACAGTGTTATCTGATAGGGCTCAAAGACAATGCAGCTTCATTTCTTCCATCTCATCAGTCGACTTCGCTCTCTGATCCAGCGGGAATCAGGTCAGGATCTGGTCGAATACGCGCTGGTTGTTGCGTTAATTGCCCTGGCCGCAACCATCGGTATGAAAAGCCTGGCTAGCGGCATCAACAACGCTTTCCATTCAGTAAGCACCACGCTCTCAACAGACATCTAATCATGGATTTTCAGTTGTCCCGTGCCGTCGATTTTTCCACTTGAAGAATTCGCTGACAAAATCGCGTAACTTCGCGTAATCTACAAAAGCGTTCAACGATTGTCACATGACTGGGAGGCTGTCCCATGCAGCTTGGATTACTGAACCTCATTCTCAAATTAAGGTCTCTGACTCTTGCTGATGACGGTCAGGACATAGTCGAATACGCCCTGATCGTGGCACTCATCGCCACCGGTTGCGTAGCCTCAACGAGCTCATTCGCGAGGTTGATCACCACTTCCTTCACCAGCATCGCGACCACTTTCGATAGCTACGCCTAGCTTGAACACATACTAAGCTCCCGGTCGGAAGCTAGTCAGTTTATTGGCTCGTCGAATGAGAGTTCAAAAAGCTGGCTGGGTTTCAATCTCTTATTTGTTGTCAGAGATATTTGGCGTTCCAATGACGTTCCCGCTCCTCCCGAATTCGACTCCAAACCAATTCCACCGGAGCACTCCTGAAACACCCCACTCCCTTCCTCACTCCTCCCATCGAATTCATTCCGAACCCTGCGGCATAATACCTAAATGCTCATAACCTCTACCTCGCAGGAGGGCCCTTCGTTACTGTTGATCGAAGGCGGCCTTACTGCTATTGCGATTGCGGTAGCGTTTGCGTGGCCCCGGCTCGGCGTAGGCTGGTTTTCCGCCTTCGAGTGCGCGTTTTGCCGGTTGGCCCGAAAACAGGGACTCGCGGTTGCTGCAGTAGGCATCGCCACGCTCCTCCTGCGCCTCGCCATTCTTCCCCTCATTCCCGTTCCCCTTCCCTTTGTTCCCGACGATTTCAGCTTCCTCCTCGCGGCCGACACCTTTGCTCATGGCCGCCTGGCCAATCCCACTCCTGCCATGTGGACCCATTTCGAGAGCTTCCACATCACCATGCAGCCCACCTATATGACCATGTATTTCCCCGGGCAGGGACTGCTCCTGGCCGCAGGGAAAGTCTTCCTTGGGAATCCATGGTTTGCCGTGCTCCTCTGCAGCGCGCTCATGTGCGCGGCCATCTGCTGGATGCTCCAGGCCTGGCTGCCGCCTGGTTGGGCACTGCTCGGCGGAATTCTCGCTATCCTGCGTCTCGGTCTCTTCAGCTATTGGGTCAACTCCTACACCGGGGGGGCCTTGATCACCGCATTGGGCGGAGCGCTCGTGCTAGGCGCGCTGCCGCGCCTGATGAAGTCCGTCCGCCTCCGCTATGGTTTGCTGTTGGCTGCCGGAATTGCGCTCCTCGGCCTGACCCGGCCCTATGAGGGCCTGCTGCTTTGTCTCCCCGTCGCGGCCGTTCTCTTGCACTGGGTGTTCTTCGGAAAAAATCGGCCCCGTCTCGCCGTCCTTGCTCGGCGTGCCGTCCTTCCTCTATTGATCGTTGTGGGTGCAGGCGCGTGGATGGGTTACTACGATTACCGCGCCTTCGGCAGCCCCGTCACGCTCCCCTATACCGTGAATCGCGCCACCTACGCTGTCGCCCCTTATTTTGTCTGGCAGTCCCAACGCCCCGAGCCCGTCTATCGCCACCAGGTACTTCGCGGCTTCTATACCGATTTCGAAATCAGGCAATACACCAAGATCCATTCACTACCCGGCTTTTTCAAGCAGACATCATTCAAAATCCTGGAAGCCCTTACGTTTTTTGCCGGCATCGCCTTGCTCCCTCCGCTCTTCATGCTCCGCAGGGTCCTGCTCGATCGCCGCATCCGCTTCCTGCTCGTCTGTTTGCTTGTTGTCATCTTCGGCATGGGAATTGAGATCTACTTCATTCCCCACTATGTGGCCACCTTCACCGTCCTGTTCTATGCCTTCGGCCTGCAGGCCATGCGCCACCTGTACGCCTGGGGCGGGAAAGCCAGACCCACCGGCAAGGCTATCGTTCGGTTCACAGTCGCCATCTGCGTCATCATGGCAGTGTTCCGGCTTTGCGCTGCTCCGCTTCATCTAAACCCTGCGGAGTGGCCCGTGAACCAGTGGGTTTGGCAGTGGTATGGCCCCGGACACTGGGGCACGGAACGCGCTAACATTCAGGCTGGCCTTGAGCAACTTCCCGGAAACCAGATGGTCATCGTTCGCTACACTCCCAATCACTACCCGCTTGATGAATGGGTCTACAATGGAGCCAACATCGATAACTCCAAAGTCGTATGGGCAAGGGAGATGGATCCCGCTGATAATAAGGACTTGATTGACTACTACAAGGATAGGAAGGTCTGGCTGGTCCAACCGGATGCGCAGCCGCCAACAATTTCTCCCTACCCTTCCATCGCGCAGCCAAACCCCGCCACGCATTGAGTCGAGCGCCGGTCTCTGGCATCAGAATTAGAGTTCGACAGGAGCTTAATCCATGATTAACGGGAAGAAAATTGCAGTGGTAATGCCGGCGTACAACGCCGAAAGAACCCTCGAAATGACCGTCCGGGAACTCTCCGATGTAGTGGACATCAAGATCCTCGTCGACGATTCCAGCAAAGATCAAACCGCGGCTCTGTCCCGCCAGCTCGGCGTCGAAACCTTCGTGCACGATTCCAACTACGGATACGGCCGCAATCAGCAGACCTGCTATCGCGAAGCCCTCGCTGCCGGGGCCGACATCGTCGTCATGGTCCATCCGGATTACCAGTACACTCCCTCGCTTGTACCCGCCATGGCCGGCATGATCGCCAGCGGTGTCTACGACATGGTCCTCGGCTCGCGAATTCTGGGTACCGGCGCACTCAAAGGCGGAATGCCACTCTATAAATACATCTCCAACCGCTTCCTCACCGCCTTTCAAAATATCCTTCTTGGAGTGAAGCTCTCCGAATATCACACCGGCTTCCGCGCTTTCTCGCGCCAATTGCTTGAGACTCTTCCACTGCTCGAAAACTCTGACGATTTCGTATTCGACAACCAGATGATTGCCCAGGCCGTCATGTTCGGCTACACCATCGGCGAAATCTCCTGCCCCACCAAGTACTTTAAGGAAGCCTCTTCCATCAACTTCAGGCGCAGCGTCAAATACGGTCTCGGTGTCCTCGCAACTTCGTTCAGCTTCGTCGCGCATAAATGGGGAATCGTTCACGAAGCGCGTTACAGCGCTTCCGGCAGAAAAGTGACACAGGGCTATTACTCCCCGAGCGTTCACCGCTCGTGAAATCATCAACCGGGCTCTAATCGCATGGCAAGTGAGGCGAATTGTATGGGAATGCCAACCGTCCTTGTAACCGGATCATGCGGGCTGATCGGCTCCGAGGTGTGCCTCCACTTTTACCAGGCTGGCTATTCCGTGCTGGGTGTCGACAACAACCAGCGCAAAGTCTTCTTCGGACCCGAAGGGGATACCTCCTGGACCCTCGAGCGACTGCGGCTTACCATCCCCGGCTATCAACATCGCGAGATCGATATTCGCAACCGCGAAGGCATTCTCGCTCTCATTGACGAAATAAAGCCCGCGGTCATTGTCCACACAGCTTCTCAGCCATCCCACGATCGAGCCGCACAAATAGCCTTTGACGATTTTGATACCAATGCCACCGGCACTCTGAACCTTTTGGAAGCAACTCGCCGCTCCTGTCCAGAGTCGCCCTTCATTCACATGTCCACCAACAAGGTTTACGGGGACCGCCCCAACACCTTGGCCCTTGTTGAGCTCGAGACTCGTTGGGATTACGCCGATCCGGAATACAGTCAGGGCATCCCCGAAACCTTCTCCATCGACCAGTCCCTGCACTCGCTTTTCGGCGCGTCGAAAGCTGCTTCCGATATCCTGGTTCAGGAGTACGGCCGTTACTTCAACATGCCCACCTGTGCGCTGCGCGGGGGCTGTCTTACCGGACCCAATCATTCCGGCGTGGAACTGCACGGCTTCCTCAGCTACCTCGTTCGCTGCAATCTCACCGGCAAGGAATACAAGGTCTTCGGCTACAAAGGGAAGCAGGTCCGCGACAACCTTCACTCGGTAGACGTAGCCCGCTTCATGCTTGCCTTCGCGCGCAACCCGCGCTGCGGCGAGGTCTACAATCTCGGCGGCGGCAAAGACAATTCCTGTTCCATTCTCGAGGCCTTCGATCTCGCCTCCGAATTCTCCGGCCGAAAACAGGTGTGGACCTACGTCGATACCAATCGAATCGGCGACCATATCTGCTACTACAGCGACCTCACCAAGATGAAGAATCACTATCCCGATTGGAGCGTCACCAAGACCCTCAAGCAGACGGTGGCAGAAATCGCCAATTCATGGGAGTCGCGGCTGGCCGTCGGAAAATAGCATGAAGATCCTCATCTCGGGCGTCTGCGGGTTCGTTGGCAGTCACATCGCACGTTATCTAATCGAGTCGCATCCGGACCTTCATGTTGTCGGCATCGATAACCTCGCTCGCCTTGGGAGCGAAACCAACCGCCTCGCGCTGAAAAGCCTCGGCGTACAGTTATTCCACGGCGACATCCGCATGGCCAGCGACCTCGAAACCCTCCCCGTCACGGACTGGGTCATCGACGCCGCCGCCCAACCCAGCGTTCTCGCCGGCCGAGACGGCAAAACCAGTCCACGCCAACTCCTTGAGCACAACCTGCTCGGCACAATCAATCTCCTTGAATACTGCCGCTCCTCTCGCGCAGGATTCATCCTTCTAAGCACCAGCCGCGTTTACTCAATTCCAGTGCTGTCGCACTTGCCGCTCCGCGAAGTCGATTCTGCGTACGAAATCGACGAGAGCCAACCCCTGCCGCCCTCGGTCACATGCGCCGGTGTCACTGAAGACTTCAGCACCCAGGCCCCCATCTCGCTCTATGGAGCCACCAAGCTGGCCTCCGAACGACTCGCACAGGAGTACGCCGCCAGCTTTCAAGTTCCTGTGTGGATCAATCGTTGCGGCGTCCTTGCCGGCGCAGGCCAGTTCGGCACCGCCGAGCAGGGAATCTTCTCCTACTGGCTTCACGCACATTCCACGCGGCGCCCGATAAAGTATCTTGGATTTGGCGGCCACGGCTTTCAAGTCCGCGACGCTCTCCATCCCCGCGATCTCGCCCGCATGGTCGACTACCAGTTACACTCCACCGCGCCAGGCCGCCTCATGAATGTTTCCGGCGGACAAGCAAACTCCATGTCGTTGGCGCAATTGACAGCATGGTGCGACCATCGATTCGGTCCCCATCAGCCTATTGCCGATGGCTCCGATCGCCCCTACGACATTCCCTGGCTCATCCTCGATTCCACCAACGCAGTTGCCTCAACCCCATGGAAGCCGCAGATCACCTTGCCTCAGATCCTCGACGAGATCGCAGAGCACGCAGCAGCAAATCCTGACTGGCTCACACGGTGCGGCGCATGACTCAGCCATCCACAACAGCCCCGCCGCTCAAGCTCCTCTCCATCGTCATTCCGGCGCGCGATGAGGAAGGTTGCATTGCGTCCACCGTCGAGCATCTCCATCTCGAACTCCGCCTCCACAACGTCCCACACGAAATACTCGTTGTAGACGACGGCAGCACTGACAGCACCGCAGCCATCATGACTGCGCTTTCCGAGCGCATCCCCCAGGCGCGCCTCATCCAGAACGGCGCGCCCCACGG
>Ga0302319_10025755_pt1 | contig 10397 bp, 5 predicted proteins | sample Bog_T0_2_FD_203319 | JGI IMG/M metagenome (GOLD analysis project Ga0302319, IMG submission 203319) | Peat permafrost microbial communities from Stordalen Mire near Abisko, Sweden - Bog_T0_2 | ecosystem: Environmental > Terrestrial > Soil > Wetlands > Peat | place: Sweden: Abisko, Stordalen Mire...
AAAAAAGTGATAAAAACACTTGCAGTAATATAATAAAGTGATAGTTTGTGCCGTCATTACGATCTTTGGAATAAATTAAATCGAATTTAACGGATCGCTTGCGCCCTCACCGGCCGGTTCGCACGTTGTGCTTTATTTGGGTGAAAGCCCAATTCAAGCCCGAACGATGCAGAAGACTTTTAACGCAAAGACGCCAAGGTGCCAAGGTGCAACGGTTTCTAAACTTTTAGTTCCAAGCTTGGGCGTCACCATTGGGTTATCGCTCACTCCAGCATTTTCGTATTGAGAATTTGCTTTGCGTACTTGGCGTCTTTGCGTTGAATTCCGGCTGCATGGTTCCGACCAAGCCCCGGAAGGTGGACCGGCAGGTACACCCTGCCAGATGCGAAAAAGCCAGCAAATCCAGGAAAATCCAGGCTAATAAAGGAAGATAAAGGCTGATCCAGTTGGCGCGGCAGCGCCGTCAGGTTACCGCTGGCGTGGTGCGGGGAGGTCAATGACCTATCGTGGCCGCTCCGCCCACGGAGCGGATGTTCATCGGCTTGGAAATGGTCATGGCTTCGGTGGACGAGCCCGCGCCTTTGATCCAAATAGCTCCATTGGTGGGAACGGCACCCACCCCCAACGCCATCTTGTTGTAGGGATGGAGCCAGCTCCCGTTGCCCGCCGCCGAGTTGCCGAATTGCACCCAGACAAGGTCTGACGAAGTGGAACACAGGGCATTGATCAGGGCCTGTCCTTTCGGCGTGCCCCAGCCGGTGCAAAGGTCATAGCCGGCTACCGCGCTAAACTCAGCGGGCGAGTACGGGGTTTCGTTGTTGCCGGAGGTGACATCGTGAAAACACGAGCCGTAACTGGAGCCCTTGCCGATGGCGTAGATGACCGGGTTGGCGAAGCCGATGGCCGGCAAGCCCTCGTTCTCCGCCTGCTCATTGACCAGGGCCATGAAGCCCGCCCACAGCGGCGCCGCCAAACTGGTGCCCAGATAGGAACCCGATTTGGGAGTGGTCTCGTTATAAAAGGTATAAATGGAATCGGCCACGATGGCCACATCGGGCATGTTTCGCATGGTGGTGGAACCGCCGTTGGCTGACATGTTGATCCCCTTCTGATACCAAGGAATTGTGTAGTCGTCGCTGATGCCGCCAGCACTGAGAATGCCGTCACCGTTCGGGCCGTAGACCGTGGTGTCGTCCAAGACGGTCTCGGAGGCATAGGCGCCGCCGCTTCCCGTGGTCAACTCTGTCCCACCGACCAACGTGATGTAGGGGTCGTCATAGGGAGGGGTGATATATTGCGAGGGCAGAGCTCCGGCATCTCCAGAAGATTGGAAGAACGACTGCCCCTGGGCCGCCAGTTCCTGGAAGATTTCATCCGTGTTGGCCGAGAATTCGAACCCATAGGACGAACTCAACTGGTTGGCCAGATCCTGTGCGGCCATTAAATTCAACGCGTCGTCCGGCGGAGGATTATTGGTGGTGCCGGCCGGCAGTTCGTAAACGATCACCTGAGAAAGTCCGGGGGCCATGGCAATCGCCATCTCGATGTCCACCTCCGCTTCGCCATAACTTGAGCCAGGGGTTCCGCTGGCTCCATCCAGTTCCCAATTCTGCACATTCACGGAATTGACCGGTATGCCGTTGTAGGCCTCGTAATCTTGAATGAGATCGTAGTAGTAACCCTCATATTCCAGCAGGCCAACCGTTTGTCCGCTTCCGTTTAGCCCTACGCCGGGCACGTATGCCTTGCGAATGTCGCTGGCTGTATAGGTGTTGGTGGGGCCGGAGCCGGTCGGCGCCGGCGTGCCATTCGCGCCCCCGGTACCGGAAGCCGAAACGGCCTTCTGGCCCATGCGGTGCGGCACGATATAACTGTCCAGACCGCTGATGTGCAGCACTGGAACCGTCAGGTCGAGGGACGGCTCGACATCCGGGGCGAAGAACGTGCGGCCTTCGGTGGGATGTTGATAAACGCGCATCGTGACGTGGAAAACTCGCTCGATGTCGGCCACTGACGCCTTGACGTCGAGAAGGGCCCGGTTGGTAAATGTGCCCGTGACCGTCAGACCGTTGGTCCGGGCAAATGCGATGAGCGCCTGATAATCCTGTTCGGTGGGGCCAAATTGATCAGTGAATTGCCGGGGCGTCAGAAATTTCCGAAAATTGGGATCGCCGGGAGTGTAGAGTTCTTGCAGGAAATTATTAAGGCCTTCCGGATTGCGCCACGGCAGGCCGATGGCCAGTTGAAGCTTCGTGGTGGCCGGCAGACGACCAACGGCCGGCAAGTTCCGGCCAGCGACTGCCTTGGGCACATGGCCGCGCAGCACTTGTCTTTCTGCCGCCGGGGTTGGCAGGGTGTCCAGGGCGAGCAAGGCCAGGCCGGCAACGATTCCAAATAATTTGCCGGTCATAGGTCAATTACCAATGATGGCCGCTCCATCCTGGTACGTGAACGGCGTGCCATGGGCGAACCGGGTTAAGGGCCGGGCGTTTAGGGTGGAGACCAGCAGCAATGTGGCTGCACCTTGAAAAAGTTTTTCCATAAGTGAAGTGAATTGGTTTTATGCCTTGGACTTCTGGCAGACGAAGCTCTCACACAATTCGCGTCACGTCAAAGGCAAAAGCGAAAGGGCAATCTTTGCGCCCTAATCCTTGAGCTGGTAGACGCGCACCCAATCCACCTCGAGGCGGATCGGGAAGGGCGTATTCGTCGGGCTGCCAGCGTTGGACCCGACGGCCTGGCTGAGGATGAAAAAGGACGGAAAATGAAAGGGGTTGCCCCGGTCCGCGCCGTCAGCCGTGGTGACGTCCAGATGATTCATGAGCTGGCCATCCAGCAACAGATCAATGTTGGTGGGATTCCATTCCATCGTCCAAATGTGAAAGGCATTGGACCAGGCGTCGCCGCCCAGACCGGCAATGGGTTTGGCCACTAACGACCATTTGGCGCTTCCGTCCGACTGGTAAGCCAGGTTGGCGCGGATCTGGCCGGCGTAATATTCCATGATGTCAACCTCGCCCCGGGCCGGCCAGCCGATGTTGGTGCGGGAGCCCTGCATCCAGAAGGAGGGCCAGCTTCCGGTTTGTGTGTTAATGCGGGCGCGCAGTTCGAACTTGCCGTATTTGAACTCGTGCAGGTGGCGCGTGGTGAGGCTGGCGGACGTATAATCAATCCATTCGCGGCTCTTTTTCCAGCGGGTATCGCCGGGGACATAATCTGGATTGCGCATGTGTTCCGGACGCGCCTCGAGGATGAGAAGCCCATTGGTGCAATACGCATTTTCCGGCTGGTACCATTGCAATTCCTGGTTTCGCATAAAGCCCCGTTCGTAAACCCAGTTCGCCGGGTCGAGCGGGCCGTTCTGGTTGAATTCATCGCTCCAGACCAATTTCCAATCGTCCGCACCCCGCGCGGCAAAACCGGCGAGCAGCAGCAAGGAAAAGGCAATTTTGATATTCAAAAGCGCTGAAGATTAAACGAAACTAAAACGCCCGCACACAACGGAAGCCGTAGCAAGCGTGGGTGACCGTTGGGGCGTGGCTGTAGCGATTGGCGCACCGCGCGACGTTTGGGCCGCTGCCCCAACCGCCGCCGCGCAAAATACGACTGCTCCCGGATGTCGCGCCGGTTGGATCAGTTGTCGTTGGCATGCCATACGGAGTCCCATACCAGTCCCAGCACCACTCAAACATATTTCCCGCCATGTCGTATAACCCGTAGCCATTGGCCGGAAACGAACCCACCGTAGCCGGGATGATCGGCGTATCGTTGTACGTCCCCAAATCAAAGCTATATACCGAAGGGTTGGGCACGTATTGGGCCTGTCCGTTTTGGATCGTATTGCCCCACGGAAACCGCAGCCCGTTTCTGCCAGCCCGGGCCGCTTTCTCCCATTCCGCCTCCGTCGGCAACCGATACCCGTTGACCGTCAAATTCTGATAGACTGTGATGCTGGTTTCGCCATTCGTGAACATGTGCGCAAAAACTGGATCCGTGTAATACACCGGCGTCAACCCCGCCTGTTGCGACCGGGCATTGCACCACTTGACGCAATCAAACCAATCCACTTTCCCCACCGGAAAATTCGTGCCCGTGCCCCCGCTCGAACCCGATTCCCCGCCCGTGCCGGTAAGGCCCGCATTGACAAAATGATAGCCGTGATTCGTGCCATACGCCCACACGTTTGTCCACAAACGATAGTTGACCAGATTCACGTCCATGACAAATGCCGACACATACACCGTAACTGGATTGGCGTCCGTGATGTCCGGGTCTGCAAGGTAATCGCCCATCAGGAACACCCCCGCCGGAACGTAAGCCATGCCGGCGGGTGGATGAAAGGAAATGATCTGGTTGGTGTTGAGGTGATTGGAGATCGCAAGCTGGACGTAGTCAGCCCAATTGCTACCGCCCAAAAGCGAGGTGGCGCTCTGGACGGTATAGCTTTTTGAACTCGTCTGCGCGTTGGTCCAGACCAGCGTGCCATCCGGGTTAAGAGTAATAATGGTGGTCGCCGTAGGCCCGGCAATCCGGAAAAACTGCGACTTTTGGGCGGCAGCCTGGTGTTCGCCGGCGAGCAAGGCCAGGCAAAGAATAAAGAAAAGGAATTTTGTCCTCATAAACCGGTTAACAACAGTGTCACCAAGATTGCAGGCTCACGGATTGGAACCGGTAATAACACTGACGGATTCGACGCTATAGCAATTGACGCGTGGCAGTCAATATTAAAGGGACTATTGGAGGCGAAACATTCCGCCGCTCGCTCCCTCGGAGGTCAATCCATCCGGGTTCGGTTTTCAAAACAAGGGACCTCACTGGTCGCAGTCACAAAACGAAATTGTCTCTGGCGAAATGCAGGCAACCTTTGCATTCACCCCTCAATTCGGCGTATTGCGCCTGACATGCAACCATGACGAGGCAACATACCTTTTAGAGTCAAGCAATGGCCAAAGGTTGGCCGGTGGAGACCTTGCGGCTACGGTGGATGAACTACCAATTGGGAACCACTCATTGACCGTCCACTATCACCGGCAGCAGATTCAAAAATCAGTCCGCGTGGAATCAGGCACAACGAACGATGTGTCCGTGGAGTTCGTCCTGGGCGGGGTGCGGTTGGAGTCAGTGCCAGTTGGGGCGAACGTCAACACGCCAGGCGGAAATCTGTTTCCGCACCAGCCGGACCTTCACCGCATCGGACTGAGCGTGATCAGCACCGCGTCGTTATCGCGGAGGTCGAACTGCTGCCGGAATGTTCCATCGCGGCCAATAGTCGCAGTGCGGACTTCCAACGGCGCGCCCCAGTTTTTGGATTTGATTTCAGTGACTTGCTCCTTCGTGAGTTGCGCGGGTGAGCCCAAATCGCGATATGTGGCGCAGGCGTCATTGACCCGGTAGCCGACTTTGTAGGTCTCGACGGTGTACTTGCCCTTGGGCAAATGTGACAAGGCCAGCGTGACATTGTTGTTTGGCTCTGACGGCAAATCGCGTTTGTAGTATTCCTGGTCATGGACTTTCTTTCCGGGATGGGTGTTTGTGAAATCCCAAACCACCGCCTGAACCCCACCCGAGTTGTCGGCACAAATCCATGACGACGGATCGCTATTTTTCAATTCCGTTGGGCCGAGCCGGTTTAAAAATTGAAAAGCGTAAAACGCCGGCTTTTTGATGTCCTGATAATTCAGTAATCCGAAACCACCGTGGAATGCCTCCCAGCGTGGACCGGGTTCCTCGAAGATGTCCGTAAACGTCCAGTAGGACATAGATTGCGGAGCATCGCCACATTTCTTGAGCTTGTCCAAAATGTAAGCCGCGCTGTGGTAGCTGTCGTGAATGGGGTCGGCAGGTGTATAGGAGGAGCTCCATTCGGTAACATGCAATTCCAAATTTGGCATCACCGATACGGCAATCTGCTGCCGCACGGATTTTACCTCGCCAAAGATGGAATTGGGATTTTGTGAAAGCACTGTGCCGGCGTCACCGTGTTCATCCAGATAGCCGCTCTCCACGCCGTAAGTGTGAGTGGAGATGAAATCCACCGGGGCGTGGTTGGTGTCGCAAAAATGGATGAACTCCGGCACCCAGGCGCAACCCGCCGTCGCCGGGCCGCCTACTTTGTAATCGGTGGAAACGCTTTTGATGGCTCGCGCCGTCGAGGCGTAGAGGTCGAAATACTGTTGCTGGGTGCCGGCCCAAAAACCATCCAGGTTCGGCTCGTTCCAGACTTCGAAATACCAGGTGCGCACTTCGGCGTCGCCATAGCGTTCCCGCTCGTGGAGGACGAAGGCGCGAATAAAATCCGACCATTTGGCCATATCTTTGGGCGGGGTTACATTGCCTCGCCACCAGAAAATGGTTTTGGAGCCACTGGCCAGGCCCGACGGCATGAAGCTCAATTCGACAAATGGTTTCATGCCGATGCTGTGAAGGAAGTCGTAAAGCTCATCGATGTATTGCCAGTTGTATTCGGGTTTGCCGTAATCGCGGTAAACGCCCATGTCGTCGCAGAATAAACCATGCATGCGGATATATTCAAACCCGCATTCGCGGTGGACATACGCCAATTGGCGCTGCCAGTCGGCCCTCAAACCTTCGTTGGCGCGGCCTGCTCCGACACACCGCTTAAACATGGTATCGAGGGGGCCCTCCATTTGCCGCAGGTCGGCCGAGATGATCCTGGTTGGTGTGTTGGTAGCGGCCTTCAGCGGGTCAATGGCGGCAAGCAAGGCAATCAAACCCAAGGCAAGAATTACAATTCGGCGTTTCATGTTAATTGGAGGAAGCGCTGGTGGGTTCGGGTGCGTTTTCAGGGGCGAGCACCGCGTAACTGTGTGGTTCCAAATGCAAGTGGAACGAAACGCGGTCCTCAATATTCTCATTCGGCCAGTTCCAGCCGTGCGGCGGCGGCGGTCGGCCTTCCACTATTTCGGCGGTGACCAGATTTTTCAGTTTCGACGTCTTTCCCAGTGTGGAGATGTCTACATCCGCAGCCGATGACGAAAAATTTTCGGCGATGAACGCGCCGTTGTCATACGTGAACAAAGCGACTTGCGCGGGCCCGTCAAGCCTTACCGGGAAACCACGCATCAGAAAATTCTTGATCGCGCCGGTCACTTCCGACGGCAGCGCGTAGAGATCCGCAAAATTGTCCGGGATCGTCCAGACATAGAGCACGCCTCGCGAATACCGGTTCATCAGCAGCAGTGGAAAGCCGTTGCCATTGGCCTCGGCGCGCACCAGCGACCAGGCGTCATTTGTGAGAAAATCAATCTCGGGAAAAATCACGTCGGCATTGGTGTCGCTGTTCAGCGCGGAAAAATTACCCGCGCCGTAACCGCGGGCATATTGGTGCGCCCGAAATCTCCGCTCGCTGCATTGGATCTCGGCAATGCCCTCGATTCCCCTGCCCTGCAATGCGCGCAGCAGCCCCGAAGTGATGACCACCGATTTGCCGGCGCGCAACTGGTTCTTGATCTTCGCCACAATACCGGGATCAGCCTTCGCCGACTCCGTGAGCAAAACCAGGCTGGCATTGGTCGGGAATTCTGGTTGGAGGTCAATCGGAATGCCAATCATGCCAAGGTAATTGTGCAGAAAGTCTTCACCGCTTGAATTATAGGGTTTGTAGCTGGCAATGCCAGTCGGGTTGCCAAGCTTGCCAAGAAATTTGTCCGCTTGCGCGAGCGAATATCCTGCGACGGCCGCAATGGTCTCGTTGGTTTTGTCCTGTAATAATTCGTGATAGCTGAAGCTGGTTGGCAAATTTTCCCACGGGCGTGCGCCTGGCTCCACTGGACGGCACATGGCCGACCATTCAAACAGTGTCATTTGCCTGGCTTTGGCGAACAGGGTGTCCCAAAGCTGTTCGGCATAGCGGTCAATATAACGCACGCTGTAGGTGTCCACCCAGCCCCCACCATTGCGACCCGGCGCGATGTTTTCGAAGTAGCGGATGATTTCGTAGCTCTCGTAGGGCTGCAAATGCTGGTCGGTGATCACCGGATCCCGCGTTTCGGTGCCGGTGTAAATGCCATCAAAAATCTTTGGCTCCCTGGCAAGATCGTAGCCCGATCCCTGGAAATGTTCATACCAGTTGGGGAACTTGATGATCATCTTGACCCTGGGATTCACCGCTTTGGCCGGCTTGACAATCAAGTCTTCCGCCGCTTCGTCCATCAGTTCCAGGCGGAATTGCGTCCAGCTTTTATCGCCTTTGGCCGCAATGTCCGAGTCGCTTTTCGTCGAGACAAAGAAAAAATCATCTTGAATGACTTCATCGAAATGCCGCGCTGCCAGTTCCGCAGCGCTTTGCACGAACGCACGGTCCTTGGCGTCCGTATAACAAAACGATTTGAACTGTCCCCCGATGCTGCCGTCTGACAACGCCATGCCGCCAGCAACCTCCACGTGGTGGCTTACGAAAAACTTTTTGACTGACTCCAGCAACTCATCGGAAGCTAGCCTTCGGTCACGCTGCACCTCAATATAGACCTTGTCCACCTTCAACTGGCGGTGGATGGTGTCCCAGTCTCCCTCCAGTTTGCCGGGTTGCGCAAAGCTCTGGACAACGTTGACCGGAATGTAAATGGCCACGCTGAAATTTGTGTAATTCCCCGCGAGACAAACGCATGGGACGCCAGCCAGCGCGAGCTGGACGAGAAAAATTCGCAATATTTTCATGTGTTGAATTAGTTTGAGGCTGAGATGGTCCAAGCGACCTTTCCCGCCAGTGGATCGCTCCCCAGTTTAAAGTTGGCGCCCGACCGGGTCAGTGAAATCTCATGCGACTTGGCGTCGCCCGGCATGAAGACCAGCCCTTTGGCGCTGGCAACATCCTGGGCGAACACAGCGAGTTCAATCTTTGACCAATCCATTTGTTGCGTGCATTGCGCCAGCGCGATGCGTGGAATGACCGTGCCGTCCCGCACCAGGATTATTTCCGGGATTTCACCCGCCTGAATTCTCTGCCAACCGCCCGGGTATGTCTTTCTGTCCTGATAATCAATCCAAGTGCCGGGAGGCAGGTAAACATTACGGGCCGTTTCCCCCGCATGCAGCAACGGCGCCACGAGCAGATCCGAGCCATAGAGATATTCATCGTCCACGTTCCACGAACCGGGGTCGTCGGGGAATTCCACAAAGAGCGCACGCAGCATCGGCAGGCCATGTTCCGAGCTGTCTTTCGCCTGCGCATAGACATAGGGCATCAGCCGGTATTTCATATCGTCTATCGTCCGGAATTTGTCCATGAAGTTCGTGCCATAGAGCCAGGGTTCCTTGGGAGCGATACCATGGCAGCGGCTGTGCGAACTCAACATCCCAAACGCCAGCCAGCGGGCGAACAAATCCTTGTCCATGCTCGCGATCGAATTCGCCGTGAAACCGCCCACGTCGTGGCTCCAAAAGGAAAAGCCGCTCAGGCCCAGGGACAGCCCGCCGCGTAATTCGGCCGCCATGCCCTCGTCGGTGCTTTCGGCGTCGCCGCCCCAGTGAACCGGATAACGCTGGCTGCCGGCCCACGCACTTCGCGCCCAGATGATGTTCTCACCCGTGGTTTGTCGGGTGATGTCCGCGACGGCCTTGTTATAACGCAGCGGATACATATTGTGTTCGTAGAAGCCGGTGCGGCCATTGGCCCAGAGGCCGTTGTTTGGCGCGGCCTCCCCGAAATCCACCTTGATGGCGCTCACGCCCAGGTTCAGCAGATTGGCGAGTTTGCCCTGGTACCAGTCCACAGTTTTGGGATTGGAAAAATCGAGCACGGCGTCTTCGTACGGAAGGTTTCCCTTGCCGTCGCGGACGACCAAATTTTTCTCAAGCAGTTCAGGAAACAGTCTGTTTTTGGGCACAAAATACGGCAGTTGCCAGCAGGAAACGTGAAAGCCTTGGCTCTTTAAATCCGCGAGCATCTGTTTCGGGTTCGTAAAACGCGTCGGAGAAAACATATAGTCACACTGCCAGTCGGTTTCGAACCAGCCGGTATCAAGGTGCAACACGTCACAGGGAATCCGGTTCTCGCGCAACGTGGCCGCGATGTCGCGCACTTGTTTTTCGGCGTTGTAGGTGCAGCGGCTCATCCAAAGGCCGAAAGACCATAGCGGCGGCATCGGGGATTTGCCGGTGAGCCTGGTATATTCATCCAGAATTTCCCTGGGCGAACCCAGGAAAACGAACAAATCCAGTTCGTCATCCCCAATCATCAGCGAGTTGATGCCCGAGAAGGAATTCCCGAAATCGCAGGTGATGGGCGTGGTGGTGTGCATGAACATTCCATAACCACGGCTGCTCATGAAAAAGGGGATTGGTTTGTAGAGGCCCTGGTTTTCAATTCCGTTGGCATCGTCGGTCCATAAAACGATTTTCTGCCCCCGCTTGTCGAGACCTGTGAACGATTCGCCGCA
>Ga0302319_10025756_pt1 | contig 10397 bp, 8 predicted proteins | sample Bog_T0_2_FD_203319 | JGI IMG/M metagenome (GOLD analysis project Ga0302319, IMG submission 203319) | Peat permafrost microbial communities from Stordalen Mire near Abisko, Sweden - Bog_T0_2 | ecosystem: Environmental > Terrestrial > Soil > Wetlands > Peat | place: Sweden: Abisko, Stordalen Mire...
CCGTTTGCCAGCCACCTTGAACGCGACGCGGTAGAACGGGAAATTGCTGGCGGGCGCATAGACTTTGGCTCGCTGGTCGTAAAACTCGACTGTGACAGGGAATCTCACACGACGGTCAGGACTTCGAGCCTTACTTTGTGCAAATTCTGTGCAAGTAGCAACAGAATCCTTGTTTTCCTCAACAAAAGTGGTGCCCACGACAGGACTTGAACCTGTATGATTTTACTCACTAGAACCTGAATCTAGCGCGTCTGCCAATTCCGCCACGTGGGCTTGATAACCAACAACTTGCAACAGAATTTTTAGGCTGCGTCCGTTTGCATGCTGCACTCGTATACTTTTTTCCAAAACCATTGCGTTTTAATCATGAACAAAGATTGTTCAGACCGCAAGTTCATTTGTCTTTAGGTACTTTTCACTTTTGGCCTATGTCAATGTACCGGTGGTGCGCCAGTCTTGCGTGACGGAGGCCGCTGGAATCTTAAGCCTGTTCTTAACGGCGCAATTGCACGGCGGCAAAAATTCGTCTAGCTTCGCGTCATGGCATTTTCGCGCCGTATCGTTTTTTGCACCGTCGCCGCTGCCGCCGGCTTCGCGCTGGGCGGTTGTGAGCCCTCGGGTCAAAGCGCGGCGGATGACGAGAAGGAACCGCATTTTGTCCTCGGCCAGAACCGTGTCAGCGCGATGGATTTTCAGGGTGCGGTCGAGGCGTTTGAGGAATCGCTGGAGGCCAATCCGCATTCGGCGGCGGCGCATTTCCAGCTCGCCATGCTATACGACGAGAAGGAATCCAATCCCGCCGCCGCGATTTACCATTATCAGCAATACCTGCGGTTTGACCCGAAAGCCAGCAACGCGGAAGTCGTCGCGCAGCGGATTTACACCTGCAAACAACAGCTCGCCGCCGACGTGCTGCCGCTGCCCAGTTCGCCCGCCGCGCAACAGCAGTTGCAGCAGCTTGCCGACACGAATCGGCTGTTGCAAACCGAACTGGATTATTATCTGCGTCAACTGGCCGAGGAAAAAACCAATCCGCCGCCGCCAAGCTCCTTCGCCCCGCCGCCTGTTGCTGCGGCGGTTGCGCCGCTGCCAACGGTTGCCAACCCCAGGCCGGCACCGGTCAAGCCGCATACGCACACGGTCGCCGCGCGCGAAACGCTCGCCGCCATCGCGCGCAAATATGGCGTGAATCTCAACACGCTGCTCGCGGTCAATCCGAACTTGAACCCGAAAAAACTTCGCGTCGGCCAAGTCATCAACCTGCCGGGGCCATGATTACCGCATGAGTTCGCGCCTTCCCTTTTTTTTTATTACGGTATTCTGGATCACGATGAACATTTTGCTGTGGCGGGCGGAATACAGTTCACACGGGGGCGGCGAGCCTGTGCCGGTGGAACTGGTCTGGCGGAAAATAATGACCGCGCCGGACGCCTCGTCCTTGAGTATTTATCAGAATGGCGAGCGTTCTGGCTTCTGTGAATTTTCCACGAGTGTCGAGGTGGAAATGGCCAAACTCGACGAGGACAAGCCACCCCCCGAAGGGGTTCTCGCCAGCGCGGGCTACCAGATCCGATTGAGCGGCAACACCAGCCTTGGCGACTTCACCAACCGGTTGCGGTTCGATGGCCGGGTTCAGTTTTCCGCCAAGCGCCAATGGCGCGAGCTGAATTTGAGATTATCCTCGCACGCGGCGGCGGTGGAAATTCACTCGTTCGCCACCAACCAGACCATCCATCTCAAAATCACCAACGCCGGCGTTGTCACTGAGCGCGACTTTACCTTCGCCGATTTGGCGAATCCCAGTGCCTTGTTGGGCGCGTTCGGCGCCAGCTTCAGCGACGGACTGCTGGACGCGCTGGATCTGCCCTTCCCGCCGGAAGGCACGACCGCCATCGCCCAAAATCTTCACTGGGAGGCGCACCGTGACCGCTTGAAGGTTGGCAGCGAGCCCGTATCCGTTTACCGCCTGGAAACCCGTCTGCTCGGCTGTTCCATCATCATTTACGCCAGCACCCTTGGTGAAATTCTCCGCGTCGAGCTCCCCGACAACCTCACTGCCACGCTCGACCAATGGAGCAAATCTTGAAGGCCGGCGCATGATCGAACTCGTCAACCTCGTCAAAAAGTTCGGCGACCTCACGGCCGTCGGTGGCATCTCAATCACCATTCCGCGCGGCGAATTTTTTGCCATGCTCGGCCCGAACGCTGCCGGCAAAACCACCACGCTGAAAATTCTTGCCGGCCTGATGAAACCGACCTCCGGCTGCACCCGAGTCTGCGGTTTCGACATGCAACAACAGCCGCTTGAAGCCCGGCGGCACATCGCTTATGTCCCCGATTTTCCGTTTCTATACGACAAGCTGACCGCGTGGGAATTTTTCCGCTTCACCGGCCAGTTGTTTCAAATGCCCGACGCGCGCATCGAGGCGAATGCGCAGGAATTGATCACGCGCTTCCATCTGGCGGATTTTGTGAACCGTCCGCTCGAAGGCCTTTCGCACGGCACGCGCCAGCGCGTGGCCATCGTGTCTGCGCTGCTGCACGACCCGGAAGTGTTCGTGATCGACGAACCCATGGTCGGTCTCGACCCGCAGCACGCACGCATCGTAAAGGATGTGTTCAAAGAGCGTTCGCGCGCGGGTGTCACCGTGCTGGTCTCCACGCACCAGTTGAGCATCGCCGAGGAAATGGCCGACCGTATCGGCATCATCCATGGCGGAAAGCTTGTCGCCGTCGGCACCCGCGATGAACTCCGCCGACAAAGCGGCAGCTCCGGCCAGCTTGAAGAAATTTTCCTGTCGTTGACAACCGACGAGAAGTAAAACTGGCTCTCACTGTGATATTTCTGATCTGTGCCAATAAAACATTTATTTATGATTGACGAGATTTAAAAATGTGCCAAATTGTCGCTAATAAATATCAATTTCATTCAATGGTTGCAACCAAATCCAGTTTTCTTGACAAAGTGCTTGGCCGCATCGGACGGTTGGACGCAGAAGGGTTGCAGACGGTCGTTCAACGGCTCGCGCGTGAACGCAGTTTTCTCGAAACGCTGTTCAACACGATTGAAGACGGTGTGCTCGTGGCGGACGAACAAGGTCGCATAGTTTATTTCAACCAGGCCGTCACGGGCCTGCTCGGCTTGCAGTCAGGTGACGAAGGCCAGCCGGTCGGGCGCTTTCTGCCGGAACTGGACTGGAAAAAAATTTCGCACTTCGACCGCGAGGGAGGCGCGCACGTTTTGCGGCATGAGTTTGAGGTGAATTATCCGCACCCGCGCTTTCTGCGGCTTTATGCCGCGCCACTTGACGGCGAGGCGATGGGAAGTTCCGGCGTGGCGCTGATTTTGCACGACGCGACCGAGGCGCGGCAGAAAACTTTTGAAGCCATCGAAAGCGAGCGGGTGCAGGCGCTCACGCTGCTTGCCGCCAGCGTGGCGCACGAGATCGGCAATCCGCTCAACGCGCTGCACATTCACCTGCAGCTCATGGAGCGCGAGGTTAAAAAACTCAGGCGTGACGAGTGGCGGGTCGCGGGTGGCAGAAAGCCGGCGTCACCTGTGCCAGATCACACGTCACAGCCAGATTCGGCGCTTAAGCTGGAACAGTATTTGAACGTGGCGAAGGGCGAAATCAACCGGCTGGATTACATCATCACGCAGTTTCTACAGGCGATCCGGCCCGTGCCGCCGCAGCTCCAGCCGGATTCGCTCAACAGCGTGGTTGAAAAAACCTTGGATTTGTTGAGGCCGGAACTGGACAACCGCGGGCTGACAGTGACAACCCGGCTGGCACGAAGGCTGGCAGTCGCACCGATTGACACGACGCAGATGCAGCAGGTTTTAGTGAACCTCATCAAGAACGCGATGCAGGCGATGACGAAGGGCGGCACGTTGACATTGCTGACAGGTGAGAATGATGACGAGGTTTGGGTAAGCGTGGGTGACACGGGCGGCGGCATTCCGCAGGAGCAGATCAACCACATCTTTGAGCCGTTTTACACAACGAAGAAGAAAGGCACCGGGCTTGGGCTGATGATCGTGCAGCGAATCGTGCGCGCCCACAACGGACGCATTGAATTGGAAAGTCACGTCGGCCGGGGGACGGTTTTTAGAATCTGGCTGCCGTTGCACGAGCGCAAAACAAGATTGCTTCAGGAAAAAACTGAAAGTCATGGCTGAAAAACCGACATTGTTGATCGTGGACGACGAGAAGCCGACGCGCGAGGGATTGCGCGCGGCGCTCGAGGAACGCTACGATGTCTATCTGGCCGAGGATGCGCCGGCGGCGATGCAGCTGCTGGAGAGCGAAAATTTTGACGTGATGCTCACGGACTTCCGTCTGCCGAACGAAGACGGCATGAAACTGATTGCCCGGGCAAAATCACTTTCCAAACCGCCGATCTGCATTTTAATGACGGCCTACGGCTCGGAGGAACTCGCGGTGGACGCGATGAAGCGCGGCGTGGACGATTACGTCGCCAAAGGCCGTCTGCAGATTGATGAACTGGAAATGCGCATCGCGCGCGCCTTAAAACAACAGCAGCTGGAGACGGAAAATGTTTCGCTCCGCCAGCAGCTGGATTCCAAGTTTGGCCTGGAAAACATCGTGGGCGAATCGCCGGTGATGCAGGAGATTTTTGAAATCGTCCAGCAGGTCGCGCCGACGCGTGCGACGGTTTTGCTGACGGGTGAAAGCGGCACCGGCAAGGAGCTCGTGGCCAGGGCCATTCATCAGTTGAGTCCGCGGGCAAAGCAGCCGTTTGTGACCGTGCATTGCGCCGCGCTCGCGCCAACACTCTTGGAAAGCGAATTGTTCGGCCACGAAAAGGGCGCTTTCACCGGTGCGCACGAGCGGCGCATTGGCAGGTTCGAGCAGGCGCAGGGCGGCACCTTGTTTCTGGACGAGATCGGCGAGATTGACGCGACCATCCAGGTGAAGCTGCTGCGGTTTCTCGGGGAAAGAACCTTTGAGCGCGTCGGTTCAAACAAGACTTTGACGGCGGATTTGCGCTTGGTGGCGGCGACGAATAAAAATCTGGAAGAACTGGTCAAAACAGGAAAGTTCCGCGAAGATTTGTTTTTCCGGCTGCGCGTTGTGGAAATCGGCCTGCCGCCGCTGCGTGACCGGCCGGTTGATATTCCGCTGCTGGCGCAGAGGTTTTTGCGCGAATTTGCCGCCGAAAACGGCAAGGCGGTGAATGATTTCACGGCGGACGCGCTCCAACTGCTGGCCGGCCATCCGTGGCCGGGCAACGTGCGCGAGCTGCGCACGGCCATCGAGCACGCGGTGGTTCTGTGCCGGGGCGAAAAGATTTCCGCGCGCGACCTGCCGCCCTCGGTGCGCGGCGGCCGGACCCTGGAAACCCAAGTATTGCAGCGAAATGATTTGACGGTGAAGGAAGCCGAGAAACAATTGGTCATGCGCGCGTTGAAAGAGACCGACGGCAACCGGACCCTGGCCGCAAAAAAGATCGGCATGAGCCGGCGGACCTTTCACCGCAAGCTGCATGCGTATCATTTGGAAGGATTTTAATTTATGCCATTATCCCAATTAATTCAGATGCTGATCCACAAACTGGAGCTTGGCGCGGGTTCGCGCTACCTGCGGATCATCGCGCTGGCGCTGGGCGTGGTCGCGCTCGCCTTATTCTATGACGTCCGTGCGTATCGGAATCTCGCCGCGCCGGAAGCAATGGACGCGGCGCAGCTCGCGCGCAATATTTCACAGGGCAAGGGCTACACGACGCTGTTCCTCCGGCCGTTCAGCCTTTACCTCGTGCAAAATCACAATCAGTCCCGGACGCCGTTCACGTTGACGAATGCCGCCTCTGATTTTGCGCAGATCAAGACAGCCCATCCGGATCTGGCAAATCCACCGGTGTATCCGCTCCTGCTGGCGGGATTGATGAAGGTGCTGCCGTTTGATTACACGGTGAACTTCAAAAAACCGTTCTGGACGAACAACGGAGGTTTCTGGCGCTACCAGCCGGATTTTTTCATTGCTCTCTTTAATCAAGTGCTCCTGCTCCTTGCCGTCGTGCTGACCTTTTTTCTCGCCAAAAATCTTTTTGATTCCAACGTCGCGTGGCTCTCGGCCATTTTGACCTTGGGCTGCGAGCTGCTCTGGCGATTCAGCGCTTCGGGCCTGTCCACCATGCTGCTGTTGATTGTTTTTCTGGGCCTGACGCTGCTGCTCCTCGAAATTGAACGCGGCGCGCGCGAACCGCAGCCGCGCCCCGGCCGGCTGGTCGGACTGGCGGTGGCCGTCGGGATTTTGACCGGCATCGGTGCGCTGACGCGTTTCACCTTCGGGTGGACCATCGTCCCGGTTGCGCTTTTTCTGTTATTGTTCAGCGGGCAAAGAAGCTTGTGGCATCTGCTGGCGGCACTGGCGGCTTTCGCGTTGGTGCTGACCCCGTGGGTTGTCCGCAACGAAGCGGTGAGCGGCACGGCCTTCGGCACGGCGGGCTACGCGCTGGCCGAGGGGACCTTTGTATTTCCCCAGTTTCAACTGGAGCGCTCCATTCATCCTGAACTGACGCAGGCAATGTGGCTCAAGCCGTATGTGCAGAAGCTTTTCTTGAACCTCCGCGGAATATTGACGGACGACCTGTTGAAAACCGGCGCAACGTGGGCCGGCGTGCTCTTTTTTGCCGGCTTGTTTATGGGTTTCCGTGGCAACGGTGCGCGGCGGGTGCGCTATTTCCTGCTGACGTGCCTGGGTGTTTTCATCGTCGCGCAATCGCTGGGGCGCACACAGCTTTCGGAACTGTCGCCGGAGATCAACTCCGAGAATCTTCTGGTGCTGCTCGTGCCGCTGGTGTTCATTTTCGGCGCGAGTTTTTTCTTCACGCTGCTGGACCAAATGGTCCTGCCGTTGCGACAGCTGCGGTACGCCGTCATCGGCGGATTTGTCACGCTGTGCTGCCTGCCGTTGATCTTTGCGCTGTTTTTTTCGGCCCGGCCGGTGGTTTACCCGCCATATTATCCGCCGGAGATCCAGCAGACCGCCAACTGGATGAAGCCAGATGAACTGATGATGAGCGACGTGCCATGGGCCGTCGCCTGGTATGGTCAGCGACAATGCGTCTGGTTGACGCTTGATTGGCAGGACGATTTCAACGCCATTGATAAAAACCTGAAGCCGGTCCAGGCGCTTTACCTCTCGCCCCAGACCATGGACGGCAAGTTCGTCTCGGAATGGATGGAAGGCAGCGAACGCAGCTGGGGCGGTTTTCTGCTGGGAGTCTTGAACGACAAAAGGGTGCCGGACAGTTTCCCGCTGACCAAGGCCCCCGCCGGCTTTTTCCCGGAAAAACTGTTCCTCACCGACCAGGTGCGCTGGCCGGTTGCGCCGTAAGCTCAACCCGCCGCGCGCCACAAACGGTCGGCGATGCCCGACCATTCCGGTGCTTCCGGCGGTGTTTCGACGACGATCAAAGCCGCGCCCGCCTCGTCGCAACGGTGCAACGCCGCATAAATCGCCCGGGCAAACGCCTGCGCGTCGTGCGGCATTACATTCACCCCGGCAAAATGTTCGCTGGCGGGAATTATTTCGTGCGCGATGATTTGGGTGGGTGAAGATTGAAAACCGAGCTTTGAAAGTTGCGACTGCAAATCAGCCTCGTCACGCCAGCTCAAGACCAGCAGTTTTGCCTTGGGCGAATAATGTTTTCGTAGCAAGCCCGGACTGCGCAACGCGGCTTCCGAAATTTGGACTCTGGACTCTGGACTCTGGACCTGCCCGATGACCGCTGCCAGCGACACGGCGTGGATCATGCCCTCACGCAAAATCTGCGGGGGGCAGACGCTCAAATCCAAAACCGTGGATTCAATTCCCACCTGCGACTGCCCGCCGTCCACAATCAGGGGAATTTTCCCCGCAAGCTGTGCGCGGACGTGCTCCGCGTTCGTCGGCGAAACGCAGTTGGACAGATTTGCGCTCGGTGCGGCGAGCGGAAAACCACAGGCGCGAATGACGGCCTGGATGAATGGATGTCCCGGCCAGCGGATGCCGACGGTCGCACCGCCCGCCGTGACAATGCCCGGAATTTCCTTCGCACATGGCAGCACGAGCGTCAACGGCCCCGGCCAGAATGCCTTGCAAAGCCGGTCGGCGAGTTCCGGCCAGTTTTGCGCGCAGCGTTTTGCCATGCCGTTGTCCGCGACATGGACGATGATGGGGTTGCCGGACGGACGGCCTTTGATTTGGAAAATTTTGGCGACAGCTTTTTTATCCAGCGCATTGGCGGCCAGACCGTAAACGGTTTCCGTCGGCAGCGCGACGACCTCGCCTGCCCGGAGCAGTTCCGCCGCGCGCTGAACGGCTTTTTGAAAAAGCTCCGGCGTGGACGTGGATAAAACTTCAGCGGTCACGCCTTATTCGTAGCGCAAGGCGTCAATCGGGTCGAGCTTGGACGCCTTCCACGCGGGATAAAAACCGGAGATGACGCCGATGATCGCGCTGGAGATGAACGCGATGGCAATCCAGCCGACCGGCGTGACGGTCGGTATGTTTTTTAGGTAGGCGACGAGCCAGGAAAAGGCCATGCCGCCGGCAATGCCAATGGAGCCGCCAATCGCGCTCAACGTGACGGCCTCAATCAGAAACTGCACGAGAATATCGGCAGCGCGCGCGCCCACGGCCATGCGGATGCCGATTTCGCGCGTCCGTTCCGTGACGCTCACCAGCATGATGTTCATGATGCCGATGCCGCCGACGACCAGCGAAACCGCCGCCACGCCGGCGAGCAGAAAGCTCATCGCGCGGGAAGTGGCGGTGACCGCCTGCATCAGTTCAAGCTGGTTGCGCACGGTAAAGTCCTGTTCCTTGCTGCGATGCCGCGCCAAAAGCAAGTCGGTGATGTCGGACTGGACCTTGTCAATGACCTTGTCGTTGGCGGCTTCGACAAGAATGGAATTCACGAAGGTGCGCGTGGTGATGCGGTGCATGTGGCTCGAATAAGGAACGATGACCACATCGTCCTGGTCCTGACCAAACAGATTGAAACCTTTCGGGGCCAGAACACCAATAATCAGAAACGGCAGGTTGCGGATGCGGATGGTCTGGCCCACCGGGTTTTCATTGGGAAAGAGCTGGTCCACCACGGTCTTGCCAATGACGGCGGACTTGGCCAAGCTGCGCACGTCCTGGTCGGAAAACATCGCGCCGCTGGCGATGTTCCAATTGCGGATCTGCGGATAATCGGGCGACTCGCCGATGACCTGCGTGTTCCAGTTCAGGCCATTGGCCAGCACCTGGGCGCGATCGCGCACTTCAGGACTGACGGCAACGACATCGGCGATCCCGGCAATCGCCAGCGTGTCTGCCACCGTGAGCGTTGGCGCGCTGCCCCAGCCGCCGCGCATCGCGCCGCTGGTGAAATTGCCGGAAAAAACCGTGATGACGCTTTCGCCCAGGCTGGAAACCTGGTCTTCAACCTGCTTGGTCGCACCCGAAGTCAGACTGACGGCGGCAATGACCGAGCCGACGCCGATGATGATGCCGAGCATCGTCAGCAGCGACCGCATCTTGTTGCGGCGCAGCGCGCGGCCAGCGATCCGGAGTGAGGCGAAAATTCTCATGCGAGCTGCACGGCCTGTTGTGCCTGTTTCAATTTGCCGAGTTCCTGTTCCGCGTTCAGCCGGTCGGCCACGTTTTCATCCGTCAGAATTTTTCCATCGCGCAAAATCACCATGCGCTTGGTGTAACGGGCGACATCTAGTTCGTGCGTGACCATCACGATGGTGATGCCCTGCTCGTTGAGCTTTTGGAACACGCCCATGATTTCGATGCTCGTCTGGCTGTCGAGATTTCCCGTGGGCTCGTCCGCGAGCAGGAGGGAGGGCCGGTTCACCAGCGCGCGCGCGATGGCCACGCGCTGCTGTTGTCCGCCGGAAAGCTGGTTGGGATGATGGTCGGCGCGCTGGCCCAGGCCGACGAGCCCGAGCGCGTGCGTGGCGCGTTCCAGTTGTTCGTGCGCGGGAATGCGCTGCCGGTTGTAAAGCATCGGCATCTCGACATTTTCCACCGCCGACGTGCGCGAAAGCAGATTAAACCCCTGAAAGACAAAGCCGATTTTTTCGTTGCGGATGTCCGCGAGCGCGTCACGGTTCAACGTGGAAATGTCAATGCCGTCGAGCCAGTAATGCCCGCCCGTCGGCCGGTCGAGCGCGCCGATCATGTTCATCAACGTGGATTTACCGGAGCCGCTTGAACCCATGATGGCGACAAATTCGCCCGCGAGGATTTCCAGCGAGACGCCGCGCACGGCGTGAACGTCCACTTCGCCCGTGTGATACGTCTTGTGGATCTCGTCCAGCTTGATGACGTGAGTTGGTTGCGCGGCGGTTGTCATCAGAGGGTTAGTTTCAGCGCCGGGGGAATCCGCCGCCG